>Ga0180437_10012185_pt1 | contig 10200 bp, 15 predicted proteins | sample SS_ome_4_FD_132410 | JGI IMG/M metagenome (GOLD analysis project Ga0180437, IMG submission 132410) | Hypersaline lake sediment archaeal communities from the Salton Sea, California, USA - SS_3_D_1 metaG | ecosystem: Environmental > Aquatic > Non-marine Saline and Alkaline > Hypersaline >... | reverse complement strand
GTTTGACTGGAAGGCTCCAGAGGCGGACAGCGACGGCAGCGGATGATTGCAGCTCTGTATAGCGATCCTCACTTCGGGCACTACAACGAGAACTCCGGAGGGATCATCAAGCTCGCCGACCGGCCGTTCGCGTCCATCGACGAGATGGATGCAGCGTTCATCAAGAAGTACAACGAACTGGTCAGTCCGCGGGAGACCGTGCTGTGGCTTGGCGATGCTTTCATTTGCTCGGTGGAGCGGGCGAAGGAGATCATGTCCGAGCTGAACGGGCACAAGCAGCTCATTATCGGCAACCACGACCGGAGCACGACGGCGATGGCTAAGTTGGGCTTCGAGCTGGTCATCGAGCGCGAGTGCTTCATGTTCCTGCACGGGCGGAAGTGCCGGCTCACGCACTACCCCTATGCGGGAGCGCCGTACGGACGGCAGCAGCGCGAAGACGATCGATACGCAGACCGACGTCCGCCGAGGATAAAGGGCGAGGTGCTCATCCACGGGCACTCTCACGCCAAGCGGCGCATCTTCCAGAACATGATCCATGTCGGAGTCGACGCGTGGGACTTCCGTCCGGCCCTGATTGAAGAAGTGGAGGATCTGATTCGGAGGTTTCTGTGACTCGTATGTGGAAGCTGGAGGTGTGGGCTCCTCCGGAGAAGCGGTGGGAGCCGATAGGCGATCCTATTGAGGGAACGGAGCAAGCGGAGGGCGCTGTGAAGCACTTAGGCTCCAAGGGCTACTCAGTTCGTGCTTTTTCTTCGAAGCCTACGAAGGCGTACATGAGGGTGGGCCGGCTCGGGTTTGGGCGGTGGACGTACTTGTCGTAGGGGAGTATTTTACCTGCCATGGCTGAGGTGCAGATAGTCTTGAGGTATGGGGATCACGAGGCTTCTCGGGGGATCCCTTTAAGCCTGGATATTCCAGAGGGGTTGCGCAGGGTGAGTCGCAAGAAGGGGACTAATCCGAAGGGGGAGCTAGCGTTTCAGCTGGCGCAAGAGCTGCGGCAGAAGGTGGACGGCATCGCGCTGTTCCGAGAGCTTGCCGCAGAGTTGGTCGAGAAGGAGGCCACAAGTGTCGTTCTTGGGGATAGCGTTTCCGCCTGACGTCTGCAGGCGCTTCCGAGAGATCCCGTGCCCCGGTAAGAAGGTGGGCGACGGGACTTACCACATAACGATGATCTACTTCGGGGATAAGACCCCCGTGGCCGACATCTGCAAGGCCATCGAGGTGGCTGCTCCTGTCATGCAGCAGACGCAGCCTTTCGAGCTATCGGCTGCGAACATCTCCTACTTCCCGGAGAACCCCGACGACAAGCCGGGGCATCCGATCGTGGTGAAGGTGGACAGCCCCGAGCTGCACGAGCTGCGGGCGAAGCTGGCGGAGGCGTTCGATGCTGCTGGCGTCGAGTACTCGAAGAAGTTCCCCGACTTCAAGCCTCACGTGACGCTGGCCTACTCGCCGGAGCCTCACGAGAAAACTCTCGAGCTGCCCATCAAGTGGACTGCCGACGAGACGGTGCTTTGGGCCGGCGACGAGTACGACGACCGATTCTCGGTGAAGTTCCAGCTACCGCCTGCGGGGCCAACGTACGAGCAGCTCGAGCAGCTCGAGCTTGAGATTCGGGGTCTACTAGCCGACTAGATGCGCTGCTTGACAATAAGGTAGCCATATGGTAAACTCCCGGAATGAAAGTACTTTTCCTCGACATCGACGGGGTACTTAACAGCGCGCGGTTTTTCGGCAGCGACGATGTGACGGAGGGCTTCGAGTACGGACAGGCGCTCTGGTGTGCGGCGCAGATCGACAATGCTGCGGTAGTGCGGCTTAACCGGATACTCGGCGCGACGGGCGCGGTGGTTGTGCTGTCTTCCAGCTGGCGCGAGCAGCACCCGTTCAACCGCTTGCAGCGAGCGTTGGAGGAGTCTGGCTTCAGGGGTTACCTGTTGAGTGTGACGCCTCGGCTTCATCGGACGCCTGACGGCCAGAGGCGCCTGCGGGGTCACGAGATCCAAGAGTGGCTGAGGCGCTATCCTATCGACGTTGAGGCGTTCGTCATTCTGGACGACGCGAAGGAGATCGGCCCGTTGAGCGAGCATTGGATTCGGACTTCGTGGGAGATCGGCCTAACTAGCGAGCACGTGGAGCAGGCTATTGCGATGCTGCGGAGAGGTGCCTGATGGGCAGGATGGTCCAAATCACCACGTTCTTGCGGCCCGAGCAGGCGGCCGAGTTGAAGGCGCTGAGCGCGCAGACCCGTGTGCCTATGGCGAGCTACATTCGCGAAGGCGTAGACATGCTTCTGGAGAAGTATCGGGAGACGCTCGAGGCGACTACCGAGCAGAGTCGAACACCCAGACTAGGATCTTGAGGGTCTTTCCCCTACCGTCGCACCAGGGGCAGCTTAGGACTATGTAGCTATGTTGATCTTTCTCTCGGATGATCTGACCAGTCTGGTTGCAGGCCGGGCAAGGCACCAAAGGCTCGTTGCTGCTCTGCTTCAGGTTCCTGAAGACCTGTCGGATTTCGCCGTCCGTCACGGTGGGTTTCTTACTACATTAGGGGGTTTCTGCTAGACTCAGCACCCAGAGGATAGACGATGGCTACTAGAAGGACGAAGAAGGCTCCGGCGCCGGACCCGCTGTACGATCACCCCTCGACAAAGAGCGCGTCCAAACGCAAGGCTGAAAGCAACAGAGCTGCTCCCAGCTCGGGTATAGATCTGCCCGAGCTGGACATGGAGCCGTTTGCTTCGGGCGAGGAGGACGACGGTACGTACTTGGAGGACTCGTTCGAATCGGCGCTGCGTATGGCCTTCATCGGAGTAGGTCAAGGCGGAGGGAGGATCGCCGAGGCGTTCGCCAAGCTGGGCTACTCTCGAGTCTGTGCGGTCAACACGACCAACCAAGATCTGGAGGGTCTTCGGATCCCTCACAAGCTCGTAGTGGGCAATAACCGCGGAGGCGCGGGCAAGGACCCCGAAGAAGGACGGCTCGCGGCCGAGGAGTCGGCCGAAGACATCATGGACTTGCTGATGCGCTCGTGGGGGCAGGGCGTCGAGCAGACTTGGGTCACAGTAGGCGCGGGCGGGGGGAGCGGATCTGGTAGTTGGCCCAAGGTCGTAGACCTCGTGGGCGAGTATTGCCGCTCCACCGACATCGAGAAGCCCTACGGCAAGCACATCGGTGTGATCATGACGATGCCAAAGCGTTCCGAAGGCGCTCGTGTCCAGAAGAACGCGCTGGCGTCTATCAAGCGGGCGATGGAGTTTGCGAAGACCGGGCGCATCAGCTCGTTGGTGCTCATCGACAACGCGAAGATCCACGAGCTGTTTCCGCGCCTTCCTGTCAAGCGCTTCTGGAGCGTGGCCAATCAGAACTTCGCGGCCGTACTCCACACATTCAACCTGCTCGCGGCCCAGAATAGCGAATACAACACGTTCGACGTGGCCGACCTCCGCAGCGTGATTCGCAACGGTATGATGATCTTTGGTATGACGCGCGTACATCGCTGGAAGGCGACCGAGGACATCAGCCAAGCGGTGCGCAAGAACCTGACGGGTACGCTGCTCGCTGAGGGCTTCGACTTGGGGAAGGCCGACATGGCGGGGGCTATCGTGGTGGCGCACGACAGCATCTTGGAAGAGATCCCAATGGAGAACATTGACTACTCGTTCAACTCGCTCGGGCGGGTTCTCGGCAACGAGGGCATAACGCTCCACAACGGCATCTACGAGGGCCGACAAGAGGGCATGAGGGTCTTCACCATCATCAGCGGCTTAGAGGCTCCTGACGAGCGTCTGGAGGAGCTAGCGGCACTTTCTGCGTGAGGTTCTGTGAGCGACGACCACCAACACACCTGGGTTCTCTACGAGGGGGCCCCTTACGGAGAGACGCGCCGGTTTAGGCAGTGCTCCGAGTGCGGTGTGGTTGGCTATGTTCGTGTTTCTGCCTTTCGCGCGGGCGTGAGCAAGCGGCTGCGCGTGGTGCCTTACCGCTGCAGCTCCAAGGACTGCAAGAACTCCGCTACGACCAGGATCAAAGGGCGACGCGGCCCGCGGAACAACATCATCTGGGTGTGCGGGGACTGCTCCCTTGACAATCAGTGAGCACCTGTTACTATGGCCGTGAGGTAAGCCCGCACTTCGGTTTTGGGGCGAACTTTGCAGCTCTCCACACCTTCGGGTTTTGGGAGGTTGGGACGAGAGACGAATGAGTTGGGACCTGGGAGGCTATCCGTCCCCTCCACGCCCCGACGTTGAAACCAAACGCCAACGTTGAGAGGCAAAACAATGAAGATCGAAGCACGTTTTACGCACGACAGGGTGCGTCACGACCAAGAGAACAACACCCACCTAGCGCTGACTCTGAAGGCGCCGCGCAAGGACTGGGAGGCTGACAGGGCTCCCGTCTGTCTGATGCCCGTCATTGATGTCAGCGGCTCTATGAGCGGCGACAAGCTGCACTACGCGAAGCAGTCGGCGATGAAGCTCGTAGAGCACCTGAGACCCGGCGACTTTGCGGGGCTAGCGGTGTTTACGACTACGGCCACGCTCATCTCTCCTCCGGTGGAGATGACGCAGGACAAGAAGGACGAGCTGCGTGGCAAGATCGGCTCGATGCGCTCGCAGTCCTCGACCAACTTTGGAGCCGGTATGCTGATGGGCTTGAAGGAGGTCAACAAGGCCGACCTTCCGGCTAAGATGCTCTACCGCGTTATCATGTTGACGGACGGCTTAGCCAACGTCGATGTGAAAGGGCGAGCGCTCATTCCTCTGCTCGAGGCCAACCGAGGGCGCGCGACTTTGAGTGCGTTCGGCTACGGCTCCGATGCGGACCAGGAGCTGCTTGGAGACCTGGCGGTGAAGGGCGACGGTAACTACGCCTTCATCGAGAATCCGGACGACGCGATGGGCGCGTTCGCTAAGGAGCTGGGCGGGCTGCTCGCAACATACGCGCGGGACATCCGGGTGAAGTTGGAGCTGGCCAATGGGCATACCATCGAGAAGGTCGTCAGCGACGTGGATGTCGAGGGCGACGAGAAGAAGGCGGAGATCAGGCTGCCTGATATCATCAGCGAGGAGGAGCGCCATCTTGTGGTGGCGCTGAAGCTTTCGAAGCAGACCAAGGCGCTACCTAGGAAGACCAACGTGGCGACCATCAAGGTGAGCTACGACCTCATCGGCAAGGACAGCAAGGTCGAGACCGAGACGAAGGAGGTCAAAGCGAAGATCCAATTCGTCAAGGCCGGCAAGGAGCAGGAGAAGCCCACCGAGGAGGTGATGAAGGTCGTGGCGCAGGCGCAGCTGGTGCAGGCGCAGATCGAAGCCGAGGAGCATGCCAACCGCGGCGACTACAAGGGCGCTGTCGAGATATGCCGCGGGGTAGCGCGGGACTTCGAGGCAGCCGGGGCGCAAGGCGCGGCGGCACATGCGCGCGTTTTGGGCGACAAGATGGGCAGCGCGTCCGTGTACGTAGCCAACACAGGCTATTTGATGAGCAACAAGAAAGGGCTGAGTCGTGGTGTGGGTACTTCCGGAATGTCCGCCAGCCTGCACGACGATCTCCGGTGCTACCACGGGCTCGACCCCGAAGTGGAAGCGCAGCAGATTATGAAGGCACAGTTTGAGGTGGACCAAGCTGTGCGGAAGCTCGGTATGGATCCAGCGGACGCCGTGAACCAGCAGGCGGACGGGTCGCTTGGCGCAGCGCTGGCAGCGAAAGGGATCAGCTTCCACGGCTCTGCGGGGTCTTCGCCTGTGGAGGCGGCGAAGCCGGGTATCGGCAAGAGTCGCAGCCAGCGGTGGTAAGATAGGACTTCCAGGGTGACCGCCCCGAGCGGGGGTCCGGTCCTCGCTCGGTGCCCTGGTCTTTGGACGACGGCTATGGAGAAGGACGAGCACCACAAGGACTGCAAGAGCGACGGTTTGGACTGGTGGTGTGTGCCAGGCTGTCCGGTTCAGGGAAAGCGGTACACAATCGGAGTAGACGAAGTCGGGTATGGAGCGTGGGCCGGTCCCGTCTACGTGTGTGCGGTAGCGGTGCCGCACACCTGGTCCTATCCCGAGCTGACGGACAGCAAGAAGCTCAGCAAGGCGAAGATCAGCAGCATGCAGTACGGGCTTCGGCAGGCGGTAACGGACCACGTCATCCTGTCGGCGGAGGCTCCGGAGATCGACGATGAGGGAGTCGGTTCGGTGTTGAAGCGGCTGCAGACGGACGCGGCGAAGAAGCTGCTCGAGAGGTTTCCAGGCGCTCGTGTCATGGTTGACGGCAAGACGCCGCTGAAGGTGCCCAACTGCCAGGCGCTGCCCAAGGCGGACTCTCTCGTTCAGGCAGTGTCTGCTGCTAGTGTGCTGGCAAAGCACGCGCGGGACACGGTGATGCGCAAGCTAGCTCGGACGTATCCTCAGTACGGCTTCGAGCGCCACGTGGGGTACGGCACGCCGGGGCATAGAGCGGTGATCGAGGAGCACGGAATGTGTGCTCTGCATCGGCGGAGCTACCGACCGATGAGGGACCTGGTGAACGCTCCGCGGGTGAAGCACAGCAAGGGACCGAGCTTCGGAGATCTGTAGCGTCCTTGACAATCGTATAGCTATGCGATACAGTCACAACATGGCTATCGAGATCATCGAAGGGCACGTCGGCGGCAACTCTGACCTACCTCAGAAGGCGGCGCTCTTCTGCAACACGACTGGTTGGGCGTTCGGCCCAACCTTCGGGAGCTACGAGGAGGCGGAGGACTTCTTGGCTTTCGCGTACCGCGTTTTGGAGTTCGACCCCAGGCGCGCGCCCGAAGCAGAGCTTGAGGAGCTGCACACCACGTGGCTGAAGCAGTGGCGCGAAGGGGAGAGGCACGCCGAGTAGCCTATACCTCGCATCTGGGGTAGAGTGGGGGCATGGCTCGCAGTCAGCTTCTTGACCACCTACAGTGTTATGCGTTTTGGTTGATGGACTTGGGACCCAACGACTCTTTCGGTCTCCCAATCCTATCGCCCTGGTTCGGGTTCTCCGAGATCACCGCTCCCGAGCTGACGCTCGAGACGCAGGAGATCATGGAGGGCAATTGGTATTTCAACCGGAAGGTCATCAAGCGCGGCAACTGGGGGAACATCACGCTGAACCGAGGGCTCACGTGGTACGACTCCGACTTTTGGCGGTGGACGCTGGCTGCCATTTCGGGGGACATGACCGATCTGTCGTCCTTGCCGTTTTTGGGTATGATCCCCGGACCGCCTCTTGAAAGCGGTCCGACCTTTCGTCGGACTTTGATGCTGATCCAGTACTTCCCCCATATGGCCTTGTTTGCCGATCTCGACGATCCTGCTCAGGCGACGGCGATTCATGCCGCGCACACCGCGAGCACGGTCGGTCTAGCCGCGCTAGCTACGGCAGGCATGCCGGGGATAGATCCTTGGGGGTTGGGGATACTCAGCATCGCAGGCGGAGCGGCTTTTCAGTTGGCTGTCGGACCTTTCGAGATCGCGGCGCGCGTTCCTGCACGGATATTTGTTCTGAAGGACTGCATTCCTATCAGGTACAAGACGGGGACGGACATGGACGCCACTTCGAGCGCCGTGCACATCGCAGAGCTGGAGCTGGCGGTGGAGCTGGTCGAAGAGCTGTCTGTTTCGGCCTAGGAGCCCGCTGGACGGCTTTTCGCTCCTTGGGTACCCTGTGGTCATGTCTCTCGCGAAAGCGGCTCTGCTGGCCCTTCTAAGCCCAAAGCAGCAGGAACAAACCATGACGGGCAACGTTGGGGGCTTCGCTGTTCCCTTCGGTCCGCCTCTGCGTCAGGTATTTCCGACCACGGCATCGCCGGAGCGTCGCGGTAAGCGCTTGGAGCTACCAGTGCTGGGCGTTGGATCTGTTGAGGTCTTTGAGGTGCCTGACGAGGAGGAGTTGGTAAAGAGGGCGGAGGAGCAGCTCGCGAGGTTCCGACGTAGGTAGAGATCTACTTCGACGCTGAGGTAGTTTTCCCTTGGCGCTTACACCAGGTTTGAGGTAGATCTGGGGGCATGGCAAGCGACGACCCCAAAGCGCTTCTCGGGGAAGAGGAGCACATCGAGTACATCAAGGGGATCGATCCAGACAAGATGACGCCAGAGCAGAAGCAGGCTCTGTGGGAACAGAAGGTGCTGGAGAGATCTCAGGACAAGTGCAACAACTGCGGAGGCCAACACAAACTGAGAGTTCAGATGATCGTTCCGGTGGGAGCCAGCGGGCAGCTATCGGTAGAGAACGGAGTCGTGCTGTGCCGCGCCTGCGAGATGGCGGCCGAGGTGGTTTCTCGAGCACCGAACGGCTCGGCCGAGCGCCCGGTAAACTTCTGGGTAAGCCGGCGTCTGTTCAAGAAGGTGAAGAGCCTAAACGGGTTCACCAGCACGGGCTCGCTGGTGCGGTATCTGATGAAGAAGTACGTGCTGGATCCAGATCGCTTCGACGACCTGGAAAGCTGGCAGGACAAGGGAACCGAGGTGAAGGTCAACGTGTGGGTGGAAAACGACACCTACGAGACCTTCAAGGCCGTCGTTAACCGCAGGGGGGCGACGGTCACGGACGCGCTGAAGTCTCTGATCCGCATGTACGAAGAAGAGGCGGAGACCCTGCTGCATCAGTAGGGGCGAGGGATTTATAGGAGAGGACGATGGCAGAAGATCATGTACTGGAAACGATAAGACAGGCGCAGCTGGAGCAGCCGAAGAGTCCTATGGGCGTATTCGAGCTTCCCTGCGGATATCTCGACTCAGAGGGGAACATCCACACAGAGGTGGAGGTGAGAGAGATCACAGGCCACGAAGAGGATATGCTCGGGTCTCGCGCGATTCCGGGCTACAAGAAGATCGGAAACCTCATTTCTTCTTGCGTCGTACGTCTTGGCAAGATCACGGACAGAGGCCAGCTGGCGACTATCGCCAACGAGCTGACGGTCGGCGACAGAGTTTTCCTGATGTTCGCCATTCGCCGAACGACTCTCGGCGACGAGTATCCGTTCCGCGGCGCTTGTCCCAACGACAACTGCGGTTACCGCGGCTTGTTCACTCTAGACTTGGCAGATCTAGAGGTACGGAAGATGCCCAACCCGGAGAAGCGGATCTACGACCTCGAGCTGCCTTCCGGTAAGAAGGCGCGGTGTCGTCCGCTGCTGGGGAGGGACGAGGAAGAGCTATCCAAGGTGAGCGGCAACAAGGAAGCCGGTCTGTCTATGGCGATCCTCATGCGCTTGGAGATGTTGGAGGACCAACCGCCTACCCTCGGCGCGGTCAAGAACCTCGGAATGAGGGATCGAAACCTCTTGCGCTCGTTCTTCGACGACATCGAGGGCGGCGTCGATACGTCTCTGGAGATGGTCTGTCCGCAGTGCGGCACTGAATTCGAGGAGGAGCTGGATGTTGCCCAAGCGGGTTTTTTCTTCCCTTCCTCGGTCCAGAAGGCCTCGAAGCGGAAGTCTTCTACTTGATGGAGGTCTGGCAAGGAGCGAAGTATGATGACCTGATGTCGATACCCACAACGAGACGAAGGAGGTTTGTCCAGAAGAAATCAGATCTGGAGGAGCAGCGTAGACGAGAGCAAGATGCGTCGCTGTCGCGCATGAAGTCGAGGCGATAACCTTGCAGCGGAGGTGATCTGTGGCACTCAACTTCTTAGGTTTAGGATTCAGCTTCGGCGCCAAGGATATGGGGCTGGAGAGGCTACAGGAGAAGTTCGCCTCGGGTTTCGCTGACATCGGCAAGGGTATCGACACGGCGCAGAAGGCCGCCCAGCCTGGTTTGGATGCACTGGGCGCGGCCTTCGCTGACGTCGGCACTGTTATGGCCGAGACGGAGGTTCGGGCTAACCAGTGGAGCCAGAGCTTCTCCGCAGCGTTTGAGCGCCCCGCTGCGGTCGTTGACGGGATGACGCGCACGCTCGGGACGACGTTCCGTGATTCGTGGAAGCGGGGAACGGAGGCGACGCGTCCTTTCGCGCGGGCTCTGATGAAGATGGGGGACTTCGCCACGGGCTTCGTGGCGAAGTTCAAGGGCACAATGGAGTCGTTGAAGATCGGCTCCTACCTGTTCAAGAAGCGCGGATACGAGATCCAAAAAACACTCCGCTTGATATCGGACGGTTTCGAGGGCGTGCGGGATGTTGTCAGAGACCTTGGCCAGGTGCTCAACGTCAACAAGCTGCGTAACTTCATGGCGTCGATCTCCACCGGGAT
>Ga0180437_10012184_pt1 | contig 10202 bp, 8 predicted proteins | sample SS_ome_4_FD_132410 | JGI IMG/M metagenome (GOLD analysis project Ga0180437, IMG submission 132410) | Hypersaline lake sediment archaeal communities from the Salton Sea, California, USA - SS_3_D_1 metaG | ecosystem: Environmental > Aquatic > Non-marine Saline and Alkaline > Hypersaline > Sediment... | reverse complement strand
TTCCTGTTTCCCACGGTCGCGGCGGCGGCCTTTCTGTCTTTGATCCCGGCCATCCGCAAGGGTCACCGCTACGTGCAGCACAACGGCACGCCCTGGCGCTGGCCGTGGTTTCCCTGGACGGTGTTCGGGTTGCTGGCCGCGGCGGTGGTCGTCCGGTCGTATTACCTCGCCCTTTCCTTTCACTGGGTGCCCGGCATGGACAGCCCGTTCGGGCTTTACTTCCTCGTCCCGTTCACGCTGGTCCTCGGCGTGCTGCTGCTCGAGATCGGCGTGAAAGAGCACAGGCTTCTCCTTCAGCGCATCGCCCTGGGAATTCCGTTCCTGGCCCTCCTTCTCTCCTTTCCCGGCAAATCACCCAACCCCGAGCAGGCGGAATTCCTGGGGCTGTATATGAGTTCCTTCGGCACGCCCGTGCTGATGGCGATCGCCGGCGCGGCCGTCTTCTACGCCCATGCCTGGCTGCGCCGGGGCCGCGTTCCGGAGCTGGGTTTCGCCGTGACGATGCTACTCGGGTCGCTGGTCAACGGCGAGACGGTGGGCCTGACGACGCTCACGGTGCCGCAGATGTCGCCCTTGCTCGGTCTCGCCGTCATGGAGCTGTGGCTGGCGTTGCGGACACGCGCGTCTTGGCGATGGATTTTCGTCGGCGCGCTCCTGACCTATACCTCCGGCCGGGGACTCACGTGGGCGCTCGGCACGTTCCTCTCGCCGAAAGTCAGCTACGTCGTGCTCGCGCACGTGATTTATCTCGCCGTCCTGACCGTCGCCCTGCTCTGCCGGGACCGGCTGGCCAAGGTCCTGCAGGCGGCGGGTGCGGTCATATTGATCGGCTTCGCCGCGGGCGCCCTGTTCCTGGCGCGAGGCTATCTGCCCGGACTGCCATCGTACGCCCCGCTGGCGTATACGGCATGCCTCTTCGTCGTTGCGATCGTTTACGGACGACTTGCGCGCAACCGGCTCTACACCCTCACCGTGCCCGTGAACCTCGCGCTCTGCTTGGTCCGGCTCGGCGGAACCGCCCACGGCTGGCTGTCCGATCCCCATCTGTCTCCCGGCGTGCGCGCCCTCTTCTGGAGCGGCGTGTGCTTCCTGGTCGCCGCGGCAATCAGCCTGGCCAAGGGAGGCCTGCTCCGCAAACTCGGCCGCATCCTTCCACACTGATTGGAGGTTGAAGCCATGAACGAAGAGCAACACGAACAGGAATCCGCCGGCGAGTGCTCTGTCGGCGACGTCATACATGAAGGGCCCGTCGAGAACGCCCTTCGCCGCGCTCCAGGGCCCTCGCCGGCAAAGCGCCTCGTGAAGTTCGTCTACAGGAACAACCCCTTCTACCTGATCAGTGCGTGCTTCGTGCTCTACGGCCTGCACCGCTTCTTCCACACCAGCGACAAGTCGACGAGCGTATGGATTCTCATGTCGGTGCTGGCCGCTTACAGCGTCCTCATGGCCGCCACGGGCGCGCTCATCGTCCGCTTCGGCAAGGTGTGGGACGACGCGCGGTCGATCCTGCTCATCACCGTCGTGCTGTTCATGGCCATGGCCATGAGCCTGGACGAAGTGGCGGTGCGCAATCCCGATCTCGCCAACCCGTTCCTGATCGCCGGGCTCCTGCTCACGATCGTCGTCACCGAGGGCGTGATGCGATGGACGCGGATCCGTCTCGCTCCCCTTTACCGCGTGTCGTATCACGCCTTCTTCGGCCTGTTCTTCCTGTACCCGATCTTCATGCAGCCGCTGCGCGATATCTCCAACGAGGCGAATCGCGCGCCCATCTCGTGGGGACTCCTCGCGTTCCCCTACGCGGTCGCGGCCATTTTCCTGATGCTGATTCCGGCGATTCGAAAGGGCGGCGCGTACGTGCGGGACAACGGCACGCCGTGGCGCTGGCCGGCGTTTCCCTGGATGCTCTTCGGCCTGCTGGGCGTGGCGGCGGCGTTCCGCTCGTACTACCTCACCTTTACCATGTATCCGGGCCTCGAAATGCGCACGCCCTTCTCGGGCTATTTCCTGTTGCCGCTGCTGCTTACGGGGGCCGTGCTTGTGCTGGAAGCGGCGCTGGCCACCGGACGCACGAGCTTGAAGTGGCTGGCCCTCGCCCTGCCCATGGTCGCCCTGGCGCTTTCCTTCCCCGGCAGGCCGGTCGGACGGGACGAAACCGAGTTCCTCGAGGTCGTGCAGTTTGCCGTTGGCTCGCCCGTGTTCATTGCGGCTTCGCTCATCGCCGTCTTCTACGCCTACGCATGGCTGCGCGGCGTCGCAGGGGCCGAGGCCGGATTCCTGGTTGCCCTGCTCACGGTCTCAGCAGCGGGTCCTCAGACGGTGAGCCTGGCGACCCTGACCCGGCCGGCGACGGAGTGCTGGATGCTCGCGGTCGCCATCGAATTCGTCCTCGCCTGTTTGCGACGAACCAGCTGGCGGGTGGCGCTCGCGTCCATGCTCGGTCTCGGCGGCGTCACCTGGTGGATCAACGGCACGGCCTTCACGATTGGCGGCGGGGTAATCCCGCTGCATCTCGGCTTGCTGGTTCTCATGGCCATCGGGGCCGTGTACAGGGACCGATTCGGGCTAGCCGTTCAGAAGGCGACAGCCGTCGCGATTCCCGTGGTCGGATGCTACGGCGTCTTCTGGAGTTCCCGGATGGGGGAAACGCCGGGCTGGCTCGTGCCGGCGTGCCTGCTGACTCTCTCCATCGCGGCCGTCGCGTACGCGATTCTTCTCAGGCAACGGCTCTACCTGATCGGCGCAGCCCTTGACCTGGCGCTGCTGATCCTGCGCGTCGGCATGGACCTGCACGCCATGACTTCCCGCCACAGGATGCCGGAAGGGCTGACCCCGCTCATCTGGGGCGGTCTGTTCTTCCTGATCGCCGCCCTGATCAGTCTGGCCAAAGCCGGTATCACCCGTAGAGGCGGCAACGCTTTACGTCACCTAACCGAAATAGCGAAACCGGCAATCACCACGCCTCCGGAAGATTGATAGGAAAAAGGAGGCCTTCCCATGCCGGCCAATCAAAAATCGCAAATCAAAAACCAAAAATGAAAGGCCCCGCCATGTTCCCTTGCTTCAGCCTGGTCCTGATGGTCAACCACGCGTGCAACCTGCGCTGCACGTACTGTTACACCGGCCGCAAATTCAACTATCGCATGCCGATGGCCGTGGCCTCGGCCGCCATTGACCGCGCGGTCGCGTCGGTCGAGCCGGGCGGGACGCTCGACCTCGGCTTCTTCGGCGGCGAGCCGCTGCTCGAAGCCGCGTTCATCGAACGCGTCTTGCGCCACGCCCGCAAGCGGACGCGCGATGCCGGTATCGAACTGTGCGTCGGCCTGACGACGAACGGCGCCGTCACCGACGCGCGCGCCTGGTCGCTCATGACGCGCTCGGATGTCGACCTGGCCGTCAGTTGCGACGGCCTGCCGGAAGTGCACGACGCGCACCGCCTCTTCCCCGACGGGGGCGGCAGCTCGGATCCGGTGCTGCGGACCCTCCGGAAGCTGGTCGCCCGCAAACGCGACTTCCGTGTCGTCCTGGTCGCGCGTCCCGATACCGTCGCCCGCTTGCCGGACGGGATCCGTTATCTGCTCGATCTCGGCGTGCGGCGCTTCGAGCCTAATCTCGACCTCTGGTGTCGTTGGACGTCGGAGGACGTGGAGCGCCTGGACGCCGCCATCGTCGAGTGCGCCGAGGTCTGGCGTCATCATCTGCCGGACATCGGCATCGGCTGGTTCGACGAGAAGGCGGCCCTGCTGGCGGAGATGCCGCTGGCCGGGTGCGCCCGTTGCGGCTTCGGCCAGGGCGAGGTGGCCGTCGCCCCGACGGGAAGGCTCTATCCCTGCGAACGGCTCATCGGCGAGGACGCCGAGCATAATCCCATGCGCCTGCCGGGCAACGCGCTCGACGGCGGCGACTTCCTGGCCCTGCCGTCCGCGCCGTGCCGTTCTCACGACGCGTGCCGCCACTGCGCCATCGCCGCCTTCTGCAACACCACGTGCCGCTGCAGCAACTACGTCCGCACCGGCGACGTGCGCAAGCCCGACCGCCTGCTGTGCATGCTGAACGAGATCTGTCTGAGAGAGACGGCGGCGGTTTTGCAGGACATGTGCGTTTCAGCCTGAGTGGCGGCCAACATCAAGGGGAAGAAGATGGCGTTGAGGAACTCCTTTCAAGACGCGGTGAGTGTTCTCGTGAAATCCAGCAGCTCTGACGCAGACGCGGGGACAAGACTTCGCTCTGCGAGCTACGCAGCGCAGGCGCCGAGATGGGGGGACGCGGGGATTGTGACGCGAACACCACCGGATTTCGAGAAGCCGGTCTCCGCGTCTCCCCGTCCCCCCTTCCCCGCGTCAGTTCCTTGCAGACTCGGTCTGGGGGAACCCAGTGTTTTGACGTCTGTACACAGACCTAGGGCGACAGGAAGCCGCTTTGACCTTGGACCCCTTTTAGTAGCGAGGAGGAGGAAAGATGTCCGAGTACGAAAACCCGGAAGGACCGCCACAAGCTGTCGAGGACACCGGCGATTTCCTCGCCGGATTCGGTACGATCGCCATCGGCGTCCTGGCCCTCGGCGCGGCGTACGTTCTCATATCCGGCGTGCCGACGACCACGCGGGGCGCGACGCGATCGGCGCAGCTTCAGTGGGAAGCGAGACAACAGCAGATTAATGCGGAATGCGGAATGTCGGAGACGCGCGGCGGCCGGTCGGAGATGCGCCGTGGCGGAATGAATGATGAATCCCACAGCGGGCTCCGTGCCGAAGAGCGGGAGTGAAAGCTCAGTATGCAGGTCAAGCTAAGGCTTTGCCGTTCAAGTCGATAGAAACGGATGAGGGAGTGGAGATTTGATGCTTGGCGTTCACCGAAGCAGGCCCGCCGCCGGGGCCAACCAGGTGGCACAGGCTTCCAGCCTGTGTAAGCAACCAAGCCGGCGGTTCCCATCGCAGATGGGACCTACGGGACGGCGGTCGCCGAAAGCAAACCAGCCCCGAACGGGGCGAGAGCATGTAGCCGGAGGTGATTCCCCCTGCGCGAAGCAAAGGGGGATGAACCTCCGGTTGCGGACAAAAACCTCCCACAGCCCCAAAGGGGCGGCAGCACGTCTGCGGCCTCTGAGCGGACGATTGCTATCGCGAACGGCGCCACGTCCCGCCTCGCGGGAAAGAAAGGGGACGCCTCGGCCGCACTCCGGTACTCGCGCCTGGAATCGCAGCGCGGCACGCCCGGTTCGCAAGCCAAAACCCCGGCGGCGCCGGCTCCTGAGAGGGCTGTTCCGCTGGGTCGAACACGGATTCGCTCTGCTGGGCTTCCTCATCGTCTTCTTCTACGTCTTCTTCAACCTTGCCGTCGTGACCTCCGAGTCGATGAGCCCGACGCTCAAGGGCGACAGCTTCCACAACGGCGACTGGATCCTGACGGAAAAGCTCAACTATTGGCTTCGCGCCCCGCGCCGCTGGGAGGTCGTCACCTTCCGCAACAAGGAGGGATCCCAAATCATGAAGCGCGTCATCGGCCTGCCGGGCGAGACGGTTGCGATCCGAGATCGCCGGCTGCAGGTCGACGGCGAGACCCTCATCCGCCCGCCCACGGTCCCCATCGTCAAGTACTACGCCTACGGCAACCTGTTCCGTGGCAAACCGGCGGCATGCGGCGACGGCTACTACGTGCTCGGCGACGACTCGAAGGACTCGCAGGACAGCCGGTTCGAGGGACCCCTTGACCCGGACCACATCACCGGCCGCGCTTGGCTCATCGTATGGCCGCCGGAAAGGATGGGGTGGGTGAAGATGTAGTTGGCGCGGCCTTCGGCCAGTGGCCGGTGGCCGGTGGTCAGTGGTCGGTGGCCGGTAGCCGGTGGCCGGTGTCATGTGTCAACACTATTCGGTTGCAGCACGGCATGGCAGCTTGTGAGCTTCGCATGAGTCATTCGAAGCATCATGAAAGCAGCCCGCGCAGCAAGCGGGACATCTTAGCCACAGGCGTGAGCCTGTGGATTGCTTCGACGGGACACGATTACGATTATGAGGGAGTACCGGATGCGATTCCGCAGAGGAAAAGACAACGGCTTTAACCTCCTTGAGCTTGGGATGGTCATTGCGATCACTGCGATTCTTTTCGGCGTGGTTATCCTACGCGCCCGGAGCGCGCGGCGCTGGGAACCGATCCGCCGGTGTCAGAGTCATGCGCGTCAGATCGGGATGGCCCTCGACCTGTACTCGACGGATCATGGTGGATGGCTCCCATACGCCGACGGGTCGCCCGATCCCAGCGCGTCTCTCGCGTTGCTGTATCCCGAGACCGTGAGCGCTTCGATGCTCTTCCGGTGTCCGGTAACGGATATCAGACCAAGGGTCGAGTTCGTCGAAATCGGCGGAGCGCGTCTGCCGAGGTTCGAGGAGACGCCGTACGGTAGCAGCTATGGATACGACCGTCGCGTCAATCCGAGGAAGGTCGGGCCGGATCACGCCGTGCTCGCCGACATGGACGGCACCGGCCCCGTCGATCCGGATTCGACCACGACGAATCACCCGGGCGGACAGAACGTGCTCTATCTCGACGGCCACGTGGAATGGAGGACGACGAACGCGGGTTCGGACAATCTGCGCGACAACATTTATACCGCCGAAGCGGGGTGGGACCCGGATACGGATTCGTGCGTGAAACGAACGGTGGGAGATTGAGGTCACACCCGCGGCGGCTTTCAGCCGCAACCAGAAGAGCGATCTGGAAAGTCCTCTCCTAAGGAGGCCAGAAACTCGAAATCCGAAACAAATCCGAAATTCGAAAACGGCAATGCTCAAAACCGGCACGCAACGATTTGGGGAACACTGATGCATTGTGCCGGGTTTCGGTCATTTAAGTATTCGTGCTTAGAATTTGTTTCGGATTTCGTGCTTCGATTTTCGGATTTCTATCCTGGAGAATGGACATGATTGTAGAGACCGAACGGCCGCGCCTCGATATGCGCCTCCAATCAGCTTGTCGCAGGCGCCTTTGGGCGCTTGCCGGGTTGTTCCTTGTCATGACCGCGCTCTGTTTCCTGCCGGTCGATGGAAGCGGCTTTGTCTTCACGCGGGGGATCCACATCGTGGCCCGAAGATTCGAGAGTTCCATGCCCGATGACTGGTACGACGTCCTGAGTCCCGCGACCGTGCAACTCGTTATCGTCGCGTTGGGATCGGCTTGCGTCATCGCCTTTCTTCTCGCTCAGACGCGCTCACCGTCCGGTTTGCTGAGATTGGTCGTGCCGCTGGTCGCGGCGTGTACGGTCACGTGGGTCCTGGTTCAGATCTATTGGGTCCAACGGGGAAGGAGTCTGCGGCACGTTCTCCCGTGGGTACTTCTCGTAATCCCGCCCTGCGTGTACCTGCTGTTCGTGACCGGCTTCGGCAGCAAGGCGCGACAGGCTCTCGCGTCGTTGCTATGCGCCAGTGTGTTGTCGCTGACGGTGTTCCTGTCTCCCGGGCTGAAGCCCAAGTACTTGCTTCAATTGGGCATTCCCCTCGCCCTGGTGGCGGCAGGTATTTCGTTGTGGTGTTTGATTCGAACGCGGAATATGGGAGACGGGGAAGCACGCGATCAGGCCATATGAGCCTGTCGATTTGCCGTTTGTCCGCACGTCGTGACCGTCGTGTCGTCGTGGTTCAATCACCGCCTGAATCGGGTAGTATGGTAGAACAGATAAGATGATAAGTGGTTTCAGAGACCGAAGGGGGCGGGAAGAAGCGCTCACGCTTGCGGCGATCGTTCTGGTCCTGACGACGATGTTTGCGACGGGGGCGCTCGCCGACGGGTCTTACGTGCCGGAGCGCGCGATCCGGACACTGCCGGCGATTCCTTCGCAGCGCGCGCTCATCTCCTACCGCAACGGGATGGAGCGGTTGGTCGTCGAATCGTCGCTGGACGGGCCGGGCGAACGGTTCGGATGGATCCTGCCGGCGCCGTCGAAACCCGTTCGGGTTGAGCGGGTCTCGCCGGGGCTGATCAATACGCTTTCGTTCTGCACCCAGCCGAAGATCACGCACGACCTGACCGGCTGGCTGGAGATGCTCGGCATGTCGGCAGCGGCGGTGGCGTTAGGGGCGTTGCTTCTGATTCTGTTCAAAAGTCGCGAAATCGTGCTAGCCATCCTGTACCTTATTGCGATTCCAGTCCTGTGTCTGGGGCTGCTCCCTGCCCTGGGTCACGCGGGGGGAGGATCGCCCGCCGCCCTTCCAGAATCGGGAGTACGCGTCGAAGAAAGCCTCACCGTGGGAAGCTACGAGGTCAACGTGCTCGTTGCGGAAAAGGCTGAAGACTTGAACGGTTGGCTCGACGATCACGGTTTCCGCAAGTTCGGCGAGCGGGGCCTCGGGATTGTCGCGGACTACATCGCCGACGGCTGGTGTTTCGTGACGGCGCAACTGCTGCGCGAGGGGGACGGGTACTGCCGGCCTCACCCGCTCGCCGTGACGTTCCCCGCGAGCATCCCGGTCTATCCCATGCGGCTTACCGCGCTGAATGGTCATGCCCTGTACCTGGAGCTTCTTGTGGCCGCGGATTTTGAGGCGGTCGCGCCCTTCCTGAATGTCGAGCTTTGCGATGTTCTCAATGCCGCTCGGCCATTAAACCTGGCCTCGGATGGAACCCCGATTGCGGGATTCAGGGGAGCGGAGCATCTCGTGTGGATTTACCACCCGGAGGCGGACCAGACGTTGTGGAATCAATGCGTGCTGACCAAGCTCTCGGGCCAGCTCGAACCGGACCAGATGAGCCGGGATTTCTGGCTCGACCTGATCCCGGCGCGCCCGTATCGCCGGCATCTGTACAGCCGCCGGGGAGCGCGGGAGGCCGGGCTGGCGGGGGCTCTGGGCCTCTGGATCGTCGCCGTCGTCGTGAGCATGATAGTCTTCCAGCGGCGAATCGCGGGCGAGCGCGGACGCCGCTTCGCGTTCGCGCGTATTCTGGGGCCGTTGACCCTCGGCGGTCTGCTGTTCTGGGGAGCGTTCTATCTGGGCGCGCCGAAGACGGACGTCACGAGCGTCGATCCGGAAGACATCTATTGGCCGAACCGCAGCATCTACGACCGTGCCGCCTTTGAACTGGGTAAAGATACGCAGAGATTCAAGGGTATGTCCTGCCGCCGGATTGCGGAAGCCTTCGAGGGTTACTTCCGGCGGAACAAGTCGCTCAATGTGCTCACCGGCAATATCATCCGCTGCGAATACTCGCCGGGCAATTTCGTCGTCGTACCGGAAGGCCGGAACGCCCTGCTGGTCATCGTCAGGCGCTACGGCATGCCGGACGTCAGGCACATGATCCCGAACGTTGTCGAGCCGCCCAAGCGAACCGTGAGGCCGAGGATGGCCGAGGAACGAACGGGGATGAGGTCCTAGACGCTGGATGCTGGATGTTCGGCCGAAGCCGGGATCCGCCGTGGCGGACTGGATGCTCGACACTGGATGTCGGGGGTTAGTCCGTTTTTCCGCCACCTGTGGCTTCCCGCGCACGTTTTTGAGGTACCCTTTGAGATGCGGCGGCGTGGGAGCCGCCGCTGCAGGAACGAAAAGGAAAGCGGCGCGGGCTCCTGCCTGTGCCGAACGCACGGCAGACAGGTCCACGCCCGCGCACTCTTTGGTTGCGGCCGCACGCCGCCTTGGGCGCTGGCCTGGATTATTCAGGACGTCTTCACCGAACACACCCAGGACTGTCAAGAATGCTCGTGGGCGGCGGTCTGCTGCGCGGCCGGGCGCGACCGTAGGCGTTGCGGCGCTCTGCGACGCCTGTTATGCTGATCGCAGACGGTTGAGAAGCCAGAGCCGAGGGGAGGGGTATCCCGGGACTGACGGAGGATTGAAGCTTGCAACGTTCCATGCGCCTGCTCGCGGGGTTCCTGGCCCTGTCGGCTTCGGTCGTCCTGGCTGAAGAGATTCGGAGCCGGGTCAAGTCGGTCGAAGGAAGGACGATCACCTTCGACGTGGCGGAAAGCCGGAAGCCGAAGGTCGGCGATGAGGTCGAGATCAGCAGCGAGATCCCGGGGCTGGGCATGGTGCCGCTCAAGGGGACCTGGCGCGTCGTAAGGGTGGAAGAGAACCGCGTCACCGCCGAAACAAAAGACGCCGGCGCGGAAACGCCGATGGCTGGTTATGCGGTGAAAATCAAAGCGGGACCGCCCTTGGCGCGGGAAAAGCCGGACGCCGGCAAGTCCTCGAAGCCCGATGCGCAGCTTCGGGC
>Ga0180437_10012182_pt1 | contig 10203 bp, 5 predicted proteins | sample SS_ome_4_FD_132410 | JGI IMG/M metagenome (GOLD analysis project Ga0180437, IMG submission 132410) | Hypersaline lake sediment archaeal communities from the Salton Sea, California, USA - SS_3_D_1 metaG | ecosystem: Environmental > Aquatic > Non-marine Saline and Alkaline > Hypersaline > Sediment... | reverse complement strand
GGTCGACTCGCGGATTCGCTCGATCAGGTCGGCGGTTCGGCGGTTGGCCGCGGGACCGTCGGGCGGCCGCAGCGAGGAAGACGAGTCGTCGGGCAGAGACAAATTCACGGCAGACCTCGCTCAAGGACGATGAAGGGCGGAACCTTCTATTATAATCGCTCGGCTCGATGTCCTGTGGCCTTTCTATTCCACCCCCCACAGGGCTGCGCGGAAATTGGAAAAGCGTTGGCCGCCAAGTGTTTGCGCGGCAAGATAGCCCGACCGCTTCCTGCCGGGCTGGGCGAAGGCAACCGCTGGACCGTGCCCCAAGCGACGACTAGGCAGAGGGTCGCCGGTAATACTGATAAGCCAGGAGGACTTCGTAAAGATCCATCGAGATCGTCACTTCGTCGTCTTGGAAATCGCCGAGCCACGTCCGATTCGACCGAACTGCGTCGGCCAAGAGTGGCATGATCTCCCCCAGTGGGACGGTGACCTCGCGCCGCGACTGCTTCACTTCCGTGACGCTGGCAGCCTCGGCGTCGTCCTGGGGGCCGTAGTAGATGCGGAGGGGAGCAGGGTTCATAACAACTCATTCCGTTGGGTTGATGGAACTCCTCAGTGTTATATCGGCCGCGACCGTCTTGTGGGTTTGAACTATTTGTTCGAAAATGCGGCTTTTCGGGGAAAGAACCCTCGCGCAGGCGAAAACCGCCGAAACCGCTTGCCGACACCGCCTGCGGCGCCGGGCCGCTTGCCGCAGGGGGCTTGCGGTGGGGAAACTTGACATCCGCAGAACAAACCCCTACAGTGCCAGGACGATAAGCCGCTGCCGACACAAGCTTTGCGTCAAGTGAGCCTTGACGCCTGTCAACTCCTTATGGGCGAGCCCGTAACTATCAACCTCCGACACGTGGCCCGTGGCCTCGACATCCCCTTGCCCAAGGTGCAAGCGGTGGTCGAGCTTCTCGATGAGGGCAACACGGTCCCCTTCGTCACGCGTTACCGCAAAGACCAGACGGGAGGGCTGGACGAGGAGCAGATCCGGCAGATCCAAAGCCGGCTGGTAAAGACGCGGATGCTCGCCGATCGCAAACAGACGATCCTCCGCTCGATCGAGTCCCAGGGCAAGTTGACCGAGAAGCTGGCCAAGCAGATTCGCGCCGCCGGCACCACCAAGCGGCTGGAAGACCTCTACCTCCCCTACAAGCCCAAGAAGCAAACGCTGGCCACCCTGGCGCGAAGCCGCGGGCTGGAGCCGCTTGCCGAGGAGATTCTCGTCGCCGACGCGGCCTGTGCCGACCTGGACCGCCGGGCGGCCGACTTCGTCAACCTGGACCGCCAGGTGCCGACGGCCGCCGACGCGCTGTTGGGCGCCGGGCACATCCTGGCCGAGCAAGTCAGCGAGATGGCCGATCTTCGCCAGCGGCTCCGTGAGACCCTCCAGCGAACCGGCAAGCTGGTGAGCACGCGGGTCGGCGGCGAGCCGAAGCCGGAGGAGAAACCCCCGGCAGCCGAACACCCGCAAGACTCAGCCGAACCGCCCGCGGCGCCTTCCGAGCCGCCGCAAGCGATCGAAGAGCCGCCCGCGCCATCTTCCGAGCCGCCACAAGCTGGAGAAGAGCCGCCCGCTCTGCCCCCTGCTCCTCCCGACGCGGCGGCCGGCGCCGAGGTCCAGCAGCCCGCCGAGACCGGCGGCGAGGCCTCGGCTGCGGACGCCGATTCGCCCGCGGCACCATCACCACCGCCGCCTTCTCCACCACCGCCGAAACCGGCCAGGGCGGAACGGAAGCCGACCAAGAAAGAGCTGAAGAAAAAGAAGGCCGAGGAAGCCCGGCAGAAGGCCTTCAGCGACTATTTCGACTATCGCGAGGAAGTCAAGAAGATCCCTCCCCACCGCGTCCTGGCGATCAATCGCGGCGAGCGGGCCAAAGTGCTTCGCGTCAAGGTCGAGTACGATTGGGAGGCGATCGAGGGCACGGTCGAGGAGACCTTTGTGTCGGCGGCGCATCCTCACGCCGAGTTCCTCCGCGGCTGCGCGCGGGATTCCCTGGCGCGGCTCATCCTGCCGAGCCTCGAGCGCGAGATCCGCCGCGAGTTGACCGAGCGGGCCGAGACGCATGCCGTGGGCGTGTTCGCCAAGAACCTGCGCAACCTGCTCCTCCAGCCGCCCGTGCACAACCGCCGCGTGCTGGCGGTCGATCCCGGCTTCAAAAGCGGCTGCAAGCTGGTCGCCCTCGACGACTTCGGAAACGTGCTCGCCCACGCCGTGATCTACCTGGTGGGCAAGCCGGACCGCCGCCCCGAAGCCCGCGACACGGTCTGCGACCTCGTCGAACGCTTCCAGCTCACGCTCGTGGCCATCGGCAACGGCACCGCTTGCCGCGAAACGGAGGATTTCTTCGCCGAGCTGATCAGCGAGCGTTTCGAGGGCAAAGGCGTGGCCTTCGTGATCGTCAACGAAGCCGGCGCCAGCGTCTATTCCACCAGCCGCCTCGGCCGCGAAGAGTTCCCCCATTACGACGCCACGCTGCGGGGCGCCATCTCCATCGGCCGCCGGCTTCAGGACCCTTTGAGCGAGCTGGTAAAGATCGACCCGGCCAACATCGGCGTCGGCCTCTACCAGCACGACGTCAAGGCCAAGCACCTCCGCGCCTCGCTCGACGAAGTCGTCGAATCGTGCGTCAATTACGTGGGCGTCGACCTCAACACGGCCAGCCCCGCCCTCCTGCGGTACGTGTCCGGGCTGAACCAGTTGACGGCGCGGCGGCTCTACGAATATCGCATCGAGCACGGCCCCTTCCGCAATCGCGAGCAGCTGCGCGACGTGCCCGGCTTCGGCGAGGCCACGTTTGTCCAGTCGGCCGGCTTCCTCAAGATCCCCGCCGGCGACTGTCCCTTCGACGCAACCTGGATCCACCCGGAAAGCTACCAGATCGCCGCCCAGGTGCTGGAAAAGCTCGGCTCCACGCCGGAAAGCCTTGCCGAGAAGGAGGCGATGGACGGCCTTTCGGAAAAGCTGGCCGCCGTGGACGTGCCGGGCCTGGCGGTCGAGTTCGAAGTGGGGGCGCTTCTGCTCGGCGACATCTTCGCGCAGTTGGCCCGCCCGGGCCGCGACCCCCGCGAGGATCTCCCCGGCCCCGTCTTCAAACAGGGCGTGCTCAAGCTGGAAGATCTCGAAGCAGGCATGGAGCTGACCGGGACCGTCCTGAACGTCGTCGACTTCGGGGCCTTCGTCGACATCGGCATGCACGACTGCGGGCTGGTGCACGTCAGCCAGATGGCCGACAAGTTCATCCGCGACCCCCACGACGTGGTGGCCGTGGGCGACATCGTCCGCGTGTGGGTGCTGCAGGTGGACCGCCAGCGGCGGCGGGTGTCGCTCTCGATGATCCCTCCGGGGACGCGGCGCCAGGTGCGGCCGTCGGAGCCGAGGCCGCCGCGCCGCGGCGCTGGCGAACGTCCCCCCCAAGAGCCTCGGCCCGAGCGCGCTCGAAAGACGCGGCCGAAGGGAGGGCAGCCGCCCAGGCATCGCCAGCAGCGGCCGCCCAAAACGGCCCACAGGCCCAAGAGCCGCCCCAAACCGGTCACGCCCATCACCGAAGACATGAAGAAGGGCAAGGAGCCGATGCGGAGCTTCAGCGACCTGGCCCAGTTCTTCCAGGGCGACGACGCGTCCAAAACGAAAAACGAGACCTGGCAAGAGTCGAAGAAAACCAAAAAGAAGCGACCCCGCAAGCCGGCCGCCGACTCCGGCGAAGCCAAGGATGCTGGGGCGGACGGGGAGCCTCCTGCGACAAACGAACCGCCCGGCGACGCCGAGCCCGACTCGCGTGCTGCGGACCAGCCGCAAGGCGATCTGCCCGCCGGCGACGCTCCCCCGCCGGACCCGGATGCCCGGGGCCAAGCGCCGCCCGACGAGCCGGAACCGCCGGAGGAAGACCGATTGGAATGATGCCGTGGACGACTTCGACAAACGATTGGAAAAGGCGATCCGGCGCGGCCGCCGCACGAGTGACGCGCGGCTGCAGGCGGAGGCGGAAAAGGCCCTCAACGAGCAGGAGCTCCGCCGCCTGCACACGCAGCACCGCCTGGCGCTTGCCGAACACGTCGAGGCCTGCCTCAAGCAGCTCGCCCGCCAAATGCCCGGCTTCCAGTTCGAGACGGTCGTCTCGGAGCGTGGCTGGGGCGCGGCGCTGTCGCGTGACGACGTGGGGGTGGAGTCGGGCAAGAGGCGCAACTTCTACAGCCGCCTCGAACTGGCCATCCGCCCGCTGTCGGAATACTTCGTTCTCGAGCTGACGGGCAAGGGCACGATCCGCAACCGCGAGTACTTCAACCGCAGCCACTACCAGCGGCTGGCCGACGTCGATTTCGACTCCTTCGTCGAGATGATCGACCGCTGGGTGCTTGAATACGCCGAGCTCTACGCGGCAAAACGCTGAGCCGCCCGGCCGACCGATCCACGCTTCTGTCAGGATACGAACGATGAAAACCGGCAACGGTGTTTCGCGGCGGCATTTCCTGGCGGCAACCGGCGCGGCGCTGGGGGCCGCTTCGATCCCCTGTCGGGCCGATGTAGTGGCGACCGCGGGCCCGGTCAAGACCCCCCATGCCGACCTGGCGGCGCTGCGGCGCGAGATCATCGACAGCCCCGTCCGCGTCGCCCTGCACCGCGCCAGAACGTTCACCAGGGTGTTCCAGGAGCACGAGCACGAACCCTGGGTCCTGCGAAAAGCGCTTGCCTTGCGCGAGTATTTCCAGACCGTGCCGCTTTACCTCCGCGAGCACGACGGGCTGGCCGGCTCCATCAGCGAGACGCCCGGCGCCATGCCGGTGATCGTCGAGCTGGGCATCGGAGAGAACGGCATTTACACGGGCGAGCGGCCGGATCGCAGCGGTTACCTTAAGGGCCGGGTCCCGGACGAAATCCGCGACTACTGGAAGAACCGCAACATGTGGGGTCTTTACCGCACGGAAATCCTCGGCCAGAAACCGTACACCGGCGCCGACGAGGTGCCGCAAGAGCTCAACTACAAGTTCATCTCCAACCAGGGGCACCTCAGCCCCAGCTACGGCGAGCTGCTCCGGGTCGGCCTGGGCGGCATGCTCGACAAGGTGCGGGCCGCGCGGCGCGGCCGGACCGGCCCCGACGAGCCGGCCTTCCTCACGGCGGCCGAGACCGCGCTGGCGGGGCTGTCCGAATGGATCGGCCGCTACGCCGATTTCCTCGCCGTCGAGGCCGGAAATTGCACCAGCCCCGCCCGCGCCGCCGAACTCGGCGAGATGGCCCGCGTCGCCGCCCGCGTCGCCGAGAGTCCACCCGAAACGTTCCGCGAGGCGATGCAACTGATCTGGTTCGTCCACCAGGCGGTGCACGTCGAGGGGCACGGCTACTCCTGCACGCCCGACCGCATCGACCAGCTCCTCTTGCCGTTCTACGAGGCGGACCGCAGGGCTGGGCGGCTCGACGACGGCCGGGCGCTCCGCCTGGTGGAGAACTTCGTGCTCAAGATGTACGACAACAGCTTCTGGGGCCCGGAGCACCATCTTACCCAAGGGCTGTGCGTGGCCGGCTCCACGCCCGACGGCGAGGACCAGACCAACCGGCTGAGTTGGCTCTTCATCGAAGGCGCCACCAACCTCGTTCTGCCCGAGCCGCTGGTTTGGATCCGCTGGCACCCGGCGATCGACCAGAAGTTTTTCGACTTCTGCCTCTCGCGTCTGACGATCAGCACCTGCTTCCCGATGATGTGGAGCGATAAGGCGATCCCAGCGGCCTTCATGGAGATGGGCGTCGATCGCTCCGACGCCTTCAACTTCGTGGCCGTCGGCTGCAACGAGCTGGCCATTCCGGGGCAGCTCTACTACAACCCCGGCGCGAGCTGCGGATATCTTGCGGCGATCGAGGCGGCCCTGACCGACGGCAAGGGCTACGGCAAGCAGTGGGGCTGGCAGAAGATCGCCCCCCCCGCCGCCGAGCTCGCGACCTTCGACCAGTTCGCCGGGGCCGTCGGGGCGTACCTCCGCAAAGCGATGGAAAAAAACTACCATTGGCAGATCAAGCAGGTCGAGGCCCAGATCCGCTGGGGCAAGACCCCGCTCACGTCCTGCTTCTTCGACGGCTGCGTCGAAGAGGGCCGCGACATGGCCGACGGCACCAAGTACAACGTCTTATCCTGCGGCGGCATCGCCTTCGCCAACGCCGTGGACAGCCTGGCGGCGATCCGCGAGGTCGTCTACCAGAAGCGGCTGGCGACGCTCGACGAGGTGGCCGCGGCCTGCGCCGCCGATTTCCAGGGCCACGAGCGTTTGCGGGCCCGGCTCTCGGCCGCTCCCAAGCACGGCAACGACGATCCGCGGCTGGACGACGTGATCCGATTCGTGGAGCGGATCCGCGACGAGCCGGTCAAAGACTTCTGCCGCGACCCCCGCGACGGCACACCGATGGGCAACAGCCACGTCGTCCGCAGCGGCGCGGTGCGGAGTGGATTGACCACTCCCGCCACGCCCGACGGCCGACTGGCCGGCACGCCGCTGGCCAGCTCGGTGGCCGCCTCGGTGGGCTGCGAACAAAGCGGCCCCACCGCCGTGCTCAATTCGGTCGCGAAGCTGGATTCCACCAAGAGCTGGCAAAGCGGCTACCAGGTGAACCTCCGCTTCCACGCCGGCATGATCACCAACCAGACCGAGCGGGACAAGCTGCGGGCGATGCTCAACGTCTACTTCGCCAAGGGAGGCCAGGAGCTGCAGATCAACGTGGTGAGCAGCGAGACTTTGCGGGCGGCGCAGGCGGACCCCGAGCAATGTCGCGACCTGGTTGTGCGGGTGGCCGGCTTCAGCGAGTTCTTTGTCAACCTCACGCCCGATATGCAGGAAGACATCATCGCCAGGGCCGAGCACAGGTGAGGGCGGCATGGCCAGCGGTCGCGTCTTCGACGTCCAGCGCTTTTCAATCCACGACGGGCCGGGGATCCGCACCACCGTGTTCCTGAAGGGCTGCCCGCTCAAGTGCCTCTGGTGTGGCAACCCGGAGAGCATCAGCCCTGATCCGCTCGTCTCCTATCTGCCTGACAAGTGTATCGGCTGCGGCGATTGCGTCGGCGTCTGTCCCGAGGCGGCGCTTTTGCTCGCCGCCGGCGGCAAGGCGGTGCTGGACCGCAAGCGGTGCACGGGCTGTGGGGCCTGCGCGCCGGCGTGTGCGCCCAAAGCACTCCAGATCGTCGGCCGCGACGTGAGCGTCGGCGAGGTGCTCGACGAGGTGCTGCGGGACCGCGACTACTACGAGGCCTCCGGCGGCGGTCTGACGCTTTCCGGCGGCGAGCCGCTCTTGCAGCCCGGCTTCGTCGAGGCCCTGCTCAAAGAGGCCAAAGCCGGGGGGCTCCATTGCTGCGTGGAGACGTCCGGTTATGCGCTGTGGGGGGTGCTGCGGGCGCTTCTGCCTCTGGTCGACCTGTGGCTTTACGACTTCAAAGAGACCGACCCCCGCCTGCACGAGCAGTTCGTCGGCAAGCCCAACGCGCCCGTCCTGGAGAACCTCGAAAAGCTCCATGCCGCCGGGGCCGGGATCCTGCTCCGCTGCCCGATGATCCCCGGCCACAACGCCCGCGCGGAGCACCTCGACGGCATCGCCGCGCTGGCCCGCCGGCTGCCGAGGCTTGAGGGCGTCGAGCTGTTGCCGTACTACGATCTGTGGCGTGCGAAGCTGGAGCGCCTTGGGCTGGAGTCGCCCCTGCCCGAGTCCGTCAAGCCGCCGAGCGTCGAGACCGTCAGTTTCTGGAAAGAATACCTTCGCCGGCGGGGAGTGTCCGTCGTCGGCTGACCCCGGAGAGATGGACCATGAGTTGCCCATGCAAGACGGCGTGCGTCGGCCTGTTGTTGGCGGCGCTTGCGGCAGTTGGCCCCGGGCCGAGCGCGGCCGCAGAACAGTCCGCCGTGGACGAGGCGGAGCGGATTCTCGAAGCGTCGGGCGTCTCGGGCGGCCTGATCGTGCACTTGGGATGCGGCGACGGGCGCCTGACGGCCGCGCTCGGCCGCTCGGGGCGGTTCGTCGTTCAAGGTCTGGACGATGACGACGACGCCGTGGCCGCGGCCCGCCGGCAAGTTATCGCCGAAGGCCTGTATGGCCGCACCAGCGTGAAGAAACTGCAGGGACGGCGTCTTCCCTACGTGGACAATCTCGTCAACCTGATCGTCTGCGACGATCGGCTCGGCGTTGACGAGGCGGAGATCCGCCGCGTGCTGGCCCCACTCGGTGCGCTGATGGTCCGCTCGCAAAGCGGCTGGCAGAGGGGCGTCAAGCCCTGGCCGGAAGACCTGGACGAGTGGACCCATTTCCTGCACGGGCCGGACAACAACGCCGTGTCGCGGGACCGCGTAGTCGGGCCTCCGGCTCGCTTGCAGTGGATCGCCGAGCCGAGGCACTTGAGGAGTCACGAGCACCTCAACGGCGTCTCGGCGCTGGTGTCCGAGGGCGGCAAAATCTTCTACATCATCGACGAGGGGCCGACGGGGGCCGTCGTCGCGCCGCCCGAGTGGCGGCTGGTGGCCCGCGACGCCTTCAACGGGTTGTTGCTCTGGAAGCGGGACCTTGGGCCGTGGGAGGGGCATTTCCGCCTCTTCCGGAGCGGGCCGCCCGACGTCGCCCGCCGGCTCGTCGCCGTCAATGGCACGGTCTACGCTACCCTGGGCTACGGCAAGCAGGTGGCGGCATTCGACGCCGCCACCGGCGCAACCCTTCGCACCTACGACGCGACGCAGGGGGCAATCGAGATCCTCTGCGACCAGGGGCGGCTCTTCTTGCTCGTGGGCACGATCGACGAAGAGGCCTTCGCCGCAAGCGCAGAACGCTTCTATCCCTCTCCCCCGCCCCGCAACAAGGGGATCGTCGCCGTCGATGCCGACTCGGGCCGGCTCCTCTGGAAACGCTCCGATGCCGATACGGCGGAAATCCTGCCAACCGCCGTGGCGGTCTGCGGCGGGCGGCTGTTCTTCCAGAACACCAGGGAAGTGATTTGCCTCGACGCGGCGTCCGGTGCAGAGCAGTGGCGGGCCGAGCGCCCCGTGTACACCACGCGTCTCTCCTGGTCCGCGCCGACGCTGGTCGCCCGCGGCGACGTCGTTCTCTCCGCCGACGGCTCGACCGGCGGCGTGCCGGAGGACGTCCGCCGCGGCGAGGACGCCGTCAGTTGGATCATGAGCGACGCCGACATCCGCAAGCATCCCGTTGGCGACCTGGTGGCTTTCTCCGCCGCCACGGGCGAGCGGCTCTGGACGGGCGAAAGCCTGCAAGGATTCTGCTCGCCGGGCGACGTGTTCGTGATCGACGGCCTGGTGTGGTCTGGGGCGAACGTGGCCCCGGGCCAGCATAGCCTGGACGTGGGCCTGGACCTGGCCACAGGCGAGGTCCGCAGGCGGCGGCTTGGCGATGGTCCGCCCGTCGGCGGCCACGCCCGCTGCTACCGCAACAAGGCCACCGAGCGGTTCCTCGTGCTCAGCGGCAGCGGCGTGGAGTTCATTGACCTCGAAGACGGGAGTTGGACCTTCGATCCCTGGGTGCGGGGGACCTGCCAATACGGGTTTATGCCCTCCAGTGGGATGCTTTACGTCCCGCCCGACTCGTGCGCCTGCCAGCCCAATGCCAGGCTCCACGGCTTCACGGCGATGGCGCCGGCGGGGGAGGAGGGTTCAGGGTTCAGGGTTCAGGGTTCAGAACCTCAGGACCAGCGTATGGAGCCGGGACTGGCCTTCGCACCTTCAGACTCTCAACTCTCAACTCTCAACTCTCAACTCTCCGCCGACTGGCCGACCTACCGCAACGACGCCGCCCGCAGCGGCCGAACCGGGGCGAGCGTCCCCGCCGACGTCCGCCAGACGTGGCAAACCAAGATCGGCGGGCGGCTCACCAGCCTGACCGTCGGCGAGGGCAAGGTCTACGTTTCGCGAGTCGACACGCATACGGTCCACGCCTTGGACGCGGAGTCGGGCGAGATCGCCTGGAGCTACGCGGCCGGCGGGCCCGTCGACTCACCGCCGACGTTCTCGGGCGGGAGAATCGTGTTCGGCTGCCGCGACGGCTGGGTCTATTGCCTGCGGTCCGCCGACGGGGCTCTTGCCTGGCGATTCCGCGCGGCGCCGGAAGATCTTTCGCTGGCGGCTCACGAGAGCGTCGAGTCCGTCTGGCCGGTGCACGGCAGCGTCCTCTTGCGGGACGGCCTGGCCTGG
>Ga0180437_10012179_pt1 | contig 10204 bp, 10 predicted proteins | sample SS_ome_4_FD_132410 | JGI IMG/M metagenome (GOLD analysis project Ga0180437, IMG submission 132410) | Hypersaline lake sediment archaeal communities from the Salton Sea, California, USA - SS_3_D_1 metaG | ecosystem: Environmental > Aquatic > Non-marine Saline and Alkaline > Hypersaline >... | reverse complement strand
TCCCAAAATTCTTTGTCCCTGTCCTTCCAGCTGGGACCGAATTTCTTTTCCCAGTAGGCGTTACTCAATCTTTCGAACCAACGCCACCAAGAGTGTCTTCCTTTTTCTTTGGCCTCCAATATGTCACTGAGAAAGGTGGTGATGTGGGTGATTTGATCCTTGGGCACGTAAGAGGCGGCGCCCTCCCTGTAGGATCTCATGATGTCTTCAGGGGTCAGCGCGTGGGCGGTTAGCATCACGGCAATCACCTTTTTCTCATTGGCAATGCCCAGCAGATAGTATCCGCTCACCCCCATAATATCTAAAATCGCCATGTCGAAATGTTGGGTCTCTAAGAGCTCCTTTGCGTCCTCAAAATTGGTCGCTTTCACCACCTCACACATATCCAGAAGCTCTTCGAGAATTTCCAACACATCCTGCTCATCATCCACGACAAGGATCCGCTTCCCTTTCAACCGATCTTTATTGACCATAAAAGCACCTCTCCATCAGGCTCTGATGGTTCATTTTCGCAAAAGCTATCCTATTTTCTCCATTGAATCAATGGCTGGCTGAAAAAACCAGGACTTCAGCCTGGAAGGCCAATTTAAAGGACTGCGCAGTCTTCGCCATGCCCATCGCGCATCAGCCAGCTGTTGACCTGTGAGAAGAATTTCAGCATAGACTTCCTGGTTGAAGGCGTTGATGATGGTATCAATCTCTCTTCCCAGGGCGGGAAACCGATGCATCAACCGCAACCCGTATTGCAAAGGCGTTTCCGTGGTGAAGTTAGGCAGACCGCTGTGACGGCCCCAACGCAACAGGGCTCCATAAAGCTGAGCAGCCTTTCTAAAGCCTATGAGCCGGAGAGTGATCTTTTCCCACAGAAAGAACAACAGTGCACGGAGTCTTGCGAGCAACCACAAGAGCCCGCCTCCCTTAATGGACCTCTTTCCACTTCGTGCCGTTCTTGAAAAGAGCCATTTCACCAGGTACCAGACGGCTATTCCGGAGACCACCACCAAGAAGATCCCAAGCATTCCCAAAAGACCCCAACCCAGGACCCATTCCAGAAGTTCGGACCACCAACTGCCTTCAGGCCGGGGACCGAACTGCGACTCGATGCTCTCCAAGGATTTAGACTGGGGCTCCTCCCGAAAACGTCGGCCCGCAAAAAGAAACCGCAAAATGCTGACCAGAACAGGACTCAGTGGCTCCGCCGTCTTTTGCATGACGCCGTATCCCACCTCTGCAGCTTTGGTCAAGTAAGGTAAAAAGAGCGTTACCCCAGCCGTCCCAATCAGCAGAATAACCGCCGTAAAACTCAGGATCATGCCGATGCCCCGGTAGCCCGTGAGAAATTCCTTTTTTGCGTCACTTCGATTGCGGGCCAACCCGATAGCCGTCAAACCAAAGCAAAAAAAGGGGAACACCATGAATGTTGAAACACGCTCCTGAACGACAATGCCGCCCTTGAGGAGCGCTATGAATTTTATCAGAAAAAGCAAAAACAGCGCTGACACACCGATATCAAAGCGGACACAAATGGTGAGGTAATCGCCGGACCTCCTGGCAAATCTCACCCCCTCTATCCAATACAGAACGGCCGAGAAAAGAATTAAGGCCAAGAAAAACAACGCCGGAATCCCTCTTGAGCTCCCGAAGCACGCAATCACCCAAGCATAGTCCAAATAAGGGTATGACGGGTAGTTGAAGTAATGAACCAACCTCGAGGTGGCAAAAGCCATCCCCAAGACCTGAAGGAACAGGACCTGGGCAACACGCCAACCCCTTCCCTGACAGATCAAGGTCAGCGCTATGGCCAGCACAAAAATGCAAAGCCCCTCCACCAGCGGGAATGGCTGATGAAGCAGGGCAACCATCACGAAATTGGCCCAAGCGTAGAGCCAACTGAGCTCCATACCGGCACCGGTTATGAATAAAAGCACGCTCTTTGCGGCCATCATGGCCCCCCACTCCAATTCACACGCAGCGCCTCCAGGCTATAAACCCTGCTTTTGACATTCTGGCCACCCTCCTCGGAAACATCGCGGCGCTGACACACAAAAAACACCACAGGCATGTTCCGTTGACGCAAATACTGCTCTGTAGCCACAGTCGTCTCGTCCTCTTGAAAGGAGAAGTGTACGCAACTGACACCCCTAAAAAGACTGAATCGTCCCAGTAAGATGTCCAACAGATCCTCTTTGGAAGTCATCTGCAGCCTTGCAAGCACCTCCAACAGTGCGGGCAGGTGCTGAGGGTTCCGCGCTACCGGTACCGTTGTAGGCCCCTCTCCCAAGACCATACCATTTGTTACCAGCCCCACAGAACAGCCTTGCCTGTCCAGCCGGACAGCCAGCGATGCGACGGCTTCGAGGGTTTCCTCGAACTGATCTTCCGCCCCATTTTTCGCGAATTCAGCCACGGAGAGGAGGAGCAAAACCTTTTCCTGCTCTGTGGGCTCGAAGACCTTCTCTTGCAATCGGCTGTGCCGTGCGCTTGCTTTCCAGTGAATAAACCGCGCGGGCCGCCAGTGCTGATAATCTCTGGTGCCAAGGATATAGACGGGATCCTGGACAGGGCTCTCAGCGCCTGGAACACCGAAAAAATCACGCCTCGCAAGCGACAGGGGTTTCAGGGGCACGAGCCTTGGGTACACGATGACCGGCGGCCCCGCTTCGGCCTTTTTTTCCCTGGGGAAAAACCCTAAAAGGTCGCCCACCTTGAACCCAGGAGACCCTGTGGGATGGACCCCTCTTCGTTGGGCCATGAGCCCCCATCGGAAGCAAACCCTTTCGTACCAGAGCAGGCCACTTTCCCTTGTGAAGGTTTCATCTTCCGAGAAGACTTTAAAAGAACCGCCCGGATTCACCCGCACCTGAACCCACACGGGCAAGAACTTGGTGTTCACTGCTTCTACTTCCAAATAAAGGGTTTCACCTGGAAAGACCCTTCCCTTGTCCACCGCTGCCCGGCATGTCACACCGGCAAGGCTCATCTTGCTCCACAGCCTTGTCCCAATAGCAAGGCCCAAAAGAATAAGGGCCAATAGAGTAAGGGCTTTTTGACCGCTCAGCAAAGCGGCTAAGAGAAAGGACCCTACAATAATCTGGATAGGCAAGGTGATAAAGAGGGACGGCACTCGGCCTTCATAGGCTTCCATGAGGCTACCTTCATTCAGTAGGCGCAGGCACCGCTATCTGATGGACAATCTCTTCCAGAACGTGCTCCGGGCTCCTGCCTCGCAAACGTTCCTCCTCACGGAGAATGAGACGGTGGGCAAGGACAGGGCCTGCCAAGGTCTTGATATCATCGGGAAGCACATATTCCCTTCCCCGAAGTGCTGCAAGCGCTTGGCCCGCCCGCATCAAGCCCAGGGAACCTCTGGGGCTTGCCCCAAAACGCAAAGCGCCTCCTACCCGGGTTGCGCCGACAATGTCCGCGATATAGGTCCTCACAGGATAGGAGAGATGGATGCTTTTTCTCAAGGTCTGCAGTTCGGCAAGGTTGGAAGGATCGGCCACAGCTGCCAGTGTCTGCAAAGGGTCTTCTTCTTGAAAACGTTCCAAGATAGAAATCTCATGCTCTTTCTCAGGATATCCCAAGGTGATTTTGAGAAGAAACCGGTCGAGCTGCGCCTCTGGCAACGGAAAAGTTCCTTCCAGTTCAATGGGGTTTTGAGTCGCCATAACGAAGAAGGGGTGGGGTAAGCGGTAGGTCTCACCGTCCACAGTCACCTGCCTTTCCTCCATGCTTTCGAGCAGGCTGGACTGGGTCCTGGGGATAGTCCGGTTGATCTCGTCAGCCAGCAGCACGTTGGCCATCACCGGACCCGGCTGGAAAATGAACTGGCCCGTTCGCTGGTTGTAGACATTGAAACCTGTAATGTCTGCGGGCAACAGGTCAGGAGTAAACTGAACCCTTCTGAAAGTGCCCCCAATGCTTCTGGCCAAGGACTTCGCCATGAGGGTCTTTCCGAGGCCGGGGACATCTTCGATGAGCACGTGACCGTCTGCCAAGAGCGCAACCAGAAGCAGTTCAATGGAACGCTCTTTGCCCACAATCACTTGGGAGACATTGTCCGTGATTCTCCGGCACAAGCTGAAATCCAAGGTCTTTTCTCCATCTCCCCAATAAAGCTTTTTCAGAGCCGTTCTAGAAAGGATACTAAGAGAGTGGCTGTGAGGATGTCAAGGAAAAGGCAGGGTTGAGGCCGGAGTGAAGCTTCCGACCTTTGGCCGGAGAGCTTCACCCGTACTTTGCCGGCTCATTCAGGCGCTGCGGCGCTTCATCTCTTTGTAAGTCTCGCCGAGTCTGGCAATGCCCTCGGTTATGTCTTCAGGTTTTACAGATGGAAAGGTGAGGCGGAAAAAGGGACCTCCCTCTTTTTCCCAATACCGCTCTTTCCAGCCGGGCGCAAAAACGGCTGCCGGTGCAATGTTGACCCCTTTTGCTTTCGCAGCGTCTATGAAAGCCGCTTCGTCTCGAATTCCAGACAGCCAGATGCCGGTGAAAAAACCGCCCGTTACCGGCCGTCTACCCGGTTCCGGGAAGTGCTCTGCAAGCGATGCATTGAGCGCCTCCAATCGTAGTCCATACAAACCCGCAAGATAGTCCAGATACTTGTCATATTCCCCGGATTCCATAACGCTGTGAATCATGGCCTGCGTTGGGTAATTCGGGTTCAGGCGGGTATTGGCAATGACAGGCGTCAACTGCTTGACCACCTCCTCGGGGAAGAGCCCGAACCCACACTTCGTTCCCGGAGACAACGTTTTTGTGAAGGACCCGATCAGGCAGGCGGTCGGGAACCTTGACAGATCCAGCAACTGGTTCTTTAGACCGTCGTATCTCAGCTCATAATAGGCGATATCACAGACGTAGAGCGCATCGTACCGGGCGCAAAGGTCGGCAGCCGTTTCAATGTTTTCCACTGTTGAATCCAGTCCGGTAGGATTCTGGTGATAAATGATTCTGTAGAAAAGTTTCACCTTTCCTGTGGTCAGTTCACTTTCCAGGACATTCAGGTCAATCCCCTCAGGTCCAAAGGGAACGCCCACCGGTTCATGCTCATAGCGAAGCACGTCCGCCAGAGCCCGGTCATAGGTTAAAGCCTCTGTGGCCACCCGGCTTCCACGGGGAAAGGATTTCAGGAGTAAGGAAAAGACTTCCATGCCCCCGTTGAAGCATATCACCCGCTTCTGGCCGTCACCGCTTAGGCCGTATCGACGGGCCAGCGTTTCCTTCAAGGGTATGAACCCGTTGAAATCGGTAACGCCCGGTGTTTGGTATTGCAGGATCTGCGCACCATAAGCTTTCAGGGCACTGGCATAGCCCTGAGCAACAACGTCAGTGATAGCCGCCAAAGCTTCCTCGGCTGGAACCCCTCTCAGAAAACTGATGTTACCCATAAACAATACCCCTCTCTTTGTTTTCTTGTCGATGATGTTACGTTTTATTTTGATTTGGATCGTTGTCCAAAAGCACATTCTGGCCCTTGCGACAACAAGAAAGGGTGGGCTCACATCCCCACTGAAACAAGGATGGACTGAGTGATTTCACTACCACGATAACCCGGAAATCGCAACTCCATTTCTTAGGTAATGCCCATCTAGAAATGAAAATCTGCAACGAAGGACCAGGGAATGGCCAAAATCGGGTTCTCTGGGGGCCGTCGGGAGGTGGTCTCCAAAACACCATCATGGAACCCTGAATCTAATGTAGGGGAGGAATTTATCCGCCTCAGGCGGATTAACCCCCTCCCGGGGGCAGACTTCCGCCTTCGCCACCAAGGCTACGGCGGGACAAGGGACGACCACCCCCTGACGGCCCCTCGAGCAAGCGAGAACTTCTTCAAGTTATTTTTGGGACATGATACTAAACAGTCAAAGGCTTGAATCAAAGACAGGCTCAGGAACAAGGGTGGGATGCTAGGATGGGGTCGCTTCATTTACAATTCAAGGTTCGACCTCTTTATTACGAGGTATAACCTTTTGAGTTTCCGGGACAAGCGGGGGTGCAAAACACGAGCTTTCTTTCTCAGAGAGGTATCCGCGTCACCGGTACCGAAAATGGCCCGCTTCTCGCTCGCCAGTAAGTTCACGATTTCTTTTGGAGAAAGCGCATCGTACTCCATGAAGGTTAGATCCCCCATCGCACCTCCCTCCAATGCGCCGGCGTCAGTGCCCTGAAACCAGCGCCTTACTTCTGAACATCCTCAATCCGCTGGCTTAAAACGAGGCTTGATACAACAGATAGTCGGGGAGCAGCAGCAAAATCTTGTCCCACCCTTCACTGCCCGTAACCGGAAGGGTATCCCCTTCCTCAAAATCGTATTCTTCGCAATAGGCCAAAACTTCAGGATGTTCCGCTTTCAAGCTTTTCCACACGACTTGGGGCTTGTCCGGCTCACCCAAAGCCTGTATGGCGTCCAGGATAGACATTTTTCCATCTGGGGTGAATCTGATAGGGTCATCATCCAGATTAACGATCACGGCTTGTTCCATAAAAAAGGTTCCTTTCGGAGTATTCTGGAAGACCTTTCCAAATGGCCTTCCCTGTCTTTCCCTTTCAAACTCCTATAAAATTCATAGGATATAAATAGGGTGAAACCCCTATTTTCAGCCAAAAAACCCCGTAATTTAGTCGAAATTCGGCGCGTATTGAGTTCTCTAGAGCTCGCATGTCTGGATTTCTTGAAGGCTTGGACAGGGCGGGGCAAAAGACTTTGGGGTGCAGAATAAGCCCACAAAATTGTAGACTGTATTTTTCACTATGTTAACATCCTGACTTTACAAGGGGTTTCTGCAGAGCAGGGGGTGATCCAAGCCCGTGTTGAAAGTCCGAGAAATAAAAGCCAAGAGCATGCTGAATAGATCGAAGGTTTTTGACTATTGTTTGAACCCCTACACAGGTTGCCAGATCAACTGCGCTTATTGCTATGCCCGCCTGTTTATGCGCCGGTATTCCGGTCACACCGAGGCGTGGGGTGAATTCGTGGACGTAAAGGTCAATGCCCCTGAGGTCCTCAGAAAACAGTTGGGGAGGGCAAAAAAGGGAACGGTTTGGATTTCCTCTGTGTGCGATCCCTATCAGCCTTTGGAAGCCAAGTACGCGCTTACAAGGCGCTGTTTGGAGGAACTCGTGAAAAAGCAGTTCCCGGTCAACATTCAGACAAAATCAAAACTCGTTTTGCGGGATCTGGATTTATTAAAAGCGATCGAAACCGTTGAGGTGGGATTCACCGTAACCACAGATGACGAGCGGGTGGCGAGACTGTTTGAGCGTCATGCTTCCTCCGTGAAGGAAAGATTGGCGGCATTGGAGAGAATTCACGATGCCGGCATAGGGACCTTTGCCTTCATCGGACCGATTCTTCCTGGAAACCCGGAAAGGCTTGTGAAAAGCCTGTCCGAAAAGGTGGACAAGGTTCTCATCGACCGGATGAATTACATATCCTCCATGAGGAAGTTCTATCACCAGGCAGGCTTCGGGAAAGAAACTTCAGACACTTTCTTCCACGAACACAAACAGCGACTCATAGCAGCCTTGGCAGAAAGAGACATTCCTTTCGAGGTGCTTTTCTGAGCCCTCTTTAACCATCCTTCGGATCATTTTCCGCTTTTTTTCCCACATCACCCGGTGCCGGTCCCAGGATAACAGCGACCCACCGGGTTTCTTCACTGCTTTCCAGAGCGATTTTGACGATCATGGTCAAGGGAACAGAAAGGACCATGCCCACAGGGCCGAGGACCCAGCCCCAGAAAACAAGGGAAAGGAAAACGACCAAAGTGGACAGGCCCAGCCCGCGGCCCATGAATCTTGGTTCAATAACGCTGCCGACCGCGACATTGACCGCGATGTAGCCCAGGCTGGCCAAGAGGCCGGCACGTGCGTCGAGTTGTATGAATGCCATGAGTATCGCCGGAATGGCGGCTATGAAGGAGCCGATATTTGGCACATAATTGAATAGAAAAGCGAGCAAACCCCACAGCAAGGCATAATTGACGCCGAGGATCCACAACCAGATCCAGATTAGGACCCCCGTCATGAGGCTGGTAAACGTTTTTATGGCCAGGTATCGATTGACGCTCTCTGTGAACGTGCTCAAGCGGCCTAAGGACTCTTCAGGATCTTTCACTGCTGCACGCAGCTTTTGTGGGAAGCCCGAGGCTTCAAGGAGAATAAAGATGACGGTGAGCATGATAAACAAAATGTTTGACAAGAGCCCGCTCAAACCCGTGAGGGTATCGCCAGCCACTTTCATCAGTTTTCCTGGATCAAAGTAGTCGGTGATCAGCTCCTTGGAAACATCCAGACCCAGGCCTTGCAGAAAAGATATCAAACCCGCAGTCTTGGCTGACAGGCGCTCTTGATAAAATGGCAAAGTTCTGGAAAAGTCAGTGACGGATGTCCCTACAACGACGGTGAGGAGCAGACCAAGGCCTATGATGCCGACGATAATGGACAGAACAGCCACCACCATGGGAACCCCCTTGCGCTCCATCCAGAAGAGCGATGGGGCGCAGATGATGGCGATAAACAAGGATAGCAGGAATGGCACCAAGATGGATCCAGCGGCTCGCATCCCGGCTACGAGGATAACGAAACATGTCGCCGTAAGAAGGACACGGGCCACGTTGGAGGGGCTCCCTTTTTCTTCCATGACATCTCCTTTCCAGAACAAAGCATCTCATCTGAACGAGAACTTTTTCAAGGTATTTCCGGGACAAGATATGAATAGGAGCGCATTAATTCGCTTGACACTTCATCGAGCCCCCTCACCCTATTACGACACAGTCTCCAGTGGGGGAGAGGTTTACCCGCCTTCGGCGGCGCCAGAGGCGACCAGGGGATGGGATGAGGGGGAGCAGATGTCACTCCGTTAAGTGCGTTTATATTAGGTGCGATGCTTCTCCCTTATGGATTATTAGCGCTAATGGGCGACCAAGTCATATCTCACTGGACAGGTGGCATGGGTTTTTCGTTGACCGTGAGCTGAAAAACATCGGGCCGGGAATAGTGACCCACCACATCGAAATCCAGCTTTCCCCGCACAACTTCAGCCAGGTCCAGTTCCACATACAAGATACCCTCTTCATTGTACAGAGGGCCCGCTAGAATCTGGCCGAAGGGGGAGACAACGAGACTCCCGCCGCGGCACACCACCTCTGGTTGACGGTCCATCTCGCTGAAAGCCTTTAAGTCGGGTGGATACATGTCTTTTCTCACATATTGATTGCACCCCAAGACAAAGCAGCGGCCTTCGCAGGCGATATGCCGCAGTGTGGCCTGCCACGTATCCCGGGCATCTGCTGTGGGCGCCAAGTAAATGTCCACCCCTTTGCTGTACATGGCCACACGGGCTAAGGGCATATAGTTTTCCCAGCAGATCAAGCCCCCTATTTTGCCGTATTCCGTATTGACAACGGTCAACGTGCTCCCGTCACCTTCACCCCAGATCATGCGTTCCGAACCGGTAGGCTTGAGTTTTCGGTGTTTGCCCAAGAGCTGCCCGTTCGGGCCAAAGTAAAGGAGCGTGCAATAAAGTGTCCCCCGACTGAATTCGCTATCCCGCTCGATCACACCCATGGCCAAATAGACGCCCGCCTCACGGGCGGCCTCGGCCAGAACCTGGGTGGCCGGACCCGGGACATCAACGGCATTCTCCCAGTACCTTTGCCACTGACGCCGCCCCTCTTTGCTGCGACTTCCCACGACCATGCCGAAGCTCAAACCCCTTGGATAGGCCGGGACAAAGGCTTCAGGGAAAAGGATGATTTTTGCACCGTTTCTTTCCGCCTCATGGACGAGCCTGCAGGCCTTTTCCAGCGTGGCCTCACGATTGAAAAGCACAGGTGCTGCCTGAATAACCGCGACTTTAACAGAAGGCAATCTGTCTTTCATTTCCATCTCGCCTCAATCTAAAGGAGTGAACCTCCCCGCCTACAAGGCGGAGCATCAAAAAGGAAACCCAATTCTACTTTGGGGGAACTTATCCCCCAAACCCCCAGGAATAAGCCATTCATCCCCGTGCACAGCACGGGGTATTCTGGCCGCCCTGTTTTGAAAGTTCCGCGAAGCGGGACGTTACATGAACTCGCGCAGTGATTTCATAAAGATATCGGGAAAATGACTATTCCAAAAACCCACCCTGCTCCTTGGACCTAATCTACTGGAGAGCTTTCCATGATGCAAGAGCTTAAATCTTCAAGAACTTTTG
>Ga0180437_10012178_pt1 | contig 10205 bp, 5 predicted proteins | sample SS_ome_4_FD_132410 | JGI IMG/M metagenome (GOLD analysis project Ga0180437, IMG submission 132410) | Hypersaline lake sediment archaeal communities from the Salton Sea, California, USA - SS_3_D_1 metaG | ecosystem: Environmental > Aquatic > Non-marine Saline and Alkaline > Hypersaline > Sediment... | reverse complement strand
CATTGTTTTTGCATATTTTTCTGGATCTTTTAGAAGAGCTATTGCTGGGCTACCTTCTTCAAAAAGCGCTGCTTTTTTTATAAATAGTTCTCTATGTTGTATACAATAAAAGCATTTATTTTCACCTTTATAAGTAAAACACTTAGGACATCTTTCATATGTGGGAATAAAAGAGAGCATATCAAAGCAGGGGGAACAGAATAGAGTATCTGTTTCTATAATTTCCATACAAGAAGGACATTGCCTAGGGAAAAAGAAATTTAACATTATCTTAGAGAAAATCGGGGTTGTTCAAGTGTTCCATTAATTGAAAGGATGAAAAGTTCTGTAATTTTAAATAAGACGTATTGTTTCATTCGTATATCGATATGCATATTCCCTCTAAAATCAACAAAGGATTCACTTTTGTTCCATAGGTAAAAATAAGAACGTTTACTTTCACTAAAGCTATTGCGTAATTTTGTAAAGACTACTTTTCCATCTTTTAATATATAATCCATCTCTCCTTGAATAGGCACTAACAAGCCCATATCAAGTCCCAGACGGCTGATAATTTCAAGGGGGATATCTAAAAGATTATGTCCTTGCTTGAATGTATTTATAAAATTCAACTGTCCTTTTCCGGTAAAAGTAGAAATATCAGCAAGATCTCCATGTACATCTTGGAAAACCATATTTTTTATGTGAAATGGTTTTAACCTTTGAAAGGAATGTACCCTTTTTCTCAATAAAGAGGGTCTTAGGTCTGCTATTTTAAGCTCTGGAACATGAATCTTCCATTTTTCATCTTCATCACTTTGTATCTTCATTTCATCAATGTCTGCTGAAACTGCATTATCGCTTAATTTAAAATTGGTAAAATGAGCCCCTTGGTAATCAATATGGACAAGAGATTGCAATGTTTTAAACTCATAACCTAAAAGATCAAAATCCTTCCCTTTAAAAAAACCATCAAAAAAAGATTGTTTCCAATTTTCTTTTTCTAAAGTCAACTCACCTTGTAGTTCATAGCCACGACCGAATTGCAATTCATCAATGAGTTCTTTTACATCTCCTTCAAGAACCTTGTTTAGTGCAACTGCATCGATCTTGGCATTTCCTATAAATGACATGCTAAAACTATCTTGCATATTTGCGATGGGTAAAAATGCAAAATCAACACCGAAGACATTTCCTTCTATTTTAGCTATTGAAAATCCATCTGGCCCTTTTAATTTACAATCCATAAGCAATGAAGGTTTCATAGGATCTATAATGCTCCCCTCTTTCATTTCGAATGCTTCAAGATTTGTTTCAAAAAATTTATTGGGTTGAATTTTACAATTCAAGGTAAAATCTCTATCCATAAATGGGGTCTGCAAAGAAATTTTTAGATATTGTTTATCCAGATTAAAACTTAAAACTTCAATTTCGTACTCTTTATCCATCCATTGATATGAACCTTTATCTAATAATCCCCCAATTTGGAATTTTTTTGGTGACCATTCAAAATCAAAGATCATCTTTGTAAAATCCTCTTTACTAGAGGGGATATATGAGATATCAACTGCCGAATCAAACCAATTTTGATCAAAAAGTGTTTGTAAAAATGGCTTTGTAAATATAGCTTGCATTCGATACCCTTGACATATTTTTTCCTCAAAATTCCAATTAAGAGTTGGAATATCTAACAAAAGTTGTATGTCATCTTTTCTTAAATTTATATGAGCATCTTTTAAAACTAAACCTTGCTCGAGAAAATATGTAAGCTCTAAGTCTGAATCAGAACTTATAATAAACTGATTTTCTCCGAGAACACTCTCAGCTAATGTCAAATGAGCTTTTGCGATACAATCTATCATTGTGGGATCCAAATTAATATCGATGAATCCCTTACAATTTAACTGGCCCTCTATCGATAGAGCATAGTCTCCATTAATAAAACTTTCATCTATTAAAAGGCGTAACCTTTTTTTCTCTGAATCAAATTGCCCGCCTTTAAAACTTGCCTCTCCAAATAAACTCTCTATGTTTCCTTTCTTGATTACTAAAGTATTATCATGTGATAACAAATCTGCTTTTAACGAAATATCATCGATTGTACATTGGTCAATTTTCCAATGTTTGTCGTATTTACTCCCGTGAAATTTCATATCTGAAATCTCTCTTCCACCAAATTTGATATCTTTTCCTTCTAGGCCAATAGTCCATTTTTCTTTTTCATATGCCAACTCCCCCCCGAAAAACCCTTCGTTTTTTAAAAAGGACTGATTCTCAAAAATACCTAGCATGGGTAAAAAATTAAAATCTGAAATGAAACGACAATAATTTGAAATTTCATTACAAGGAAATGTAAATTGCGCTTGCGCTAATATCGGTTGATACTTTTCGTTTAATTGCAGAGCAACATTTGAAAATTGTGCTCCAAAAAAATGGCAATGGGGCTCATCTAAGTGCAATGATAGATCTTTCAAGTGTAAAGACCCCATGAAGCGTGCTAAATCCATCATGTGATTTTCTATTCTCAAATCAAAAAAAAGTTCTGGAAATTCTTCATCTAAATGGAAATGTAGATATCTACCATTTAATGTATACCCTTCATCATATAAAGATGATGGGACCACACCTGAAATATTAGAAAGCATTGCTGTTTTTTCGCTATATGAACAATCAAGATCAAAGGCTAAATCCTGCATTTTCAAATGCGGTTTAATTTCAAAAGTCCCGTGTGCTAACTGTAGATGTACTTCCCAATCAAGTAATATTTGATCTCCTGATTTTTCCATAATGAAGAAAAACCCCTCTTCTCCACTTTTTATCCTCCCGTCAAAAGGGAAACTTGCTATTTCACATTCTGGTATATGTGATAGAAAATTTTGCATCTGTTTTGCGGTACTGACAATGCTATCTGTTTCTATCCTAAGGGCAAATCCATCTCCTTTCTGAAAGTCGAGTCCGAGATTTCCCTCAAACCAAACCCCTTCTGATTCAGTTTCTACAGATACAAGTTTCAATTTTTTACCATCTAACATGACATCTGCATTTGTCTCATAAAAATATGAATCTAACGTTTTTTCATAAATCGTTGCATTCCTGAGGGGGAAAAACCCATTCCAGGTGTTTTTCACCCAATTATAATGGAATTTTCCTTCCGATCTATTATCTTGATTTCCATCTAATTTCGAATCTATTTTCACATCCACTATGGGCGAGAAAAAATTAAGTTGAGAGGTTGTAAAATCTAAATCAAGATCTTCTGAATCAAATGTCCCTTCTATTGAAACAATCCCTTCTGTTGCCCAATTAAGTCCAAAACAATAATTTGATAATTTCAAAAACTCAACTGATATGTTTTCTCCTCTAAATGTCCCCTTGGATACACTTTCTTTAAGTAAAGGAATTATCTCAGATAGATTTCGAGTCAAAACCCGATCTGAAAGATAAAATCCAAATTCCACATTATCTTTCCATTTATCTAAAATGCTTAAGTCTACATTCCCTTCTACATTCCAACATCCCAGTTTTCTTTGAAGCCCCACCTTCGTTTCAAACCTATAATCTTTAAATAAATCGTATTCTTTTTCCTTCTCATCTACAAAAAATGCTAAAAGCCGATCTCCTGTAGTGACTAAATCTAAACTAATATCAGCTTCTGTAAAATAACCAACCAGATCTATATTTGCTTGTAGGCCTCTATGAGTAGTTTTGATCCACGAGGGCTCAAATACATCCCGACACATAAAAATCTGCATATTAATATCAGAAAAACTCAGTGGGTTTTCACTTTCTCGTCCAATGATTAAGTCACCATTTTCTAAACTAACTTCCCAGGTGGGTAAGCGAAATTTAGGTAAAGCTAAAAAATCTAATTGAGCACTTCCTTCCAAATGAGAACAAAATCCTAAAGCATCTTTACTCTGCCAATAAATTTGCAAATTATCTGCAATTAGATTATCTAATAATAATTTATGAATTTTTCCATGTGAAAGACGTAAACTCACCTCACATGTCACCTCGCCTGAGTGGATTTTTACATCTCTAATAGCAGGTGCCCCAAATCCTATGATGTGTTGAAACATCGCAATTTGTTCAATCCCTAAATCCTTTAATCTTCCACGTATAATACATTGATCATCATTTTCCATTGCGATGGAGAGATTTAAATGCGTTAAACTCTTAGATTCTGGCTCTAGCAAAAGCTTTAGATCTAGATCAAGGGTATCTTTATCAACCATACTGGGATTTCCACTCAATATGATCGGAGAGATCTGCCCCTTATGATCCACATACCCCTGAAGATTTATCTCAGAATCTTTAAAAGAACTAAAATTGACATCACCTACCAAATCACATAAAGCAAAATCAATCATCGACTCAGGATCTTTAAAACCTATCTTACCCCCTTTAACCTGAGCTTTTAATACAGAATTTTGCCACCAAATTTCTGAATGAATTTTATCATTTTTTTTCCGAGCAGGATAAGAGTAATCAAATGATAATTCTTCTGAAAAAACCTCCAAACCATTTTCTTCATCAATTAAAGCAACTTCACTTGCACATAAAATCGATGTCATCTGACTGATCTGCCCTTCACCTGTCAATCCTAGCCATAAATGGCCATTTAAAGTTCCCTTTGTAATTTCCCAGGGAGCTTTTTCTTTTGTCAAAAAATGAGAGGAAATTTCCGATATCCAAGCGACGTTTGCATCTTGCATTTCAAATTCAAAAATCAATTCCTGTGGCCACTGACAAACGTTCATCATTACTTGGGCTTGTTCAATTACATCGGGATTATCACACAGATAAAACGTCCCAAGCGATCGTTGTTTTTCATCACTAATTAATGAGAAATAAACAGGTGTCACCTTATCGCTATCATGAAAAAAAACCTGCCCCTTATCAATATCAATTTGATAATTTGAAAGTGACATTTGCAAAATCTTACTAAACGAAATATCACTTTCCCCCTCCGATCGATAAATATCAATTTCAGGATTATTACAAAAAATTCCATGATCAAAAGATATTGTCTTAAAGCTCTTACAAACTAAATCCAGTTTTTCAAGGCGAATTTCCACTAATTGTCTTTTAGAGGCCAGTTTTATTTCAGAAAAAGAAACTCGATCCTTTAAAAAAGAAATTTTTTCATAATCTAATTTCCATCCCCCTTCTACGGGGTATTTCATATTTAAGTAAACCTCAACACCACATTGAAACAAGACGTGACGAAAATGTGTAAATAAAAGTAGGGTTGACGCTGCCATAATTGTTATGACAATCTGCTTAGTCCAGGGAAAAAGTTTTTTTGACATTCGAAATGTTAATCCATACAATGTTAATTTGCAGGTCTTTTTAGAAAATTACTACATTCTAAGAAGTCCTTTTACCAATAATACCAGCTGAGATTTATAAGTGCACTTTCTTTTCAAGACCCTTGCAGAAACGGTTCATTCTTTTTTCTTTGAGTCTACCGATAAAACAAAATCAGGACCTCATATTCGAGATGCCATTGATCTTAAAAGGATTATGTTCTTAGTTGTCATAGCCCTAATCCCCTGCACATTCATGGCAATATATAATAGCGGACTCCAAGCATATGTTTACGGAAGTTTTAATGAAGAGCTTCTAAAAGAATACTTTTTAGCTTCAAACTCCTTTTCAGGCTATTTCACTTTTGCAAAGAATCATTTTGTTCCGATAATCACAAAGGGACTTTATATTTTTATACCAATTCTCATGCTCTCATATTTGGTGGGCGGATTTTGGGAAATTATTTTCGCTGCCTTTAGAAATAAAGAAGTCTCAGAGGGCTATTTAGTCACAGGTATTTTAATTGCCCTTATTCTCCCCCCCTCAATCCCTTATTGGATGATCATTGTCGGTGTTTCTTCTGGAGTAATTATCGGAAAAGAACTCTATGGAGGGACGGGAATGAATGTTTTAAATCCAGCTCTTGTCTGTAGATGCCTTCTATTTTTTGCTTTTCCTTCCTATATGACGGGACAAATTTGGGTAGGAACCAATTCTTTTCAAACACAAAAAAGCATCGAAATTATCAATGCAAACGTAAAAGATGCCGACCACTACACCACAAATTCAATCTTGGCAATTCTAGCTCCCTCACATAAAGTTAAACGTATTCACGTCGATGCTTGTGCATTGAGTTTTACAAAAAATCCTGAACAAAAACCTCTCTTAAAACAATATTTGGCAAAATACAACCCTCGCCTTTCAATTGAAAATCTAAAACCACAAGAACTCCAAAATTTTGTCACCTCTCCAGATGGATTAGGATTAGCTTCTGAATTTTTTCAAGGAGCCTTTCAATTTGCCCTTGCAAAATATAGTCGCTCTATTTGGACAGACACTAATTTTTTCTTTGGAAATATGATCGGTTCTTTGGGAGAAACTTCAACATTTGCTTGTCTAATTGGAGCTTTACTATTACTAGTTACAGGGGTTGGATCTTGGCGCATTATGCTTGCATTTCTCATCGGATCCTTTTGCACCGCCGGCATTTTTTACATCGGCTCACACTTTGGATTTGAAAATGGAGCCTGGAATCCCGCGCAATTTGACCTCTTACCTCATAAACATCTTCTAATAGGTGGACTTGCTTTTGGGCTTGTCTTTATGGCAACAGATCCCGTTTCTTCTCCTGTCATGCAATTAGCAAAATGGATCTATGGAATCCTTATCGGATCTCTTGTCATTGTCATTCGCGTTGTCAATCCCGCCTTTCCAGAAGGTGTGATGCTGGCTATCTTATTCGGCAATGTATTTGCCCCTCTTTTTGACAGCATCGCTCTTTACTTCTACCGCAAAAAAAGACCCGTTCTTAAAGATACATGGCCTGTTTAGAAAGTCGCTACTTTGTAAAAAATTGCAGATTTTTTTGAAAAGCACTTTTGATTCTAAGTTCACATATTATTATATATGAAGGGCTTAGAGAAAACGTGTTTTTCGAAAAAAGATGCTGTTTTTTACCAGTATGGACTTTTTCAACAGGCCCGGAAAGTAATTGAGGACGACCCTCTGCTCTTCTTTTAGGAGAAGTGCAGGGCTTTCTATTAGAAATCCTTGGCGACTTTTAAGTCGCCTGGGCCGTCTTTCCCCCGATCTATTGTCTTTTATGTTATGGGTCTGTTTAGAAAATCAACTTATCTCTTTACAAGTCAAAGATCTTTTTGCTAACCTTCTATTTCTAGGACCCGTTTAAAACATTGCTGTGACATAGAAACCCTATAAGTTTTTCCAAAGCAGCGACTTTCTAAACAGGCCCATAAAAAAAGGTCCTCCTATGGCTGAGAAAAAGTCTCAATTAAACACCTATATTTTTATTATTACCCTATGTTTAATATCTGGTCTTTTACTTGCAACTGTTTCTGAACTCTTAAAAAACCGCCAACAAGAGGCCCGAAAGGCTTATTTATACAAACAGCTTTTAATTTCCGCCCGCATCTTAAGCTATGATAACTATTTTCAAATTCCTGATAAAAAGGGGAATTTTATTCAGGCGAAACTACAAGACGATCTATTAGTTCCTACCGATACACCAACAAAAGCCACCCAATCTGAAATTTCTAAAGTATTTAAAACTCGTGTTCGTCCCATGCTTACAGATAAAGATGGCAACTCCTTTACATTTGAACAAAAAGAGATCGATTATGAGACCTATTTAAATATCTACGAGAGTAAAGGTTATACCCCCTATCCCTACAGACTCTATTATGAAATTAAAGCCAATAGAAAAAAAGAACACATGGAAAAAACTCCTCCCTATGGATTTACTATTCCCATAAATGGCTATGGACTTTGGGATGCAATTTTTGGATTACTAACACTAAAACCCAATGGCACTACTGTTATAGGAGTCAGTTGGTATGAAGAAAAGGAGACCCCAGGTTTAGGTGGTGAAATTTCAGAAAAATGGTGGCAAATACAATTTTACAATAAACAAATTTTTCGGCAGTCTCCAAATGAAAGGACAAATCTTAAATCAGCCTCCCTTGGAATAGATATTGTAAAACCAGGAGTTATGAAAACACTGCCTAAAATAAAAAAAGAACATGCAGTCGATGGTGTAACAGGTGCTACTATTACTATGAATGGCGTTATGTTAGCCTTTAAAGACTCTCTCGCCCCTTACAGAAAACTTTTAATCAATATAAACAAAAAATATGGCAAAACCTCCACTTAAACATTTTTTCATCACACCTATTTGGAAGGACAACCAAATCCTTGTCGCTATTTTAGGGATTTGTTCTGCATTAGCTGTTACAATCCAAGTGAACACAGCACTTGTAATGGGATTAGCTGTGATGTTTGTTACATCGCTTTCCTCATTTTTTGTATCTCTGATTAGAAAAATTACACCCGATAATGTCAGAATGATTGCCCAACTTGTAATCATTTCAACTTTTGTAATCATAGTTGATCAATTTTTAAAAGCATTTTCCTACGAACTTTCCAAAACACTTTCTGTCTTTGTCGGTCTTATCATTACAAACTGTCTTGTCATGGGCCGAGCAGAATCAATTGCGAAAAATACCGCTCCTTTACCTGCATTTTTAGATGGATTGGGAGCTGCTGCTGGATATGCTCTAGTTATTATAGCAGTCGCCCTCATCCGTGAATTTTTTGGTTTTGGCTCAATATTAGGGTATGCACTTATTCCAGAGACTTGGTATGCCTCCCCTGAACATCCCAATTATTATGTAAATGCAAATATTATGGCACTGGCTCCTTCAGCATTTTTTATTATAGGATTTTTTATTTGGATTTATAATCTAATTGAGAGGAAGTACAATGTGGTTGGGTGATTATACTCTTCTGAATTTACTCGGTCTTGCCATTCAATCTATTTTTATTCAAAATATCTTACTATTTTACTTTTTAGGTATGTGCTCCTACCTTGCCTGTTCTGCAAAATTGAAAACCGCAAATGGTCTAGGCTTTGCCGTCTTTGTCGTCATCACCTTATCTGGATCAATCAACTGGTTTATCAATCGCTTTATTACAGGACAAGATGCACTTAGATGGCTGAAAATTTTCAGAATTCAAACAGAAAATCTAAATCTTAATTTTTTAGAATTTATCATATACATTTCCGTTATTGCCGCCCTCGTCCAAATTTTAGAAATCATCATCGACAAATTTTCCCCCACACTTTACAGAGCTCTCGGTGTCTATCTTCCTCTTATCACTGTTAATTGTGCCATATTAGGAGCTTCCCTTTTTGCAACTGTTAGAAACTATCCTTTCATCCCCAACCTTGTCTTTTCAGCAAGTGTTGGTCTTGGTTGGTGGCTCGCCATTGTCTTAATTGCTACCATCCGAGAAAAACTACGTTATAGCCACATAGTTCCTGGCCTCGAAGGAATGGGGATCACCTTTATCACAACAGGCCTCATCTCTCTTGCCTTCATGGGCTTTACCGGTATCAATCTTGAAAGACAAGAATCTCCTCAATCCCAAAACAATAACAATATTGAACAAACTTTGAACCTAAATAAAAAATCTTTTAAAAAGAAACTTATATAATTATTTAATTTTTAACATTTCCTTTATTTTGATTGTATTGATATAATTACTGTTATGAATTATTTAAACACGTTATATACTCGCTATGAGCAAAATTGCATCCAACCTGCAAAAGAACATTTGAATCAATATAATCCTCAAGGTGAAGAACCTAGCCTCAATACTGGTAAAAACTACATTATTTTTATAGAAGGCCTTACCCTCAGAGTGTTCCTCCTAGTAGACCGCTATATCAAAACAATTGCATCTGGATTTCAATTACTCATCTCTCCCTCGCTAGCGCAAAAAAAAATCTGTTCAAATGTCCGCTTTTTATCAGCTGAATTATTTGAATGCATTGGAGTAGTTATTTGTCGCGCTCTTATACTCCTCTCAGGATTCATTGGACTACTTTCTACTGACCTAGAAAAAAATATCGCTGCCAAATTAATCGCAACCCAAATTTATATTGAAAAGGGAGCAGATTTAATCTCTGGCGACTATGTCAAAACCTCTACCATTAAAGAAAGGATAGATAAGGCAACTAATCGCAAAAAATTACTCACAGATGTATATTGCTGTATGAATACAACCCCTGAACAAGAAGAAAGCTGGGAAGATACTAGATTCGAATTTGATGAAATATTACATTCTTTAAAAAAGGCCATTGGAACCCGACGCATTGCTCGTGACTATACATCTAT
>Ga0180437_10012176_pt1 | contig 10206 bp, 6 predicted proteins | sample SS_ome_4_FD_132410 | JGI IMG/M metagenome (GOLD analysis project Ga0180437, IMG submission 132410) | Hypersaline lake sediment archaeal communities from the Salton Sea, California, USA - SS_3_D_1 metaG | ecosystem: Environmental > Aquatic > Non-marine Saline and Alkaline > Hypersaline > Sediment... | reverse complement strand
TCCTGCTGGCGAATGACCTCGAGGGGAACCGCCACGTCGATGACTGTGGGCTCGTTCGGCGATACGAGTGCTTCTTTCGCGGGGCCTGTGAGTACAGCGCGCACTCTGTGTTTGCCCACCGGACCCCCGAGAATCGTGAGCCCGTCCGGCCCAGCGCGCCCCCGCGGAGACTGCTCATCATCGAGGTACACTTCGGCTCCCGGTGGATTGGTGCGCACGCGGAGATCGCCGCGCGCCTGCACCAGCTGAATGTTTACCGAGGCGACCTGTCCCTGCGTCACTTTCACCTTCGCGGTCCGGCGCGGATGGCCCGGCTTCTCCGCCGCCACGGTATGCTCTTGGGCCGTGACGGCCAGACGCAGTGGCATTTCGCTTTGCCTGACCGGCCGGCCGTCTACCCGAATGCTGGCATCTTCCGGCGCGACGCTGATCTCCAGCACACCGGTGTTCAGCCGGAATCCGCGTCGGCCTTCTCTGCTCGGGAGACACAACTGGGGAAGCATCCAGTCACGGCGATGCTCCGCCCCGCGCATTCGGAGATAGCGGCGCGCAGAGTTAAGGGCTACGTCCAACGGCTGCCCGCCGGCAAGCTCGGAGTAGAGACGGCGACAGAAGCGAACGGCGGCCTTGTCGCGAATCGGGTATCCCATGCCGACGGTGACCAGTCCGCGAGAGGCGAGGTTGGCGGCCACCCGCGCGGTGGAACATGCATTCAGCACGACGACTCGCAACGCATCCAGCCCAAGCTGCAGAGACTCCCACAGGCTGACCGGACTCTGGAAGTCCTCTCCGGACCCGCCTTCGGACTCAAAGAGGAGCCCCGCCGACTTGTCCGATCCGAGGTCCTTTCCGTGTCCGACGAAGTGGATGACGTGGGGGTGGATCGCACGCACGTGGTCGTCGAAGCGACTGAACGTTGCACCCGTGAGATAGCGGATGTCGAGCAGGTTTGCAGAGGAAAGGTCAGCCAGCGACTCGGCGAGCGCCTTGCGTTCCCCGTCCAGGTCGAGATCGCCGCGTGGGTCTGCCAGAGCCACAAGCACTCTGATCGGCGTGGCCGAGGTGAGCGGCGGCATCACGCGGCCCTCCGAAAGCCGGGCCAGCGGCGTTCGCGGCGAGGTGGCCAGCCACACGCTCTCGTTCGGATCGTACAGCAGCTCCCAGGGCAAGGCGGCGACGGGCCCGGCGTCGGCATCGAAGCGCAGGAGAAACTGAATCCCAGAGCTCCCGCTCTGGATTCGCTCCATCGCCCGCTCGTAGTAGGCTCTGATCGGCTGCGATGCCAGGAGCGCTTCGAACAGCTGCGAACCTATCTCCTGGAACAGTGCATTGTCTGTTCTCAGCTCCTCGATGCGCTCTCGCCATTCATACCAGCGCGAAAGCAAGCCGCTTGTCTCTAAGTGCCCCCGGAAGCTGCCGCGGGTTCCGGTTATTGTCAGCGAACAGCGGTCGTCTTTGACCTCGCCGACGAGGAATTCGAGATACTCGTAGCCCTCTTGCGCGTCTACCATAGACCTTGTTGTCCCGAAGTATCTTAGCCAGCCCTGCTCAGGTACACCGGCAGGTCTCTTGGCTGTCTCTCCGCCCGGTTCCTTCACGCGCCAAAATGCCTGCCTGCGGCTCAGGTGCCACCCCTGTGGCTCGGCCGGGCTCTGTCGCCCCATCACTTGACTGTTGCGATCCCTGGACCAGGAGCGGAGACCCCCGCCGAGGATGTCCGCGGTTGAAGCCGCCGATGTTGGCTGGGCTATAGAAGCCTTACCTGCAGGGAAGCACGCCCAAGATCGTGGAACCTAAGTACCCTGGCCTGCGTCTAATCAACTGCCGGTACCCAAGCGGGGAGGAGAGTGGTCGATGCAACGCGACGCGATTGCTGGCGGGAGCGCGATCTGCCATGTCGGCTAGGACGGCCCTCAGGGTTGGTGCTGTCAGGACCTTCATGTGCGTTGCTCTCTTCACCATCCCTGCGCCACTGACAGCTTCGCAGTATCTTCGTTCGGAGTGGCAGGTGGGACAGAGCCGGGTCTCCGCTGCCGATCTTGAGGTCATCGTCCCCTCGCCTGCACCTTCGGAGGTCGATCTCGAGGCAGCGGTCCGCATCGCGTTGCAGCGGAATCTCGGGTTTCGTCGCACTGTGCAGGACCTCTTGGGTGCGCGTTCGAACTGGCAGGTGGTCCGCCAGCGCTGGACACTCGATCTCTTCGGGTCGGTGGAGCGAACGGGCGACGGCGAGACGCTGGACGCACGGCAGGCCGGCGCAACTTTCTCCTATGCGGCCACGACAGGCGCGGACTTCTCGGTGGTGGCGGAGCTCGACCGGTTGGAGTCCGACGAGACGGAGCAGACCATCACCGCCTTTCTACGGCAGCCACTGCTGGCCGGGCAGGGGGATGCGTCCGCTGCCTACGAGGAGGTCCGACAGGCCCGCACCAGCTACCGCGCGGCGTTGCTCGCTTTCTTCATCGACCGGCAGAGCCTTGTCGAGCGGGTGGTGTCGGCCTACTTCGATAGCGTGCAGCAGAAGCAGTTGGTCGACATTCAAGATTTCAGCGTCACTCTCGCGGAGCAGGCCGTCAAGGATGCCCAGCTGCGGCTCGATGCCGGGTTGATCCCTGAGATCGACCTTACGCGGGCGCAGCTGCGGCTCGCCCGGGAGCGGACGGCCGCCGTCACCCAGCGCCAGCGGCTACAGGATGCGATGGACGGTCTGCTTGCACTGCTTGGGCTCGAAGTAGGCGGCATGCCGGAGTTGGTGACCGAGGTGCCCTATCAAGCTCAGTCCCTCGATCTCCCGGCCCTCGTGGCACATGCGCTTGAGCTCCGGCCGGACTTGCGCCTCGTCGACCTCGCCATCGAGGACCGGGAGGCCGCGCTCCGCGTCAGCCGCAGCGAGCGTCTGCCCTCCCTCGGCCTTTTCGGCGGATGGGCGCGGCAGCGGAACGGTTTGGATGAGACGAGCTGGAGCATTGGGCTTGACCTCTCCGTGCCCATCGGCTCCCTTTCACTGGAGGAGGCGGCCCGCCGGGCCAGATGGGACCTGCTCGTTTCGGAGCAGGCCAGAGAAGACCTTAGACAGCAGGTGGTGGCCGAGGTGAGGCGACAGGTGCGAGCAGCCGAGGCCGCCCGCGTGAACGTTGAGATCGCCTCACAGAGCGTCGAGGTGGCCCGGCGAAGCCTCCACATTGCAGAGCGCATGGTCGAGGAAGGCCTCAGGACAAACCGCGATCTGCTCGACGCTCAGGACGACCTGACCCGCAGCCAAACCTCGCTCGTATCCAGCAAAATCAACTACTACCTTGCCCTCGTGCGCCTCCGCGTGGCGGTAGGTCTCGACATACTGCCGGCGCTTAGCCTGGGAGGCCTGTCGCCGCTCTCGGGAGGCGAGGCCGCGTCGGTCGCGGGGGCGGCGGACTGAAGATGATCCTGCGCTGGTTCAGGCCGATGCTGGCGGCGGCCGCCGTCGGACTCGCCGTGTGGCAGATCAGTCTGCTACTGAGCGTGCTGCGCGGCGGTGCCGATGCATCGCAGGTGGACACGGCCGTCGTCAAGCGGGGGCCCTTCATCGTCGGTATGAGTCGGGAGGGAACGTTGGAAAGCGCGGATGTGATCTCGGTGCGGGCGCCGCGCAGTGGATCAACGCTGACCTGGCTCGTAGATGACGGAACGGAGGTCGAGGAAGGTGACCTCGTGGCGAAGGTGGATGTGAGCGAGTACCAGTTCGATGTGGAAAGGCAGCGCCTCGGACACCAGAACAGACTCGCGCAGGTGGATCAGGAACGTCGCGATCGCACTCGTGACTACGAGTCCGCCCAGATGACGGTGGAGAAAGATCTTCGCGGTCTCGACATGCTGACTCGATCGCAGCTGACGGAGAGCGAGCAGGTCGAGGCTCAGGTGGGGCATGACCGCTGGAACGTCGCGTGGTCCCGGACAGATTACGAGAAGCAGTCGCGTCTCTGGGACGCCGGAATCGTCCCGGAGACGTCAGTCGAGCAGTCCGAACGAGTGCTGCGGAGCAGAGAGCACGGGTTGGCGAAGTCCGAGAAGGATGCAAGCTATCTTGATGCGGAGCACGCCTCGAAACGGGCGCAGTCTCAGTCGGACGTTGAGACCGCCGAATTTGAGGCGGATCTGTCCAAACGGCGGATCGAAGAAGCGGTGCGGAGCGCGCAGCAGCGCGCCGATCTGGCGAAGGAGCAGCTCGAGGAGATGGAGCGTCAGCTCGCGGCGGGCGAACTGCGTGCACCGAAGGCGGGGGTGATTGTGCTGGGCAAGACCTGGGGCGAGGGGGGCCGACGCACACTCAAGGAAGGCGACCGGATCTGGTCGCGCATGAAGGTCGCCGACATCACCAACCTGTCCTCTCTGCAGGTCAAGCTCAAGGCAGATGAGTCTTCGGTTCACCAACTCAAGCTCGGCCAGGAGGCGGTCATCACCTTGAAGACCGCTCCCGACAGGGGGTTCGCGGGGGAACTCACCAGCATCGGAGCGGTGGCGCATGAGGTCAGTCAGTGGGAGGACCCCCACGTTGTCCCGGGACAACGGGTCTTCGACGTCACCGTGAAGATTCTGGAGCCCGACCTCGAACTACTGAAGCCGGGAATCAGCGCGGAGGCGCAGTTCGTGTCCGAACGGATCGCGGATGCCACCTATGTGCCTATCGAGGCGGTGTTTGACCGGTCGGGAGGACAGGTGGTTTACGTTCAGAGAGGCAACCGGTTTATCCGTCGCGAGGTGAAGACCGGAGAGCGCAACGACAAGGCCGTGGTCGTCCTCGAGGGTCTGAAGCCCGGGGAGAGGGTTGCTCTCAGCGACCCGACTCGTGCGGGGGCCCAGTGATGGCGGATCCGGTTGTGGTTACCGATGGCCTCACGAAAGATTACCAGGCGGGAATGGTCGCCGTCCACGCGCTGCGCGGGATTTCGATGGACGTCCGAGAGGGCGAGATGGTGGCAATCATGGGGCCATCGGGGTCTGGCAAGACGACTCTGCTGAACATGCTCGGCTGCGTCGACTTGCCCTCGAGCGGTCGCTACTGGTTGGACGGGGAGGACGTTAGTCGGCTCAGCGACGGTGCGCTCTCGCGCATCCGCAATGAGAAGATCGGCTTCGTGTTCCAGACGTTCAACCTGCTGCCGCGGCTGACCGCGCTGGACAACGTCCGGCTGCCCCTGCTGTACGCTCACCAGCGCATGCCCGGCAAGGCGGCGGTCGAGGCGCTGGAGCGCGTCGGGCTGGCGGATCGGATGCATCACCGTCCGAGTCAGCTCTCCGGAGGCCAGCAACAGCGAGTGGCGATAGCTCGCGCGCTGGTGATGGGCCCTGCCATTCTCCTGGCCGATGAACCGACTGGGAACCTCGATTCTCGGTCGGGCGAGGAGACTATACTCGTCTTCCAGGAACTCAATCGAGAGGGCGTCACGACGCTGATTGTGACGCATGATCTTCAGGTCGCCAAGCACGCAACTCGAATAGTGCGGATGCGCGACGGTTACATCACGTCGGGCGAACCGGTCAGCGCCCGGCTGGATGCCCGCGATGTCCTGGCGAGGATGCCGCCGGCCGAAGCCGAGACGGAGTCGCCCGTGGAGGAGCAAGCGTGAAGGGCAAGTACGTGGCCGCTCTCCTCCTCACCGGGGCCGGCTTGGCCGCCGTTGGGCTCGCGCTGCGGCCGCGGGCCCCCGGCAGAAAGGCACTGCTGACAGTGGTGGAGACAGTGGCGGTCTCTGCGGCAGACTTCTACATTAGTCTGCCGGTAGAGGGCGCCCTGGAGGCGGCCCGTTCGGCTCCGATTGTCAACATGGCAAGCGAGACGCAGATCGTATCGACGCTGCCGGACGGGGTGTGGGTCGACAAGGGCGAGGTGGTGATGAAGCTGAACGCGGCGGAGTTGGAAAAGAAGGTGGACCACCTCCAGACCCAGGTGGCCGAGGCCGAGGAAAGGGTTCGACAGGAGGAGGCCGAGGGCGAGAAGCGCGTGCAGAACGCGCGCGGCGGACTCACCAAGGCCAACGAGGCGCTCGAGCTCGCGCGGGTCGAGTCGCAGGCTGCCATCGAGAAGGCCCAGGCCGAAGTCGCCTTCCTGGAAAAGGAGCTCTCCGTGGCCGAGGGCCAACTCGGGAAGCGCAAGCGATTGCTGGAAGAGCGGCTTGTCCCGGTTACGGAAGTCGAGGCCGCCGAGGACGAGGTGCGGGCGAAGACGTTCGCCCTGGAAGCAGCTCACCGGTCGCTGGAGCGCGCACAATCGGATGCGGAGACTACCAAGCGGCTTCGGCAGATGGATCTCGAGAAGGCAGAGCTCGAGCTGGACCAGGCGGAGGCCGGTCTGAAAACATCGTTGCTCAGCACAGAGAGAGACCTTGAGCAGAAGCGCCTCGACCTGGAGGAGGCGCAGGCGCAGCTCGACGGCATGGAAGTGAAGGCTCCCGTGAGCGGCATGCTGTTGCTCGCGCAGACGTGGGAGGACGGCTGGCGTTCCCTGCGGGTCGGCGATCGAGTCTGGGAGGGACAGCGAGTAGCGAACATCATCGATCCCACGGAGATGTGGGTGCGCTGCGATATCGATGAGGCCGACATCGGACGAGTGGCGGTTGGGCAGTCGACTATGGTCCGCGTGCCCGCCATCGGCTCCCAAGTGCTGGAGGGAGAGGTCAAGGCGATAGACAACCTGGCGCGACAGCGCTCGCCCTGGGAGGGTGGAGTTCCCGGCAAGAAGGTGTTCGCCGCCATTATCCGCTTGACCACTGAAGAGCCAAAGCTCCGTCCAGGGATGGGGGCGGCCGCTGACATCGTGCTGGAACACGTCGTCGAGGGCGTCCAGGTGCCGCTCGAAGCGCTATTCTCACTGGACGACGGTCTCTGCGTCTATCTGGCGGAAGCCCAGGGTTATCGCCACGTGCCGGTCACGATTGTCAAGCGCAATAACGCCGTTGCCGCGATTGAGGGCGATATCCGAGGAGGGGACGTCGTGGCCTGCGGCCGGCCGCCCGAGACTCTGGTGATTGCGGCGGTGGAGGCAGAGAGTCAGTGAAGGCACTGCCGATCATATCGAGGGGGCTGACCCCGGTGATATTGGTTGGTGCGCTGGCCGCCCTTGGTGCCTGGATCTTGCGCATCTCGATCGTGAACCGCGTGCAGGCCGAGGAAGCGGCCGAGCAGATGGCGGTCGCGACTGTGCCGGTGACGAAGGGAGAATTCGCGGTCGTCGTCCAGGCGATGGGCAGAGTCGAAGCAGTGAACTCGAAGCCCGTCGTGGCGGGGGTGACCGGGCAGATCGTCTACCTTGTGCCCAACGGAGTTGAGGTGAAGGAAGGCGACGTGATCGCCGAGCTCGATGTCCCCCGCATGCTCCGCAGGCTCCGCGATCAGGAGCGCGAGTATCAGCAGGCTCTCGACGAGTACGAGAACAAGAAGCGCGACCTCGAGGCTGACGTGGAGAAGGCGCGCATCGCGCGGGAGAAAGCGGAGAGCGAGCTCGAGCAGTATCAGGCGCAGCAAGCCGTGGAGCTGGCCGAGACGCGCAGCCGAAAGGAGCAGGACCGAATCGCGTTGGAGACGACCCGGAAGCGATTCGAACGGCAGAGCGCTCTGGCAGAAGAGGGATTGGTGCCGCGGCGGGAGGTCGAGCTCGGCGAGAGCGAGCTGAAGGCCAAGGAGTATGCCTTGGAGCGCGTTACAAAGGAACTGGAGCTGGCGGAGGCGCGCAAGTCGGCCGAAGAGCTCGACAAGAAGGCAGCTGTCGCGGAAGCGGAATCCGAGTTGGAGCGCGCGAAGAGCAAGCAGGAGGCCGAGATCCGCGAGGCGAGCACCGCGCTCGAGATCCGCAAGACCCAACTTGCGCGCGTCGAGGACGAGTTCAGCAAGTCCGTAATCCGGTCGCCGGCCGCCGGGATCATTGTCCTTCAGGAGCACTGGCAGGGACGCGGGATGCAGCGCCGAGCAGTCCAGCCCGGAGACCGCGTGTGGGAGGGGCGCCCGATAGCGGCCGTCCCGGATCTTTCCGAGATGCGTGTGGAGCTGGAGCTGCCGCAGGAGGAGGCGCGTCTGGTGGAGGCCAAGCAGCCTGCCATCATCGAGATCGAGGCCCTGCCGGAGCTTAGCTTCGAGGGAGAGGTTACGGAGGTATCGCAGACCGCCAATGAGTCGACCCTCCCGGGCACCGGGATGCCGAGCGGGGAGCGGACCTTTCAGGCGAAGGTGTCGATCGAGGAGCTGAAGGGAGCGGCGCTTCGGCCGGGCACGACGGCGCGCGTGACAATCGTGGTGGAGAAGCTCTCCGACGTCCTGAGCGTCCCATTGGAGTGCGTCTTCAACCGTGAAGACCGCCATGTTGTCTACGTCCGGCGAGATGGCGAGTTCCGCGCACTCGAGGTCAAATTGGGCGAGCAGAACGAGGATGCTGCCATCATCACGGCGGGGCTGGAAGGAGGCGAGCAGATCGCCCTGCGAGATGTAGGAGCGCCGACCGTGCTGCCGCAGAAGGCCGCCGAGGAGGCTCCGCCGCCCGCCCCCCTGCTCCAGGGGGCCGGCGAATGAAGTTCTGGTCCGCCATAGTAACCGGCATACAGGAGCTGCTCGCGCACAAGCTGCGGTCGCTGTTGACCATGCTGGGCGTGATCTTCGGGATCGCCTCTGTGATATCGATGGTGTCCATCGGGGCCGGCGCTCGGCAGGAAGCGCTGGAGCAGATCCGTCTCATGGGGATCAATGTCGTGCAGGTCAATCGGGTCGCCCTCTCCGGCGACCTCGCGTTGGAGGCCCAGCGCGAATCTCCGCAAGGCCTCACCTACGGCGACGCGCAGGCCGTCAAGAACCTGTATCAGGCTGCCGAGCGCGTCGTACCCGTCTGTCGCGTCTTCGGGGAGGTGAGGAAGGAGGGGCGCTCCATCACCGCGAAGGTGTTCGGCACGACCCCCGACTATGCTCCGGTGAACCGACTCCGGCTTGCCTCCGGCCGCTTCCTCGACGAAGCGGACATCGAGAACCGAGCGCGGGTGTGCGTCATCGGCTCGGAGGTGAAGCGGACGGCTTTCTTCCTGGAAGATCCCGTCGGCAAACGGCTGAGAATCGGCAGCAAGGAGTTCCAGGTCATCGGCGTCATGCAGGAGCGCATCATGCAGTCCGGGAGGAGCCTGTTCTCGCTCCCAGACCTGAACGAAGATGTCTACCTCCCGATCACCGTGGCGATGGACGATTTCCAGATCTACGTGGAGCAGGCAATCCCAGTTGACACCGCGGGGTTTCTGAGGCTCTTCGGGAAGCTCTTCGACCGGCCGCCGATCGAGGAACGACCCGTCACTCAGGTCACGGTGCAGGTGCTCGAGGAGGCCGATACATGGGAGGCGGCGCGAGTCGCGGGGCGCATCCTTGATCGGCGCCACAAGGGCATCCCCGACTTCGAGATCGTCATACCCGCCGAACTGCTCCGTCAGAGTCAGCAGACGCAGCACATCTTCAACATCGTCATGGGCGCCATCGCCAGCATCTCGCTTCTGGTTGGCGGCATCGGCATCATGAACATCATGCTCGCAACGGTGACTCAGCGCGCCAGGGAGATCGGCATTCGACGCTGCGTGGGGGCGAGCCGATCCGACATAGCCCGCCAGTTCCTCTTGGAGGCACTCGTCATCACGAGCATCGGTGGCATCCTAGGCATCCTTCTCGGGATCGAGATGGCGGGCCTCATTTCCGACTATGCCGGGTGGCGCACAGTTGTCTCCGGACAGGCCGTGCTGCTCTCTCTCGTGGTCGCTGTGGTAACCGGCGTCATCTTCGGGCTCTACCCCGCGCTCAGGGCCGCCGGCATTCAACCCATGGAGGCCCTGCGCGCCGAATAGCCGGCGCAAAGGCGGCCCGGCGCCAGTGGGCTGAGTCCTACGCGGCCCAGAAACCACCGGAGGCCAGGGTCCCGGCGCGGTGCGCCGGGACCCTGCTCGGTTGCGGCAACCAGGAAGCATCTCCCGGCACTGCGCAGCAGGAGCAATGCCGGCCGCCAGCATTCTTCGAGTCCTCCAGGGCAGCGCAGGAGAGGATTATGGGCGTTCCCGGGGTACCTCACGCAACAGCACGGGAAACCAGAGACAGGGCGAGCGTTCGAAAGGGAGGTTCTCGGTGCTGTCTTCAGTCCTGATTCTGTCGAGTGTGTGTCTTGCCGCCGTCGCGCTCTGCGCAGGGCCGGCCGCAGGGGATGAAGCGCCGGAGAGAGGA
>Ga0180437_10012175_pt1 | contig 10207 bp, 9 predicted proteins | sample SS_ome_4_FD_132410 | JGI IMG/M metagenome (GOLD analysis project Ga0180437, IMG submission 132410) | Hypersaline lake sediment archaeal communities from the Salton Sea, California, USA - SS_3_D_1 metaG | ecosystem: Environmental > Aquatic > Non-marine Saline and Alkaline > Hypersaline > Sediment... | reverse complement strand
GTCCACCTGCCTGCCCAAAACCTCGAGTTGGGTGACAGCCGCCGGGCGATAAGTATCAGCCGCTACCAGCAACGGCCGCTGGCCCGACTTCCGCAGCTTGACCGCCAGCTTGGCCGCCATCGTCGTCTTGCCCGAGCCCTGTAACCCTACCAGCATGATGGTGTGAGGCGCTGGCCCGGACAGATCCAGCCGTGCCGGCTCGCCCAGCGTGGCGATGAGCTCTTCGTTGACGATCTTGATCACCTGCTGAGCCGGGGTCAAGCTGCGCATCACCTCGTGACCCACTGCCCGCTCCCTGACCCGGTCAGTGAAATCTTTGACCACCTTGTAGTTGACGTCGGCTTCCAGCAAAGCCAGGCGAACCTCCCGCAAGGCAGCGTTCACGTCTGCCTCGGAAAGCTTGCCTCGCTTGCCGAGTTTGTCAAAGACCCCTTGTAATCTTTCGGTCAGGCTTTCAAACATGGTACCTATTCTCCAGCGGCTCGTGTGTGACGCTCAATTGTAGTGCAGATCAGCGTTTTCGTCAAATTGGTTCTGGTTGTCACCCTCGCCGCTGCACGGAGCGCAGCAAGCGGCTACCCAGCGCGCGCAGGCGATCTAGCGGGGCCTGTGCCGATGTCGTTTCCGACGTGCCGTGGGCCCACAGATCAGGGATCTCCTCCGGTGTTACGGCCGCGCCCAGGACACACATCAATCGGACGCGCGCCTTCTGCCCGTTGAGGCCATCGGTCAAGAGTGCCCCCAGGTCACGCAATTCCCTGTAGGCCCCAGCGTAGCCATAGCCGTCCCAGATCCGCCCAGAAGGACAGCGCGACGCAACGACCACCGTCACGCCGCGTCCCACAGCGTCGTGGATCGCTGGCAGCCACCACGGCGGCACCCGCCCGCCGCCCAGCGCCTCCAATACGACCCCTTTAGCTCCCTGCCCTACGGCGTACTTGAGCAGCCCGTCGTCCATACCCACCGCCAACTTGATGAGGACGACCTCTGGTTGCCAGGCCTCACACTCGACCAGGTTGCGCGTCACCCGCTGGGCGATGACCACCCGGTCGCCGTCCACGCGACCCAGCGGGCCAAAATCCAGCGACTTGAACGTCGCCGGGCTGAGGGTGTGCGTTTTGGTGACAAAGCGAGCAGCATGGACCTCGTCGTTCATCACCACCAGCGCGCCCAGGCCGCGCGCCTCGTCGTCAGCCGCGGTGCGGACCGCAGCCGCCAGGTTGGCATAGCCCTCGTAGCCGACCTCCGAGGCGGTGCGCATCGCCCCGGTGAGGACCATCGGTTTATCGCCGGGCACAGCCAGGTCGAGGAGGTAAGCCGACTCTTCCATCACGTCGGTGCCGTGGGTCACGACCACGCCATCCACCTCTGGGCGAGCCACCGCAGCCGCTACACGTTCTTTGAGCGTCCAGACCGTCTCCAGCGCAAAGTGTGCGCTGGGCAGGTGGCAGTGTTCTTCAAGTTCGATCTCGGCCAGGCCAGTCGGCAGCGCCGAGAGAAAATCCCGTCCCACCAAGGATGGCACCGCCCCACCGGCCACGTCGTCACGCTGCATGGCGATGGTACCACCGGTGGTGATCACGAGTACGCGCTTCATCGTTGCTCTACCATCAACATCAGAGTTGTTTCTCCTTGAACTCGTGCTCGAGGATACTCATCATGATGAAATCGTGGTATTCAAAGCTCAAGTCCATCTCCCAGCCAGCGCATCCTCCATAAAGCTCTGCCAGACCTCATTCGGCTCCCAGATCTTGAGCATGTCCTTCCTGGCCTCCCCCAACGGAACGCCCAGGCGAAGGACACGGTAGAGCAAGACGAAAACCGACACCCGCATGTTGACGGCGCAATGCACCAAGACCTTCTTGTCCCGATACCCATCCATGACGGCAAAGAACCGCGCCAGATCGGCCATCGTCGGCGCATCCCACAGCACCGGAATGCGCACGTAATCCATGCCCTGCCCGGCTGCCAGCTCGCCCTCGTCGGGCAAGGCATTGGACGAATCCGGCATGGCCAGATTCACCACCGCCTCGTAGCCAGCCGCCCTGATCGCGGCAAACTGGGCCTCGCTCGGCTGCCCTGCCGTGCCGATGGCCTCAGAAATGGGCAAATAGTTGAGAATTCCCTCTATCCCCTGTCTGGCCAATGCGCTTTATCCCTTCCTGTCCCTCTTGCCGACAGGCGCAAAATCGTTAAGGGACGGGTGCTAAAGGAGGGCTCGGCTGTTCGAGCCCTCCCCAGGTCTTGCCAATTCCAGCGCCCCTATTCACTCACCGGCCGGAAATAGGCGATGTCCAGGATCGACCCCTCTCGCTCGGCCGCATCCTTGAACACCGCTTCCACCGCCATATCGATGTGCACTGCCTCCGGCTCGATCTCGCCCAGGTAATGTACCAGCCCACCGTCGGATCCCTCCAGCTTGACGTAGGCCAGGATCGCTGGCGGATCCAGCCGCTTCTCGTCCAGGTCACGGTACAGGACGGTATAGGTGAAAACCGTCCCCTGGCTCGCTACCTCCACCCACTCGTCCAGCTCGGCGAAGCAGCGCTCGCAGAAGGTCATCGCCGGCACGTACGTCAGGCCGCACGCCCCACAGCGGGTACCAAGGATGCGGGCCTCCTCCTTGATCGTGCGCAGGAACTTTTCGCCAGCGATACCGGCCGTATAGCGGCTGGTGATGGGCATGTCACCCCGCCAGGCGACGGCGTGGTGCAATTTGTCAACCTTTTCCAGAATAGACATGTACACCCTCCTCAAACCCAATGACAATCGTCGCTCGTCGCTCACCGTTCGTCATTTGTCATTCGTCATTCGGCAGCGGTCTGAAATACTTGATGTCCAGGATCGACCCCTCCCGCTCCTCGGCCGGCTTCCACACCGCCTGCACCTTCAGGCCGATCTCGACGTCGTCGGGCGCCACCTCGCCCATCATGTGCATGATGCCCACCCGGGGCGTCGTGCCGTCAATGTCAATCACGGCCGGGATCTGTGGGTCGGTCAGGTACTGCATGTCCCAGGTCACGTAGCACAGCGAGAAAGTGTTGACCGTGCCCGTATCGGGCAGCGTGACCCAGTCGTCCATCGGGCGGAAGCACCACTCGCAAAAGGTGCGCGGCGGGATCACCGTGCGGCGGCATTGGTTACAGCGCACGCCAACGAGCCGTCCTTCCTTTAACTCGGCCAGGTAGCGCCCGATGGCCACGCCCGCGTCCCAGGCATATTGGGCGTTGGGGCTCCACTCGGTAAAGAGAACCTTCTTCTCTGTAAAGTCCGATTCCCGCAAATATACACCAGGAAAATCCTTGATATTGACTGTCATCCTGTCACCTCCTCAAAATGGACTTTTCTCAGCCTCTCCTGGCGTGTGACCAGTGCCTCCCACTCCAGGTAGTCCATCTCGGCTTCGTAGGTATAGTGTTCAGGTCGATCTTCCGCCTCCCACAGGCGCCTGTATTCGGCAAAAGGCACCCCATACTTGTCCTCGAAAGCCTTCAGGCCGGCGGTTATCTTTTCAAGCCGATAGGCGATCGCGTCCTTTACAACGAGAAGTAGAGCCACTTCCGGCCTCGGTTCGCCAGTAAGTTCGGTCAACAGTGTACTGGTGGTCTTGGGAATTTGCAGAGCCATACCGTTCCTCCAGTCATACACTCATCACCACGACGGTACCCACCTGCATCAGGTCGCCCCAGGCTTGGGCCACGCCCCGCTTGGGCTGGCCGGGCACCTGGCGTGCCCCCGCCTCGCCCCGCAATTGCCAAAAGAGCTCGGCCACCTTCATCAGGCCCGCCGCAGCGATAGGGTTGCCCACGCCCAGCAGCCCGCCGCTGGGACAGACCGGCAGGTCGCCGTCCCGCTGGGTGATCCCCAGCGCTGTCGCTTCGGGCGCTTTGCCCCGGTCAAAGAGCAACAACCCTTCCAGGTGGTGCAACTCTTTGTAGTCAAAGGGGTCATAGGGTTCGGCGATCTGGATCTGTTTGCGCGGCTCAGTGATGCCGGCCATCTCGTAGGCCATGCGGGCTGCGTTTTCCACATAACGCGGATAACACAGGTCGCGGTTGGTCCAGTAGGTCGTGTCCAGGTTCCAGCCCACGCCCTCGATCCACACTGGCCTGTCACTGATGCGCCGGGCCACGTGCTCCGCCGCCAGGACCAGCGCCACCGCACCGTCGGTCACCGGGCTAACGTCCAGGCGCTGTACCGGCCAGGCCAGCACCTCCGAGTTGAGCACGTCTTCGAGGGTGATGTCCGGGTCACCCAACAGGCTGCAAGGGTGGTCGGCTGCGTTGCGCTTGTTCTTGACCGACACCAGCGCAATGTCCTCCTTTTTCAGCCCGTAGGTGTGCATGTAGCGGTTCATCTCCATGGCAAAGATCCAGAGCAGGTTCGGCCCTAGAGGGCGCTCGATCGTATGGTCAAAGATGGTCAGGAAAGCGCCTTGGGGATGGGGTTGGCAGGAGGACATCTTTTCCTCGCACACCACCAGGCAGATGTCGAACAGACCCGAAGCGACGTGATACCAGCCATGAATGGGCGTAAAGACGCCGGTGCCGCCGCCCACGTAGCAGCGCGTATACGGCTTGCGCCAGGCACCCGACCCATCGGCCAGATACTCGCCCTTCATGTGCACACCGTCGAACGAGTCGGGTGCCGTGCCGTGGACGACGCAATCCACGTCGTCCAGCGTCAAATCGCAATAATCGAGGGCCATTTTTGTCGCCTCGAAGGACAGTTCCTTGCCTGTCTCCTGGGCCCGGCGGACGAACCTGGTCATGCCGGCCCCAACGACAGCAACTTTGCGCATTGTCACGATTCGCCTCCTCAGTTACTCAGGATTGCGGCCGCGCCACTGGTGCTGGGCACGCCCCGCCAGCCAAATGCCAGGCCGGTCTCTACGTCGAGCAGTTGACGAGCCCCGGCCTCGCCCCGCAGTTGCAACGCTACCTCGGCCACGGCCCGCAGGCCAGAGGCATCCAGCAGGTGACCGACGCCCAGGCTGCCGCCAGAGACGTTCACCGGCAGGTCGCCGCCCACGTCCGTGACGCCTTCAGCCGTGATCAACCCCGCCTCACCCCAGCGACAGAACCCCAGTGCCTCCAGGTGCTGCAACTCCTTGTACGAGTAGGTGTCATCAATCTCGGCAAAATCAATCTCCTCCCTGGGGTTGCGGATGCCAGCCATCTGATAGGCCATCCTGCCCGCCCCTTCGGCATAGATGGCCCTGGCCCAGCCGCGCGTCTCCAGCGTCGGTGAATCGTTGCACCAGCCGATGCCCTGCACCCAGATCGGCACCTCGGTCAGGCTCTGGGCCACCTCGGCCGCGGCCAACACCAACACGATCGCACCGTCGGCGTGCGGGCTGATGTCCTGCTGGGTCAGCGGGTAGGCGACCATCTCGGCATCGAGGGCGTCTTGGGGTTCAATGGCTGCCCCATAAGCGGCGGTCGGGTTGTAGAGGGCGTTGCGCTTGTTCTTGGCCACTACCCGAGCGCATTGCTCCCGCGTAGCCCCGCTCAGGTGCAGGTAGCGCGTCATCTCCATGCCGGCGATAAAGACCGGGTTGGCACCCAGAGGACGGTTGAAAACCGGATCCATGGCGTAGGCAGTGATATAGGGCAGCGTCAGCACGTTCGACGCCTTGCTGTGTGCCTCCACCGCCACCACGTCCACGATACCGCTGGCGATCTGCATGTAGGCCGTCGCCAGGCCATGGATCCCCTCGCCGGGGATGGTGACGTTAGGTTTGAGCAACCCGCCAAGCTGGTCGGGCACGTACTCGTCAAAGATGCTCGTCCCCTCGATAAAGTCCTCGGCCACCGTGACAAAGCTGTCAACGTCGCGGCGAGGGTCCAGGCCCGCATCTTCGTAGGCTTTGACCGCCGCTTCGTACATCAACTCTTTGTACGACACCTCGGGCGTGAGCGAACGAAAGCCGACCATGCCGATGCCCACAATTGCGACATCTTTCATTCTTTTGCCTCCTTGGTGTAATCAGTGACGAATGACCAACGACTAATGGTGGGAGTTGGAGTAGGATCTGGTCAATTGAACTTGGTCATTGCTGGTGGGTAATCGTCCTTGATCTCGACGAAACAAAATAGTCCTCATGTCTCTTGACAACCGGGCAAACGCGAGACCAGCCAGTGGATGAAGAGATTATAACCGCACTCCCAGTCGCTGTCAAGGCGAAACCTTTGCCTAACAATTGCGTAATAGAAAGTAGCTGTCAATCTCACTGAATAGACAACGATCCAACGATTTCAGATATGGAGGTTAATGTCATGAGTGAAGAAACAAAAAACCCTGAGGAGACTGTGGAAGAAGAGGCGCTGCCGGCCGAGGAAGCGTCGGCCGAAGAAGAAGCGCTGGTCGAGGTAGCAGAGGTTGCAGAGGAAGCAGCAGCGCTGGAAGAAGCACCCAAGCCTGAGCCGCGCACCGTACCGACCCGCGACGACCTGACGATGGCCGCGCTGGCTCACGCCAGCATCCTGATCACCTTTCTCATCGGCGTAGGCAGCGGTGGACTGGGCGCCATCCTGGGCGTGCTCATCCCCCTGGCTATCTGGTACAGCTACCGGGAAAAGTCCACCTACACGGCCAATCAGGCCCTCCACGCGACGGCCTACCAGGTGGCAAGTCCCCTGTCCGTGCTGGTTTTCGCCGTCGTCGGGTCCATCCTGGTGCTTGTGGGCTGGACCGTCTCGGGCGCGCTGACAGCCATACTGATCGGCCTGTGCCTGATGCCCTTCGCCTTGCTCGTCACACTGCTGCTGATCGCTGGCGTCCTCGTGCTGCCCGTCGTGCAACTCGTCTACGGCCTCTACGCCGCCTACGAGGTCTACCAGGGCCGTGACTTCCGCTACAAGTGGGTGTCCGACTGGGTCGACCAGCAGGGCTGGAAGTAAGGCAAACAGTTGACTTCCCCGAAGGCGTGTTAGCTTTCGGGGAAGTCTCTTTTTACGTATCCCCTCAATTCGTAGCCTCCTACAATCTCCTCTCACGCCCGCCACTCTTTTTGCTAGTTTCAAAGAATCTTGCTATAATGGCAACGTTCCAGGCGTGACAAGAGTGCTCTAGCCATCTTCTTAAGCAAAGCTTCGCCAGTTGGTTCTAGAAGGCAAACTGCTATGGAAAGAAAAACTCACCTTTTCGGCTTTCTACTGGCCACCTTGGTAGTTGTCTCACCGCTGTTGGGCGCCTGCCGGAAGGTCCCGCCCACCGCTGCGCCGGGGCCGACGGCGACACTCCAGGCCGAACCTGGGGACGAAACCCCTGTCCCAACCCCGACCCAGACGCCGATGGCCCCTTCACCGGCCGTCGAGACCCCGGCCGCGCCGACCGAGACGCCCACCACCCCACCACCGCCGACCGAGATCCCCGCCGCCCGGGCCAGCATCAGCCCGCTATTCGCCCCCTTTGAGGAGCCAGCCGTCGAGGTGGTGCCCGCCGTCTACCACGAACCGATCGCCTCCGACTTGGGCAACGTGCAGGTCCCCTTTGTCCTGTCCGAAGCCCAGCGGGAGCGACTGGCGCGGGACGGTTTCGTCGTCAGTCCCGGCATCGAAAAGGAATTCTTTACCGTCTACGAGAAGGCCCGTTATGCCAACGAGCCGATCTTTGTCACCAGCGACTCGCTGCTGCACGTCTACCACCTGCTGTTCGACAAGGTGCTACGAACGGCTGAAGTCGAGTACTTTATCCCCTTGCTGCACGACCTGAACCAGGCCCTGCTGCGCCGTGCCGATGACCAATACCAGGCCCTGCGGGGAACCGGATGGGAGGACGCCGCCCGCCGCACCGTCGCCTTTGTTTGCGTCGCCAGCAAGCTGTTGGACCCCAACCTCCAGGTGCCTGATTATGCGGCCGACCTGGTGGGAGCTGAATCGGCTTTGGTCGAGGGCGCAGCCGGCATCCTGCCGTCGCCCCTCTTCCCCGGCCTGGAATATGGCGAAGACTACACCCAATACATCCCCCGGGGCCACTATACCACAAGCGACGAACTGAAAGCCTATTTCAAAAGCATGATGTGGTACGGGTGGATGACTTTCCGCCTCAAGACCGAAAAACCAGAAGTGGGCCGGGCCGAGACCCGCTCTGCTCTGCTCCTGGTCCATGCCATGCGCACCGCCCAGGTGTCCCGCCGCCCGGCCCTGGAGGCCTGGGCCGACCTGTACAACCCCACCGTCTTCTTTGTCGGCCGCAGCGACGACCTGACGGTGCTGCAGTACATTGGGGTGATGGACGAGATCTATGGTGAGGGGGTTACCGTCACGGCCCTGGCCGACGACGCCCTGCTGGACACCTTCATCGAAGAAGCGAACAAACTGCCGCCGCCGCGCATCCTGGGTATGGTCATCCAGGACACCGACGACGTCGAAGAGACGACCAAGGGGCTGCGCTTCATGGGCCAGCGCTTCGTGCCCGACGCGTACATCTTTCGCCAACTGATCTACCGCAACGTCGGCACCCGCGAACACCGGCGTGGTCTGCCCAAGGGGCTCGACATTCTGGCCGCCATGGGCTCAGAGCAGGCCTACCAGATCCTCGAACAGATGGGCGAGACCGCCTACGAGAACTATCCACAGCAGATGGCCAAGGTCCAGGAGTGGGTCTCCGGCTTGGGCGTCAAAGAGTGGACGGAGACGTTGTACAACTCGTGGCTCTACTGCTTCCATCCGCTGCTGGAGCTGCCAGGCGCGGGCTACCCGGCCTTCATGCGATCGTCGGCCTGGGCCGACAAGCAGCTCCACACCGTGCTGGGCAGTTGGGCCGAACTGAAGCACGACACCATCCTCTACGCCAAACAAGTCTACGCTGAGCTGGGGGCCGGCCCGATGCCACCCGAGCCGGTACCGCCCAAAGGTTATGTCGAGCCGGTGCCCCGGTTTTATGCCCGCCTGGCGGCCCTGACGGCCATGACCCGCCAGGGACTGGGCAGCCGGGGTCTGCTTGGGGAGCAGGACGACTACAGCCTGCAGCGGCTGGAGGAACTGGTCCGCGCCTTTCAGACGATGGCCGAGAAGGAACTGCGGGGCGAGCCGCTGACGGAGGAGGAGTACACAGCCATCCGTTTCTACGGCGGAGAGTTGGAGCACCTGACCATGGCCGCTGCCGACACAGAGGGCGAGCCGGGTGGTCGCGCTTACATGGAGGAAGAACCGCAGGCAGCAGTCATCGCCGACGTGGCCACCGATCCCGATCCTGAGGGCGATGGCATCCCCAACCCGGTCGTGCTGGAGGAGGCGGTGGGTCGGGTCAACGAGATCCACGTCGTGGTGCCGGTCGTCGAGGAGGACGGCACGACCTACCTGCAGGTCGCCAAAGGGGGCGTCTTTTCCTACTACGAGTTCCCCTGGCCGGCCGACGACCGGCTGACCGACGAAAAATGGCGGCGCATGTTGGATGAGGGCCAGGCTCCGCCTCCACCGTCATGGATCAGCAGCTTTTTCACGGCTGAGGGCGAGTACAGCGAGTTGACAGAGGCAGTTTTCCACTTTCAGGGGCTGCTGAGTGGGGCAGTCTGGTTCCTGGACGCCAACTACGTGCGGGCTGGGGATCAGGTATTGGAGCAATTGAACGCCGAGATCGAGGCCCTGCGCGCCGAGAAGCGGTACCAGGGCCGGCAACTGGTGGGTTCCGACTTTCGCTCTTTCGACCGGCAGGCCGAGGATCGGGCCATCGTCACGGTACGGGAGACGTGGCAGGACTGGCTGTACGCGTTCGACCAGTATCCCGGCCAGGCAGAGGACAAACCCCTGGCCCAGCGTGGCCCCTACACGCTGGACGCAACCTATACGCTGGAACGGGACGAGTACGGCTGGCTGGTGACCCGCGTTACCTACGCCAATGAGCCGCCTGCCTGGTGAGAGAGAAGGGGAAACGCGGGAAAAGAGAGGGGGGCTCCTCAGCCCTCTCTTCTTTCTGTCTCTCCTCCTCGTGCTGTCGGTAGTGTCAGCCCGGGCCTTGCCCGTTCCTCTGCCAGAGGTGATTGCCCCTGATCTCTCAGCCTATCCCTGGCTCTACCTGCGAGATGGTGAGGCCCTGACCGTCGGCGAGGAGGTCGTTGAGGTGATCGCCGTCGGCGACGTGATGCTGGGCCGGGGCGTAGCCGATGAACCCCAGCCATTTGCAGCGGTGACCCCCTGGCTCCGCGCTGCCGACCTGGCGCTGGGCAACCTGGAGTGCGTCATCGCCGCCCGGTCGAGCGCTC
>Ga0180437_10012173_pt1 | contig 10208 bp, 4 predicted proteins | sample SS_ome_4_FD_132410 | JGI IMG/M metagenome (GOLD analysis project Ga0180437, IMG submission 132410) | Hypersaline lake sediment archaeal communities from the Salton Sea, California, USA - SS_3_D_1 metaG | ecosystem: Environmental > Aquatic > Non-marine Saline and Alkaline > Hypersaline > Sediment... | reverse complement strand
TACAGGCTGGACGAGCTGCCGAACGATATCACGCGCGAGACGCCGGCCTGCTTTGAACCGACTATAGACTACTGCGTGGTGAAGATCCCTCGATGGGCCTTCGAGAAGTTCCCGGGTGCGGATGAGACACTGACGGTACAGATGAAAAGCGTCGGCGAGGCAATGAGCATCGGCCGGACGTTCAAAGAGTCTCTTCAAAAGGGATTGCGCTCGCTGGAGATAGACCGGTACGGGCTGGGTGCGGACGGTCAACCGGACCTTATAGGCGCATCGCCTGACGAAATACTGCAGCGGCTCCGCGTGCCGACGCCGGACCGGGTGTTTCTTATCAGGGACGCGCTGGCCTCGGGCGTTTCGATCGAGACCCTCTACAAAGTGACCAAGATCGACCGTTGGTTCCTCGGCAACATGGCTGATATCGTCGCGGAAGAGGGCCGGTTGCGCGCCGCCAAGACGAACGGAGGCGCTGTGAATCGCGAGGTGCTCCGGCGTGCCAAACAGTACGGCTACTCCGACCGTCAGCTCGCCCACATGTGGGAGATGGACGAGATGGAGGTGCGTCGTGCGCGCATCGCGCAGGGTGTTCGCGCGACGTTCAAGCTCGTGGATACCTGTGCGGCCGAGTTCGAGGCGTACACGCCGTACTATTACTCGACGTATTCCGACGAGAACGAGGTACGCCCGTCGGACAAACGCAAGATTATGATCCTTGGGGGCGGACCGAACCGGATAGGGCAGGGGATCGAGTTCGATTACTGCTGCGTGCACGCCTCTTTCGCGCTGCACGAGGACGGTTTCGAGACCATCATGGTAAACAGCAACCCGGAGACGGTGAGCACGGACTACGATACGAGCGACCGGCTCTATTTCGAACCGCTCACGCTTGAGGATGTTCTGAATATCGTCGATCGAGAACAGCCCGAAGGTGTCATTGTGCAGTTCGGAGGACAGACACCGCTTAAACTTGCTGTACCGCTTGAACACGCAGGTGTGAAGATACTCGGGACGTCGCCGGACAGCATCGACCGTGCGGAGGACCGCAAACGGTTCCAGGAGGTTGTGGATAAGCTCGGGCTATTGCAGCCGGCTAACGGCACGGCGGTGGAGTTCGACGGTGCCCGCGAAGTCGCGCAGCGTATCGGCTATCCCGTGCTCGTACGCCCGTCGTACGTGCTCGGCGGTCGCGCGATGGAGATAGTCTACGACGAAGTTTCCCTCGAACAGTACATGCGTTCGGCGGTGCTCGCGTCGCCCGAGCATCCCGTGCTGATCGACAAGTTCCTCGAAGAGGCCATCGAGATCGATGTGGACGCGATATCTGACGGCAAGACCGTAGTCGTCGGCGGTATCATGGAACATATCGAACGGGCCGGTGTCCACAGCGGCGACAGCGCCTGCGCCTTACCCCCGATGTCGCTCCCGGACGATGTTATAGAGACCGTTCGTCAGCAGACGCACGCACTTGCGCGCGAGCTTGACGTCGTTGGGCTCATCAACATCCAGTTCGCCGTCAAGAACGGCGACGTTTACGTTCTGGAGGTCAACCCTCGCGCGAGCCGGACGGTACCGTTTGTGAGCAAAGCTATCGGCGTACCGCTCGCCAAGATGGCCGCGCGCGTTATGGCCGGCAAGACGCTCGAGGAGCTCGGGTTCACTTCGGAAGTCCATGCTCACCACATCTCGGTCAAGGAGGCGGTGCTTCCGTTCATCCGGTTCCCGGGCGTTGACATCCTGCTGAGTCCCGAAATGAAAAGCACGGGCGAGGTGATGGGTATCGACGCCAACTTTGGTCTGGCGTATGCCAAGAGCCAGGCCGGGGCCGGATGTCCTCTGCCGCTGGAGGGCACAGCTTTCTTCTCAGTGCGCGACAGCGACAAACCGGAAGCGCTGGAAGTCGCACGACGATTGAGCGAGTTGGGATTCGTCGTTTTGGCAACCATAGGGACGTCGGCGTACTTCGCTGAAAACGGTCTCACTGCCGAGCGCGTGTTGAAGGTTAGCGAGGGCCGACCGAACGTTGTAGACCGGATGAAAAACGGCGATGTGCACGTCATATTCAACACGCCGCGCGGTCAGAGATCGGCGTCTGACGAACGCGCCATCCGGCGTAACGCTATCGAGCTCGGAATACCGTGTATCACCACCATGGCGGGCGCTCGTGCCGCAGCGGAAGCCGTCGCCGCCATGCGCACCGGACAGCTAAGCGTCCGCTCTCTTCAGGAGTACCACGCGCCGTCCATCTAGGCGCGGTGTTCTTCCATCAGGCGCACGAAATCTCCGAAGAGGTATGACGCGTCGTGTGGGCCGGCGGACGCCTCCGGATGGAACTGGACGGAGAAGAGCGGCAGTTCTTTGTGCCGGATGCCTTCGATCGTGTCGTCGTTAAGGTTGACGTGTGTGATCTCGACCTCGTCCTGGTTGAGCGAATCTATGTCCACACAGAACCCGTGGTTCTGCACGGTTATGGCGACTTTGCCGGTCCGCATATCTTTCACCGGATGGTTCGCGCCGCGATGGCCGAACTTGAGCTTGTACGTCTTCCCTCCCAGCGCCAATCCGAGCATCTGGTGACCGAGACATATCCCGAAAATAGGGACCTTATCCGTAAGCTCGAGTACGGTCTGTATCACATAAGAGACCGGTTCCGGATCGCCCGGCCCGTTGCTCAGAAGGACGCCGTCCGGTTTCATGTCAAGGATATCGTCGGCCGGAGTCTGAGCCGGTACCGCCGTGACGCGACAATCGTGTTCGGCGAGCTTCCGCATGATGTTATACTTCACGCCGCAATCGAGAACTACCACGTTGTACTTGCCCTGCTCGTTCCATCGCATCGGCTCGTCCATAACGACGTCTCTGACCAGGTCGCGACCGGCCAGCTTCGGGAACTCCTGCGCCCTTATCACGAGACTGTCGTTGTCGAGGTCGTCGGTCGAGATAATCGCGGTCATCGCGCCCTGAATCCTGAGCTTCCTCGTGATCGCGCGTGTGTCGAGCCCTTCGATGGCGACGATGCCGTTCTCCTGGAGGTATTCCGGCAAACTTTGCGTTGCACGCCAGTTGCTAGGCGTCTTGGTACACTCCCTGACGACGAACCCCTCGACGAACGGTTTGCGCGACTCCACGTCCTCGGGGTTGACGCCGTAATTGCCGATCAACGGGTACGTCATGGTTACTATCTGGCCCCTGTAGGACGGGTCGGTAAGTATCTCCTGGTATCCGGTCATGCTCGTGTTGAAGACAAGCTCGCCGGCCGTCTCGCCGGGCGCACCAAAGGACAAACCGTCGAAAACAGTCCCGTCTTCTAGAGCTAATTTGGCGTTGGTGGGTGTCATGTTACTCTCACTCGTTTGGTCGGTCTGGGAAGGTTTCTCGGCCCACGACGTTATCGGGCAGTACGGTAACATAGCGCTTGCCGCATGTCAACGGGAAAAGGGAACTGAGGGTTTTGCAATAGAGCTTTTTTCGTGGGTAGAGCCGGCCAACAATGTATGGCGACGAGGGACACCTCGCGTTTGTTCCCTTCGTCACCGGCCCTCCAGTCCAGACAAGGGGCTGCAGCCCCTTGCCTCAACGCGGGGGGCGCCCTCCCCGGCGAGTCTTCGACGAGAGGCCCGGCCTACCCCTAAGGAGGTAGCATTCGCGCTAAGCAGATATTTTCTTGCGGAGAATTTTGTCCGCGAGAAATGTCGGCAATATGATGACACGGCTCGGCCCTGAGGCCGAGCCGTGTATGACGTATGAACGGATATGAAGGGAAGCACCGGCCTCTCCCGGGCCCCGCCGGGTGTGCGTTGCGTGGGCGGTGAAAGGGCCTTTCACCGCGGGGCTTTCGCGTTCCGTCCTATCCCGCGAAGGTCGGTTGGCCGGGAGCAGCCGGCGCTATGGAATCTTCTGTTATCGTGACGGAATCAGCGGCGCCGAGATGACCAGCGGTATCTTTACCTCTTATCTCCAATACATTCTCGGCGTTCTGGACCAGGTTGAACACGAAACCGTCGATTTCGGAGGTGTCGGTCCAGTCAGCATACTGTCCGCCACGGAGCTGATATCCTGCGAAGTTGGCATCCGCGCTCGGGGACGCTAGCGTCAATGTGATACTATCCGCGTTGGCCGCTTGTGACGGCGTAGCTATCACCGGCGCGGTCGGCTCCGTCGAGTCTTCGTTTATCAGTACGGAAGCAGCAGCGCCGACGTTGCCCGCCCCGTCCTTACCGCGCACCTGCAGATTGTTCTCCGTGTCCTGCGTAAGGGTGAACTGGAAATTGTCGGTGCCAGCTACGTCGGTCCACTCAGCGTACTGTCCGCCTCGCAGCTCATAGTTGCTGAAATGCTCGTCAGTACTGGGCGACCCGAGCGTTACGACGATGCTGTCAGCATCGATCACCTGGTCCGCGGTAGTTACAACCGGCGTTGTCGGCGCTATGGAATCTTCCGTTATCGCAACGGAATCGGCGGGGCTGACATGACCGGCGTTGTCTATGCCGCGCACCTCCAGCACGTTGTCGTCGTTCTGAACGAGGTTGAACGCGAAATTGTCGGTTTCAGCAGTGTCCGTCCAGTCGCCGTACTGTCCGCCACGAAGCTGATAGCCGGTAAGATTGTCATCCGTGCTGGGCGACGCCAGCGTCACCGTGATGCTGGCAGCATTGACGGTCTGCGCCTGCGTGGCTATCACCGGCGCGGTAGGGGTCGTCGAGTCTTCGGTCACTATTATGGAAGCTACCGCGCTGACATTGCCTGCTTGGTCCTCACCGCGTATCCTCAGGGTATCGTCCACACCTTGCGTAAGTGTAAACTGGAAGTTGTCCGTCTCAGCCACGTCGGTCCAGCCGGAATACTGGCCGCCACGGAGCTGGTAGTTGCTGAAATGCAGGTCCGTGCTCGGCGAGGCAAGGGTTAGCACGATACTGTCGGCATCGACTACCTGATTCGACGTTGCGATGACCGGCGTTGTCGGCAGCACGGAGTCTTCCGTGATGACCACGGATGCCGCGTTGCTCGTGTTGCCGAACGTGTCTCTACCTCGAATGCTGAGGGTGTTGGCGGCGTTCTGCACGAGCGTGAACACGAACGGCCCGGTCTCGCTCGTGTTGGTCCATATGGAGTACTGTCCGCCGAGCACCTGGTAATTGCTGAAGTTCTCGTCGGTGCTCGGTGTGCTCAGCTCCACCGCGAAGGCGTCCGCGTTGATCACCTGCGCCGGTGTTGATATTAGCGGCTCGGTTGGCGGCGTCTGGTCCTCTTGCGTGAATGTCGCGGTGACGGTTTTGTTGCCTGTCATCGTGATGGATGTCGGGTTGGCGGTACCGCTGAGGTCGCCGGACCACCCGGCGAACTCCCACCCAGCGTCTGGCGTCGCAGTCAGCGTGACAACGTCGTTCAGATGGTACGGCGCTGCCGGATCCTGACCCACAGAACCGGAGCCAACAACGTTGACCGTCAACGTGAAGACGTCCTGCGTGAACATAGCGGTGACGGTCTTGTCAGCATCCATCGTGATGGACGTCGGGTTTGTGGTACCGCTGAGATCGCCTGACCACCCGATAAAGGTCCACCCTGCATCTGGTATCGCAGTCAACGTGACAACGTCCTCGTCATAATACGGCGCTGCGGGATGCTGACTTACTGATCCGCCGCCGTCAACGTTCACCGCCAGCGTGTATTGCGGGCGCGGCGGCGATTCGTCAAGAAACTGCACCGGTGCCGCATATCTGATCTGGAACTCGAGGCGCTTCACGCCGCCGTCAACATGCTCGACGCGGCTGCCGGACACGAGCCATCCATCACCTTCGGCGGCTCCTGCCCAACCATCGGTCGGATTGAAGTAGCATATGCTCACGCTGCTTATGTCGTACACGCCCGAGACCGGCGCTATGACGGTTACCGGCGTCTCATAGTAGCTTACCGGCTCGATATTCAGGAGGATGTCCATCGTTTTCGGATCGTCCATCGGATCGATCTCGTTGGAAGGACCTAACCTCGGCGGGACCGTTTCATCGTTCGAATAGATGATCTCGAGCCCGTCGAGTTCAGTAGCTTCCTCGCCGTAAATCGTCGTCAAACCGGCGCCAGGGACGTCAACGTCCGTGGTGGTAGACGGTGCGGCAGCCTGCGCCGCATCGTGTTCGGCGCTGGTCTCGGTCTTGAAGGTATACGCGTACGGCGTCATCGAGTAACCGTTTACGTCGCTGGCCTCGACGGTCACCGTGACTTCCTCGTCATACGCGAAGGATGCTAGCGAATCGTAGACGGCCCAGACTTGGCGCATATCGCCCGGCGTCAGCATCTCGTGGAGCGTATGGGCTACGACTGCGCCGTTTACTGTCAAGGTTATGGTGGCGGGGTCGAGACCTTCCTGGTCCTCCAAGGCGACCATGACGGACGTGTCCACAGGCACTCGCAACGTTCCGGCCGTCAGACCCTGGCCGGGGTGCGGTCTCAACAGGTTGGCCACCACCGCAGGCGGGGTGGGATAAGCGTTCTCGTCGTTCGGGTCGGTGCCCTGCTGGTACTCCTCGAGGTTTGAATGCCCGTCTCCATCCGCGTCCTCAAGGGCGTCAGAATCGTCGAGCGGATCGAGCCCGTGTTCCACCTCATACAGGTCCGGCATACCGTCGCCGTCAGAATCGTCGCCGGGCTGAGGGAATGTGTATTCCTCAGTCTGGACGCTGCTCGAGTTCTCAGCGGGATCAATTGCGATAAACTTTAGAACCGTATCCTCTGATATGGTAAGAGCCGAAGTGTATTGCTGAGACAGCGCGGTGGGGGTTGTGCCGTCGGTCGTATAGTATATTATGACCTGTTCCGACGCGAGGAGTTCCACCGTCTGCGTCTCGAAGAAGTGCGCGCCGGCCGGCGACGCCCAGACCGTCGGCGCGGTCATGTCAACCAGGCAGCCTTCGCTCTGAGGCGAGTAAGTACTCTCGTTGTCAACCTGGTCAACCGCCGTGATCACGTAGTAGTACGTTGTGCCGTCCGCGGTTGCCGTATCCGTGAACGTCGTCGCGGTCAGCAGGGCCGGCGTGAGTTTGGTGTAAGGACCGCCGGGTTGCGTTGCCCTGTATACGTTGTAACCGGCGAGGTCCGGCTCGGTGTTTGCCGGCCATTGCAACGTCACGTTCCCGTCGTTTTCGTAGTGCAAGGCAGAAGCACTGTTAGGAATTCCGCTAGCTAAGCAAAGAATTACCCACACACGCAGGAGCGCTCTGATCCAATTCGCTATCATCGGGCGTCACCTCTTCTCGCGATTTACCCAGCCAGGCCCGGGAGAATCAGTGACTGAATCTTTCTCTGGCAGCCTGGCGGACTGCCCGGTGGACAGTTCCATGGCTTTGCGTCACGTAGTCGCCTACGCTTTGCCTTTTTCAGCAAAGATTCTTCCCGAACAGGCGCAGCTCAACATTACACAGCTCGCCTACCGTCCATATTAGGAGCAACATCGGTGCCCAACCAGCGCCCGGTGGAACATATTGAGACACCTTCAGGACCCTATCGTATGGCTGGACTTACGAAGAGGGAACAAAAGGAAGTGTGAAAAGTGCAGAACGCCGTCGGGAGCAAAAAGCACAATATCGTGTCCTATCAACAGCCCGCTTACGAAACCGTCATGGGGGACCTTCCTGCACAGGAAGGTTCTCGCCGCGTTCACCACGTCCAGAAACTCCTTCACAACACCGCCCGGCTGAGAGCAGACGGGAGGGCGAGGCTCCAGCCGAGCCGTGGGGGGGTCTCTCGACGATGCTATGTGCGGCTCCGCAGGAGCGTCGCCCTCCCAAAACCCGCCCGGCTTGAACGGCGGGCAGCGTGGACCTTTTCGTAGAGACGCCCCGGTGGGGGTGGGGCGTCTCACGCGGGGGCGTCTGACCAGGCAGTGCAACGGAGTTCTCATTCTGAGTCCGCCACGGCGGATGGAGAATGTCAGTCATCCCCGCGAAAAGCAGATCCATCGCTCCGCTCAGGATGACACGCCAATGTGCGAAAAAGGCCTGCTTGTTTCATAGGCTTGCCAGGGGAGGGTTGATGGTCCGCCGCAGCGGAACGGGGCGCAAGGAGCGCAGTCATTTTTCCATGAGAAGGCGTTGTCGGGGATGGGTTTGAAGGTCGGCTGAACTGCTATGGACGTAGAGCCCACACGCCGTTATTTAATCGGCACTCCTGGTGAGCGTGTGTTGGTCACGTTCGGCTGCGCCCAGCCGTGGCGCTGCAGTCCGAGCGAAGCGGGGAATCCCGATTCTTGAGCTTTACCGCGAAATGAGGGCTCTATCGGCTGACGACCAGACCGAGAATGAGCAGTAAACCCGTAATGATGAGAAGCAAAACAGCGATGACAATGGCTGCGAGAGTCAGTTTCGACTGTCGTGCTGTCTCGCCTTCAAGCGTTGCCATGGTAGAGCCGGCACCGGTGGGGACAGCACGGACGCCGGACCGGCGTCCTGTATGAACGCGTGTCTGGCGCACCTTTCTCACGACGCGGGGCGAACGCCCGCGCGAGTCCGCGAGGACGCGCCTCACATCGGCCGGTATTCCATGCACGCTGCCAGATCGTCGGTCATCGAGCACAACGTTGGTCTTTGTCACGGTAACGACATTTGCCCCCTTGCCCTCGAAAACGTCGGGCACGCCGTCGCCGTCCGAGTCGGCGCGCATCTTCATCATCCGCTCGTAGATCTGCCGCACGTCGGAGGGCATTTCGTCCGCGCTGGCGTACTCACGACCGTTGACGACGATCTTGCTCGTGGTCGTGCTCACGGTATCCCCACTCAGACCTTCGAGAACGTCAGGCACGCCGTCGCCGTCCGAGTCGGCAAATGTCTTCGTTATCCGTTCGTACGCTTCGCGTACGTCGGGAGGCATCTCGTTAACATTGGCATACTCTCGTCCGTTGAAGATGATTTTGCTTTCCATTTCCATAACATCATTCCCTAGCGTGCGTTGACGTCCGACTAATCTCCGTGCCGTAGTAGGATTCCCGACAGCATCGGCCGTCGCTACATGTCGGCGGGCGGATATTGTATTCTACTTGGTGCCGGTTCCGGCGTCAATAAGGACGAGAACCGGCTGTGGTTGTACAGAGGGTCCTCCGCGGTTTGAGGTACGGCCGGTCGTGGCGGGAAATAGAGAGACCGCGTCATCTCTGACGCGGTCTCGGAAAACACATATTTAAGGGGGAAGACCCCGATGTCTTACCGTCGTTCTCTCGGTCGGCGCTTCCAGAAAGGTTCCCGTTTGCCCCAGGGCCGCATAGTATCCGCTTGGAGTTTCCTGGTCGCGTCCGGAACCTCTGCACTGTCAATCGCCTCGAACTTCAGTCGCTCTTCGGGCGTCAGTTCAGGCGGAACGCCCTTGACGATGTGCACCGTCAGGAAGACGAGCAGTTCGGTGTTCACCTGGTTGGTTACGGTGTTTCTGAACAGCCTCCCTAACAAGGGGATGTCGCCAAGCCAGGGCACTTTGGTAACGCTGTCTGATGTGGTGACGCTGCGCAACCCGCCGACGACCACCGTCTGTCCATCGGCCAACAGAACCGAGGTATCGGCCCTGCGGGAGTCTTCGATAGGGATACCGGTTTCTGTGAAGCCCGATATCGAACTCTCTTCCGGACGAATTTGCAGTATGACTGTGTTCTCGTGAGTTATCCTCGGCGTAACATCGAGCGTGACCCCGATATCCTTGAACTCCGTGCTGGCAACGGGAGGTCCCTGTGTGCTCTGCGTAATCTCCGTGAACGGCACCTCGGATACTATCTCTATCGTCGCCGTCTCGTTGTTCACTACGAGTATTCGCGGGTCGGCGAGAATGGTTGCGTCGCGGCTCTGGACCTCGGCAGCTATTGCAGCTCTAAGGTCGACGTTACTGCTCAATATTCCGAGTGTGAAGAGGCCGGCGTCCAATGACGGCGGAGCCATTGGGATTATCGTTCTTGCCCCAGTCTCGTCCGTAAATACGTCAATTAAGTTGGGGAGGGTGGTCCCGAATGAAGCCTCATCCGCGCTGCCGCCAGGGTCGACGGCTGACACGATCCAGTCAACACCAAACTCTCCGTCATCCGAAAGAACGGCGTCAACCATCAGCACCTCGATGAAGACCTGGTCAGGCCGCTGGTCCAGCACGGCGATGAGATCGGAGACTACCTGGAAGTTCGCCGGAGTATCAGTCAAAACAATGGTGTTGGTGGACCCGTCAGCTATGACGCTGCCGATATCCTTCGT
>Ga0180437_10012172_pt1 | contig 10209 bp, 10 predicted proteins | sample SS_ome_4_FD_132410 | JGI IMG/M metagenome (GOLD analysis project Ga0180437, IMG submission 132410) | Hypersaline lake sediment archaeal communities from the Salton Sea, California, USA - SS_3_D_1 metaG | ecosystem: Environmental > Aquatic > Non-marine Saline and Alkaline > Hypersaline >... | reverse complement strand
CTCCGCCACCGGCTGGAGGCCGCGTGCACTACCTTGGACGAGCTTGGGCTGGTGCCGGAACCGTCGGATGCCGACATGGAGGCTGCGGAGCAGCTGGCACGAGACTATGCGGAGGCCCCGGACGCCACCTCCAAGGCGATGACCCACAAGCGGATGGCCAAGACGACGCCCGCGGCGCTGCTGTTGACCAAGCATATTCTGGACGAGTTCGGCCATAGGATCGCCGATGATGCGGTGCAGATACGCAATCTGGTCACGAACAAGCTGGTGCAGGAGACGGAGAACCCCGATCCGAGGGTGCGGTTGAAGGCGTTGGAGCTGCTCGGGAAGATCAGCGACGTGGGGCTGTTTGCCGAGAAGAGCGAGGTGACCGTAACGCATCAGACGACGGACGATATCAAGGCCCGGCTGCGTGAGAAGCTGACCCGCCTCGTGAACCCGGAACCGGAAGATGCCGTTGTCGTCGAGGGCGAGGTCATCGACGTGGATGCCGAGCTCGGGCTGAAGGTGCCGGATGACGACTGACACCCTCGGATTTACAGAGGAAGAACTCAACGCGCTCCTCGACAACGTGGACGAGCTGTCCCCGGTGGAAGCTGCAGAGGTCGAGCGGATGCTCGACGAGCTGATGGCCCGGAAACGCAACACCGCGGCCTATGACGACCTGATTGCCTTCTGCAAACGGATGCAGCCGGACTACAAGGTAGGAAAGCACCACAGAATACTCGCGGATCAGCTCATGGCCCTCGAACAGGGTGCAAAAGACCGCGTGTGCGTGAACATGCCACCACGTCATGGCAAGTCACAGCTCGTATCCATCATGTTTCCGGCGTGGTTTTTGGGTCGAAATCCCACCAAGAAGGTGATGATGGTGTCCCACACCACCGATCTGGCCGTCGATTTCGGTCGGAAGGTGCGAAATCTGATCGCAACCGACGAGTACAAGTCCATTTTTCCCGCTGTAAGCCTCGCTTCGGACTCAAAATCTGCGGGGCGCTGGAATACGAGTGCCGGAGGCGAGTACTACGCCGCTGGCGTAGGCTCCAGCATCGCCGGAAGGGGTGCAGACCTGCTGTTGATCGACGATCCACACTCCGAACAGGACGTTTTGAGCGGTAATTTCGAGGTTTTCGATAAGGCGTATGAGTGGTTCACCTTCGGTGCGCGGACGCGCCTCATGCCGGGGGGCCGTGTGGCTATCGTAGCTTGCATGACGGGGGACACCCCCGTACTGCGCCCTGACGGGCAGGAGACACCGTTGCGCGATTTGCGCCCCGGAGACATGGTTGCATCGTGGCAAGACGGTAAATTGGTCGCTGCGCGAGTTGTTAACCAGCAATCAAGTGGTATAGATTACATATTTACAATAAAGATGACTTCTGGTACTACTGTCCGAGCAAACGCGAGGCATCCGTTCCTCGTGCAGCGTGAGGATGGAGGGTTCGAGTGGCGGCGCGTCTCGGAGTTGGAACCAAAGTTGACCGTCGTAAAGGTCGCCCAAAGCGCTGGGAGGGGCAGGTTTGCACCTATGACGGTTGCGACAGCCCCGTCTACACCCGTGGCATTTGTAAACGGCACCACGGGATCGAGTGGCGGGCAGCAAACCGGGGGGTTGAGCGCGCTCGGCACCATGGGAAATACCGCGGGGTGGTTTGCTCCGAAGAGGGTTGTGACGCTCAGGCAAAGGCCAAGGGCCTATGCAATCAGCATTACAACAAGTACCGCTATGCGGCGGGTCTTGGGCGCCGTTCTGCGGACAAGGATCGTGACGCGCATCTCATGCACCGGTACGGGATCAGCCTTGAGCAGTATAACGCGCTCCTTGCGGAACAGGATGGTAAATGTGCCATCTGCCGAGAACCACCTAACAGTACCAACACCCGCACATATCAACGCGGAAAGCTGTGTGTTGACCACTGCCACGATACCCAGAAGGTCCGGGCTCTTCTCTGTAACTCGTGCAACCTCGCCGTCGGGTACACACGAAACCAACAGATTGCTGCGGCCATGGTCGAATATTTCAGACTTCACGACTGACGTAGTTGAGGAAATATCCCCCGCGGGGGAAGCTGAGGTGTTCGACATTCAAGTTGAACACACCGAAAACTTTATTGCCGCCGGCCTCGTAACGCACAATACTAGATGGCATATGGACGACCTGACGGGGCGTGTTACGCGCGATATGGCGCAGAATGACGACGCCGATCAGTACGAAATCATCGAGTTTCCGGCTATTTTGGAGACGGAGAGCGGTCCCAAGCCCCTCTGGCCGGAGTTTTTCGACCTGCCGGCGCTGATGCGGACCAAGGCCAGTATGCCCGTGTTCCAGTGGAACGCGCAGTACCAGCAGCAGCCCACGGCCGAGGAAGCCGCCATAGTGAAGCGGGAATGGTGGCAGGAGTGGCGCCTCGACGACCCTCCCCCGTGCGAATACATCATCATGTCCCTCGATGCCGCGGCCGAGAAGCACAACCGGGCGGACTACACGGCGCTGACGACGTGGGGAGTCTTCTACAACGAAGACGCTGGCGCGCATCACATTATCTTGTTAAACAGTATCAAGCAGCGGTTGGAGTTCCCGGAGCTCAAGGAGCTCGCCATGCGCGAGTATCGCGAGTGGGAGCCAGACAGCTTCATCGTCGAGAAGAAGAGTGCGGGGACCGCGCTCTATCAGGAGATGCGGCGCATGGGTATATCCGTGCAGGAGTACACACCGCACCGGGGGTCGGGCGACAAGCTTGCGCGCCTCAACAGCGTGGCTGACATCGTGGCCTCGGGTATCTGCTGGGTGCCTCAGACGCGGTGGGCCGAGGAGCTCGTGGAGGAGATAGCCGGGTTCCCCTTCGTGTCGCACGACGACCTCGTGGACTCCACTGTGATGGCGCTGATGCGGTTCCGGCAGGGTGGGTTCATCCGCCTGCCGACGGACGAGCCCGAGGAAGCACGGTTCTTCAAGCAACGCCGGGGCGGCTACTACTAGGAGATAAGCCATGGCTATCGAGAAGGGACTCTACGCCGCTCCGCAGGGGCTGACAGAGGACGACGAGGACGAGGGCGAGCTGGAGATCGAGATCATCGACCCGGAAGCCGTGACGCTGGACGACGGGAGCGTGGAGATCACGCTGATCCCCGACGCCGAAGAGAGCGACCTGCTGCCCTTCGATGGTAACCTCGCGGAGGCCATGGACGACGGGGAGATGTCGCTGCTCTCCTCGGACATCCTCGGGTTTGTGCAGGCCGATATCGACAGCCGCAAGGACTGGGCTGACTCATTCGTCAAGGGTCTGGAGGTGCTGGGGTTCCGCTACGAGGAGCGTAGCACGCCGTGGGAGGACGCCTGCGGGGTGTACTCGACGGTGCTGGCCGAGGCGGCCATACGGTTCCAAGCGGAGACTATGTCCGAGACATTCCCCGCGGCAGGGCCTGTGAAGGTCAAGATTCTCGGTGAGGAGACAAAGGAGAAGACCGAGGCCGCCATGCGCGTCAAGGCGGACATGAACTATGAGCTGACAGAGCACATGGTGGAGTACCGCCCGGAGCACGAGCGGATGCTCTATGCGCTGGGGCTGGCCGGGTCTGCGTTCAAGAAAATCTACTTCGATCCGAGCCTTGGACGGCAGGTGGCCGTCTATGTGCCTGCTGAGGACATGATCGTGCCATATGGCGCAAGCCATCTGGAGACCGCGGAGCGCGTGACGCACGTCATGCGCAAGACCAAGAACGAGCTCAACAAGCTGCAGGCTGCGGGGTTCTACCGCAAGGTCGACCTCGGAGAGCCGCAGGCGTTCCACACGGACATCGAGGAGAAGAAGGCCAAGGAGGGCGGCTACAGCCTCACCGACGACAACCGGTATACGATCTACGAGATTCACGCGGACCTCGTGATCGACGGTATCGACGAGGAGGACGAGGACGATATCTCCATCGCCAAGCCCTATGTCGTGACTATCGAGCGTGGCACGGGCATGGTGCTGGCGATACGCCGAAACTGGAACCCTGATGATCCGCTCATGCTCAAGCGGCAGCACTTCGTGCACTATCCCTACGTGCCGGGGTTCGGGTTCTACGGGCTGGGGCTCATCCACATCATCGGGGGTTACGCGCGGGCGGGCACAAGTATCATCCGTCAGCTCGTGGACGCCGGCACGCTGGCTAACCTGCCCGGAGGGCTCAAGTCCAAGGGGCTGCGCGTCAAGGGCGACGACACACCCATCGCGCCGGGTGAGTTCAGGGACGTCGACGTGCCGTCGGGGTCTATCCGCGACAACGTGATGCCGCTGCCATACAAGGAGCCCAGCCAGACGCTGCTCGCGCTGCTGGACCGCATCACAAACGAGGGGCGGCGCCTCGGGGCTATCTCCGACATGAACATCTCGGACATGTCGGCTAACGCCCCTGTGGGTACCACGCTGGCGCTGCTGGAGCGCACGCTGAAGCCCATGGCCGCGGTGCAGGCCCGCGTGCACTACGCCATGAAGCAGGAGTTCAAGCTGCTCAAGGCCCTCATGGCTGAGTATGCCCCCACGGACTACGCCTACCAGCCGCACAGGGGTGAGGTGAGCGCGCGGCAGGCCGACTACGCCATGGTCGACGTGATCCCGGTCAGCGACCCTAACAGCTCGACCATGGCCCAGCGCGTGGTGCAGTATCAGGCTGTGTTGCAGATGGCGCAGGCGGCGCCCCAGATATACGACCTGCCGCAGCTGCACCGACAGATGATCGAGGTGCTGGGTATCAAGAACGCCGACAAGCTCGTGCCGACGCGCGAGGATGCAGTGCCGGTGGACCCCGTCAGCGAGAACATGAACGCGCTGATCGGCAAGCCCCTGCGGGCCTTCATCTACCAAGACCACCAAGCGCATATCGCGTCGCACATGTCGTTCATGCAGGACCCGATGATCGCGCAGATGATCGGGCAGAACCCGCAGGCGCAGCAGATCATGGCCTCGCTGCAGGCCCACATCGCCGAGCACCTTGGGTTCCAGTACCGCCAGCAGATCGAGGAGCGGCTTGGAGCGCCGCTGCCGCCGCCGAACGAGGAGCTGCCAGAAGAGATCGAGGTCAACCTCGCGCGTCTCGTGGCCGACGCCGGCAAGCAGCTCACGCAGTCGCACCAGCAGCAGGCGGCACAGCAGGCGGCGCAGCAGCAAGCCCAAGACCCGATGTTCCAGCTCGCGCAGGCGGAGGTGCAGGTCAAGCAGGCCGAGGTGCAGCGCAAGGCGGCAAAGGACCAAGCAGACTTGCAGCTGCGGGCGCAGCAGCTTGCGCTGCAGGCCCAGAAGACGCAGGCCGACAACCTCATCAAGGCCAAGGACACGCAGATCGCCCAGCAGGAGGTCGACATCGAGGCCCGGCGCATGGGTGTGGAGCTCGCGCAGCGTAAGCGTGACATGGAGAACAAGGTGGACTTGGCGATCATGCAGACCGTCGTGAACGCGCAGCGTGCGCAGCAAAAGCCCAAGCCGGCAAAGGAGTAACCGATGCCGAAGACCGTCTTTGACGTGCTTAAGGACAACATCGACGAGCAACTCTCGTCTGCGATGGAGTTTCTGAAGGGGGGCGCTCCCAAGGACTACGCCCACTATCGGGAAGTTGTTGGCTTAATTCGGGGTCTCGAAGCCAGCAAGTCGTACATAGAAGACCTCTCGCGAAACTTCATGGAAAGCGACAATGACTGAAGACACTGAACTGGAAGCGCAACTCCCGGTACCCGCGGGATACTTTTTGCTGGTAGCCATGCCTGACGTCGACGCGACGTACGACGGCACCAGCGTGCTTAAGACCGACACGCAGCGTGAGCTTGAGAAGGTCATGTCGACCATCGGGCTTGTCCTCGACATGGGGCCGCAGGCGTATCAGGACCCGGACAGGTTCCCCCATGGGCCGTGGTGCAAACCCGGTGACTACGTGATGTTCCGCGCAAACACGGGCACACGGTTCAAGATCAAGGGTACCGAGTACCGACTTATGAACGACGACTCCGTGCAGGCCGTGGTTGCGGACCCGCGGGGCGTCTCGCGCGTGTAAGGAGTAAACAATGCCGCTTCAGAAAGTAGAGTTTACGTTCCCCGACCCGGATGATGACGAGCGCATCGAGGTGTCGAGCTCGACGGCAGAGGCCATCACGCCTCCTGCCAAGGGTAAACGCGCATCCCCGGAGCCTGAAGAGGCGCCGGAAATCGAGATCGAAGTCGTTGACGATACGCCGAAAGCGGATAGGGGGCGCAAGCCGTCCGAGCCGCCGGAGGAGGTCACCGACGAGGAGCTGTCCGAGTATTCGGACAAGGTGCGCAAGCGCATCAAGCACTTCAGCAAAGGCTATCACGACGAGCGCCGGGCCAAGGAGGCCGCGCTGCGGGAGAAGCAGGAGCTGGAGCGGCTGGCGCAGCAGCTTGTCGAGGAGAACAAGCGGCTCAAGGGTACCGTCGGCAAGAACCAGACGGCGCTCCTAGAGCAGGCGAAGAAGAACGCCGCGGTAGAGGTTGAGCAGGCCAAGAAGGCGTTCAAGGACGCCCACGAGGCCGGTGATACCGACGCTGTCGTCGTAGCGCAAGAACAGCTAACCGCTGCTAAGATTAAGGCAGACAGGATAGCCAATATCAAGTTACCACCTTTACAGGAGTCTGAGACTCCTGTACAACCAGAAGGTACATCCGCCCCGGCAACTTCTGCCGACCCCAAAGCGGAGGCATGGCGAGCTGACAATCCCTGGTTTGGGGTAGACGACGAGATGACGAGCCTTGCGCTGGGGTTGCATAGCAAGCTCGTCAAACAGGGCGTGAGCCCGCAGAGTGATACTTACTACGAGAGGTTGAACTCTCGTATGCGCGAACTCTTCCCCGATCAGTTCGAGGATGCTGGAGAGCCCGAGGCACCTAAGCCGAGACGCACAGCACAAGTTGTCGCACCCGCTACGCGGAGCACGGCCCCTAAAAAGGTCACCCTTACGCAGACACAAGTGCAGATCGCTAAACGACTTGGGGTCCCGTTGGACAAATACGCCATGCAGGTTGCGTTGGAGATGAGGAGATCACAGAATGGCTGAGAATCGCATACCGCGCGATCTCGACACCCGCGAGAAAACGGCCCGTAGACGGGCTTGGCAACGGCCTGAGGTACTCCCCTCGCCGAATCCCGAGCCGGGCTATGAATTTCGCTGGGTACGTGTGAGCACACACGGGCAAGTCGACGCCACCAATGTGTCCTCGAAGCTGCAAGAAGGTTGGGAGCCTGTGAAGGCGGTAGACCACCCCGAGATCACGGTAGTCGCAGTGAACCATGACAGGTTTGCCGACAACATCGTCATCGGTGGCCTCATGCTGTGCAAGGCACCCACGGAGATGATTCAGGAGCGTACCGAGTGGTTCGAGAACCAGACGCGTGCGCAAATGCAGTCCGTGGATAACAACCTGATGCGGCAGAGCGACCCGCGGATGCCGCTGTTCAATGAGCGGAAGACGCAGGTTACCTTCGGCAAAGGAACTTAACTCAGGAGCTCACCATGGCTTATCCCACTGTGTCGGCCCCGTACGGGCTGAAACCGATCAATCTGATCGGGGGACAGGTGTTCGCCGGTGCCACTCGCCAGATTCCGATTGCTTCGGGCTATGACACGTCGATCTTCAACGGTGACGTGGTCAAGCTGTCGAGCGACGGTGTTCTGGTGAAGGAAACCGGGACGACCACCGCTACTCCGGTTGGCGTCTTTCTGGGGTGCACCTACACGGACCCCACCCTAAAGTACAAGCTGTTCAGCCAGTACTTCCCGGCCAACACGGTCGCGAGCGACATTCAAGCGTATGTCGCGGACGATCCCGACCAGCTCTTCAAAGTGGCGCTCGTGTCTGGCACGACCGTCATCGCTGGTTACGGCCGCACCATCGTTGGCAACAACGTCCCGCTCGTGCAGAACACGGGCAGCGCCAACACCGGCAACTCTGCGGTAGCAGTCAACGGGGCTTCTGCGGCCGTTACTGCGTCGCTCCCGATCCGCATCATTGATGTGGTTCCGGAGACTGTCGACGCTTCGGGCAACTATACCGAGGTCATCGTCAAGTGGAACGCGCCGTACTTCACCCTGTCTGAGGGCACGCCGAACACGATCACGTGGGCTGGCGGTCATCAGTATCTCAATCCGCTTGGCGTGTAATAAGGAGTGATGTGAGATGGCAATTTCGCGCGCCCAACTTCTCAAAGAGCTCCTTCCCGGCCTGAACGCCCTGTTCGGCATGGAGTACGCTCGCTACCCCGAAGAGCACAAGGAAATCTACGAGACTGAGACTTCCGAGCGCTCCTTCGAGGAGGAAACGAAACTATCGGGCTTCTCTGCAGCGCCTGTCAAAAACGAGGGCTCCGCTATCTCGTACGACAACGCGCAAGAAGCGTGGACGGCCCGGTATACGCATGAAACCATCGCCATGGGTTTCTCGCTTACTGAAGAGGCCATCGAGGACAACCTCTATGACTCTCTGTCGGCGCGTTACACCAAGTCGCTGGCTCGTGCGATGGCCTACACCAAGCAGGTTAAGGCCGCAGCCATCCTGAACAACGCGTTTGCGTCGGGTACGACGTATGGCGACGGTAAGTCGCTCTGCGCCACCGACCACCCGCTTGTTTCGGGCGGCACCAACTCGAACCGGCCCACCGTCGGTGCTGACCTGAACGAGACCTCGCTCGAAGCCGCAGTGATCCAGATCGCTGCTTGGACGGATGAGCGCGGCCTCCTTATCGCGGCGAAGCCGCGTAAGCTGGTCATCCCGCCTGCTCTGCAGTTCGTCGCTACCCGCCTGCTGGAGACGGAACTCCGTGTCGGCACGGCTGATAACGACATCAACGCGCTGCGGAACAACGGGTCGATCCCCGATGGCTACACCGTCAACCACTGGCTGACGGACACGAACGCTTGGTTCCTGATGACCGACGTTCCGAACGGCCTGAAGCACTTTGTCCGCTCGCCGATGTCGACCTCCATGGACGCCGACTTCGACACGGGCAACTCCCGCTATAAGGCCCGCGAACGTTACTCATTCGGGGTGTCTGATCCTTTGGGTATCTTTGGTTCGCCCGGCGCTTCTTGATAGAAATCAAGAACTTAACCATGAAACCCCCGCTTCGGCGGGGGTTTTTTGTGGTTCGCCGGTACAAAAAATTAACAAGTACGTCTATCGTTACCTAGGATAGTACCGCTAGAGGTTGCAGCGGTTCCCCTCTTTCTTTTTGCTTTCTTATGCTGTACAGTGCCTGCAGTTCCTGACGGCTGCGCGGTGCAGCCGACCCTAGCCACGACAGGAGACTCACATGGCTGTACGGTTTACTGGTCCGATCCTTTTTGCAGGGAAGGACGCCCCTCGTCTGTGGTTCGCAGACATGCCCATCGACAAGAACCCCGACTTCATCACCTTCTGGGATGATTTCACGGGCGTTACGCTGGATGCCACCAACGACTGGACCGTTGTGAAGGATAACAACGCCACTGTCGCCATTGGCGCGGATATCGTTGGCGGGGTCGCGGTTCTGACTTCGGAAGCCACTACCGACAACGACGGTGCCTCTATCCAAGGCAACGAAATCTTCGCCCTCTCGGCTGACAAGGACATCTGGTTCGAAACGAAGCTCTCCATCACCGATGCTGAAGGCGACGCGATGGACGTTTGCGTGGGCATGACGGTTAACTTTGCCACGAACCCCGAGGCCATGCTTACTGCTGCGGACCGCATCGTGTTCCAGATCGACGACGGTAGCAGCAACATTCTCTGCAAGACCGAGAAGAACGGCACCGAGACGTCGACCGATTCGGGCGTCGACATCGTCAGCGGCACGTCGGTCATCCTCGGCTTCCGTGTTGTGGGTACGAGCTACGTGCAGTTCTTTGTGAACCGCCAGCTCGTTGCTACGCATACGACCAACCTGCCGGACGACGAGAACCTGACTGTTGCAGCGATGGAGTTGTCGGGTTCGGCTACCGGCACCAAGTCGATGTCCATAGACTACCTGTTTGCCACCGCGGATCGGTGAGGGGCTGTTGATGGCTAAGGCAATCACCAAGAAGGCCCCCGCTGAACCTACAAAGCCGCTGCCCCCCAAGGGCAGCGCCGCGTACAAGGCGATGGTCCTCCGCGGAGAAATCAAGGAGGCGTGACCTATGGGTATGTCTGGAGACGTCTGGTCCGTAACGCAGCAGTCGGACGCAGACTTCTACGTTGAGGCGGT
>Ga0180437_10012171_pt1 | contig 10210 bp, 7 predicted proteins | sample SS_ome_4_FD_132410 | JGI IMG/M metagenome (GOLD analysis project Ga0180437, IMG submission 132410) | Hypersaline lake sediment archaeal communities from the Salton Sea, California, USA - SS_3_D_1 metaG | ecosystem: Environmental > Aquatic > Non-marine Saline and Alkaline > Hypersaline > Sediment... | reverse complement strand
CGGTGACGTGGCGACGATGGGGGAGCTTCTTATGGACGTCGGTGTGTCCATCGACAAGCTAGATCCCCACACCTGGCGGGTACACGCCCGCGACATTCGCACCGCCGAATTGGCCCCCCAGCTCTTTGGCGATATCCGCGGTTCAATCACGTTGGCCGGACCGATGCTGGCTCGTATGGGGATGGTGGAGTTGCCCCGACCCGGTGGCGACGTGATCGGCCGGAGGCGGGTGGATACCCACTTTCTGGCATTGAGTATGTTGGGTGCGGAGGTGGATACCGTTGGCGCCTTCCGTCTGCGCAGCAGTCGGTTACGCGGTGCCGACATATTGCTGGACGAGGCTAGCGTCACGGCGACCGAGAATGCGATTATGGCTGCCACGCTTGCCCGTGGGACCACCACTATCCGCAATGCGGCCTGTGAACCGCATGTCCAGGACCTGTGCCGCATGCTATGTCAACTCGGGGCGCGGATCGAGGGCATTGGGTCGAACACGCTCACGATCCATGGCGTGGACCGCCTGAGTGGCGGGGAGTATACCATCAGCCCGGACTATATGGAGGTGGGGAGCTACATCGCTCTCGCAGCGGTGACCGGCGGTGAGCTGCTGATCAAGAACGCTGCTCCTGAGCACCTGCGCATGGTTGGCTTGGTGTTCGAGCGGCTGGGAGTTGAGTTTGAGGCGCGGGGCCAAGATGTATTCGTACCAGCAGAGCAGCCGCTAGTCATCACGCCAGATATCGGTGGGGCGATTCCCTCCGTATACGATGCGCCGTGGCCGGGCTTTCCCGCTGATCTGATGAGCATCGCTATCGTCTTGGCTTCCCAATCGCAGGGGACCGTGCTCATCCACGAGAAGATGTTTGAGAGTCGTCTCTACTTTGTGGACAAATTGATCTGGATGGGAGCGCGTATTATCCTGTGTGATCCTCACCGGTGTGTGGTGCAGGGCCCCTCGCCACTGCACGGCGATGAACTGGAAAGCCCCGATATCCGTGCAGGTATGGCACTTCTTCTCGCGGCTCTCTGTGCCGAGGGTCAGAGCAGTATTCTCAACATCCGGCAGATAGATCGTGGCTATGAGCAGATAGAGCGGAAACTGAACAGGTTGGGAGCCAGGATTGAGCGCGTTCCTGCGTATCCCTCCTAGTCCGTTTTCGGGTCGTACGCAGCACTTGTTCATTCTGGTTATGGCACGATGTAGGTATCTACTACACTCCCGGTCCCGTCGCGCAGCGTGATCAGTTCGCCGCTGTTCCACGCTGGCACGGCTCGACCCCAATACAGGTCGCTTGGCGTGGAACGTCCTGGAGTCGAATGCACCCGTATCTGCGCGTTGTCAAAGAGTGCAATCGTGGGAAATGTGAAGACATTGCCTTCTGCGTCGGATAGGGTCCATCCCTCCAGGTTGGCCATTCCGCCCAGATTGCCGATGACTACCACTTCGCCTGTCAGATCGCCGGGTTTCAGCACCTGCACGATCTCAATGATCGGTGGCCCGGAGGCGGTAAGCGTGGGGAGCGGGGGGGGGAGAGACTCACTGGGCAGGGGTTCGGGCACTGTCTCAGGGGATGGAGCAGTGGTTGGGACGGCGGGGGAATCAATCGGGATCACGAGGGTCTGGCCAATCTGAAGGAGGTTGGCGTCGCTGATCCCGTTGACGGACATCAGGTCCTCGATAGGCACGTCGTAAGCCTGAGCGATGGCTCCCAACGTATCCCCTGCCTGGACGATGTACAACACCTGTTCTGAAGGACTGGGAGAGGGGGCAGGTGGCATAGTGGGAGGTGTAGACACATCTTCAGTAGCCAAGAGCGTGGATGTGGGAATAGGAGTGGGAGGGCTGGGACCGTGAATACGTTCCCACACGAACAGGATTGTCAGCATCACGATTGCTGAAACAACGACATTGACCACGATAAAGACGGCCCACGTGCGCCCGCGCATACTTCAGACAACCTCCTGGCCAGGTTTCTGCATCTCAAATCAGGTGGAGTGCTGCTATTCTATCACAGTTCCCGGCAAAGTCGAAGTGGCACAGCGATGGCCTAGGGCAATCGCATTTAGCCCATCCGCTCGGTCTGGATCGCCAGATCCAGACCTCTGGCAGGCCTAACCTTCGGATCTGGCGATCCAAAGGGAGCGAAGTGGGCCGGCAGGTACGGCGAAAACACTCCGCTCCTCCAAATGCAATTGCCCTAGCAATGGCCTCGACAAGGCATTTGATCCCAATCTTGGCAGGCCGGGGTGCGGTTTATCGCTTAAAGCTTTGCCAAATCTCGTTATGTATGCTACACTGACGATGCTGCCCATATCTGGACAGGGCTGCGCTGATCGCAGCTTGTGAGGAGGTGGTGTTTTGTCCACTCTGCTTGTGAAGAACGCTGATTTGCTGGTGACGATGGATGGTACAGATCACCTCCGCGTCCCCGATGGCGGTCTTTATGTACGAGATCATCTGGTCGAACAGGTCGGACCGAGTACCGAACTGCCGGACGATGCGGACCACGTTATCGATGCCCGTGGGATGATTGTCCTGCCGGGGCTGGTCAACACCCACCATCATCTGTATCAGACCTTGACCCGCGCTGTACCAGCGGCACAGGATGCTACCTTATTCCAGTGGCTCAAGACACTCTACCCGATCTGGGCTGGATTGACCTCGGAGGCCGTTTACACCAGCGCGTTGGTGGGATTGGCCGAGTTGATGCTCTCTGGATGCACGACCGCAGCCGATCATCTCTACATCTATCCCAACGATTGCCGCATTGACGATGAGATTCGCGCAGCGCAGGAGATTGGCATTCGTTTCCATGCTAGCCGGGGTTCGATGAGCCTGGGAGAGAGCAGGGGGGGGCTTCCGCCCGATAGCGTGGTTGAGGATGAGGATGCTATCCTGCGGGACACACGGCGGGCGATTGAGATGTACCACGATCCACAGCCTTGCGCGATGATTCGCGTTGCCGTCGCTCCCTGTTCTCCCTTCTCGGTTACGCAAGACCTGATGCGGGAGGCGACCGCATTGGCGCGCTCGTACGGGGTGCATCTGCACACCCACCTGGCGGAGACGTTGGACGAAGAGGAGTTCTGTCTGCGCAAGTTTGGCTATCGGCCGGTAGCGTATGCTGAGGAACTCGGCTGGGTGGGGGATGATGTCTGGCACGCTCACTGTGTGCATCTGAATGATGAGGAGGTCACTCTGTTTGCGCGAACGGGCACAGGGGTGTGTCACTGTCCCAGCTCCAATATGCGGCTGGCTTCCGGTATTGCCCCAGTACGGGCTTATCTGGACGCAGGTGTCAGGGTGGGGCTGGGGGTGGATGGGTCTGCCAGCAACGATTCCTCTCACATGCTGGGCGAGGCACGGATGGCGCTCCTTCTCCAGCGGGTGTCTGGTGGTCCAGCAGGTCTTTCGGCCGAGGAGGCACTCTGGCTGGCGACGGGCGGCGGCGCGCGGGTGCTGGGCCGGGACGACATCGGCCGGTTGTCGCCTGGAACAGCGGCTGATTTCGTTGGCATCCGACTGGATCGGCTGGACTATGCGGGGGCGCTTCACGACCCGCTGGCGGCGCTGGTCTTTTGCACCCCGCAGCGGGTGGATCTGTCGGTCATCAACGGTCGCATTGTCATCGAGGAGGGTCAACTGCTCACAATAGACGTGGGGCCAGTGATCGAGCGACACAACCGGATTGCACAGGAACTGGTGGAAGCGGGTTAGGGGCGTGGGGAGGTCATATTCCGTGCGGGGCAATTCACGGGACGTAAGGGGCGGGGGCAGTTTGTGACCCGGTCGGGTTGGGGGCTTGACTAGTGGAACAAGCCAACCTCTTCTATCGCTTCGGTGCAGCGCTGGCCATTGGCTTTTTGATTGGACTGCAGCGCGAATACGCTCACGGCGGTCCGGGCGGGGAGATATTCGCTGGGGAGCGCACGCTGGCGCTGATGGTGGACACGGAATCGAAAACTCGACGCTCGCAACGTTTGTGAGGAGGCACAAAATGAACCTTCGGTCTTTCTTACCTGTCGCCCGGGGTGATGAGCCTGCAGACCTGGTACTGCGCAACGGGCGTGTGATCAATGTCTTTACTGGCGAGATCATCAGGGCTGATGTCGCCATCGCTGATGATACCATCGCCGGGGTAGGTTCTGGCTACGAGGCCAGGGAGGAGGTGGATATCGGCGGGCGCTACGTCTGTCCGGGCTTGATCGACTCCCACGTCCACATCGAGTCCTCGATGGTCACGCCACCCCAGTTTGCCCGTGTCGTCGTGCCGCGTGGCACAACCACCGCTGTTACCGACCCCCACGAAATTGCCAATGTCGCCGGAGTTGACGGCATCCGGTATATGCTGGATGCATCCGAAGGGTTGCCGCTCACCGTGTACGTCAATCTCCCTTCCTGTGTGCCAGCGACCCACATGGGCACCGCCGGAGCGGAGCTGGCCGCCGACGACCTGGTCGCCCTGGCCGACCTTCGTCGCGTCATCGGGCTTGCCGAGTTTATGAACGTGCCGGGAGCTGTCCTGGGACTGCCGGGCGCGATTGAGAAGCTGCTGGCCTTTCAGGGGCGCGTCATTGATGGCCACGCCCCTGCGGTGAGCGGCAAGTGGCTGCAGGCATATGTCGGCGCCGGCCCCGGTTCCGATCACGAATGTCTGACGGTGGACGAGATGCTGGAGAAGCTCAGGCTGGGGATGACCATTTTCATCCGCGAGTCGACCGCGGCAAAGAACCTGCGCGCGCTCGTGCCGGCGGTCACCCCGCAGAACAGCCGGCGCTGCGCTTTTGGCACCGATGATCGCCACCCGGCGGATCTGTTGGACGAGGGTCACCTGGATCACCTGGTCCGTATGGCTATCGCTGAGGGACTTGATCCGGTCACCGTCATTCAGATGGCAACGCTCAACGCTGCCGAGTGGTTCCGCCTGCGCGATCGGGGGGCCATTGCGCCAGGTAGGAGGGCCGACTTGGTCGTCTTCTCCGATCTGAAGGATTTCCAGGCCGACATGGTCTATTCTGGCGGGATATTGGTGGCGCAGGATGGTCTTCCGGCTGGTGACTGGCCTGTGCCTGCCGTCGATGATTCTCACGTGCGCGACACCGTGCGCGTCGATTGGGAGCAGCTTGACTTGACGATGCAGGCCCGCGCGGAGCGTATGCGCGTCATAGGCGTCGTGCCTGATCAGGTCGTGACCGAGCATCTGATCGAACCGGCGACCACGGTGGGAGGGATGGCGGTGGCCGTTCCGGAGCGGGACTTGATCAAGATAGCGGTGATCGAACGTCACAATCGGACCGGGAGAGTGGGATTGGGATTCGTGCGGGGGCTGGGACTCGAGCGCGGTGCATTGGCTGGGAGCGTGGGTCACGATGCCCACAATCTGACCGTTGCCGGCTGCGATGATGTATCGATGATGACAGCCGCCCGCGCTGTGGGCGAATTGGGTGGGGGGCTGGTCGCCGCTGCGGGAGGGGAGGTTCTGGGCTCCGTACTGCTACCGATCGCAGGCCTGATGTCCGATCAGCCGGTGGAGACCGTTCGCCAGCAGATGGAGCGTCTGGTGACGGTCGCCAAGGATCTAGGATCCACATTGCACGATCCCTTTATGGCCCTGGGCTTCTTGGCCCTGGAGGTCATTCCGGCGCTCAAGCTGACTGACCAGGGGCTTGTAGACGTGGAGAGGTTCGAATTCGTGCCGCTGTGGGTTGAGTAGGCGCGTATGACGGTATGAACCATGATCCCGGCAAACCGACGGATCTGCGGGCTCGACGCCGACGTGAACAGCGGCGACTTTTCTGGATTGTCGCTGTCTTTTTGGTCCTCGTCGGCAGTGTTGCCATTGCGCTAGCCTACGATCTATCGGCCGCTGCACTGGGCTTGGTCTGTCTTTTGACCGGCGCTGGCGTCCTGGGTCTGCTATGGCTCATCCTGCTCCTGATCGAACGTCTGGCAAGGTAGAGTCAATAACAGGCATTGGGTGTTCAACAGCTATCGTTGGACGCGAGGAGGATTGGATTGAAGCGTGATGAACTGATCGCCTATCTCGACGACTATCTGGGCGTCGAGGAGATCGAGGATTCCTCTCAAAATGGCCTCCAGGTGGAGGGACCGGAGGAGGTGGCGGAAGTCGCCTTCGCCGTGGACGGGTGCCAGGCCGTCTTTGAGCGAGCGGTGGCAGCCGGCGCGCAACTGCTCGTCGTCCACCACGGCCTCTTCTGGGATGCGCCTTGCCGGATGGTGGGTCCCATGTTCCGGCGGGTGCGGACGTTGATCAAGGGAAACTGCGGACTCTACGCGGTTCACTTGCCCTTGGATTTCCACCCCGAGGTGGGCAACAATGCCGAGCTGGCGCGCTTGCTGGGGCTGAAGGACGCTCACCCGTTCGGCGAGCATCATGGCCGCCCATTTGGCATCGGCGGAGTGCTCGATTCACCGGTTCTGCTGGATGTGCTGGTCGAGCGGCTGGTGCGGGGCACCGGTGAACCCCCCGTTCGCGTTTTGGCTCATGGGCCAAAGGAGGCGTCTCGTGTGGGATGTGTGTCTGGTGGGGCGGCTTTCCTAATGGACCAAGTCGCTGATGCTGGCTACGACACCTTTGTCACCGGGGAGACGAGCCACACCTTCTTTCATCATGCCGCGGAGTACGGGCTCAACGTCATCTACGGCGGTCACTACGCCACCGAGACACTGGGGGTTCGAGCACTGGCGCGTCACCTGACGGAGGAGTTCGGCTTGCAGACAACTTTTCTGGATCTGCCCACGGGAATGTAGCGGGTTGCTTAAGCACGTGTATTGTGCTATCATCTGAATGCACCCGCGTTGAAAGGAGGTGATGGACATTGCTAGAGTGGTTTCATCTCTGTCGGTAGCAGCCTCGTGTTAGCAATCGCTCATTGATACATCTCGTTACCAGCATTTCGAAGGAGGAAGAAGAATGTCCAAACGTATATGGAGTCTGATGGGTATTCTGCTCATCGCCGCTATGTTACTGGCTGCCTGCGGGCCGGCAGCAACCGAGGAGCCAACGGCGGAGCCAACAACAGCGCCGGCCGAGGCACCCGAGGAGTTTGTCTTTGGCGTGATTCTGGTAGGGCCGTACAACGATCACGGCTGGAGTGAGGCCCACTACACCGCCGCCGAGTATGTCACGGAGAAACTGCCCAACTCCAGCTTTGTCTATCTGGACAAGTTGAACCCGGCCGATCGGCCAGAGACCACGCTGGAGCAGGCGGTGGATGATATGGTCTCCCAGGGAGCCAAGGTCGTCTTCACGACCTCTGATGACTTTAAGGAGGATACTGACCGTGCGGCGGAAAAGTACCCGGATGTCATCTTCATTCATATCTCGGGCGACCACGTCTTGACTGGGGACGCCCCACCCAATGTGGACAACTACATGGGCAAGATGCCGTACGGCAAGATGATGGCTGGCTGTGCTGCTGCGTTGGCGACGGAGACTGGAACCATCGGTTATGTGGGACCGCTGATCAACGAGGAGACGCGCCGCTTGGCTTCCTCTGTTTACCTGGGTGCTCGCTACTGCTACGAGAGCTACCGGGGGATGGACCCGGACGATCTGCGTTTTATCGTCACCTGGATCGGTTTCTGGTTCAACATCCCCGGTGTCACCCTCGATCCGACTGAGGTCTCCAACGATCTGATCAACGAGGGGGCGGATGTCCTCGTCTCTGGCATCGATACTACCGAAGCTATCGTGGTCGCTGGGCAGCGGGCAGGTCAAGGGGAGCGAGTTTTCGCCATTCCGTACGACTATGAGGGTGCCTGTGACGAGGCTCCCGATGTGTGCCTAGGTGTGCCCTATTTCAACTGGGGTCCCGGATACCTGGAGCGGCTCAAGGCCGTCCAAGACGGGAGCTGGAAACCACAGTTCGTCTGGGCCGAGCCTGATTGGAGCGACATCAACAACCACGACACCAGCCCGATTGGCTTTCTGAAGGGGACGGCGCTCACCGATGAATGGTCCGCACAGGTGGATGAGTTCATCGCTGGCCTGGCCGACGGGTCGATCAATCTTTTTGTCGGGCCGCTCAACTACCAGGACGGCAGTACGTACCTGGCCGATGGTGAGGTGGCTACTGATGAAAAGATCTGGTACATGGAACAACTCTTGGAAGGTATGGAAGGCCCTAGCGAGTAGTAGATACCGGATGTCAGGCACCTGCTGGGTGCCTGACGTCCGCGCTATTTATCCATGAAGATCGAGCTTGTCGATATCCGGAAAACCTTTGGACCCGTCCGCGCCAACGACGGCATCTCTCTGACACTGGAACCCGGCACGATCCACGGGTTGCTCGGGGAGAATGGGGCAGGAAAGACGACCCTGATGAAGAGCCTGTCGGGCTACCTGACGCCGGACAGTGGAAGCATTTGGGTAGACGGACGGCCAGAGTTCTTTGCTTCCCCCGCCGAGGCTATCCAGTGCGGGATTGGTATGCTGCATCAGGATCCCTTGGACTTTCCCCAGATGCGGGCCCTGGACAACTTTTTGTTGGCTTTCGATCGCCGCATGGTCCCGAACCGCCAGCGGGGCCAGGTGATGCTGCGGGAACTGGGGACTCGCTTCCATTTCGACCTGGACCCCGACGCCGAGGTCACCAGCCTGACCATCGGTGAACGGCAGCAACTGGAGATATTGCGCCTCCTGGCCCTGGGTGCACAGGTCGTCATCTTGGACGAACCGACGACTGGCATCTCTGCCCCCCAGAAGGCGAAGCTCTTCGCAACCCTTCGTCATCTGGCTGAGGAAGAGGGACGTTCGGTGATTTTCGTCTCTCATAAGCTGGAGGAGGTCGAGGAGCTGTGCCACCGGGTCACAGTGCTGCGGCGGGGCAAGGTCACCGGCGAGATCGAGATGCCTTGCCCGGTGGCTCAGCTTGTGGAGATGATGTTTGGGCGCAGCCTGCCGGCTGCTGAGTGCGTCCCGGTAGTGCCTGGTCCCGAGGTTCTGCAGGCGAAGGGGATATCTATTCCGTCCTACCGTCTCACGGTGGAGGATGTCAACCTCCAGGTGCGTGCGGGGGAGATCATTGGACTGGCCGGGCTGGAGGGAAGCGGGCAGCGGCTGTTCCTGCGAGCGTGCGCGGGGCTGGAGCGGATCACCGCGGGGCGTATCGTGGTGGACGGGCGAGACCTGACAGGTGTTCCCTACCAGCGTTTTCTAGAGGCTGGTGTTGCCTACATGCCCGCCAATCGAATGGAGGAAGGGCTGGTCGGCGGGCTCACGCTTACCGAGCACTTTGCTCTGGCCGATCGAAGTGGTCCCTTCTTCATCGAGTGGGACGCGGCTCGGGAACGGGCAGTCGAACGAATACGTCACTTCAACGTCATCGGTCGGCCAGAGGATATCGTTGAGGCGCTATCGGGTGGTAACCAGCAGCGGCTTCTGCTGGCTCTGCTGCCACCCAGGCCGCGACTGCTACTGATGGAGCATCCAACCCGTGGATTGGACGTCGAGTCGGCTCGCTGGATCTGGCAGCAGTTGCTCGTGCGGCGAGAGGAGGGGACGGCGATCGTCCTTATCTCCGCTGACCTGGATGAATTGCTCGAGTATTCGGACCGGATCGTCGTCTTCTACGGTGGCCGGATGATGGAGCCGGTGGAGGCTTGTGACACCACGGTTGAGCAGTTGGGGTACCTGATCGCCGGCAAAGACGTAGTACGTCAAGTGTGAGGCACAGCACATGAACCCTGTGACAGAGGAACGAGCCACGTCTAGGCTGGTGCGCGTGTTTGTGGGTCTAGTGCCGGTTGTTCTGGCACTGTTGTTCACCACGCTGATCCTGGTTGCCGTCGGTGCACCGCCGTGGGAAGCGTATCGGAGTATCCTGGCCGGCGCATTTGAGAGTCCAGAAAAAATCGCCGACGTCATCGCGGCCTGCGTGCCGCTTATCCTGTGCAGTGCGGGAATGTGTATCACGTTCACTGCTGGTCAGTGGAACGTCGGAGTGGAGGGACAGATCGTCCTGGGGGCGATCTGTGCCACTTGGGTGGCTCGCAACCTGCTTTGGCCACAGGTGCCGGTTTTGACGCTCATGCTCTTGGCTGGGATGCTCGGCGGGGCGCTCTGGGGGGCGTTGGCGGGCCTCCTGAAGGTATATGGTAAGGTGCACGAGATCTTTGGTGGGTTGGGTCTGAACTATCTGGCACAGGGATTGGCCATCTGGCTGATCTTTAACCCGTGGAAGCCTG
>Ga0180437_10012169_pt1 | contig 10211 bp, 9 predicted proteins | sample SS_ome_4_FD_132410 | JGI IMG/M metagenome (GOLD analysis project Ga0180437, IMG submission 132410) | Hypersaline lake sediment archaeal communities from the Salton Sea, California, USA - SS_3_D_1 metaG | ecosystem: Environmental > Aquatic > Non-marine Saline and Alkaline > Hypersaline > Sediment... | reverse complement strand
CTGCCCGGCAAGCTGGCCGACTGCTCCGAGCGGGATGCCAACAGGACTGAGCTGTTCATCGTGGAGGGAGACAGCGCCGGCGGTAGCGCCAAACAGGGGCGCGATCGCCACTTCCAGGCCATCCTCCCGCTGCGGGGCAAGATTCTCAACACCGAGCGGGCACGGCTGAACAAGATCCTGAACAGCAAAGAGATCCAGGCACTGGTGTCGGCTCTGGGATGTGGTATCGGCACCGAGTTCGACCTGGAGAATCTGCGCTATAACCGCGTGATACTGATGTGCGACGCTGACGTGGATGGTTCTCATATCGTCACGTTGCTGCTGACCTTCTTCTTCCGCTATATGCAGCCATTGGTCGAGGAGGGTCATCTGTTCATCGCCCTGCCGCCGCTCTATCGCGTCACCGCCGGCAAGACCGGGCGATATGTCTACACCGAGGCGGAGAAGGACGCGCTGATCGACGAATGGAAGGACAGGAAGATCACACTTCAGCGCTACAAGGGGTTGGGCGAGATGAACCCGGAGCAGTTGTGGGAGACGACGATGAACCCGGAGAACCGCACGCTGCTCCAGGTGACCATCGAGGATGCTGCGGCAGCCGACCGCACTTTCGACATGCTGATGGGATCCAGTGTGCCTCCCCGCCGCCGCTTCATCCAGACCCACGCCAGGGAGGTGCGCAACCTCGACGTGTGAGCCTCGTCGCTCCAGAAAGAACAAGTGGAAACCTGCCCCACGCTCAGACCTGCGTGGGGCAGGTTTTATTCTGTAAGCAGCTTGAGTCCCCCTCACATGGACTTGACAGGTGGCACTAATGGCATAGCTATGCCCTGCTAATCTTGACAGTTTTCGTCATAATTCTGTGGTATAATAGGGCTGTCTTTGCCCCTGCGCGTGAGGGTAGGGGGTATAAGATCAATTCGGGGAGTAAGGGTATGAGCAACGTCGCCACGCGCCTGCTATCGTTAATCATGCTGCTTCAGTCACGAGCCAGTTGGAAGGCTGGAGAGCTGGCCACCGAACTGAGCATCTCGGAGCGGACTGTGCACCGCTATATGGGTATGCTGGACGAGATGGGCATCCCTATCTACTCGGAGCGGGGGCCGTACGGCGGCTTTTCCCTGCTGCGGGGGTACAAGCTGCCACCGCTCCTCTTCACCGCCGAGGAGGCGACGGTGCTCTACATGGGGGCTAACCTGGTCCGGGACGTGTGGGGGCAGACGTACGACGACGCGGTCACCGCCGTCACCGCCAAGTTGGACAACGTTCTGCCCGACGACCTGCGCCACGAGGTCAGGGAGGCCCAGCAGAGCCTGGTCGTTGGCGGTCTGAGCCGGAGGGACTACCGCCCCTGGGAACCGACGCTCCATACACTGCGCCAATGCATTGTGAACCGGCGTTGTGTGCGCCTTCTGTACCGGGCCCCTGGGCGTCAGGAAGATACCGAACGTGTGGTGGAGCCCTATGCCCTGACTTTCCAGTGGGGATTGTGGTATCTGATCGGTTTGTGTCACCTGAGGGACGATATGCGGACCTTCCGAGTGGATCGCATTCAGCAGGTCGAGACGTTGGTGGATTCGTTCGCAGTCCCGCGCGATTTCTCGGTGCGCGAATACTTGGAGCGCACGATGCGCTTTGAGCCCAACTACTCTGTAGTGGTTCACGTGCAGGCCAGCGCGGCGCTCCAGGTGAAAGAGCGCCACGGTCACTGGATGGAGATCACCGATCACGAAGACGGTTCCGTTACCGCACGGTTCGGCGTGGCAGGTCTCGACTGGGCGACCGGCTGGGTGTTGAGTTACGGCTCCGCGGCGCGAGTGCTGGAGCCGCCAGAGTTGATCGCAGGGATACGGGAGGCGGCGAAGGGCGCGCTGCGGCAGTACGGTGAGTCAGCGTCGTACGATGCTTGATGTTTGCCCCAGCGATGTATGGCTTTGCCAGAGTCGTACCAGCCTGAAGAACTGGTGCTGGACGAGCCTTGTGCTGGATGAGCCTCGCCGCTGGATAGCCGCGCAGCATCACTCAGTAGCGCTTCACACGTCTCGGGTAGGGCCGGAAGGGCATGCAGGGACGACAGCAATCCCAATCCACGAGGCACGGCGTGTTCATGTCCTCACGCTGGCGCCAATTCTGCGAGGCTTTCGATGTACTCCAACGACTGGTGCCGGAAGTAGGTGTTGTATAGCTCGGCGTAATGGCCGCCCCGGGCCATAAGTTGGTCGTGCGTGCCCTCCTCGATGATCTCCCCGTGGTCCATCACGATGGTCCGGCCGGCGTTCTTGACGGTGGACAGCCGGTGGGCGATGACGATGGCCGTCCGGTCGCGCATGATGGTCTCCAGCCCTTCCTGGATCTGCATCTCGGTGAAGGGGTCCACACTGGCGGTTGCCTCGTCCAGGATAAAGATAGCGGGGTCCTTGAGCAGCACGCGCGCCAGCGCGACCAGTTGCCGTTGGCCCATCGAGAGATTGGCTCCCCGCTCGCCCACGTCGGTGTCGAGCCCATCGGGCAGGTCGGCCAGCCAGTCGCCACGGCTGATCCGCATGGCTGCCTGGCACACCTGCTCGTCGGTCGCCTCTGGCCGGCCGTAGCGGATGTTATCCTGCACGGTGCCGGAGAAGAGGAACGGCTCCTGCGGCACCAGCCCGATGTGCTGGCGGTACTGGCCCAGGTCAAGGCGGCGGATGTCGCGGCCGTCGATCAGCAGCTCTCCTTCCTGGAACTCGTAGAAACGGGTGATCAGCCGGGCGATGCTGCTCTTACCCGCCCCTGTGTGGCCAACCAACGCCACCGTCTCCTTGGGCCGAATCTCCAGGTTAAAACCGCGCAACACGATCTCCTCGCCGGTGTAGGTAAAGGTAAAGTCGCGAAACTCTATCCGGCCGTCCAATCGTTCCACCGGCTCGGCTGCCGTCTGGGCAACCTTGGGATCGGCATCGATCAGCGCAAAGACCCGTTCCGCCGCAGAGAGCCCGTCCTGGAACTGGCTCCAGAAGGATGCGATGCTCATCAGCGGCCACCAGTAAAAGCCCACTGCCTGCATAAACAGGTACCAGTCGCCGATGCTCACGCCGGTCCGCGTCGCCAGTCCCACAGCGTAGACCAGCAGTGCCAGCGCCACGCCGGAGGCGAGCCCCATAATCGGAAAGATCGTGTTAAGGGTTATGCCGCGCCGCAGCCCAATCCGGTAGGACTGCCTGTTATTGGCGTCGAAGGTGGTGTAGATGGCGTGCTCCTGCCGGAAGCTCTTGGCTACAACGATGCCACTAATCGATTCCTGGATCTGAGCATTGATCTTGGCCCGCACTCGACGGGCCTGCTGAGTGACCTTGCGCGCGATGCGCCGGAAGCTGAGGGCGATGGCGACCGCAAACGGCGTCATTCCCAAGAGCAGCATCGTCAGCCAGAAGTTGACAGCGAAGAGCCACACGGAGAGGATAATGACCAACAACACTTGGCTGAGTAGATCCATGACCAGCGTGACGACCGCGGCAAAGTCCTGCGTATCTGACGTAACGCGGCTGACGATCTTTCCGGATGGATGCTCGTTGTAGAAGGAGAGGTCGTGCCCGACGGTGGCGTCAAAGACGTCCTCTCGCAGATTGAGCACCACGTTCCCAACCACCCGCGCCGAGAAGAGCTGCTGGATATAGTTGAACACCCAGGCCGCCGCGCCCATCAACAGCACGCCGCCGGCCGCCAGCATCATGGTCTCGACCAACGGGTTTGCCGCCACGATATCGAGGGTCTTTGAGATGAGGATCGGTCCACCGGTTCCGGCTATCGAGTTCAGCGTGATCATCAGGGCGACGAGCATCATCTGACGCGTGTATGGCTGGAAATAGCTAATGATGCGGTGCACCAGTTCCCGGTCGTGGTAAGTGCGGTCGTAGGATTCGGTGTCAAGGCCGTCTAGAACAAAACCCATGGTGCTTCTCCATAACTCGTAAGGCGTGAAACGTCGGGTGCAGGCAGCATTGTAGCTTGAGCGTCAGTCGTAACGCGCAAAAATGCGTCGATAATCCACACTTCGCTCCATCAACTCCTCGTGCGTTCCCTGGTCCACCAACTCGCCCCGGCGGAGCACCAGGATGCGGTCAGCCCACCGGATCTGGCTCAGCCGGTGGGTGATGATGAAGGTGGTGCGCTCGCGGCTGATGCGCCGCATAGCCCGTTGGATCTGGTCCTCGGTGGCGCTGTCGATGGCGCTGGTCGAGTCGTCCAGGATCAGAATGCGCGGGTTGGTCAGGAAAGCGCGGGCGATGGCGATGCGCTGTCGCTGTCCGCCAGAGAGGGTGACTCCACGCTCGCCTACCTCGGTAGCGTAGCCGTCGCTGAAGCTGGTGATGAACTCGTGCGCTTGAGCCTCGTGGGCGGCTCGCTCGATCTGTGCTTGATCGGCGTCGACGCAGCCGAAGGCAATGTTCTCAGCCAGGGTGCGCGAGAACAGGAAGACGTCCTGCTCGATGGTCGAAATCTGCGAACGGAGCGACTCCATACTCCAGTCGCGCACGTCCACGCTGTCCACCAGCACCCGCCCACTGTCGGCGTCAAAGATGCGATTGATGAGCTGGGTGAGGGTGGTCTTGCCGGATCCGGTCTGTCCCACGATGGCGATTGTCTCTCCGGGCAGGGCGGTGAAGCTGATATCTTTGAGCACCGGCTTGCCGTTATAGCTAAAGCCGACGTCCTCAAAGACCACCTCTCCCCGGATTGGGCTGGCGACGCCAGCCTCGTTCTCGTCCAACTCCGTCTCCGTGTTGATCAGCTCCAGGATGCGCTTGGCGCTGGCGACGCCCAACTGCACCAGATTGAAGGTAAAGATGGAGATGAAGGTTGGAAAGCGGAGTGCGCCCATCAACCCTATGTAGGCGATCACCTGTCCCACGCTGATGGTATCCGCCTGCCAGAGAAGAAGCGCGTGCAGAAAGCCGCCTGCCCAGCACAGGGTGAACATCAGCATCGGCAAGTAGCGGGCCTGGATCTCCCCCTGCTCCACGAAGTAGTCGCGGAACTGGCGGGCGTCGCGGGTGAACTTTTCCCACGCGCGCCGTTCCTGGGCATTGGCCTTGACCACCTCGATTCCCGCGATCGTCTCTGCCAGCCCGGCGTTCATCTTCCCGAACTGCTCTCGCTGGGCCATACTGACCGGCTTGAGACGTCGGTTGTAGTCGGCCACTGTGACAGCCCACAGAACGACAAAGATGAGCGGCACGAGCAGCAGTTGCCATTCAAGCTGGCCAATCAGGACAACAGGGACGATGATGGCCATCACCGAGTCTACGATCAGCATCAGGCCGGGGCTAAACATAAAGTTGAGCGAACGGACGTCGTCTGTGGCCCGAGCCATGATGTCACCGATCCGCTGTTGGCCGTGGAAGGTCTGGCTCTTTCCCAGCAGACTGGCATAGAGCTCATCGCGCGCGTCCCGCTCGACGCGCTGAGCCAGGAACTCGATGGAGAAATTACGCAGCAGCCCCGTCACGCCCTGCGCGATCGCCGAGCCCATAACGGCCAGCGCCAGCATCAGCAATTCGGACTTTTCCCAGTCGGGCGTGATAATCAGGTCCGAACCCCGGCCAATCAGGATCTGGCGATAGCTGTAGGCCCAGTTGTTCAGTACAGCCATCAATATCGTAGCCAGTGGGAAGAGGGGGTAACGCATGAGATGCGAGATGATCCAACGCACTGGCCCGGAGCGGTTGTAGCGGTATTCGTTTTCTAAGCGGAACTCTTTCTTTGCCAATGGTCTTTTCTCGAGCCAGGCAGCAACACGGGCACCCAAAGGTCTACAACTTGATCAACTTCTCCAACCACTCTACGCTCTCGTGTTTCCTCTGCCAGAACAGGTCCTCCCAGATATAATGGACGGCCAGCATTTTGTACTTGCCGAAGCGTTCGTCAAACGTTCGTAGCAGCACGTCCAACGGTATCCCACCTTCAACCGCGAGATGTGAGGCGCGCATATTGGTGGCCATGCGCCCTCGCCGGGAGTGGTCGTACCACTCGCTCAGGAGCTCTACCACCTGGTACGTTTCCTCACGCCAGATGAACCGGTCTGGGCATCCCGGCTTCTTCTCCAGCGCTGGCTGCCGGTCAAATTCGACCTCTATGGGCTCTCCGATAAAACGAATGGGTTTGAGGTCCATATCACCGCTCGGCTAGAAAGATCAACACCCAAACAACGCGGTCAATTGCTCTTTCTCCGCAACTCATCGACCCTCTTCTCGAAGAGGATTCCGTCACGGCCGTCCTTCCCTACCTCCGTAAACCCCACCTTCTGGTAGAAGTGGCGGGTGCGCTGGTTCCACACCGGCGTACCGAGTCTCCAAAGCTGCACCTCCGGGTACTCTTTCCAGAGGAACTCGAAGGCCTGTGTGCCTATTCCCTGGTTCTGAAAGTCAGGGTGAACAAAGATCCTGACCAACTCATAGTACTGGTATCCCCTGAGGAGCACGACAAAGCCCCCAATGATCTGATCATCCGCCAGTATCTTGTAGTACTCGCCCGCAATCATCATCCTCAGTTGCCACCGGTCGGAGTTGTAGCCAGGTGGCCCACCTGGACCAGGGGCGCCATAGTTGACGTCGTTATCGAACGCGCGCCAAGACGCCAGGGCGAGCGCTTGGGCGTCTTCTGGCCGTGCTTTCTCGAACTGAATCACCGGCCTCTCTTCCACACGCTTACTCTTTCACCAGCCCGCCGTGATATACCAGTTCATACACCCTGACGCCCGCACGTGTGATCCATTCCGTCCCTGTGAACGAGGTCACGTCTCCCTCGCTGGTGTCGGTGTACACGTCATCTCCGATGGTGTGCTCGAAGCCACCCAGGAAGCGACCTTCCTTGTACATCTTGGACAGGCTCTGCTGGATGATATGCCCACTAGTCCTCCAGCGTGGTATAGACTGACCACTGCTCAACGAACATCCCGTCCTCACTCAGGCGCAGGATGATGATTCTCATACAGTAGAACCTTCCGCCTGAGAATCTATTGGTGCCTTGTCAGATGGTACGCGCCGTGACCTTGTTACTCTTGGACAAGACGTCCTCTGTCCAGTCCGCATCGTCTCCTTACTCTACAACGACTGCCAGATATTGTCCAGCATCGCCCGCGCCTCCGGCACGTGACCCAGGAAGCCCTCCAGTTTCTCACAGGCATAGTCATTGCAGTACGCACAGTTGACGACACCCCGTTCCAAGCCGCAGGCGCGAATCTCACATGTCGCGCAGTAGCCGTTCAGTCGCCCGTCGTTGTGTTCCAGGCAGCCGTCGCAGATGATCCCGTCGGCGGTAATCTCGGGCGCATTGAACTGCTCACGCCATTGCGCGGCCACCCGCTCCAGTGCAGCTCGGTCGTCCGCCTGCGTAGCGACGTAGGCGGGGCAGTCCGAGCACACGATCCCACAGTAGGCAATGATCTTGTCCATCAGTTTTTCTCCTATCTAGAGTTGTTCTGTGTGACAGGCGCAGATACATCAAAGTTGCACCCCCGCATGTCAATGACCAAGAGCGCAATACCGCTGCATAGATACACTGCCAGGTCATCTTCCATCCTGGTGGCCCGATGCGATTCGGTAGTCACACAGCAGGCGCACGGCTGTGATCGTCGTCTCTATCGTTGAGTGCTTTGGATCTGACCACACGTCATTCTCATTCTGTAAGGATAGCAAACGTGCAATACCCTTGGCCACCAGCGGTTCATCCGCCAAGAACCCAGCTCCGTGCAAGGCGTCCAACAGCCAGGTGAGCGGTTGAGCCTCGAGGTCAGGGAGCCAGTCCAACGCCGTCGCATAGCAGTGCCGATACAGTGACTCGCTCAGCTCGTTGGTTGCTCTGTAGATGCACAGCAGTGCCCACAGATTGTACCAGGTGCCGATGACCAGTTCCCAAGCTGTCCAGTATTGCCCAAGCCACGCCAGCGCTGGCCCGATGATCGGATGATCCCTATGACCAAGGGAGATGATGCGCATCGGGACGGCGGCTGTGAAGTAGAAGCGGTCTATCAGCGTCTGCTCCTGGAGCCAGCGGTGCGGTGAGTGGGCCAGCTTGGCCTCGGTCTCGTAGAACGATCCGTCTGGGACCTGAATCCCGGTGAGGAACTCCAGCGTGTGGACCATCAGGGGACTGTGGCCGAGTTCGAACTCGCGCAGCCAGCGCATGCAGTGGATCGTTCCTCCCAGCGAGCCGATTCGGTCCGGATCTTCCTCCGGTGGGCTGTAGTCCCAGCTTCCATCGGGAAACTGGTAGGGAGCCAGGACCGTCTCCGCTTCGACCCGTGTGTAGGGTTCTCCCAGCGCACAGCGCAGCCGCAGTTGGCCAAGCTGGTTGCCTCCTTGGCGGACAAAAGCAATGACCTTACCCCATCTCATCGCGGTCCTCATCTCTTTGGGGCAGCCTGTCTCTTCGCGACTTCCTCTTTGTCTCCCAGGCTCCACGTGCGTCTGGGATGTAGATCGTCCAGGTAGGGCAAGGCCGCGTAGATGCCGTAGATGCGCCTCAGCTCTACGACAGGACGTGGTTACCCGCACCAGATCCAATGCGCTCTCGTCCTTCAGACTCTCCTTGAGCAGTAATCCCGCAAGCATCGATCCCTTTCCTCAACGTCACAATATCCTTCCATTCATACGTCACCAGCCGCTGCGCCAGTCGCTCACACCCGTCGTAATCCTCACACTGGGCGCAATTCTCCAGCCCCTGCTCGATCACGCACGGCCTCACCGGGCAGCCCTGGTCGATCAAATGGGGATTCTCTGCCATCTGCCTGCCATTGACTACAAACCGACCATGTCTTTCAAGAACTTTCCCGTATAGCTCCCTTTCACCTCTGCCACTTCCTCTGGGCTTCCCTGGGCAACGATGTACCCGCCCTCGTCGCCACCCTCCGGTCCCAGATCAACGATCCAATCCGCCGTCTTGATCACGTCCAGGTTGTGCTCGATGACGATCACCGTGTTGCCCGCGTCGGTCAGGCGGTGCAGCACGTCAAGCAGCTTCTGGATGTCGGCGAAGTGGAGGCCCGTGGTCGGCTCGTCCAGGATGTAGACCGTGTCCCCGGTGGCAGCGCGGGCCAGTTCCCTGGCCAGCTTGACACGCTGCGCCTCGCCACCGGAGAGGGTAGTCGCGCTCTGTCCTAGCTTGACGTAGCCCAGTCCCACATCGGCCAGCGTCTGCAGGATGCGCTTGACCTTTGGTACGTTCTCAAAGAACTCCAGCGCTTCCTCCACGTCCATATGGAGCACCTCGGCCACGTTCTTGCCCTTGTACCGAATCTGGAGCGTCTCCCGGTTGAAGCGCGTGCCCTTGCACACGTTGCACGTCACCCACACGTCGGGCAGGAAATGCATCTCCACCTTCTTCTTGCCGTGGCCCTTGCACGCCTCGCAGCGGCCGCCCTTGACATTGAAGCTGAAGCGTCCTTTGTCGTAGCCGCGCGCCTTAGCCTCCGGTGTCAGGGCGAACAACTCGCGAACGTGAGTCATCACCCGAACGTAGGTGGCGGGGTTCGAGCGCGGCGTGCGCCCGATGGGATCCTGCGTGATGTTGATGACTTTGTCCACGTTCTCCAGTCCATCGACGCGGTCGTGCTTGCCTGGCTTTTGTTCCGCGCGGTGCAGCGTGGCCGCCAGTGCTGGATGGAGCGTCTGAGCCACGAGTGACGACTTGCCGCTGCCGGAGACCCCCGTCACGCAGGTGAATAGACCTAGCGGGAAGCGCGCGGTCAGGTTCTTGAGGTTGTTCTGCCGTGCGCCCACCAGGGTGAGCCATTTACCGTTCGTCGGCCGCCGCTGGCCGTTGGGCGACCTCACCTCCAACTCCTTGCGCAGATAGCGGCCGGTCAGCGAGTCAGGATCATCCATGATCGCCTGCGGCGGGCCCTCAGCCACCACCCAGCCGCCGTTGACGCCCGCCCCTGGCCCCAGGTCCACGATCCAATCGGCGGTGTGCATCGTCTCCTCGTCGTGCTCGATCACGATGACGGTATTGCCCATATCGCGCAGGTGTTCCAATGTGTCCAGCAGGCGACGGTTGTCACGCTGGTGCAGGCCGATGCTCGGCTCGTCCAGGACGTAGAGCACACCAACCAGTCCACACCCGATCTGGCTGGCCAGCCGAATGCGCTGCCCCTCGCCGCCAGAGAGCGTCGGTGCCGACCGATCGAGAGTCAGGTAGTGCAGGCCGACGTTCATCAGGAACTGCAGCCGCTCGTT
>Ga0180437_10012167_pt1 | contig 10212 bp, 8 predicted proteins | sample SS_ome_4_FD_132410 | JGI IMG/M metagenome (GOLD analysis project Ga0180437, IMG submission 132410) | Hypersaline lake sediment archaeal communities from the Salton Sea, California, USA - SS_3_D_1 metaG | ecosystem: Environmental > Aquatic > Non-marine Saline and Alkaline > Hypersaline > Sediment... | reverse complement strand
TAGTCTCTTGTAGAGGCCAAATCGACAAAAGATTGTCGATGTTTTGCTCAAACGGATACACCAAGCATGTGAAGTAGGTGGTGCATCTCAATTTGCACTTTTCCATATTGAATATCAAGCTCCGTCTGGTTCTTGAGCTTGCGGCCTCTGGATTTGATGGCTCCGGCGAGAACAGGTTTGATGACCTTCTCACGCAGGGTGAGCAAAGCCGCCATGGTTTTCAAGTGAAGCGGGCCAACTTGGTAGCGGTGCGATTTATCAATCTTCTGGACCCACTGCTTGCCTCGTAGTTTCTTGAGGTCATAGGATGCCTGTCGGGAGCGATAGTGGTCTTCTGTCCATCCTGATAGTTGGCGCACTTTGTCGGCGAGTTGGGAAGCCGTAAAACCCCGGGGCAGAACAGCAAGAGACAGAACTGCTTGCATCACGAAGCGGAGACGTGGCTTGTTGAGGTCGATGCCAGCTGTGCGGGACGAGCCGACCAGCCCCGGATGGCCCAAAGTGTCCAGTGTGTCATGGGCGACAAAGGATTGAGCCAGGCAGTGGAGTTGGTTGAAGAAGCGCACCAGGAAAGTCTTAAGCTTGGCAATGATGTCAGCGAAGTATTCCAGTGAGCGTTTGCAGCCCAGTGCCTTGGCGTTGTGGACCACCACTTCACCACGGAGAACGGCCTCGCCTTTGGTGTACATCTTGAGGGTCAAAGGCCCGAAATGAATTTTGAAGATGGTCAAGTTGTACCTAGGTCTCTCGAGAATCCGTTCTACACTGGCGCGATAGGCTTTGCGCTTGCCTTTCCAATGGGGGCGGCGTTTGCGCCCGAAGATGGTTTTGATGCGTTTGAGGTCCAACAGAGAACGCGACCGGTCAATCAAGGCGTTGAACACCTGCTCCATCTGAGCTGGACGGCGAAACAGCAGATTGCGACTGTACTCGACCTGAAACAACGAGTACTCGTAGCAAAAGCCGCTACGGATGCGTTCGTCTTCGGGAAGGGCAAAATGAAGGCAGGTGTACACCCAGCGCTCACAAACCTGACGCAATTGCCCTTGGATGTGCAAGGCACACGAGGTCTCTGCAAGCTGTGTCAGTTCTGCTGGCTTCATGGTACTCGTGAAACAATTACTGGTCTGCTCGAACTCAAGCCCGACTTGTCGTGCCTGGCAGGCAACATACTCATGGCCGTTGAGAATAATCATGGCTCTAAAGGGGGGATGTCCGCTTATCCGAATGGTCACGTGCCCCCACTGAGGATCCATGATGTGAAAGAAGATATGGTTGATGTAGCGATAATGCTTCGTCAGTCCGTAGATTCGGCCATCCTTTGTGTGTTTCACATCCCACACCAAGCCCGAGGCGCGACTGATGATGACCAAGAATAGACCGACAAAGGCCGGATCTGATGGGATATGTTGTTCAGCCAGTTCATGTTTGCGGTCTCCTGACTTACAATACACAACCGGTATCTCATGACGTTGAGCGTATGCCTTGACGCGACGACTGAAACGCCCAGCCATTCGTACCAGATGAGCTTTATCCAGATTATCGTCTGCGCCATGTAGTCGTCGCCACCAATGACGGAAACCACCACCTGTGTAGCCCAACCGATGGTAGGCATTGAGTACGATACGATCAGGACAATCGTAACTGCCGTGGATCAGGTCTATGTATGCTTCCGTCAGTTGGTCAACCATGATATGTGCTCCTTCATCTCAGTCTTGAAGGAAGCTTACTCGAAACATTCGCATTTTGTCAAATGCCCGTAGGGCTGTTTTTGCCGAGCAAGGTCTCGGCAAAGAGCTATCACTTGTCCATCAATAACCCTGTACTTTGCCCTGGTCCTGTCCGACCAGGACAGGGTCCAGGACAAAGTGCTTCGCACTTTGAGACGCAGATTAGGCGCAAGACGGCCACTAGATCCCAAAGTTGTTTTTGGACAAGTACATAGCACCTCTAAATTCTCAACGCGATGAAAAAAAGGAGGTTGTGTTGGCAAAGAAAAGATACCTGCTGGAACACATGACTTGGCCAGAAGCCAAGGAGGTATTTGAGCGTACCTCTGTTGTGGTGATTCCAATCGGATCAACTGAGCAGCATGGTCCTCACCTGCCTGTTGGCACCGATTTTCTGGTGGCACAGAACCTTGCCAGACGGGTGGGTGAGCGGGCAGATGTCATCGTCACACCCACCATTGCCATCGGGTATGCCAAGTACCACACCACTTTTCCGGGTACGCTGTCCGTCAGTGAGGACACCCTGACCCGGGCGCTGATCGAAATATGTGACGAGCTGATCAAGTATGGAGCGACACATATCCTCTTTGTCAACGGTCACGGGGGCAATATGAGGTCGATCTCTCGCTGTGGTGAAGTGTTGCGCCAGCAATGCGTACCGGTAGCTGCTGCCTGCTGGTGGGAGATGAGCCAGGTTGTGAATCCTGAGTGGCTTGCCATCGGGCACGGGGATTACATTGAAGTGTCGGTGATGTTGGCCATCGACGATTCATTGCCCAACATGGAAAAAGCTCGCATTCCGGTCAACAAGAACCTGAGCGATACCATTGCCTTGGATACGCCACACCATGCCAGGTTCAAGGGTGGTACTCTGACTGTGAATCTGGTTATGTCTGATATCACCGATTCCGGTGACATGCTGGAGTATGGCCTCACTGCAGCCAAGGATTACGACATTCCGCCTACCGCAGCAACCAAGGAGATGGGGGAAGCGATTCTTGAGGGGCTGGCAGACTATTTGGCGGAATTTGTGGCAGAATTCCGCCAAGTCTCACTGCCGCCTCTGGAAGAGATGGGGCCGCTTGCCAAGTCATGAGGCGTCAAAGCCTATCACAAGGAGGATTATCATGACCGAAAATCTAAAAGTTGGTGATTTCACAGCCGCGCCCGGCAGCAAAGCAGTTGGGCTGCAGCAGGTTGCCCTGGCTGGCCACAAGGTAGACATGCCGGTCTTTGTCATCAACGGCGTTCAGGAAGGACCGACATTGACCGTGACGGCTGGAATCCACGGCGGAGAATATGCCAGCATAGCCGCTGCGCTAAAAATCGGCCAGACGCTGGAACCTGCAGATCTGAAGGGGCGGGTTATTGTCATGCCAGTGTCCAACATGCCCGCGTTTCGGGCGCGCTCCGTCTATGTCTGCCCGCTGGACGGGACGAATCTCAACCGCGTGTTCCCAGGAAAGGTCAATGGCACAGCGACGGAGCAACTGGCATATTGGCTGTTCCAGAATGCGATCAAACCGGCCGACTATTATGTGGATATGCACGGCGGCGACTTGATTGAGGCCTGTATTCCCTTCACTATCTATTGTCATTCTGGCAACGAGGCCATCGATCAAAGATCTTATGAATTGGCACAGGTCTTTGGTATTCCATACGTGGTGCGCAGTGAGTCTCGCGGCGGCACCTATGCGGCTGCGGCACTCGCTGGCATTCCTGCCATCCTGACAGAGGCCGGAGGGCAGGGGATCTGGCCGCCAGAGGCCGTGGCAGCTCAGGCTGACGGGCTCAATCGGCTGATGCGCTACTTGGGTATGTTGGAGGGCCCTGCGCCGGAACCGGTGCCGACCCAGCTTCTGGAGCAGTTCATCTGGCTGCGAAGCGAACACGATGGTTACTACTACCCCAAGGTCGAGGTGGGCGACGCTGTGTGCAAGGGGCAGGAAACGGGAGTTGTGACCGATTTCGAGGGCAACGTACTCCAATCCCCGGTCGCACCTGAGAATGGGCGGATATTGTTCCTGGTGTCGTCGTTGGCGATCAACCAAGGCGACCCTTTGTTTGCCGTCGGGGCTTGAGGCCGGGCAAGTTCAGCCCATCTGTGATGCAGACATGGGCGAGCGCTGGCTGAGCAACTTTCCCGGCGCTTGGAGCCTTTTCCGCTGCCCCTGGCAGCACAGCCGCTGGCTTGCAACCCGTGACGGTTGCTGACCGGCAGGTGGACGTACCGGTCTTTCTGGTGGGCTTGCCTGTGCTTCGAAGGGAGGTGATGTCGCTCATCCATCAATGGCCAAGAGTCGGTTTATGTGTCTGGCAAGAGAAGAGAGAGGAGGAAGAGAATGCTCTCACGTAAGCGATGGACAACTGTGTTCGCCCTCATGGGGATGGCCAGTATGATACTCTCAGCCTGCGCCACACCGACGCCGGAGGTCGTCGAGAGAGTGGTGACCCAGATCGTTAAAGAGACGGTCGTTGTCGAGGGCACGCCGCAGGTAGTAGAGAAGGAAGTCACCAGAGTCGTTGTCGCGACGCCGGAACCCGCCGCTGGAGGGCCAAAGCGCGGTGGCGCGCTCACCTGGTCACGGAATTCCATTCCTGACGACCTGGACATGGCCTGGAACGACGCCAACTCTAACATCTGGGTCATGGTCAACATCTTTGAAAGCCTGGTGCGAGTCAATGCCAAAGGCACCGACGTTGAGCCCGCCCTGGCCGAGTCGTGGACTGTGAGTGACGATGGGTTGGCTTACACGTTCAAGCTGCGCCCGGGTCTGACATTCCACGACGGTACAGCGGTCACGGCGGAAGACGTGGTGTACTCGATGCAGCGGTCTTACGACAACGAAGGTCCGTGGAACTGGAGCATTTCCAATGCAGACACCTTCGAGGTAGTCGACGAGTCCACGGTTCGGATCACACTGAAAGAGCGCTCTGCCGAGTTCTTGGCCGGGTTGGCGCTTTTCTCCAATGGTGTCTTTCCCAAAGCAGCCTACGAGGCCGCAGGATCGCCGGAGGAGTTCTTCCAGAAGGTGCTCACCGGTACGGGGCCGTTCATGGTAGATGACTGGATTGTGGGTGAGTACATCGTACTCAAAAAGAACCCCTACTACTGGGAGATGGGTGAAGATGGTCAGCCGCTGCCCTATCTCGACGAGGTAAAATTGACCCAGGTGCCTGAGGACAGCACGCGGGTGCTGCAAGTCCAGTCTGGCGAGACCGATGCCACCGATGCCGTTCCGTTCAGCCAGGTGGCGCAATTGAAGGACGATTCGACGGCTAACCTGACCCTGTGGCCCTCCACGCAGAGCTACTGGATCATGTTGAACCACACGGTGCCGCCTTTTGACGACGTCAAGATCCGGCAGGCCCTGAACTATGCCGCAGACAAGCAGGGGTTGCTCGACGCCGTCTTGTACGGCAATGGTGAAATTGCCATCTCGTTCATGCCCAAGGCCGGCCCGTGCTGGAACCCCAATCTGGAAGGCTTTCCCTACGACTTGGCGAAAGCCAAGCAACTGGTGGCCGAGTCCAAGTATCCTGATGGCCACACGGGGGCCAAGATCATGGTGCCCAGCGGTCGGGTCATCGGCCGGGACCAGGCGACTGTCCTGCAAGACATGTGGTCCAAGATCGGCATCAACGTGGAAGTGAACGAGATCGAAGGGGGTCTGCTGAGCCAAATGAGCAGGAACAAAGAGCACGAGGCCATCTCTGGCTATCAATGGACCAACGACGTGGTCGATCCTGCCCAGCAGGCCTACTGGTTTGTCGTCGATCCGGCCATGCGTAGCAGTTGGGTGAACGAGCGCGCTATCGAGCTGGTCGAGCAGGCGGCCGTTGAACTGGATCCCCAGAAACGCTGCGAGATGTACTACGAGGTGCAAGAGCTCTTTAACGAGGACGCTGTGGCGGTCTTGCTCTACCATACACCTTTTACCACCTTTATTAACAAGGATGTGAAAGGTTTCTACCAGATCCCGCTCGGTTGGTTGGTGTTCAAGCAAACCTGGATCGATCGGTAGGGTTGGCAAAGGTCAGGGCATCCTTGGAGTTGGCTTGCTACTCAACGTCTGGTGGGTCAGGCTCTTGCCTGACCCACCAGAATATGAATCATTGGAGGATGAGGTGGATAGGGTTACCTATATCATCGGTAGACTGCTGCAAATGGTTCCCACGGTTTTCACGATTACCGTGCTGGTGTTCCTGATGATACATCTGATTCCCGGCGACCCGGCGACGATCAGGCTGGGGATCAAGGCGACGGAGGAAAAGATCGAGGCGATGACCAAGCACATGGGACTCGATAAGCCACTGTGGGTTCAGTTCGGTCTATTTGTCAAAAATCTGCTCCGTGGCGATCTGGGAGATTCCCTCATCTCGCGGATCCCGGTGATGGAATTGATTCAGCGGCGCCTGCCCTTGACCTTGTTTCTGGCAACCTACGCGGCCGTTCTAGCAGTGACTATGACGATACCTCTTGCACTGCTGGCTGCTTTGAACAAAGATTCTTTCATCGATCAAGTTATTAGGACCGTCTTTGTCAGTCTCTTGTCAACCCCTGCCTTTTGGATCGGCATCGTCTTGTTGATAGTACTGGGCATAAAAATCTCCATCTTTCCCGTTGGGGGCATGGGCGAAACGTTCGGCGAACGTCTTTATTACCTTTTCTTGCCGGCCTTTACCTTATCTTTGCATCCCGCTGCGGTTCTCACACGGAATCTGCGCGATGGCATTCTCTCCACGCTGCGTTCTGAGCATGTGGTGTTTGCCCGGGCCAAAGGGCTCCGAGAAAGGCTCGTTTTGATCAAGCACGTGTTGCGCAACGCGATGGTCTCCACGCTGACGCTTCTCGGTCTGTACATGAGCTGGCTTGTCGGCGGGTCGGTCATCATTGAGACCGTGTTCGCACTGCCGGGCATGGGTTGGACAATGGTACAGGGTATCATGGGGCGAGATTATCCCGTGGTGCAGGGGCTCACGCTGACCTTTGGCATTCTGGTATCGGTGGTGTATCTCATTACGGATATCGCGTATTCGTTTTTGGATGCCAGGGTGACTTTGTAGGGGGGGCGGCAAATGACGGCCATAGCTCAGGATCGAAACAGACGCTTGGTAAGCGGATTATACCTTCAGGGTGTCAGGCGACTTGCAAAGAAGAACCTGGCCCTCTTGTTGGGGGTTATTCTCGTCACATGCATATTCATCCTCGCCGTTGTAGGGCCGTCCATCGCGCCCTATGATCCGATCGAACAGACGCTTTCGGAGCGCCTTCAGCCCCCCAGCCGGGCGCACTGGCTGGGCACGGACAAATTCGGGCGGGATATCTTTTCGCGAATTCTGTATGGAACGCAGATCGATCTGAAAATAGGACTGATTTGCGTCATCTTTCCCTTTATTTTCGGCGTGCTCATTGGGTGTATTTCAGGCTACTATGGTGGCCTGGTTGACATCCTCTTGATGCGCTTGGTCGACATCAATGTCGCCTTTCCGTTCTACGTGCTGGTGATCGCTATCCTTGCCATTTTGGGGCCAGGTGTGAGAAACATGTACCTTGCGCTCAGCCTGGTCGGCTGGATCGCCTACGCCAAGATCGTTCGGGGCGAGGTGCTCATCGCAAAGAACCTGGAGTATGTCCTGGCTGTCAGGGCGTTGGGTTACAGCGACTTTCGCATCATCGTGCGTCACCTGTTGCCCAATGTCATCAATCCAACGGTCATCTATGCCATGTCCGACGTGGTGCTGTGCATTCTGGCCGGCTCCTCTTTGGGTTTCCTGGGGCTGGGCGTGCAGCCCCCTATGCCTGAGTGGGGCGTGATGATCGCCGACGGGCGAGAGTTTGTCACGTCGGCTCCATGGTTGGCTGTGTTTCCAGGTCTGGCCATTGCTGTCGTAGGCATCTCGTTCAGCCTTCTGGGGGATGGTCTATCGAGCCTGCTGCGGCCGACAGACCGTTGAACGAATAGAGAGAAGAGATATGACGGACCCTATTCTACAGGTCGAGAACCTAAAGACCTACTTCTATGTGCAGGACGGCATTATCAAGGCGGTAGATGGGATTTCTTTCTCCCTGGCGCCCGGCGAGGTACTGGGATTGGTGGGAGAGAGCGGGAGCGGCAAGAGCATGACATGCCGGTCGATCATGCGCGTGGTGCCTTTGCCTGGCCGGATTGTGGAGGGGCACATATACTATCGCGGCCAAGATATCATGACCTGGCCGGAAAGCCAGATGCCATCGTTTCGCGGCAGCGAGATCTCGATGATTCTGCAGGAGCCGATGACGGCGCTGAACCCGGTGCTGACGGTGGGGGAGCAGATCGTGGAGACGATTTTGCAGCATGAGAACGTTTCCCGAGGCGAGGCCCAGGTCAGGGCCGGGGAATTGATGCAGTTGGTGGGGATTCCTTCTTCGGAGCGTCGACTGCAGGAGTATCCGCATCAATTCAGTGGAGGGATGCGGCAGAGGGCAATGATCGCCATTGCGCTGTCGTGCCGGCCGCAGGTGCTGCTGGCCGATGAGCCGACGACGGCGCTGGACGTGACGATACAGGACCAGATCATACGGCTGGTTCAGGGGCTGCAAGAGGAGCTGGGGATGAGCGTGATCTGGGTGACCCACGATATGGGGGTGGTGGCCCAGTTGTGCCGACGGGTCGCGGTGATGTATGCGGGTCGGATCGTCGAATTGGCCAAGGTGATCGAATTGTTCGAGAACAGCCGTCACCCGTACACGCATGGGTTGATGGAATCGATACCGACCAGCGTTTCGCGAGAAGGGAGGCTTGTCCCGATACCGGGTCAACCGCCGAATCTTTTGAACCTGGCTCCGGGTTGCCCGTTCGAGCCGCGATGCCGATATTCGGTGGAAGAATGTCGTACGGTTGATATACCGCTGAGGCCGGTATCTCGAGAACATTTTTCAGCCTGCATACGATTTGAGGAGATATGGCATTGAACGCGCAAGAGACATCGTTTCAGGACAACGGACAGCCGTTAGTGCAGATCAGGGACCTCTCAAAGACATTTGTCTTGGGTGCTTCTATCATCAAGCGTGTGCTGGGTAGGAAGCCGGAATATCTCAGAGCCGTGCACAAGGTGAACCTGGATATCTACCGCAGCGAGGCATTGGGGCTGGTCGGAGAGAGCGGCTGCGGCAAGACGACGTTGGGTCGCTGTCTCTTGAGGCTCTATGAACCGGACGAGGGTCAGGTGTTGTTCGACGGGCAGAATTTCCTCGCTGTGGAGGGGGCTGCCCTGCGGCATATGCGAAGCAAGGTACAGGTGATCTTTCAGGATCCCTATTCCTCCTTGAACCCGCGGCAGAAGGTGAATCAGGCGCTGGGTGAAGCGTGTCTGGTACACGGCATCTGCACGCCGAAAGAGGTGCAGGAGCGGGTGGGGTATCTGCTCAACACCGTGGGACTGGGGCCCGATGTGTCGGACCGATATCCGCACGAATTGAGTGGGGGGCAGAGGCAGCGCATCGCCCTTGCCAGGGCGTTGGCTGTGGAGCCCGAGTTCATCGTGGCAGACGAGCCGGTATCAGCGCTGGATGTGTCGATTCAGGCGCAGGTGGTCAACTTGTTGATGGAGTTGCAGGAGCAGTTGAATCTGACCATGCTCTTCATCACGCACGATCTGAGGTTGGTACACTATGTGAGCCATCGGGTGGCGGTGATGTACCTGGGGAGCATCGTCGAACTGGGACAGAGCGAGGGACTGTTCAACAATCCGTTGCACCCCTATAGCCGCGCCCTGTTGGCTGCCTTGCCCAAGATCGATCCGAGGGACAGGGCCAAGGTTGCGGCCATCCAAGGGGAGCCACCCAGCCCCATCAACATCCCGACGGGTTGTTCGTTCCATCCCCGTTGTCCGATCGCGGTAGACCAATGTCATGTCGACGATCCACAGCTGCGTCAAGTCGGCGATGGTCGCCTCGTGGCTTGTCACCTCATACATTGGGGTTCCTTGTAATCGACAAAACTGCGAACCCCTGAATTCTGCAGGGTTCTCGCGAGCCCATACACACCAAGGAGTTGCAGGAATTGCTGCAACGACGGTTCACCCTGTCACGATCCGGGCATCGAGCGCCAGCGCGCCCTTGCCGAGCACGACCAGCGGGTTGACGTCTACCTCCTGGATCTCGGGGTGCTCCACGATCAACTGTGACGCGGCCAACAGCGCGTCGGCCAGCGCATCCACGTCGGCCGGTGCCTGGCCGCGAAGGCCTCGCAGCAGGCGGCTGCCCCGCACCTGGCCGATCATCTCCTCGGCGTCGAAACGGGTCAAGGGGGCGACGCGCAGGCTCACGTCGTCGAACACCTCCACATAGATGCCCCCCAACCCCAACATCACCACCGGCCCAAAAGTGGCGTCCCGGCGGGCGCCGACGATCATTTCTCGGCCGCCCGCGATCATCTTTTGCACCAGGAATGCCTGGACGGCGCTGCCGGGTGCGCGCTCCCGCAGGCGGTGGTGCATC
>Ga0180437_10012165_pt1 | contig 10216 bp, 8 predicted proteins | sample SS_ome_4_FD_132410 | JGI IMG/M metagenome (GOLD analysis project Ga0180437, IMG submission 132410) | Hypersaline lake sediment archaeal communities from the Salton Sea, California, USA - SS_3_D_1 metaG | ecosystem: Environmental > Aquatic > Non-marine Saline and Alkaline > Hypersaline > Sediment... | reverse complement strand
GAAGGATTCAGAATATCCATGTTGGTGATGCAGACGGCATCCGTCTGACCCGCCCCGTACATGGCGAGGCACGGATCGTACTCGGCCTCCTTCAGATCGATATCCACGCCCCACCGTTCCTCGATGGGGCCCAACGCGCCTTTTCGGCCGTCAATCAGTTTGACTTCGTGGGCCACGCCAAACACGCTCCACGAAGGATACTCGCTCCACGCCAGCGAAAAAGTCGGTGCGTCCTCAGCCCAACTCACGGTACAAACGGCCATCAGCAGACACATGACGGCGGCGCTTACACGGGTGACGGTTCTCGTTAATCGCATTTGCAGCTCCTTTCTCGTAACGTCCTCGGGGCACAACCTCGATGCGCACGTCGGCACGGTGAGTGCAGCCCCGGCGTTTGCCCGGCCCAATGCGCCGGGCGCCCAATCTTCAACCTCCCTAGAAGACTTCCACATTCGCCCAAGCCGCCATGGCAGCGCGCTGTTTGAAGCATTCCATCCATAACGCGATGAAACCAGTGATGCTTCCTTTCGCGTCATTGCGAGGAGCGAGTCTTCGAGCGACGCGGCCATCGCTCTCGACAGTCGGCGCAACGCACGCCGCGAAAACCAAACGCTACTCCGGCAGCCCCGAGGGCGTTTCTTTCTCCTTGGCCGCCGGTGGCGCGGCGCCTTTCTCGATACCGTCTGCGAGCCCGATGAGGGCGTCGAACTCTTGGCTGTGGGCGCCTTGACGCGCGTACTCGAGGAACTCGGCCTCTTGCGCGCGCGTGTCCGTGCCGGCCAGTTCTTTCGAGATGCGCGCCTCCGCCTTGACCTCCTGGCGCAGTTGGCGCATCCGTTGCAGTTCCTGGGCCGTGCCGTCCTTGGCTATCCCTGCCAGCGTGTCCGAGATCTCCTTTTCTTCTTTGGCGGTGATCATATCGGCTACCGCGTCGGCTTGTTCGGCCTTGAGATCCCCGAGATCGCGCAGCAGCGACTGCAACTGGACCTTGTGATCCGCCACGCGCTTCTGGTAATCCGCGATGTCGCCTTCCAACTCCTCGATGCGTCCTTGTTTCTCTGCGGACGTGGACGAAAAGTCGTTGTACGCGGCCAAGCACCGCATATAGTCCTCGTCGCTTTGGATCTCTTCCTTCGTTTTGCCGGCGGCCTGAAGTTCTTTGACCGTTTGCTGCGCCTTGGCCAGGGCGCCCGCGGTCAAATTCCCGAGGCGCTGGATCTCGTCGGTAAGGGACTTTACCTTCTGGACCTTGTTCTCCTGCTGCGCAATAAGCCCCGCAACAGCCTGCTTGTACTGGTGGATGCGGGAAGTCTTCTCGCGGATGATCTCGTCGTACTTGGCCCGTACGACGTGCGGATTCGTATCGAGGGTCCTTCGAGCGGAGTCAATCTGCCCCGTGAGCAGATACCCTACGGCTTTCAACCACCTTCCGAGTGCCCTGAACATGGCCGGCATCCTCCTTTCGCAAGCTAATACTCTCTTGACAAGTCCTTATTCGCAACCATCTGACTGCAGTTGACGCTCAAACGTCTTGATGCGCTCCTCGACTTGTTTCGCCACGGCAAGATGCTGGTCCAACTCTTCCCCGATTCGGGCCAGTTCTGAGGAGGTCCCGTCTCCCGAGCCCAGCGTCTGTACCGCCGCAAGCACGTGTCCCAGCCGCGCAATGCTGTTAGTTACGTCGGTCAGCATCGCCTCGCGGTGTTTGAGAATGGGTTCTCGCGCCGCATCGGTGCGCATCTCCTGTGCAGTGTGCCACATTCTCAAGGTTTGCTCAAGGGAATTTACGCACTGTTCAAACAACTCCGCGACGCCCGACGTGATATCCAGTGCGGAGGCAATATTCAGTTTCAACGCGCCGGTTTCGCGGAGCCGTTCGAAGGCCCGCGCAAGAGAGCGCAAATCACGAAGGGCCGATTCCGTTCGCGGATCGCCGTCGGCAACCAGACGCGCTTCAAGGTTATCGAGCGCGCGTTCCCGTTTGGCGTGGGTCTCTTCTTGCAGTTCCTCGAGCGCCCGTTTCGCATACGTGTCGCCGCCGAGGAGCAATCGAGTGAAGAATACGCCCACGGAACCCAGTAGCCCGGCAATTGCGGCGAAGATCCCGAGATCCGTTCGCACGCCAGACGCCCAACTGGCTACGAAAGCCGTCATACCCGCCAGAAAAGGCACTACCGTCAACGGGGTCGCGACTACGTTAAGCAGCGTTTTGCGTCTCAACTTCTTTCTGTCCGGCGTGTTTCTTATCTGACTCTGCATGGCGGCTTCCAGAGGAGCGGGCCAGGACTTCGAATCCGGGATCCTTCTCCCTCCAGCGGCGTCCGAGCTCAGGAAGACGGCAACCAGGAGAACGCCGCGTCACTCTATCACAGGCACGCCGTGAATCCCAGAAGCCCCGGCCCGGGCCGTCCCTGAAGATATCCGTCGCCGCGCGAGGCGCGGGGCTGCGCCGGCTCAAAACGGAAGTTGCCCTACCAAAAACGACACCGACTGCGCGGAACCATTGCCTGCAGAGGGTTCCACGCCGCCGGCCTTGATGCGATCCTTCTCGAGGCCCATTTCGATGAGGGTCTGGGCCGTCACCGTCGCCCGCTCCTCCGCCAGCCGCGCATTGGCTTCGGGATCGCCCTTGGCCAGCGCATGGCCTCTCACCACCAGATAGTATTGGGGAAACGACCGTAGCCGCTTCACCACGTGTTCGAGTTCGCGGCGGCTTTGGACGTTCAGCCGCGCTGTGCCCCGCCCAAACATAATGGGCTTGATCCGCAGCTCCCCGACCGGAACAAGACTGGCCCACTGCGCCTCGCTCAGCGCCGGCAACACGGCCTCGACCCGGACGCCAGCGAGGCCGGGCAACCCGACGGCAGCGCTATCCAGGATATCGAGCTTCCTGCCCGGATGGAAATCCTGCGCCTGAAGATCCCGAAGTATCCGATCGTAGAAAATAGTCGACGCCTTGGCGCCCAGGGGGTCTTCCTCGAACGCCCCCGTCTTCGTCAACACATCCGATATGTTGGCGATGATGTCCTCGAGATGCGGCAGGCCCCGCGACTCGGCCTGCGGCAAAAGGCCGAAATGGGCGTAGTTCTCGAGCGTGTTCTTCCACTGAATGCCCGAGGCAATTTTCTCTGCGTCGGCCGCCTTGAGCGCGCCGGCCCCGTACGTCTTCGCGTCTTCCGCTACCAAATCGGCCAGCGCGCCGTCGCGTCCCGCGTACGAGAAGGCCGCGCGGAGATAGGCGTCCACGACGGCCGCCGCCGTATCCGGATGTTCGCGCAGAAACCGCCGTTCCGCCACGAGCACGTCGACAATATACCCCTTGAGTTTGCTGCTATCGATGAGTACGTGAGCACCGGGTTCTTCAAGGGCTTTCGACACATACGGCTCCCAAAGCACGTAGGCCCGTTTGTCGGTTTCCCGGGCCGCGCGAAACGCCTTGTACACATCGCCCGCGCCGTCGGATTCGATCCACCAATGCTCCGGCAGACTGGGCAAACTGAAATGGGCAATGACGATTCGCGCAAGAAACTCGCTGGGTGAGTCCGGCGTCATAACGAACCGGGCATCCGGGCTGTCGAGGTCACGGATGCTCTTGACGCCCTCCTGATGTGCCACGATGGCATCCGCGCCCTTGGTCTCGTCTATCACCAAGATTATGGAAGCTGGGAAATCCCCCTGTTTAGCCCCGTTCAGAACGAACGAGTCCACCGTGAATACCGCCATATCCACGTCTCCGGCCCGCAATGCCTTCATTCGGCTCGCATAATCGGCCTGATCGTCCACGAAGTCCAGTTTGATGTGCTCGGTCTTGAGTTGGTCCCGCACGGCAGGCGAACGCAGGATGCAGTACCCGGAGAATGAATCGAGTGCGACCCTGACCGTGTGCTCATATTGGCTTTCGGAGCCGGTGCTCGTCTCGAGGCGCCCCGCGAAATAGGGTCGAATGACAAACTTGTATAGGGCCCCGAGGGCGAACAGGATGATGCACCATACCACGATGGCTACGAATATGCCTTTGGCGCGTCGTTCACTGCTCATCGCGTTGCCCACCCACGATCCTCACGGCCGCCGCCGGAGCCGCGTCGCAATGCTCAAGACAACGAATAAAAGGATGACCCCGGCGATCCACCATAATTGGAAACCTCGATCGGACTGTCTAGCACGCGGCGCGGGCGGCGCGCTTGGCCGGGGGCGGGGCGCCGGGACCGGTCGCGCTGCAGGCGCTGACGCGCCGATGGGCCTATTGTTCGTCTCGGACAAGGCCGCCACCATGGCCACGCCCATTTCAATCGGGACCGGCGCCAACAGATCAAACGCTTCCTCGCTGGCCGCGTCGGTATCGGACTCGGCCACTTCTGCCAGCACCTCGGCAAGGGCTTGGGTCAGCGCTGCCGGATCGTCCGCCCGACGATACGAATGCACCTTGGTCGCCAGCGTATGGTCCTGTTTCATGTCCACACCGATTACGTCCACCGTAATGCCCCGGGCAATGACCTCCGGCACGTGCCGTTCCATAACCAGCCCGTCCGTCGCTTCGCCGTCCGTTACCACAAGCAGCCGGTATGAAGCGTAGCCGAACTGCTTCTGCCGTTCCTCGAGCAGCCGGTCGGCGCCGATCTTGATGAACTTGCCCAGTGGCGTGTCGCCGCCCGGCTTGGGAAAGTCTATGGCTGCTGCAAGCGCCTGGTCGTCCCGGGTCCCAAGCGGATACACCCATTCGTCTTCGACGTTTTTTGCACTAAATACAAGCAATCCAATCCGGGTGGACTCCGGCACTTGCTTGATCACTTCCTTCAATGCCAGTTTGGCAGCCGTCATTTTCTGGGTCCCGGTCGAGCGCATCGGCGAAGCCATCGAGCCCGACCCATCAAGAACGATCACCACGTTGTCGTAGTAGTCCTGCGCCCAGCCTGCGCCGCACGCCGCGATCGTGACAAGGCACCCCAGGACGAGAAGTCTCGGAAGCGTGGGTCCGTGCATCATCAATCTTCCCTCCTAAAAGTCGAAATCCGATTGCGTCGCGGCCTCGGCCACGACCCGCAGCAGACGGAACTCGACCCGCATGTTCTGGCGCGCTTCGTCCATATTCTCGGGCTTGGCGATGAACGGCTCGCGAATACCCACACCAACCGGTTGGATCTGGCTCTTGTCTATCTGAAGCCCTTTGCTTGCCGCGTAGGCAATAATCGACTCGCGCACCGCGTCGGCTCGCTTCAACGAGAGATTCAGTGCGGCCTGCATGGTTTGACGGGCATTGTGCTCGGCTACGCCATCGAACTCACCCGACTCGATCAACCTGACTATCTCCTCGGTTTGCGTGAGGTCCAAGGGGCGCCCTTTCAGAGAGTAGCGATAGTCGCCGCTCGAACCCGATCGCTTGAGCAGACCTTTCTCGAGACCCGCCTTCACAAGATCCAGCAGCGTCTTCGTGGGATCCGCATGACCGCGCACGGCGATCACGGCGTTTCCGTATCGGTTCGTCAACTCGACAACGCGCTGGTACTCGGCGCCATATTGCTCCGCGCTGAAGGTGTTCTGGTTGGGCTCGAAATTGATCGTGAACGCCACAATCGTGCGGTCGTCCAGGCCGCCGCCTGCGCTGAGTTCCTCGATCTCCCTAACCACCGCCTCGGCCCGGAAACGCTCGCCCCGCTCCCCGGCCGTCTTCGTTAAGTAACCCGTAAACGCCGCGGAACCATAGTCAAGCCCCGAGGGGAACAACCCGGCGCGCACTTTCGCGTAGCCGCGGCTCGTCGCAAGGTCCAAGGCCGATCTCTGGAACGCATCGAACCCGCTCAGGTTGCCTTTCTGGGTGAAAAACGCCACATTACCTGGATAACCCACAAACGTGCAGTCCGAAACCAAGCCGTGCGCGTCCTCCTCGAGCGTCGGGATCACGTCCGCTCCATAAATGTCCTGCGTCATCTGCAGCAGGTTCATGTACGTGCGCGAGCCCGTCGATTCGTACTGCTTCTTGAGGTCAACGACTTCTTCGCACGCTTTCAAGTAGCCGGCCACGAATTTCGTCACGAGATCCTTGTGCGCGTCGTAGAAATCCTTGCGGCACACATACACGTCCGCGATCGACCGCGACAGTTCCGCCGTCGAAACGAGGACGCGGCTGCCCGTAACCGTACCTTCCGCGCCCGAGCCGATGTTCTGAAGACCGCCGGTCAGGCCTATCATGTCCGGCGTGATCACGAAACAGGCGTCCACGTCGCTCCGTTTCCGGAAGATCTCGGCAGGACAATCCGCCGATCCGGCCAGGTCCGCCGCCCATACCACCTTGATGTCGTCCCACCCGAGTTGACCGGTCTTCAGCACGTCGTCCAGCATACCCACGTGGGGCCCGCCCTGTTGCAGCACGACCGTCTTGCCTTTCAGGTCCTTGACCGTTTTCACCCCCGATCGCGCAACCATGTGGTCCCCAGCCGACCACGTCATCTGGAGAATGACGACCCCCTTGGTGCGGGGATCCGAGCCAATAACCTCCGAAGCCATCCCTATCATGCGGAACGTTCCCCGAAGAAACGGACTCTTGCCCGAAACGTAATCGCGCACTTGCTGCACAAAATCATCGCCGGGCGTCAGCGCGAGGTCAAGCCCCTGCCCTTCGAAAATGGTGCCGGGCTTTGTTCGCAGACCGCCGTTGGCGTGGAAGGTCGCCACATCCCCGCCCCACGTGATGAAAGGCACGGGCACCGGCTTCGTTTGCTTGACATCCTCGACAGCCACGTTCCCCACCAGATCCCGGAATGGCCGTTCTAACGCGCGGCTTGGCCCGCTCGCAACACAAAGCGCGAACAGTGCGAGAAAAAAGAAAGGTTTCGTCGCGTAACGCATAGCAGCACAGCTCCTATCTTGCACAACTACCTACTCGACCGCGAAAAACGTACACACCCTTTCAATACAACCCAGACTATATCAAATTCGCGCGTTGCCGCGCACTAAACCTGCGATGACGGCGACGAGGCAGAATAGCGTCAACCGTGAGAGCGTGAAACCCGGTCCAGAGAAATATAAGAGCCGAACAAGCGTCACGATTCAGCCGCGGCCGCGTGGTGCGGTATAATCAGAGGCGCGAACCGCGCCGCTCCTTTCCAAGGAGCGCATTAGCGCGGGATGAGCGTCTAGGGTTCGGTTGAGGTCGCGTAAGTCCGAGGCCGCGGCGGCGCCTTAAGCCACGGAGGCCGTGCTATCCAGGCTGAACCCGCGGCACTCGATTGTTTCGAGACCTGAGGTATGTAAAGTGATCGGCGTAAGCAAGTTGTATTGTGGGACGGTCGAGCCGTCGGATGCATTGCGCTACGGGCGAAAAGCGAAGGCGCTGCCCAGCCATCTGTTGCAGTTCTCGGCGGACAAGAAGCCCATCGTCGTATGGAACTGCACGCGCACGTGCAACCTGCGCTGCGTCCACTGCTACTCCCAATCTCGAGCGTGCACCTATGAAGGCGAACTATCCACCGACGAGGGCAGACGGCTGATCGACGCGGTGGCCGATTTTGGCGCCCCGGTCATTCTGTTCAGCGGCGGCGAGCCGTTCATGAGAAAGGACTTGTTTGAACTGGTCGAGTACGCTCGCAGTAGAGACCTTCGCGCGGTGATCAGCACGAATGGGACCCTCATCACCCCCGATGTGGCGACCCGGCTCAAAGACTTCAACCTGTCCTATGTCGGCGTCAGCCTGGACGGAACGGAGGCCGTGAACGACCGTTTCCGGGGCGTGGCGGGCGCCTATGCCCGCGCCATGGCCGGCATCCGCGCTTGTCTTGGCGCGGGGTTGAAAGTAGGCCTGCGATTCACGATCAACCGGCGAAACGTTGGCGAGATCCCGGCGATTTTCCGCATTCTCGAGGACGAGGGCATTCCTCGCGTCTGTCTTTATCACCTCGTATATGCCGGCCGAGGCAGCGCCCTCATCGAAGAAGCCCTCGACCTCGAGCAAACGCGCGCCGCCGTCGACCAAATCATTGATCTCACGGCCGATCTGCACGAACGCGGCCTACCTAAGGAGGTGCTCACGGTCGACAACCACTGCGATGGCCCGTACATCTATCTGCGGCTCTCAAAAGAGAATCCGGAGCGCGCCGAGAAGGCGCTCGAGTTGCTCCGATACAATGAGGGCAACTCATCGGGTCGCGGGATCGCCTGTGTCTCATGGGATGGGGCCGTGCATCCCGACCAGTTCTGGCGCTACCTCGATCTCGGCAACGTGCGAGAACGTGATTTCGGCGACATCTGGACGGACTCGAGCAACGAATTGCTTATGAAAATCAAAAACAAGAAGCATTACGTAACCGGCCGTTGCGCACAATGCAAATGGCTCGATGTGTGTGCCGGCAATTTCCGCGTCCGCGCGGAGGCCGTGACCGGCGATCTGTGGAGCCCCGATCCGGCATGTTATCTCACCGATGAGGAGATCGGCCTCGAATGAAACTGGATCAACTGGATCGACGCATCGTCGAGCTTATACAGTCGGAATTCCCGCTCGAACCGCGTCCGTTCAAGGCCCTCGCCGAGCGAGTCGGCAGCAACGAGGACGAGACGCTGGAACGCGTCAGGCGGTTGCAGGCGCAAGGTGTCATACGCGAGATTAGCCCGGTGTTCGACTTGCACCGCCTCGGGTATACAAGCACCCTGTGCGCCGCCAAAGCCGCGCCTGCATCCATTGAGCGCGCGGCTTCGCTGATCAGCAAGTTCCCCGAGGTTACGCACAACTATTTGCGCGATCACGAGTTCAACCTCTGGTTCACATTGATCGCGCCGTCCAAAGAGCAAATCGACGCCATCGTGAGCCAAATACGAGACGACCCGGCCGTTGCGACGGTCGTACCTTTACCGGCCACAAAAACATTCAAGATCAATGTCCACTTCGCGACTGTCGGAGATGAGCCATGAGAGCGTTCAAGGACTGGGAACTCGGTTTGTTGCGCGCTATGGAAGGGCCGCTCCCGCTGGTCGAGAAGCCTTTCGCCGAACTTGCCGATCGGGCCGGCGTCAGCGAAGGACAAGCGATCGCACGCATCAAGGCGTGGATGGCGGACGGCACGATTCGGCGGTTCGGTGCGCGGGTCAATCACCGCACCCTCGGGTTTACGGCAAACGGCATGAGCGTTTGGCGAGTCCCGGCGGGTGACATCGACGATGTTGCCGCATTTATGATCCAACAACGCGAAGTGAGCCACTGCTATCTCCGCGCCCCCAGCCCTCAGTGGGACTACTCGCTCTACGCCATGATTCACGGCGCAAGCAGGGATGCCGTGTTGGCAACTGCCGCGTACATTGCCGAAGCAACCGGGCAACCGGATTACGAAGTCCTCTTCACCGTGAAAGAGTTCAAAAAGAGCGCACCGCGCTACTTTGCCGAAGAGACGTAGGAGGTCGGAATCCATGAGCGCGCCCAATGCCGCGCACGGGAACACACCCATTCCACGCCTAATCGCGTGGGAACTGACACGCCGTTGCGACCTCGAGTGCCGGCACTGTCGGGCCGCAGCTCAGCACGGCCCGTACGAGGGGGAACTCAGCCTCGACGAGGTCAAGAAGGTTCTTGACAACATTGCGGCGCATTTCAAACCTATCATAATCCTCACCGGCGGGGAGCCATTACTCCGACCCGACCTTCTCGACATCGTCCGCTACACAACGTCCGTTGGACTCCGCCCCGTAATGGCGACGTGCGGAACCTCGCTCACCGAGGAAAAAGCGTCAGCACTCCTCGAGGCCGGCATCGAGCGGATCAGCGTCAGCATCGACGGGCCCGACGCCGACAGCCACGACAGCTTTCGAGGGGTTCCTGGCGCATTCGAGGCCTCGATGGCCGGAATCGAGGCAGCCCGGCGCGCCGGCCTTCCCTTCCAAATTAACACCACCGTCACGCGAACGAACATGCGCGAAATTGAAGTGATTTTGGACTTGGCAATCACATTGGGCGCTGTCGCGTTCCATCCGTTTCTGCTCGTGCCGACCGGCCGCGGCAGGGACCTGCAGGCCCAACTCTTGAGCGCAGCCGAATACGAACGGGTATTGCGCCGTATCTATGAACTCAAGGAACGGTCCCCCATCCCATTCAAGCCAACGTGTGCTCCCCACTACTATCGCATCTTGCGCCAGTGCGCGGCATCGGCGGGACGCGAGTTCACATGCGAAACGCACGGGTTGGACGCGATGAGGCGGGGCTGCATGGGCGGTATCAACTTCGCCTTCATCAGCCACG
>Ga0180437_10012164_pt1 | contig 10216 bp, 8 predicted proteins | sample SS_ome_4_FD_132410 | JGI IMG/M metagenome (GOLD analysis project Ga0180437, IMG submission 132410) | Hypersaline lake sediment archaeal communities from the Salton Sea, California, USA - SS_3_D_1 metaG | ecosystem: Environmental > Aquatic > Non-marine Saline and Alkaline > Hypersaline > Sediment... | reverse complement strand
GAAACCCGTCCGGATGCCATGTGCGGCAAGATATACGGTCGAAGAAAGCGTGCATGCTCTGGCGGTTGTCGATGTCCTCGAGGGCTTTCCAGCGGTCGGCAAAAACAGGCGGCTCCTCAATAAGAAGGGGAGCGTAGTGCCGTTCGGGAATGTGGTCGCCAAAAGGAAGCCAGTAGTCCTGATACCTCGCAGGCAGAAACCCGAATACTCCCGAAGCCGGCCATCCGGGACGAAGGAGATCGTTTTCCTCACGGGGTCTCCACACTTTGGCATGAGGGATACATGCGCTATCGCTGATGTAGTGGGTCCGTGCTGAAGCCGTCATCATAGCTTTGTTAATCTGCCCTTTGCGCAGGTAGCGTATTGCTTCCAGAGTATAGAGCAAGCCGGCGAGGCGAGCGTTTTCGTGCCCCACAGGCTGGTCGCTCATGTAGTCGGGATGGGCAGCACCGCGACATTTGTCCCAATTGCTGCGAAAGGGTTCCGGGGCTAAACGGGCGGCCGTGCGCGCCGCCAGAGTATGCGTTCCCGTGCTCGCTGCGAACGATGGCACGCATAACGTGAAGGCCAGGAGTACATGCACTGATTTGCCTAGCATCGAGGTCATACCTTGCCGCCTTTCTCCTTGTCCTTTATCAAGATACACTTCCCTGGATGCTTCCGGATGCCCCTAGCGAGAACTCCGTCCACTCAGGATACAGTGCAAGACAGCCCCCCGCAACTTCGAGCACAGCAACAAGGGCGGGGGTGGGGGCAGGGGGTCTCGCGGTCTTCGGGGGGTGGTTACTCAGTTGATTCCTGGCAGAGCATCGCCTTGATCTGCTCGGGGTCCTTGTGTCGGTACTCTCCGTACTCGACGACCTTCCCAAGTCTTGCCGTCACGAGCTCGACGAAACTCTCGATCCCTCTATCCTTGATACACTGGACGCATCCTATGCAGAGCCCCTTCCACGCGTCCTCAGCGAAGAAGCCTTTGTCGCACGGGAAATCCTCGCACTGCCAGCAGCCTTCGAGTTCTCTCTCAGTGCAACACGTTCGCTGATAGCAATCGGCAGGTCCCCAGCCGCCGTTGCAGCCGTTGCATCCTTCGAAACTGTGGTTGCATACCCCACAAACCAATCCACAACAGCCGACCGTCTTCACCAATTCCTGCTCAGCCACCTCATGGTCCTCCAATCATCCTGGGCAAGAGCCGTTTCTACCCGCACCGGTAGTCAGGCAAGCCAAGTAACCGCATCCCCCCGAGATCACACACTGGGTGTCCCTATTGTAGCCGCCTGCACACGCAAAGCAATCGAGACACTTCCGCACCTTCAAGCACAGGAACAAGGGCGGGGGAGGAGAGCGGCTAGTAGCATGGCCAGCTCGTAGCTTCGTTTGTGGCGGCGCATCTGGACCCTGGCTTCTTCGCTATCCGAGTGACACCCATATGATGGCAGGGATCAGATTATGGAGCGCGTGCAGCAAGGTCGCAGCCCAGAACGCATGCAACCACGACCTCCGTCGCCACGCCAAATACGAACACGAGAAAAGGAAGAACGGCCAGAGACGCAGAAGGGCTCCCGCTCCCACAGGCCCGGTGGTGAATAGGTGCAGCCCTGCCCAGATGAACGCCGACATCACTGCAAGCAAGAGTCTCCGCTTGGTGATCTTCGACAGAATCCAGATGCCCAGCGCCAGCAGCAGTGTCTCACCAACGGGCGCCAGCACCAGCATCCCGGCAAGTTCGACCGCCGGATCGAAGGCAAGGGTGTGGTCGGATGGCCCAAATAGTTCATCGAACGAGTCAGTTCCCACCACAGCGGCTAACAAGATCAACAGGGGGATCAGGATCAACATGGGGATGAGCGCAAAGAGCCACATCCGCAAGACGTACTTCCACATGGGAGTTTGGATGTTGAACAGGAGTGAATCTGGCCTTCTCTGCACTTGTTCTGCGAGAGTCACTCGGCATCCCCTCACTCATGCTCCAAATGATGCCCTGAATTCTAGCGCAACTTCACGCGCAGCAACAAGTGTGGAGGATGGGAAGGGCAGTACACTTAGGTCGAGTCGCTCATTGGTCACTGGGAAGCGCCGGGCCTCCTTCCCCGTGAAACCAGTGGTCAGCGCAGATGTGGAGAGGTGACCGCGCATCGCCGCACATCTCCTCATGCTTCCCCGGCAGCGGCTGCCTCAGAATGGCTTCGATTCGGCGGCGCTGCAGCGCGACGACTTCCGGATATTTGCCAACGACGTTGGTCTTCTCTCCCGGATCCTTCGTAAGGTGGTAGAGCTTTGGTTCCGGATCCTCAAATCCTGTTCCCACACAGTAGTTCCATTCGCTGTCTCGAACAGACGCATAGCCGCAAGCACGCCCGCGCGAGAATTGTGCCCATCCGATCACCACATGATCCCGAACTGGGGGCCCACCATTGACAGCCATGGGCCAGAAGTCGCGTCCGTCGCCGATGAATGGAATTCCAAGCATCCCACAGAGGGTTGACGCAAGATCGTGGGCCTGAACGAACCCCTCTTCGAAATGTCCGCGCGGTCCATCAGGATGGCGGATCAGAAGCAAGATTCGCGTGTTGTAGGAGCGCAAGTCTCTCGGGCTCTTGCCCATCCCTCCGTTGTCACCGACCTGAGCCCCGTGATCGCTCGTAACGACAAAGATTGTGTCGTCCCGCAATTTCAATCGATCGACTGTCTCAACCAGATGCCCGATCCATTTATCGACGAGTGACACCTCTCCAAAATACAGGGCCTGCATACGCCCCTTTTCTTCTTCGGTGGGCTCCCCATGTTCCCAGCCCAACGAAGGCATGATGAACTCCATTCCCTTATGCCCAGGCATGTACCGATCGGCGTAGGATTTGGGAGGATCCCAAGGCTCGTGCGGGTCGAACACGTCAACCCACAGAAAAAACGGAGCGTTCCCATGATTGTCTTCCAACCACTGCGCCGCGGATGTCATGACACGCGCTGGGAGGTAGTCTTCCTCGCTCTGCCTATGGCGATTGTTGAGCAGATATTGCATCAGGGTGACATGACGACGCCAGTTGATGGGCTTCCGCACGTGCCGAGCCATCTGCTCAGCCACCATCCTTGGCGTTCCTCCTCTCCACGTGTCGTCAATTTGCCCTCGGACGAAGTCCCATGTGCAGAAGCCACGCGTGTAGTTCATCGTTGGCTTGAAGAGGTGCATCGTGTCGGAAACCAAGCCCGTAAAATACCCACGTGCACACAAGATCTCAGCCAGCGTGTCGTGATCTGGAGGAATCTTGTGCCACCCGGGCGCATGGTGCCAGTGGCCACGACGGTCGAAATTGAACCGCCATGGAAAGGACCGCATGCCGGTGAAGAATGAGCGACGGGCCTGCAGCGTCGGCTGACCTTCGCCATACGCGCTGACGAAGCGCACACCCTCTTTCGCTAATTGGTCGAGGCATGGGGTCTCTACGAACCTGAGGTTCTCGCCTTCCCCCACTAAGTCTGCGCGGAACGTATCAAGACAGATGACAATAACATTCACCGTACTACTCCTCGTCATGGCCTGTCTGACATTACCTGCCGCCATTTCGCAGCACGCGCCGAGTATAACCTCATGAAAGTCAGCGTGCAATTGTGGTAAGACGAGGAGAGCCTACACCTGCTGAAGACCCCGTCGGCTCGCCCCGTAGCGGGACATTCGCCAGCGAAGTTATTGGAGAGTCACCCCGCACCTTCAAGCACAGCAACATGGGTGGGGGTAGGGGAGGGACAAGTCGACGTAGGTCTGAGCAGTGCAGGGCGGATGGAGTTTTCGGGAGGGAGAGGGGGCAAGGCGGGTGGAGTTTTCGGGGGGGACATGGCTAAAGTGGTGCGCTGTTCCTCGCCATCCCACTGATTTTCCAGGATTAGTAATGTCCGGAACTCCCATCTCGTGTGACAATAATAGTGGAAGGGCTGAGGCACTGAGACATGACGGACAGTGCGGTGCAATCTGACGAAGCCCTAGTCACGGCCGCGAAGCGGGGCGATCGAGATGCCTTGGGCACACTTGTGGCGCGCTACGAAGACCTGGTGTGCACGATCACCTACAGCCGGATCAGGGACCTGGAAGCGGCCCAGGATGTCGCTCAGGACGCGTTTCTGGCCAGCTTTGAAGGCCTTCCGACTCTGAAAGCCCCCGGCAAGTACGGCGGTTGGCTCGCCCGCATTACGCGGCGGCTCTGCAACAACTGGCACAGGTCAGAGCGCTATCGCCGCGCCCTGTTCCGCCACGTCCCGCAACAGGCGTATCTTGATGGCGCGCCGAGTCCGGAGGATGCTCTGGAGGCCAAGGAGACTCGAGCCACCCTGCGAGCGGCAATTGACGCGCTTCCTCTCCGCCTGCGCGAGACACTGATCCTCCACTACTTCCGGGGTCGCTCCACGGCTGAGTGCGCGCGGATCCTGGGGATCAGTCAGGAAGCGGTGTGGAAGAGGCTTTCTCGTTCCAAGGTCCAGATTCGCGATTACATGACCTCAGAGGTCGAGAGGACGCTGGCGAGAGCACGGGCGCGGGAGGATTTCCCCGAGCGCACGCTGGCGGCCGTTGCTGTCGGATCGACTTGTGGGAAACTTGGGTTCCGCGCTGGGTGGCCGGGTTGGGCGGGAGCGATTCAGGAAGCACTTCACCAGGCCTCAACCGTTCTTAGCGGAGGAGCAATGATTGTGGCGAGCAAGAAGGCTATTATCGCGACAGGCGCTGCTGCACTAGTGCTCATGATCGGAGCGGCAACAGTATATGTTGTCAGACGGCCGGAGGCTGAACCGGAGCATGTTCCGAGACAGGAGGATCGCGGTTTCTTTCGGGACGATAGCGGACGCGCCAGGGAGAGCCTGGAGAGCCAATCCGGATCAGGTCAGGCGAGTGCCCCCATGCTCTGCTCTTCGCCGACGGAACTGCCTACTATCCCGACGTGGACCTGCTCTTTGAGAAGCTTGGAGAATGGAACAGCGAGTGGATTCAGACTATCCCATACAAGTTTCTGCAAGACGACAAGAACGCGTTCGTCGGATACCTGAAGGCGGCCATGCTCCTGCCGTCGCTCGATTCGGAACCCCGCTTTGCGGAGGCTAGGGAGCTGATCTTTTCTAATGACTTGGACTGGATGCATGAACGACAGAAGCTGGCACTCGTCGACGCCTACCTTGCAGCGAGCGCAGAGGCGTTGGCTGCTCTCAAGGACGCGATATGCGAATCGGATTACTACAGAGGTCTGCCCTACCTTGGACCGGGAACGCTCATGCCCTACCTCTCCAAGTTCCGCAACCTGGCAGATGTCCTCAGCGCTAAAGCGATGGTCCTGAATGCTCGAGGCCGTACGGCGGCTGCACTGGACGATGTCCTTGCTCTCATCAAAATGGGCAAGGATGTGGGCTCCGGCGAATCGACACTTGAGGCCCTGGTCGGTAGGGCGATTAGGGCACACGGCGAGTCATGCATGCCGCATCTGATTTCAAGCACGGACGACGCGGAGATCTGCCAGCAGCTCATAGATGCCGTGGGAAGGGCGTTGTCTGAGGGATTCGCGTACTCGACTGCGCTCAGAAGTGATTTGGACGGGTTTGTCAATATGGCCTCGGATCCAGAGTACTTGGAGAGCGCGCGACAGCGTGTTGGAGACGCAAATCAACGGTCTTGGCTGCCAGACTTTGCCTACCACATTGCGCAGTTGTCGGACGAGCAAGTGTGGCAAGAACTGGGACAGTCACACGCCGTACTATACGAGTACCTAGAGGGTTTCGATAAGCCCTATCCTGAGTTCATGTCGGAACCGTTTCCGCAGATTGACCCAAACTGGCATGACTTCTGGGACACAGAGGAATCGTATCGAAAGCAGAAGAAGGCTGTCATCAAAGAGGAAGCCGTGCTGGGAGCCTCCCAGATTCTAGCGGGGCTCAAGTTGTGTCAAATGCAGACGGGGGTGTTCCCTGACGACCTGGAGCAGCTTGTTCCCGGCTACTTGGCGGCTTTGCCTGATGATCCCTTTAGCTGCCAAGCCTTTGGCTACATCAAAGAGGGCAGCGGCGCGATCATCTATAGCGTGGGGCCTGACATGAAGGACGATCACGCCGAGAAGAAGCTGACAAGAGGGTTAGGAGAAGGGGACATCGTTTTCGAAATTCGATAGCCGCGCGGCGTGACAGGGATGTCGTTACCCGATTCAGCACTTCCAGCTTGACCCCACTTCACACGCAAACCGCCGACCAGCAGCCCCCGCAACTTCAAGCACAGCAACAAGGGCGGGGGGGAGGCAGGGACAGCGGGCAGGTTCCTTCTCCTTCCTAAAGATCGATGTAGTACCTACAGATGGTGTGAATACCTTTGCCATACATCTCATGATCCTTTGGAACGTCCGAGATGTCGCAGAGTTTGGCGTCGGCGAGCTCGCACGTCTTTCGGGAAGCAACGTTCTCCGGGTCACAGCTGATCCACAGCCTTGTCAAGCCGTGTCTCCGCGCGAACGGCAGGATAAGCAGTAGGCTGCGTGAGGCGTAACGATGACCCCGAAACTCTGGCTTCACATCGTATCCTACGTGACACGGGTACTTCAGCACCGTATCCGCATCACCGACACGGAAGCGAATATTGCCGACACACGCGCCTCCTGGCCGGCATCGCATCTCGAACTCGTATCCCGGAACATAACCCTTGACTGGGTCTGCGGGAACGTTTCGCACCAAGACAAGCTCGAGATCTCCGTCAACGAGTTCGCCCGGATCGAGAAACGTGAAATCCTCTGTCATTTTCCTGACTCCCAGGAATCAGGCTCCAGCCTGTGCCTATCTGAAACTCCATCCGCTTGCCGCAACGGGAATCACACCACCCTGAGCCCCGTCCCCACATCGTACGAGGCAGCTGCCGCACCTTCAAGCACAGCAACAAGAGCGGGGGTAGGTTAGAGGGACGCCGACTTAAGTCTGAGCAGAGCGAGATAGACGGAATTTTCGGGAGAGGTGCCCCTCCAGCCTATTCCATTCTCCGAATCCGCACCTCGATCTCCTTCTCTTCAGCCAGCAGTCTGACCAACTCTGACGTGTCGGTCTTGCCAAAGTGATAGGGATATAGAATCTTCGGCCGAAACGCTCTCGCGGCATCCGACACCATTTCCGGTGTCATGGTGTAAGGCAGATTCATAGGCAGAAATGCAACGTCAATCTCTTTCAGCGCTTTCATCTCTGGGGTGTTCTCCGTGTCGCCCGCGATGTAGACGCGCTTATCACCGAACGTAATGACGTAGCCGTTCCCATCTCCTCGGGGATGAAACGGCTCGCCCGAAGGACGCTTGTGGACAATATTGTAGGCGGGCATGGCCTCGATCCTTAACCCGCCGACCATACGCACGTCCCCGTTTTTCATCACGGTTCCGCCCGTCAGTTCCGAAGCGCACTTTTCGGTCAGCAGAATCGTCGTTCCATCCTTGCGCACCAGGGCGATCGCCTCGGGATCGAGGTGGTCTCTGTGCTCATGGGTGACCAGAATGATGTCGCCCTTCGGCATTGTGCTGTAATCGGCTTCGCGAGAGACCGGATCAACGTGAATGACCTTCTCCCCCAGCCTGAACATCAGTGTTCCATGGCCGATAAACGTGATCGTCAGCTCGCCCACGGATGTCTTGATGGTATCCTCCTCGAAATTCTCTATGGCCATTGTGTCACCCCCGGTGTCCTGTGCAAAAGTATCGCAACCGGCAAACGTCAAGGCCAAAATGGCAAAGAGAGCTGTCGCCATAAGTAGCTTGATCATGTCTTCCTCCCAGATGACATGCCTCCCTGTAGATCCTCGCACGGGAGGCTATGTTCTACAAGGCCTCTACATCCGACAACCGCATCATTGCATCGGCCGAGGCCGCCGAGACCCCCTGAATCACCACCGGAGATCCTAGACAATCATTCTCGCAACTTCAAGCGGAACGACGCGCACGGGGTCGGGGCACCCCAACATCCAGTCCAGGATATAGGATGAGTATCTACTCAGAGGCCCTCGGTTCCTCAGGGCAGATAGGCCGAAGAAGTGCTTGCACACTTGGCTGATGTGCCATAATTATGTGGGAGAGTAAGACAACTGTACGTAGGAAGGACGACAGCATGAACCGAAGGGAATTCTTAAAGAAGACGTCAATGGCTGCTGCCGTCGCGGCAGCGGGAGGTTTTGCTATTCCTGCCCGCAGCGTAGCTGGGGAAACGTCGCCTTCCAGTATTCCGCGCCCAGCGAAGCCAAATGTCTTGTTCATCGGGATCGACGACCTGAATACCAACATCAGCGCCTTTGACAATCCCAAGGTGAAGACTCCTAACCTCGAGGCCCTGGCGCGGCGCGGAACGGCGTTCACTCAGGCTTATTGCCAGTGTCCGCTTTGCAGCCCCAGCCGGACGGCGGTCATCACCGGGCTGCGGCCAGAAACAAACGGGGTCTTGTCCAACAACATCCTCTGGCGCGACAAGAATCCTGATGCCATTTCGCTCCCGCAACTCTTCTCTGCTCACGGTTATGAGACGATCCATATCGGGAAAATACTGCACGGGCATGACAACGAGAAGGGCGCCGGCTGGGACCGGATGGTCAATCAAATGGCCGGGATCAAATTGTCCGGCAAGAATGGCCGCGAGCTGCAGGGGCTTCTGACAGACAAGATCAAAGCCGGAAAAAGGCCTGACCCGATGGACAAGTTTTACCAATGGGGGCCTTCGGGACTTGAGGGGACGGACGAGATGGACGGACGGTTCGCCGCGCAGGCGATCAAAGTTCTAGCCGAGGAGCGCGAAAATCCCTTCTTCCTCGCGGTTGGATTTGGCAAGCCTCATCTTCCTTGGACAGCGCCGGACCGGTTTTTTGACGTGTATCCACTGGAAAGCGTCGATCTCCCGGATTATCCGCCCGATTACTGGAAGAGTCTTCCCGAACCAATCCGCACCCCTCCGATGAAGAACCTGATGAACCGGCCTGTAACACCCGAGCTTGTGCGCAGTTTGAGAAGAGCATATCAGGCCTGCTGCAGCTACGTGGATTACAACATCGGCCTGGTTTTGGAAACGCTAAAGGAAAATGGTCTTCAGGATAGCACCGTCGTTGTTCTTTGGAGCGACAACGGTTTTAAGGTCGGCTCGCACGGCATGTGGGGCAAGAACTCGCTGTGGGAAGAATCGTGCCGCGTGCCCTTGATCGTAGCGGTACCATGGATCGCGGAGAACGCCGGAAAACCGTGCTCGCGCTTTGTCGAATTCGTCGACATTTATCCTACCCTAGCTGATCTGTGCGGACTGCCCAAGCCGGAAACCGAGGGGCTGAGCATGACGCCGTTGCTGCGCGATCCTGAACGGCCATGGAAGAGGGCCGCATTCACCACGTGTCAGGACCAAGACAAGAAATACATCGGACGCGGAATGCGCACAGAAGAATGGCGTTATTCCGAATACAACAGCCCAGAACACGCCGAACTCTATGACCGCATCGCCGATCCCGGGGAAATGAGCAACCTGGCAGAAAAAGAAGAATATGCCGCCGTCGTAGCCGAGTTGAGCGATCTTTTAAAGCAAGGCTGGCAAGCCGCGTTGCCTGGAGAAAGTTGAAGAAGTACTGGGAAGAGTTCCTGACGAGCGAGGAGCTGCTTTGAGGGGCATTCTTACCGAGAACTCCACCCGCTGAGTATACAGGGCACGAAGATCCCCCGCAACTTCAAGCACAGCAACAAGGGCGGGGGTGGCGGTGGCGCAGTCGGCCGCTTTACCTACCCCGACCTGTGGAAACCTTGAGCTTCTGTTTCGGCGACTCGACCTTTGCCCTCGACAGTGTCACGTGAGCTATGTTGTTGAACGTTGTGATCTCGTCCGCAACGCTGTCCGCAGCATCCAGCACGACGTGGATATCCCTCGGGCGGCCCTCGATCTTGAAGCTGACGCTGATAGTCTCCGTACGCGGCTCCAGGTCAATCGGGGCCTCAAGCTCCGCTATCACCTGGGAGCTGATATTCTTGCAACCGTATTCCGGATCGCCATGGTAGAAGTCAACCGTCAGGTTGCGGACGGGTTTTGATCCGACGTTGTGTATCGTTGCCGTCACCACACCGCGCTCCGCGTCGTAGTCGATGTCATCCGCGCAGACGGCGGGATCGGGATAGAGGCCGGCGGGACGGCCGCGCAGGAGCTGATCGATCTCGATGACGTAGTTGATCCGCGGCTCGACCACTATCGGTATGGACTGTCCCCG
>Ga0180437_10012163_pt1 | contig 10217 bp, 8 predicted proteins | sample SS_ome_4_FD_132410 | JGI IMG/M metagenome (GOLD analysis project Ga0180437, IMG submission 132410) | Hypersaline lake sediment archaeal communities from the Salton Sea, California, USA - SS_3_D_1 metaG | ecosystem: Environmental > Aquatic > Non-marine Saline and Alkaline > Hypersaline > Sediment... | reverse complement strand
TTCATGACCGAGGCTGAGTTCAAGGCGCACGCCTTGGCCGAATTCCAGGCTGGCGAACTCATCGTCGTTTCGGGCGTTGACGACGACGAGACGAACCGCTTGCTCTGCGAGGTCAAGACCGACTTCAACGCAGCGAGTCGTGGCGCGATGGTGTACAACGCGCTTGAGGTCGTCGGCTACCCACGCGACGTGTTCTACGGGAGTTCCTTCTGGACCGCGAGGAACTACTACAGGAAGGGAGAGTATGTCTTCCCCTCCTCGTACGTCGACGACGGCGTCTTGTACAACGTCCCCATCAACTGCGCCAGCAGCATTTTGCTCAGGTTCAAGTACAAGTGTCTCGGTAACGGGATGAGCGGCGGGACGGAGCCGACCTGGCCGACCTCCGAGGGAGACACGGTCAGCGACAACGCCACTTCATGGGAGACCGTGAGTTTGTCTTACGGCGGTCTTACTTGGGAGATGATCCTCCTCAACGCGAGGCAAGGGACTGGTTTTGTCGCGCTTGCGCACAACGAGTTCGACCCGAACGGGAGCCGTGCTTTGACTGGCGACTTGGCCACCGACGCTGCGTATGACCTCATGCGCGGGTTCGGCCCAGCGGGCAACGTATTGAAACACAAGGCCTATTGGACGCGGGACATCTATCCGTATTACTCAAGGCTCTACTATCACGAGGGGAACAGCGTCCAATTGATCAAGGTTCAGGTTCCTGATCGTTGACGGAAACGTTCGCCGCAGCGCTCACTGGGATCCCGTCTTCGAGTTTGTGCCCAGCCCTGGAAATGTAGTGGATGAGTTGCCAGAAGGCTGGGAACAGCCACCAATGAAGTCCAGTCAAGTAGACGACAAGGAAAGAGCAGGCCAGAGACATTTTGTCTGCCATGCAAAATTTGCACGTGAAGACCTTCCCAACCAACCAGATTTTTCCAAGCCAATTGCGCGGCCTTTCAAACAGATCGATCTCGGTCAGGATGTGTGACAAATTCGCTATGGCCACGCCGAAGATGAGGGACAGTACCAGTCCCGCCAACAACGCCAAAAGAAAAAGTTGCATTACCTGCTCCCGCAGCGGCTGTTAGGACACACGTTTTTCTTGACCATCACGCCCGTCCTTGGATCATACACGGTGACTTGCTTGAACAGCCAGCCACACACGGGGCAAAATCCCTCTTGCTTGAACCGCCTTGGTTTGGGGGCTCTTGGAGTGGGTTTCGGAGGGGCCGCTGGCGGCTTTGGGAAGGCGGGAGAGGCTTGCCGCCAAGGCTGCCCGGCTCTGGGCTTGCAATTACACCCCATATGATCTCCTCTGCCATCTATTTCAGCAGACTGCACCAATCGACCTTTCAAAAACGGTGCAGATGCGCTTGACTCCGTATCCTCGTTATGATACAAGTAGGCCCAGGAGAGGGAGATCTGATGTACGAGAAGTTCAGCAACAGAGCGAGGAAGGCGATCCGCAACGCCACGAACGAGGCGGAGAAGCTGGGACATGACTACATCGGTAGCGAGCACTTGCTTCTTGGCATACTTAAGGACAGCAGTTCTGTCGGGGCCAACGTGTTGGACAACGTCCAGATAGACTACAAGAGCGTCCTTGAGCAAGTCAAGAAGATGGTCAAGCCGCCGATCGGCGTTGCCCCGCCAGGCGAGTTGCCCTTAACTGGAAGGGCCAAGTCGATCTTGGCCTCTGCCGTCAAGGAAGCGCAGAAGATGAAGCAGTTCAGTTACGTGGGGACTGAGCACATCTTGCTGTGCATCCTGGACGAGACGCAAGGCATGGCCGCTCAGGTCCTCATGTCATTGGGGGCCGACCTTGAGCAAATACGAAAAGAACTCTTTTCCTTCCTAGGTCCAGAAAACTTGAGCGACGACCAGGCGTCGTGGTCCACCAAACAAGACGAGGACACCAAAGTCGCTGATCCTTTCCCCGAGAGCAAGAAGAAAAAGAAGAAGACTCCAGCCCTCAACACCTTCGGGAGAGACTTGACGGAATTGGCCCGCAAGAACAAACTCGATCCTCTCGTCAACCGAAAGCGAGAGGTCGACCGCGTCATCCGGATCCTCGTCAGGAGGCGCAAAAACAACCCCGTCTTGCTGGGCGAAGCCGGGGTTGGCAAGACGGCGATCGTCGAGGGGCTGGCCCAGATGATCGTCTGCGGCAAGGTTCCCCCGATGTTCACCAACAAGCGCCTCATTGAGCTGGATCTGGGCGCGATCGTCGCGGGTACGAAGTATCGCGGCCAGTTCGAGGAGCGCATCAAGGCCATCATGAAGGAGGTCGCCGAGGATAGTAACATCATCTTGTTCCTCGACGAGATCCACACGCTTGTTGGATCTGGGGCAGCAGACGGAAGCCTGGACGGGGCGAACATGCTCAAACCCGCGCTGGCTCGCGGGGAGATACAGTGCATCGGGGCGACGACCTTCAACGAGTACAAAAAGTCCATCGAGAAGGACGCCGCCTTGGAGCGAAGGTTCCAGCCGATCAGCGTCGACGAGCCGACCCTGGAGGAGTCCATAGAGATCCTCAAGGGGCTTCGCTCGCGCTACGAGTCGCATCACATGGTCGAGATAACCGACGAGGCCATAGAGGAGGCCGCCAGGTTGAGCCAGAGGTACATCACGGATCGCCTCTTGCCAGACAAGGCCATTGATGTGATCGACGAGGCTGGCGCCAAGATCAGGCTCGACACGTCTGGTCTGCCTCCAGAAGTCGAGACTTTGGAGCAGAAACTTGACGAGACCAAGGCGAAGAAGGAGCAGTCTGTCGCCAACCAGGACTACGAGGCCGCCGCCAAGTTCAGGGACGAGGCTGAAGAACTCGCGGAGAAGTTGATTGAACTGAAGCAAGACCTGGCCAAGAACAGCAAGGTTGGGGTCGTGGACGGAGAGGTCATCAGGGTCATCGTCTCGTCCATATCCAAGGTTCCTTTGGATCACCTCACAACGGAGGACAAGACTCGCTTCCTTCAGATGGAGAAAGAGATATCAAAGCACGTGGTTGGGCAAGATCACGCCATCAAGACGCTATGCCAGGCCGTACGCAGGGCAAAGGCTGGCCTGAAGGATCCGCAAAGGCCCATCGCGGCCATGCTGCTGCTCGGCCCAACGGGCGTTGGAAAGACGCTCCTTGCGAAGTGCCTGGCTGAGTTCCTTTTCGGATCGAGGGACGCGCTGATCCAATTCGACATGTCGGAGTTCATGGAGAAGTACGCCGTCAGCAAGTTGGTCGGATCCCCTCCCGGATACGTCGGGTACGAAGAGGGCGGCCAACTCGTGGAGAAGATCCGCAAGAGGCCCTACAGCGTCGTCTTGTTCGACGAGATAGAGAAGGCCGACGAGGAGATATTCTCCATATTCCTCCAAGTCTTGGAGGAGGGGCGCGTCACGGACGGCCTCGGAAGAACAGTCGATATGAAGAACTGCATCGTCCTCATGACCTCCAACGTCGGGGCCAGGGAGGCAAGTTCCAAGGGGTCGGTGGGCTTCGGCAAGAAGGATCCAGAAAAGAACTTCGACGCAGTCAAGCGCGGCATCAAGGACGCCCTTGAGCGAACGTTCAAGCCTGAGTTCCTCAACCGACTTGACGACATGGTCTTTTTCAACCCGCTTGGTAAACTGGAGATCGAGAAGATCCTCAAGCTTGAGGCCGCCAAGGTCTTTGAGCGCGTTGCTGAGAAGGGGATTTCCCTAGAACTTACCAAGAAGGCCGAAGAATTTTTGGTTGAGCATGGGTTCGACGAGAAGTTCGGAGCGCGTCCCATGCGCAGGGCCGTGGAATCCAAGTTGGAGAATGGTCTTAGCGAATTCTTGATGAGTACTGACGTTAAGTCTGGGCAGGCCATAGTCGCCGACGCTAAGGGCGACAAAATGGTCTTCTCCATCAAGAAGAAAAAGTCGTGCAAGACCGCAACTTAGAATGAGGCTGGCATGAAACTGTTCCTTCTCGGGGACGTCCATCTGCGGGCGAAGAAGCTCTCGGACGTCTCCTCGGCTTGGTCCCGCATGATCCATTTGGCGACGGAACTGGAATGCGAATACATCCTCCAGGCTGGGGACGTCTTCGACCACGCGAACGTCTTCGGAAAAGAAGCGACGATCGGGACGATCTACGACGAGTTCCTGAAGCCTTTCAGCGCAGACCCATCCGTCCCAGAAATGATATGCATCCTGGGTAACCACGACATTGGCGGCCCCAACAACAAGGACGCCTTGGTCCCAGTCGACCATCATGACCTCATATCTGTTTTCAGGAAGCCATCGCAAAAGTTATTGAAGGGTCAAGTGGGGCTCGTGATGCTCCCGTGGATTGACCGCGCAACGCTGATGAAGTCCCTTGCTGGTAAGGGCATGTCGCCAGAGGAGTCCAGAGCGAAGATTGAGGAGTTGCTTTCGGGGAGGCTGATAGAGATCCTCTCCGGCTTTGTCAAGGACTACAAGGATCGTGGACGCCCCGTCATTTTCATGTCGCACTTGGAGGTGACTGGGGCGAAGATGGACAGCGGGATGGCCCAGAGCGGAGGTCTGTTTGAGTTCTCGCCGAAGAGTTTAAGCGAAATTGGAGCAGACTTTTACGCCTTCGGTCACATCCATAAACGCCAGCAAATAATAGGACTTCCGAACGAAAACGACGGGTATTTGGGGGCCATTTGCCAAGGCAAATTCGGAGAGGAAGACAACCCGTCTGGGGGCCGATTCCTTGAGATCTCCCCTGAGGGCGAGGTGTTAGCCGACAGATGGGTGAACGACTCCCAGTCCCCGCGATACTTCACCGTCGAGTCCATGGCAGAGGTCATGGCCATCGACCATTCAAAGGACTACGTCAAACTAAGGGCTGAGGCCAGACCTCCAGACTTGCCGCTCGGCGTCATCTTTGAGAAGAAGCCCACGAAGAAGCCCGATCAAAAGGAAGGCGACAGCGAAGTTGTCTTAGACGCGGAGACCTCGCTGGACGTCCTGCTACAAGAGTGGGGTAAAAGGAACGGCGTAGAGATCAGCCAAGTTCTCATTGATGACGCCAAGAATCTGAAACTTCCAGCCTCCCAATATGGCATCGGCTCATGGGAGTCTCTAGACAAGATCGTCTTGAAGAACATAACCTCCCACAAGGACACGGTCGTGGACTTGAATGGCATAAGAGGGGTCATTGGAGTTGAGGGGCCGAACGGGGCGGGGAAGACTTCCGTCCTCGAGTCGTGCCTCTTCTCCATGTATGGCAACGCCCCAAGTTACTCTGCCCAAGGACTCCTCTCGACCATGTCCAAGCAGATGGGGCTCGTGGAGGTACACTTCACTAGTTCCGGGCAGACCTATGTCGCCAGGAGGGAACTCAAGGGAGGCAAAAACTTCTCTCACAAAGCCTTCCTTTTCAAGGAAGGAAGCGAGGAGCCCGTCGCTGGGCCGAATGTTGGAGCCGTGAACAACGAATGCTCCGTTCTAGTGGGAGACAAAGACCTCGTCCTCGCTGGTGTGTTCGCGGCCCAAAGGGGAGAGGACAACATTGTCGACAGGGATCCCGCCGACAGGAAAGAGGTTTTCGCGAAACTTATCGGCAGCGAGAAGTTCCTTCGCATGTCGCAAGAGGCGAAAGAACTGGCCAAGGCCGAGTCAGCCGTCATAGAGGTCACTGAGGACAGGATCTCGGAACTCAAAGAGCAACTAGTCGACGACGATGACCTGCAACAGCAGATCCAAAGTACGTCCAAGGAGAAGGATGACGCAGAGGCATCCCTGGAGGAGGAAAGAACCTCCCTTGAGGACATCAAGTCCTCGATACATACCGCCAACGAGAGGGAAAGCCAACTGCTCGCGATCAGGGCCAAAATCGCTGAACTTGAGAAGAAAAAGAAGAGCATCAGCGAGGAGGGTCGCGCTTTGCAAGAGGAGCAAACCATGCTCCTTAAGAGCGATGCGGGAGAGGCTCAGAAAGGACTTGACGAGGCCAAAAAGGCTCTTGAAAAGTGCCTAAAAGCCAAGAAAGAAGTCGACCAGATCTCAAAAGAATCGGCGTCTCTCATGGCAAAGTCCTCAGAGCTCAAGGCCAAGGCGTCGGAGATGGAGTCCTCAAGGGTGGCGGCGTACACCAAAAGGCGAAAAAGCGCGGAAGAGGCGCAGAAGAAGGTCGCCGAAGAGCGCCAGACAAACTTTGAAAAGATCAACTCCTTGCTGGAGGAACTAAAGGGTAAGATCAGGGGCCTGGAGACAGACATCAGGGAGTCTTGCCACAAGGCAGACCTCATCAAGGGCTTCCCAGACCTCCCAGAATGCAAGGCTTGCGTGCTGGCCAAGGACTGCATAGAGGCCAAGGACTCCGTCCCCGGGAAGGTCAAGGAACTGGACGCCTTGAAGGATCGTGTCTCCACGGGGGAGCAAAAGAGGAGCGCCTACATACAGAAGACCAATGATTTGGTCGCTGCGGAGGCGTGTGAGGAGGAATCGGAGTTCCAGAAGGACGTCCTAGCCGAACTGGCCACCTTGAAGGAGAAGGCGGAGACGCTCAGCAAGGAGGCGACAGAGAAGGTTCCGTCAGCCGAGTTGAGCGCCTTGGCCGACAAAGAGGAGGCCTTGTCTGGCGCGGTCGCCGAAGCCGAGGCCAACGTCTCAAAGTGCAAAGACTCGTTGTCCAGGATAGAGACGATCAAGGCCTTGATCGCCAAATTGCGAGAGTCGTTCGGCGAGGCCGTGAAGGAGCAAGAATCGCTCAAGGAGACCATGCCGAAGCCGATCGACTTGATCTCCTTGCGGGCAACCCAAGCACAAGCCGAGGAGGCCGTCAAGGAGGCCACCCAGAAGGTCACCGACCTGGCCGTCAAATACGGCAAGTTGGAGTCCAAACTTGAGGAAAACGAGAAGCGGAGGGCCGAATGGCTCAAACTCTCTTCGTCGATTTCCTCAAAGAAGGACTTGATCGCACGGATGACTACCCTTACAAAGGCATTTGGGAGGGACGGTATCCCACAGATGCTCACGGAACGTACCGTGCCCCGCTTTGAGGAGTTGATGAATGAGTTGGTCTCAGAGTTTGAATGCGGCTACGAGATCCAAGTCCTCACGGAGAGGACGACCAAAAAGGGGACCAAAGAGGACGTCATCCTCATCCAAGTCGACGACGGGTACGGGTTCCGAGATGTGCGTTCCTATAGTGGTGGAGAGAGCCGACTTCTCAAGTACTTGGTCAGCATATCGTTCGCCATCATCCAAGCAGAGCGCTCCGGCAAAGGGCTCAAGGTTCTCATTTTGGACGAGGCGGTCGAGAGCCTGGATGACGACAAGTCTGGGGATTTTATCGCCATGGCCATGAAACTCCCCAAATTCTTCAACCAGGTGTTCATCATCAGCCATAATCTAAGGATACTCAGCGAGATCCCTTGCAAGATTAAGATGGGCAGGATAGGGAAGCACCCGTCCACGGTCACCGTTTCGACGTCTGGGGTGTAAATGAGGTACGGAAGCGTATGCTCTGGGATCGAGGCCGCCAGCGCGGCCTGGGAGCCACTCGGGTGGAAGCCACAGTGGTTCTCTGAGATCGCTGAGTTCCCAAAGGCAGTGCTCAAGCATCGCTTCCCGAACGTCCCTAATCATGGAGACATTTCCAATGTCCTCGCGCTCGCGGAAGAAGGCCGAACGGCCCCCGTCGATATTCTTGTCGGAGGAACCCCCTGCCAGGCCTTCTCGCCGCAAGGGGCGAGGGGATCCCTCAAGGATGACCGGGGAAACCTCTCCCTCATCTATTGCAGGCTCGTCAGGCTCCTCCACGAGCGAGGGCTCAAGTTCTCCGTCTGGGAGAACGTCCCGGGAGTACTCTCAGCTCGCGATAACGCCTTCGGCTGCGTCCTCTCTGCCCTGGTCGGTGCTGACCGCCCCATCGTGCCAAAGCGAGGATGGTCTCGCTGTGGCGTGGCTTCTGGACCACTACGAAGCGCCGCCTGGAGAGTTCTGGACGCCCAATACTTCGGACTGCCCCAGAGACGCAAAAGACTCTTCCTTGTCACGTGTCCTGGAGGAGGATCCGATCCCGCAGAAGTACTACTTGAGCCCAAGGGCGGCAGCGGGGATCCTGAGGCGATCAGACAAGCGAAAGAGAGAAATTCCATCGGTTCTGCGAAATGCCCTCGTGAAGGTGGCCGCCCGGTCGCCTTCTCTTCGAAAGACGATGGGGCAGACGCGGGGCTCATAGCCCCCACATTCAGGTCCATGGGGAACTTGAAGTCCCACGCCAACGCTGGCGGCCAGTTGGCCGTCTTCTGCGAGAGCGGGATACGACGAATGACGCCTATGGAGTGCGAAAGGATCATGGGGTTCAGGGACAATTGGACGCTATGCTCCTTCCCTGGGCACAACGAGCCATACAAGAACAAGGCCGGGTTCGTAGCTGACGGGCCTCGCTATCACGCCCTTGGCAACAGCATGGCTGTTCCCGTCATGCGCTGGATAGGTGAGAGAATCATGGAGGCAGACAGATGAAGATATTCCTGGACATGGACGGCGTCTTGTGCGACTGGATCGGCGCTGCCTGCAAGGTGATGGGCAAGGACAAGGAGGCCTCTCTGAGAGACCAGCCATGCGGGGAATACGGGATAGAGATCGGAATGGGCGTCGACCCACAAGAGATGTGGAAGGCCGTGGATGACCTCGGGGAGCAGTTCTGGGTGGACATCAAGCCCTACCCATGGGCCTGGCAACTATACAGATGCTGCCAAGCGCTCGGGGAGACGTACGTCTTGTCGTCTCCGAGCATCCGATCCGCGTCCTCTTCTGGGAAGATCAAGTGGCTCCGCGAGTTCACTCACGAGGAGCGGTTCACGTCGTACGTGTTCACGAAGCACAAGCATCTCCTGGCCGCAAAGGACGCCGTCCTAGTAGACGACAAAGACAACAAGGTCTCGGAGTTCATCACGGCAGGCGGGTTCGGGGTCGTGTTCCCCCAGAAATGGAACTCTAACTACCAGAAGTACCTCGACAAGGGTGACGATGCTTGGATGGACGTGGTCGCAGAATTGAAGAACATAAGGGAAACGATCCATAAGGAGCCAAGAAGTGCGATCTGCTGAAGACTTCGTCAACGAGATGTTGCGAAAGAAAAGGTCTTGGTCTGCGATACTCTCCGTTTCTGGAGCCATCAGGGGAGGGTCATGGAGGAAGAGGGTCAAGGAGATCCTCAAGGATAAGGGCTTGATCCCGGAAGACCATGAGGCTATGCTCTCTGAGAGGGATCAGATCATCAAGAAGCAACGCGCTGAGAAAGTAAAGAAAGAGAAGAAGAGACGAGCCAAAATAAGGAAGGGCCGGAAGAAATGCCGGAAAAAGAAAAGTACTACCCGTACAGCCAGCACATAAACTCTCCCGGGCGCAATTTGCTAGCCAACACGGGTATAGTCATCCACTTTAAGTCAAACTGCATTCCCGAAAAGAAAAAGAAACCAAAGTCTAAGCGCAAACCCAAGCCAAAATCCACGAAGTCCAAAGCCCCTGATCGCTGGGACTTCGTGGAGTAGGACTAGCCCATGTAGGGAAGCTTGATCCTGGGGCCTTGCGGGTCAGGGATCTGGCTGTAGTAATTCGACTTCAAGGCTCTCGCAGTACGCTCCACGATCTCCTTCAAGGAGGCCTTCGGCTTCCTCATCAGGCTCTCCACGAAGAAGTAAGAGAACGCCCCGACTGGCTTGCCCCTGATCACCGTGTCCGCAGCCGTCTGGAAACTCTGACATGCAGAAACAAAGCCCACATCGAGCTCCTTGGCGTGGCCCCTCGTGAGGAGCGGCTTGATGATCTTCCGCGCCCTTATCTTCAGGATCATGGGCTCCAGTTTCGGCGGTAGCGGCATCGTCCTGTTCTTGTCTGCCTCCAGCGCCCTCGTGAGGTCGCCACTGTGGCACGAGTCGCTGGTCCAGTAGAACTTGACGTCGTCTGGCATCTCCCAGAAGAACTTGAAGTAGTCGTCGTCCGTGATCATCCTCTTGCGCGTCCAGTCGAAGTCATACGGGCAGACCGCCTCGTCCAAGCCGTCTGTCTCCTTGCTCGGGATCTGAACGCCATGTCCGCTGAAGTGATGGATGGCGTACTCACCAGGCTTCACGTCGGCCAGCCACTTCATCGCGTTCTTGTAGTTCTTGGTCGTGGCTTCCTTATTGAGTAGCAGCCTCATGTTCTTCGGATCCACGTTGAACTTCTCCAGCAAGGCCAACTGGAACATGTCTATGTCGTTTATGCAGCCC
>Ga0180437_10012161_pt1 | contig 10218 bp, 10 predicted proteins | sample SS_ome_4_FD_132410 | JGI IMG/M metagenome (GOLD analysis project Ga0180437, IMG submission 132410) | Hypersaline lake sediment archaeal communities from the Salton Sea, California, USA - SS_3_D_1 metaG | ecosystem: Environmental > Aquatic > Non-marine Saline and Alkaline > Hypersaline >... | reverse complement strand
GAGATGCTGCGCGATTCCAATCTTGGCCCCGCTACCTGATCAAAGGCGCTCACTTGAGCGTCTTTTTACTTAAGGTTCCAGTCCCTGACGAGATGCTGCGCGATTCCAATCTTGGCCCCGCTACCTGATCAAAGGCGCTCACTCGGGCGTCTTTTTGCTTTCCTCCCAGTCTCTGACGAGATGCTGCGCGATTCCAATACTGTCCCTTCTTCCTTTAGCGAACTATATCGCATCACGATATGCTTTTTTTGTTTTATCTTAGGAAATAGAACCACAAATCTTTCATCGCACAGAAGTATATTTCGTGGACAGCAATTCAGGGATATTTTCCCACCTGCATCCTGGTTTCCAGTGTCTTTTCAACGAGATAAATATAGTAGAATCATTTCCGGCAAATTGTTTTACTAATTTGTCTGTCCACCATAAATTTCTTCAACAAAATAAATTTCACCAACCGCAACTGCCGCGCTACCAGGTCGCTCACCCACGTATGGTGAAGGTCCTTTCCTATTTTATTGACCATCACCCAATTTCGCCTTTAAAAGGTGTTCGTTGAAAATTCAATTATTTAGAAGTGTCACAGCGCGACATAAATGGGACCGCATCAGGGTGAGTTTATGGTTCATACCGCTGGTCATGTCGCTGTTAGCAATCCCGCTGGCTTCGTTGATGTATTCGATAGATTTAAAGATCCCCAACGAAATACTTGAAACTAGCCGCCTGATCCTGGATGGCTCCCCCGATGAACTGCGCAGCAGCCTGATAAGCATTGCCGGAACTATCCTGACAACCGCCGGGGTGGTCTTCACTCTGCTTACATTGCCGCTTTTGACCGTAGCGACCTAGTACGGCTCTCGCTTGCTGCACGTCTTCATGCGCGACCGCACCACCCATTTCGTTCTCGGCATGTTTACGGCTACATTTGTCTATTGTCTCACAGCTACCATATCCATCCACCCTGAGGACCTCGAGATGGAAGGACCTCAAATAACAGCCACGATGGGACTGCTTTTAATGGTTGGGACTTTCGCCTCACTGATCCTGCTTATACAGCATTTCAGCAACCTTCTGCAAGCCCCCAATATCGCCGCATCTGCAGGCGCAAAACTACAGGATGTTCTTATCGCGGAACCCCTTGAGCAGGGGTGAAATGGTGGACGATACCCCGGTAAGCGCGGGGGTTCTGCCCGCCGCCTTGAATGTAATTGTTCAAAAACCGGAATAATATGCATTAAAATTAACGGATGATACACCGGGAAGCCCCTTTTCGGCTCCCTGATTAGCCGACTGGTCCGCTCCGGGCGTTTCCAGGTCAATTCCCCTGCCGGAGTTCCCGCGGGAGTGGACCCGGCGCTGTTCTTCAGGATACCGACCGCAAAACAGGGCGGCACCATCCTCAATAATCATCCAGGCCATAACCGGCCAACAGGAGCAACAATGCATAATAAAATAAACTCCCATCGTTTTCCCGCTATCGCCGTCCTGGCTGCGCTGCTTTGCTTCTGCCTGCTGACGGCTGTGCCAGCGTTTGCCCAGGGGCCTGCTGTCCAGGAAATCACGGGCACTATCAACCCCGGCGGGCTTGACATTTTTATGGTCCCAGGCCTGAAGGAAGGCCAGACGCTCTACGTTTCGATGGAACACATCTCCGGCAACCTGGACCCAGTCATATACTTGGCGCCTGCAGAGGTTGACCTGAATGCTCTAATAGGTGGCTACCTCGCCGAGGTGCAGCGCCTGCTCGATTCGTCGGAATATCCGCTCGCTGAGTTACCAGCTCTGGCTGACCGGACCTTCCTGGCATGGGACGATGACAGCGGGGAGGGTTACAACACCGCCCTGGAGTTCAAAATCCCGCAGGACGGCGATTACATCCTGGGCGCTTCGGGAGCCCTTTCGTCAGCCGGGAGGGAAACTTCAGGCGTTTACCGCCTGCTTATCGGGCTGGATGCGCCGGAAGTGCTGAGCGGTGAGGCGGTCCCCGGCGAGGTGTTCCTCGCATTTCAGAATGACGAACTGCTGGGAATGCCAGGCCGGGTCCAGAAATATAGCGGCAGCCTGACTGACGGTGAACCTTTGGTCACCCTGCCCCTTTATGATTTCGACCCGGGCACTACACTCTACGCTTTTGTCGTCGCCACCAGCGGGAACCTGAAGCCGATCCTGGTGCTGCGGGATTTTGGCGATAAGCCAGTGGGTGTGGCTAACCTGCAGGGCACAAACAGCCAGGCATCCCTGGAATATGAACTGCCGCAGGGCGGTCAGGCCTACAGCCTGGATATTTACTCCACTCCCATCGGCGGGGAGCCCACATCTGGGGATTTCCGCCTGCTGGCTGGCGTGGACGCCCCGGAAGTGCTCACCGGACAGGCTGAGCAGAACAGCCAGCGGGTGCTGCGCACGCCTGTTGAAGTACAGACCGGTCTCAAGCTCCAGCAGATTGTGATGATCGACCAGTCAAACGAGATCATGAGAGCGGTCGGAACGATCCAGCTGTCCTGGAATGACCAAAAGCTTGCTTTCAGCCCGGATGAGTGCAACTGCGAGGTGAAAGAGTACACTGAGAATGAATTTAACCAGTTCCTTGAAGATACCGGCGGCGATTGGCCTGATTTTACCTTCTTCAACCAGCAGGGCAACCGCTGGACGCTGAGCCGGGTCGTGCAGGTTCTGCCGGACGGCAGCGTCACCTACCTGGAGCGCTTTTCAACTGACTTCCAACTTAACTTTGACTTCAGCAAATACCCGTTTGATGTCGAGGATTTTTACATTTACGCCGACCTGGTTTACCCGGAAGACCGCTATGTAATGGTTCCCACAGAGGGGTTCAGCGAGATCGACCCTGAACACGGCGAGGACGAGTTCATCCTGACTGGTTTCGATACTTCAGTCAGCAGCGTTATTTCGAGCCGCGCCTACCCGGTTTCGCGCTTCACATTCCATTTCAACGCCCCGCGCTACCTGATGTACTATCTCTTCCGCATCTTCATCCCGGTTCTGCTGATCATCCTGATCTCCTACATCACTTTCTTCTTAAAGGATTTCACCCGGCGCATCGAGGTGGCAACCGGCAACGTCCTGCTCTTCATCGCTTTCAGCTGGAGCCTGGCTGAAGACTACCCCCGCATGGGCTACCTGACCTTCCTGGATGCCATCATGGCGATCACCTTTATAATCAATACCCTGGTGGTGATCTATAACGTTTATCTGAAATGGCTGGAATCCACCGAAAGGCGCGAGCAGGCTGAGCGCATTGACCGCATTGCGGACGTGGCTTACCCGCTCAGCTACCTGCTGGCTTTTGGGTTGACGATCCTGATATTTTTCTTCTAGTCTGGCGGGCGAAAAGGATAACGGTGAATATTCGTCTGTTGGATTGTTTTCCTGGCTGAATGGATGCCTTGAATGGAGGATTTTCCGGATGCAGAAATATTCCCAAATAATTCTGGTCGCAGCCTTTTTTCTGGTGAGCTGCCAGGCTGGTTCCCCTGCTGAGACCCCATTCGTAATCGAGCCCGTTGATGAAAGAACGGCCGGCATCATTAAAGCCCAGCAAGTTGAAGAAACTCAGGCAGAAATACCGCTCCCAGGCCCAATCCCCACACCAGCGCAACCCGGGTCGGGAAACGCGGAAAACCCGGGCACAACCTTTCCAAGAGTAGAAACCCCCTTTGAACTGCCGCCCGGTACGGAGATCGTTGCACTGCTCGGCTCCGACAGCGCCTTTCCTCTAATCCAGCAAACAGATACCATCCTGTTCCTTTTCCTGAACAGGCCAAACGGGACTGCCGCCCTGCTTTCCTACCCGGCGGACCTGGTTGTCTCCCAGCCTGACGGGCAGGTGGGGAAGTTAAACGAACAGTTCAAAGAGGGCGGGCCGGACCGCTTTAAGAATACAACCGAATACAACCACGGTTTCTCGCCCAGTAAGTGGGCCCTGATCCATTTTGACAGTTTTATCGAATTTGTGGACGACCAGGGCGGCGTGACCCTCGAAGTCAAAAATCCCCTTCCGGATGACTGCGGCGGGATCCCTGCCGGCTCAGTTCTGCTGGACGGCGCAAGCGCCCTGTGCTACGTGCGCGAGATCAGGACCTCCGGGGAATTTGACCGTAGTCTCAGGATGCTCAGACTGTTAAAAGCAGTCATCCAGCAGACCGTCCGTTTCGAAAACCTGGCGAAGCTGCCTGGCTGGTACAGGGAGTACCGCAGCACCGTCCAGACCGACCTGGGGCTGTTCGACCTGCTGCGCTATTTCCCGCTTGCGTTAAAAATTAAGGACCTGGATAACATCCGTTATTTCCAGGTAAGCCCGGATGAGGTGCTGCCGGTCCAGCTGCCCGCGGGTCGGGGCAGCGGACATGCGATTGACCCGCCCAAATTCAGGATTCTGATGGATAAGTTAATCCAGTCCCTGGATGGATAATCCGGCTTAAACAGCTGGATCGGCACCAAAACCCAAACCATCCCCCTTCACCACCTCAATTCACTTGATTCTTGGATAAATCTTCCCTTCCCCCTTACTAATTTTCATTGCAAGCTGGTTAATGGTTTTCAATTATAATTATTAACGGCGAATTAACCATCCAAATGGTGGGGATAATTTAAAAAATCCGGCTGTGTCGGAAAGGCGGAGCGCGCCTATCTTCTGGTCATATCCCACATGAAATATAAAGTCAAAGCCACAAATCCGGCTGCAATTACCCCCCACAACAAAGCCCGCCACCCCCCCAGGCTGCTTATCGCCAGCCCGCCTGTGAACAGCAGCCCGGACAGCGAAAATCCGAGCGAGTATGAACGGCGGTCGAGCACCTCCATCGTTTTCTTCCCCCGCGCCGAAGCCTCCCAACTGGCGTAGCCCAGCACAGCTAAGGCGCCAGCCAGCCCCGTGATCCACAGCGCGTTTCCAAACAGGTCCATCCAATCGATCATAACTGATGCGGATTCTAACTTCGAATACTCTGAATCGGCAAGGAATTTTCAATGAGGCGAATAACCCAGATTAACCAGAACGAACCCGGCTGGGACACGGTCATCCGCCCGCAGCGCGGCTGGCTTGACCTGCACCTGGGGGAGCTGTGGGCTTACCGCGATCTGGTGGCTCTGTTTGTCCGGCGCGATTTTGTCTCAGTCTACAAGCAGACCATCCTGGGCCCGCTCTGGTACCTGATCCAGCCACTGCTGACCACCCTGGTCTTCACAGTCATCTTCGGGCGCCTGGCAGGCCTGCCGACCGACGGGCTGCCGCCCTTCCTGTTCTACCTGTCCGGCATCGTGATCTGGACCTATTTCGCCGACTGCCTGAACAAGACCTCCCTCACCTTTGTGAGCAACGCCAGCCTGTTCGGCAAGGTCTACTTCCCGCGCCTGGCAGTCCCAATCAGCATCGTCATCTCCAGCCTGGTCGCCTTTATTATCCAGTTCCTGCTCTTCCTGGCTTTTATGGTCTATTTCTGGCTGAGAGGCGCCCAGATCGAGCCCAACCTGTGGGTACTGCTCACCCCCCTGCTGCTGTTCCTGATGGCGAGCATGGGGCTCGGATTCGGGATCATCGTCTCCTCCCTGACCACCCGCTACCGCGACCTCCGCTTCCTGGTGGGCTTCGGGGTCCAGCTCTGGATGTACGCCACCCCGGTCATCTACCCGGTCTCGGCGGTCCCCGAGGGGCTCCAATGGATCATCCGGCTCAACCCGCTCACCCCGGTGGTGGAGAGCTTCCGCTACGCCTACCTGGGTTCCGGCACTGTCAGCCCCGCCAGCCTCCTCTACAGCTCCGCCTTCACCCTGGTGGTCCTGGTCGCCGGGCTGCTGCTGTTTAATAGGGTTGAAGCGACCTTTATGGATACTGTTTGAGAATATCGAATTTGGAATTTTAAATTTCGGATTTCGGATTGTGGAAATATTAATTGATGGATAAAAATGCCTTATTGGAAAGAACAAAAGATATCGCTATCGATATTATTCAATTCGTTTCCAATTTACCAATAAATAAGGCAAACGACGTGATGCCATATCAACTTCTAAAATGTGGGACTTCGATTGGAACAAATTATCATGAAACAAACCGGGCTGAATCAAAAGCTGATTTTATTCACAAAATCTCAATCATAGAAAAAGAAGCCGCAGAAACGCAGTATTGGCTGGAATTATTTAAATCAATGGATTTCGGCGAATTCGAAGAGCGCCGGAACTTGATACTTGAAGTGAGCGAGCTTCTGGCGATTTTTACGGGTATTGGAAAAACCAGCAAACAAAAATACAGATGAATTCGAAATTCGAAATAGAATAATAATGACACCGGTAATTAAAGTCGAAAACCTCAGCAAACAGTACCGCCTTGGCCAGATCGGCGGCGGAACCCTCTCAGGAGACCTGAGCCGCTGGTGGGCGCGCTTCAGGGGCAACCCCGACCCATCCCTGCGGATCGGCCAGGAGGACCTTGGCGACCACCGGGGCGAGACCATCTGGGCGCTGCGGGATGTCTCCTTCGAGGTCGAGCAGGGCGAGGTGCTCGGCATCATCGGCAAAAACGGCGCCGGCAAGAGCACCCTGCTTAAAATCCTCTCGCGCATCACCGCCCCCACCAGCGGGACCGCCAGGTTGAAAGGGCGGGTAGGCTCCCTGCTGGAGGTCGGCACAGGCTTCCACCCCGAGCTGACCGGGCGGGAAAACATCTACCTGAACGGCGCCATCCTTGGAATGACCCGGGATGAAGTGACCCGCAAGTTCGCCGAGATCGTCGACTTCGCTGGGATCGAGCAGTTCATCGACACCCCCGTCAAGCGCTACTCCTCCGGGATGTACGTCCGCCTGGCGTTCGCGGTCGCCGCCCACCTGGACCCCGAAATCCTGCTGGTGGACGAGGTCCTGGCGGTGGGGGACGCTGAGTTCCAGAAGAAGTGCCTGGGAAAGATGGGGGATGTAGCCCAGGAGGGAAGGACGGTATTGTTTGTAAGCCATAATATGAATTCTATTGAACATTTATGCAATAAAAGTCTTCTGCTTGTTCAAGGAAAGATTTTATTACTTAACTCAACGCAAAAAACAATTGAATACTATTTAGAAAAAAATAAAGACAGAAGTGCAGTTTATTCAGCACCATTAGCAACTATATCTAAAAAATTCAAAAAAGCTTTCTACAGAAACATACGTATCTTATCAATACAAGGTGTTCCAACTAATAGTATTACAATGAATCAAGCTATCAAAATAGAATTAAATTTTGAAGTTTGTCAACCTCCTTTAGTAAATCCAAGTTTTGGAATTGAAATTCAAGGTCCAACAGGCCAACCAATATCACGAATAATTACAAAGGAAACATATGGGACTTTACCAAATTCAAAAACTGGAGGAAAAATTTACTTATCAATAGAAAAATTAAATTTATTACCTGGTATTTATTATATAACAGCTGGTATTTCTGAATCTGGTCAACAGATCGAGACTATCCCAAATGCTATAAAATTTGAAATTTTGTATGCAAATATCTATTCAACTGGAAAACTGCCTCCTTCACATTCTGGCTATGTATATTTTCTATGTAATTGGGATTTCGATTACACGTAATTAATAAATTTTTGAAAATTGTTGTTTGTGCTATAAGAATTTTTTTGTTGAATTTCATTAATAAATCTTTAATCCCCAAATATTATTCCCTTTATTAATATAAATTATTAAGTGGAAAATTACAGATTAACTAATATGGTTTCCTCAAATATAAAAAATAAACGACTTGTTTTCACAGTAACCCCAGGTCGTAGTGGAACTAAATATTTATCTATTCTTTTGAAATATCTTCCAAATGTTACATGTTTTCATGAACCAGATCCAAATTTTTCTGAAGTAATGCGTTATTCTCAAACAAATAAAAAAATTGCATATGATTTTTGGATTGAAAAAAAATTGCCGTTTATAGAACAATGCAATACATTCACTTACATTGAAACAAGTCACATGTTCTGTAAAGGTTTTTTACAACCTCTTCTTGATTTGAATATTATTCCAGATCTAATTATATTAAAAAGATCATGCCGAGAGGTTGCGAAAAGTTTATTCAAACTCAAAGTAATTCCCGGAAGAACAAAAAAGGGGTTGATTTATTTATTAAGTCCTGAGGATCCAGGAGTTCTATATTTACCAAATTGGAATAATTTCCATGATTATCAATTATGTCTTTGGTACTGTTTGGAAATAGAACGACGTCAAAAAATCTATGGGGAATTACTTAAAGCTAAAAATGCTCGCGTTGTTCTTATATCTATTGAAGATTTATCTAAAATTTCTAAATTTTTATACCTACTTAGAGAACTGGACCTTTATTACCTAAATTTTCTTGTGTGGCTTTATTACTTAAGGAATAGATCTAAAAAAGTAAACCAAAAAGTTGATGAGAAAACCTTTCAATCGCATGGAATAAAAATAAATTCTCTAGAAGATGATTTATTTTCATGCATTAATTTTAATATTATCACTTGAATAAGATCGAATATTTATATCTCAATTACCTCAATAAAAAAATAAGTAAAATTAGAAGAAATTTTTATGAGAGGTTGATTAATCCAATTGTAAAAGCCAGACTAAAGACTTTGGAGCGAAACTTCCTCTCAGAATATTTCCCGCTTCTTCAATCAAATACTTATCGCAGTAATACTATCAAAAGTCTTTTGCCTGTATATCAATATTATATTAAGCATGTATCAAATCCTGTTATGACAGTCTCCCTAGAAACTGCTTCGACACTTTTTATAATATGTGAATATATTGCTCCATCTAGAATTCTCGATTTAGGATCAGGTTTTAGTTCATATGTTTTTAGAAAATATTCTTCTTTACAAAACGGTAAAGTTACAGTTTATTCAATTGATGATGATTCTTATTGGCTAGGAATGACAAGAGATTTCTTAAAATATCAAAATTTATCCTCCAATAATTTAATTCTTTGGAAAAGTTTTATAAGTAATGAATATCATCATTTTGATCTAATTTTTAATGACATAGGTACTATGGTATTTCGAGAAAAGGTACTACCCATGGTACTTGGGTTTGCTAATCCAAAAAGAAATGTCATTATTCTTGATGATATGCAATTTTCTACTTATGAAAAACGAGTAAAACAAGTTTTACAAAACTTTTATTTCAGAAGTGCGAATTTAATTAGTACTACAAAGGATGAATTTGGTCGCTTTTCTGCATTATTAATTAATGTCTTTCCAAAATAGTTTTATATCCGTCTTGTAGGAATAAATTTCGCGAATTGTTGATCCAATTTTGAATATCATAATAAATTAATACAATCAATAGCCATTACTTTACATTTACAAAAAAATCACAATTGACCAATGATAACCACTTTTGAAGTAAAACAAGAATATGAATTAAATTGCCCACCAGTTTTATTTGTTATTTTTAATCGACCCGATTTGACTTATCGGGTTTTTGAAAGAATAAAAAAGGCTCGTCCAAATCAGCTTTTTATTGCAGCTGATGGATGGCGATCGGATAAACCAGGCGAAGAACAATTATGTAAAAAGGCGCGCTCAATTGTAGATAAGGTGGATTGGTCCTGTGAACTTTATACTCTTTTTCAAGAAGAGAATTTAGGTTGTAAATTTGGACCACTCGCAGCTATAAATTGGTTTTTTAAGCATGTTGAAGAAGGGATTGTACTCGAAGATGATTGTTTACCTGATCTGACATTTTTTAAATATTGTGAGGAATTATTATCATATTATCAAAATAACTTAAAAATCTTAACTATAAGTGGCTTCAACTATGGTTATATTACTGATTGCCACATATCTTATTCTTTCAGCCAATTCATGAACCCAGTAGGTTGGGCGACATGGAGACGCAGCGCTTTAATAATCGATTACAACCTTAAAGAATGGTCAAAAATCAATAAGAATTGGTTTTTATATTCAAGACTGCGGTCTTCCATGGTTGATTTTGACTGGAAATGGGTTAAGAATTGGCGCAGTACCTATGATGACCTGACAGAAAAAAATGTGGATGCCTGGGATTATTACTGGATATATGCCGGGTTAAAAAATCGGAAGTATTCGGTCGTTCCTCACCGAAATTTAATTAAGAATATTGGATTCAATGAGAGCGCAACTCACACCCGGGATCCTGAACACCCCATATCCAAAGTTGGAACAAGTTCAATCGAACTCCCCTTAACCCATCCGGATTCAATTTCAAGAAATGTTGATTATGAGG
>Ga0180437_10012160_pt1 | contig 10219 bp, 13 predicted proteins | sample SS_ome_4_FD_132410 | JGI IMG/M metagenome (GOLD analysis project Ga0180437, IMG submission 132410) | Hypersaline lake sediment archaeal communities from the Salton Sea, California, USA - SS_3_D_1 metaG | ecosystem: Environmental > Aquatic > Non-marine Saline and Alkaline > Hypersaline >... | reverse complement strand
GTCCGACAAAGAGGAAGCCGAATTACATAAAACCATGTCGGAGGCCGATGAAAAGTATATCCAAAATGGCGTTTTGACACCTGAGGAAGTCGCGGAAAGCCGGTTCGGCGGCGAACATTATTCGATCCAAACGACGATCGATATCGAATCCAGGGAACCGGCCGGGAACGGAGAGGGGGAAACCGAATAAATGCCCATCATGCGTTGTACCCGCAAGGGTCGCCGTGGGTGGAAATTCGGAAAAAGTGGTTTCTGTTACATTGGACCGGCGGCCAAAGCCAAAGCAAAAAAGCAACAAAAAGCCATGTTCGCCCGCGGATATCGTGGTGACGCGGACGACGAAATCGTCCGTAAAATCGCCGCCCGCCGTGAAAAAATGGGGCGCGCCAATTTCCGCGGCCGTCGCCCACCGGCGTGGTTGCATCCAACACCCGTAGAAATAGCATATCAAAAAGCATTGTTCGAGATCGTGAACGCGATCGCCCAGGCGGCCGACGACGTGGTGATTCCACATTTGGCCGGGTTGGTCGCCGAACGTGACGCCGATTTTGGCAGGACGGATGGGTGGCCGGAGGAATCGGCAAAAGTGATCGACACGTTGAAAGTCCAGGTCAACCGGAATAATCCGTATCCAAACCCGGAACCATTGGCGCGCGACATCGGCGAAAAAACGGCCCAATGGAACGACAAGGAATGGCGCAAGGTATTGCGGGCCACGATGGGCGTCGAATTGTTACAGGCCGAACCGTGGTTGAATAACCTTTTGGATTCGTTCACACGCCAAAACGTCGATTTGATCAAATCGATTCAGGACCAGGGAGTCGGCCGGATACAAACCATGGTCCAAACCGGCCTTGCGGCCGGGACGCGCCACGAACAGATCGCCAAAGACATCAAAAAAACGTATGTCGTCACGAAAAACCGGGCGCGGTTGATCGCGCGCGACCAGGTTTCGAAATTGAACGGCCAAATCACGGAGGCCCGCCAAACCAATATCGGGATCGAGTCGTATATTTGGAGGACGTCAAAGGACGAACGGGTCCGGCCGACCCACGCGTCGAAAGAGGGAAAGACGTTCCAATGGGCAAAACCACCGTTCGACACCGGCCACCCAGGCCAGGACATACAATGCCGATGCACGGCCGAACCTGTCATGGACGATTTATTGGACCAGGTAATCGAGGAACGAAAGATAATCACGCCAATGCCTGTCGCTATGCGTCCTATGCGGTCCAGAACGGCAAGGCCAACCAGGACCAGGAAAAAGCCCGCGCCGCCGCCGCCGTCGTCAACAGTCGCCACAATCGACGATATCAAGACGGTGGACGACATTGTAATTTGGGCGCAAAAACGGGACATTGCCAACAATGTGAAATTCAAGGGTCCGCGTGGTTGGGGTTCGAAATTGGCCAAAATCCAGGCCGTCCGCAAATCAAAGGTCGTTTTTGCCGAAATGCAACGCATGGAAAAGGCATATCCGGGATTCCGATTTCCAAAGGTCAACAATTGGTACATGACGAACGCCCGCCGTGGGCGGGCAAATTCCACGTTGTTGAGATCCGAATATGCATCGATTTCATTTTCGAATGAATGGCCCGCGGACGCATGGGTCAGGATGGAAATATGGGAGGCCAAAAACGGGCATCCATGGGATTGGATCAAAGCGGAACCACACGAATCAATCGTGGTTCGGCACGAATACGGCCACATTTTGCAGGGCAAATACCAAATCGAGAAAAACCCGGAGTGGATGGCGATAAAATCCAAATACGACCGAAAATGGAGGCGCCAAAACGTGTCGAATTACGCCGGGAAAAAGAACGTCGAATTTTTCACGGAGGCGTTTTCCCATTATACAAGTCCGTATTATGCAGAAGTCAAAGCCGGGAAACATGGGGCAATTCATAAAGGATTGCCGGACGATATCGAACGATTTTTCGACAAGGTATTGGAGGGCAAAATATGAGCGTATCGGTCCCGCCGAATTCAGAAACGTGTTTGGTTTGCGCGCATTATTTGGGTGACAAGATCGTCGAGGTCGGCCCAGGGATCGAGGGCGACCACATTTTGTATTGTAAGGCATATCCAAACGGGATTCCGGACGAAATCACGGACGGCCGGGTCAAACACCGGACCCACCACGTTGGTGACAATGGAATCGTTTTTGAACCAATAGACAACCAGGTGGAAAGTTGAACATTTTGGACATTGGCCGGAAAATTTGCGAATATTTGGCCAAATTGGCGGCCGAACGATACACCGGCAAATTGGTGTTTACGTTGCATTTTCGACAAGGTGGCATCGGGAAAACAGAGGTCGAAATAAAACACGATTTGCGCGATCGTTGAAAAATTTGCTTTCCCGGCCGTCTGAAACATAGATTCAAATTGTTGGTTGCCATTTTACCCGGTTGCTCCTCACAACCGGAAGGTGAAACGGCCCGCCCGGTTTAGCTTTCTTCGCCGGGTGGGCCTTTTTTTTGAAGGGAGAGCCAATGCCGTATCCGAACGAACACGCGGCGCGATTCAAGGAACCAGGCCAATATATCCGGATCCGTAGGGAAAACGACAAATTCGGCGCCGGAATCGATGCGATTTGGGGGATCAAGAAATCGGGCGGCGAGGAGGTCACGGAATTGCAGTCGATCCGGTTTTCCAAATCCAAATTCACGGCCGCCCAGGCCCGCGCGTGGTTGAAGGAACACGACATGACGCCGATCAAATTTGAAGCCGCAAAGGAAACCACGTCGGACGATATCATGGACGCATTGGGAGAGGGCCGCGGCGTTGGAGGCCCGCGGCAAGGTATTGGAGGCGCCGACAAATGCGTTTGTCCAGAATGTGGATTCACCAAGGCCCATGACCGCGGGACACCATGCGCGGAAATGAAATGTCCAAAATGTGGGGCGACCATGTCGGGCGCGGCGACCAAAACGAAATCCGATTCGTCCACCGTTATGCGGTTTGATCGTGGATCGATCGGCGAACCGATCGTCACGGAGGAGGGGTATATTAGGGCAACGCCCATCGTCACGCGAACGGGCGTTTTTTTGTATTTGAACGAGGACGGGACCGAACGCCGCGAATTGCGCCATCCGGACGACGTGTTCAATTTCGATTCGTTGTCGTCCATGAAAATGATCCCGATCACAAACGGCCACCCGCGGGAACGCATGGTCAACGCCGATTCGGCCAAACGGTTGACCGTAGGACATACCGGCGAATCGATCGTTCCGGACGGAAAATATGTCCGGTCGTCGATCGTGGTCACGGATGGAAAAGCCGTTGAGGCCGTCCGGAATGGCCGGAACCAATTGTCCCTCGGATACCAGGTCGAATTGATCGAGGAGGACGGGTTTTTCGGTGGGGAACAATACGACCACCGACAAACAAATATCCGATACAATCATTTAGCCCTCGTCGATTCCGCGCGGGCGGGCAATGCGGCGAGTTTACATATAGATTCCGCAGAAATTGACCCGATACCAAAACAACCGAAAAATCAAACCCAAACCCAAACCCAAACCCAGGGAGGCACCATGCCGACAATGGTTAAAGTCACGTTGGACGGGATCGAATACGACGCCCAACCGGAAGTCAAAAACGCACTCACGAAGGCGTTGCAGTCCAACCAGGACAACGCCGCCGCCGTCGAAAAAATCACAAAGGAACGCGACACCGTGACGGCCGAACGCGACGACCTCAAAGCCAAATTGGATGAGGCGACCAAGAAATTGGAGAACAACGACCATATCCAGGAGGCCGTGAAAACGCGGTTGGCGTTGGTCGAAACCGCCAAAAAGGTGTTGGACGCCGCGGATCACGAAAAGATCGACGGCATGACCGACGCCGAAATCAAAAACTCCGTGATTTTGAAACGGCACCCGGACGCAAAATTGGACGGCCAATCGGACGCGTATATCCAGGCCCGTTTTGACGCCGTTGTCGAGGACGTGAAAAAGGACGGCGACAAAGACAACAAAGGCGGCGGCGCGGCCGACCAGAAAAAGCAAATCGGCGCCGGTGGCAATACCGACAACAACGACGAATTGGACGCCGAAAAGGCCCGCGAACGCATGATCAAACGGAACAACGACGCGTGGAAGGGAGAAAAAAAGGACCAATAATCGAGAATCGCCAAAATTCCGATTGAACCGATAATCGACATAATCAACCCAAAAAGAGGAGGGCATAAAAATGCCACAACTCAGTTACAGTAACGACCAGGCCGAAGCATTCGCGGGAATGAAAGCGGATTCGCGTTTCGACGAGGTCGAAAGTTTCCAGACAATCGACGCGTTGGATTTCGGCGTCGGCGTGGTGGCGGGTGAAGCCAACCCGGCAAGTGAGTGCCGTTTACCAGACACCAACAAAGTGGTGATCACCGACGACGCCGGGACATGGACCGCGGGCGACGTGGTCGCAACCGTCAACGGCACGGACGTGACGGAATCGTTCGACACGGACAAAAACACGTCCATGACGAACCTTGCGGCGTCGATCGCGGCATTGGCCACCGTTGATTCGGCCGCGTATGTGGCGGGATCCCACACGATCACAGTATTGGCGGCCGACGATGTGAGTTTGACCATTACAGTGGACGTTTCCGGGATCACCGGGACCATGACGATTTCCGGCATTGTCGGAACATGCGAGGACACAATCCGGGGCATTGCATTGCACACACACCAAACCAATCGGACAATCCCCACGTTGAACGCGTCCACATTTGAGGCCACCGGTTACGTCGCCACGGACCCGGTCAGCGTGTTACGCAAAGGCGTGGCATGGGTCGAGGTAGCGGACGCCGTTGTGATCGATTCCGCGGCGTATTTGATCACGGCCGGTTCGGATATTGGCAAATTCACGGACGATTCGAGTTCGCCAAATATCGCCGTTCCGACGGGGGTTTTTCGTTCGGCAACGTCCGGCGCCGGGATCGCAAAATTGGAAATCAACATTCCATAATCGAGGGAAAAGGCGCGTTTTTGATTGAAAACCGAATTCAAACCCAAAAAGTGAGGTTTTAAAATGCCAGAGAAAATTTTTAGCGTCAACCTCGATGTCAACGAAAAAGCATTTTTCGGGCGGCAGTTGGAGTACATCAAAGCCCGGTCATACGACATCCAATATCCGGAGTTGAAAGCCACGTCGTTGATTCCCGTTTCCGGTGAAGCCGGACCCGGCGCGCAAGTGATCACATATCAGCAATTCGACACCGTCGGGATTATGAAAGTGATCGCCAATTACGCCGACGACCTCCCGCGCGCGGACATCAAAGGGAAAGAGTTTTCGACGCCCGTTCGGTCGTTGGGCGGTTCGTTCGGTTACAATGTCCAGGAAATCCGGTCGGCCCAAATGGCCGGGTTGCCGTTGCAACAGCGCAAGGCGAACGCGTGTCGTCGTGCATACGAAATGAAGGTTGACAATATCGCATGGAACGCGCGCGAAAACGACGGCGCCAATGGCGGTTTGCGCGGCCTTCTGCAAAACCCGAACGTCACGTCCGGCGCCGCGACGACCGGAGATTGGGCAAATGCGGCAAGAACATCTTTGGAGATTTACGACGACATGGCAAACGCGGTCAACGCAATGATCGAGTTGACCAAAGGCGTGGAAGTGCCGGACACGTTGTTGTTGCCAATTGCACAATACGGAATCGCGGCCAAAAAGCGCATGGATACCGGCACCGACACCACCGTGTTGGAGTATTTCAAGCGCAATTTTCCGATGATCACAAAGGTGGATTGGGTGGCGAAGTTGAAAGACGTCACGCCCAGGCCGTCCACCGGGGCCGGTTCGTCCGATTGTGGAGTCCTCTACAAACGGTCGCCGGACAAGTTGACATTGGAAATTCCCCAGGCATACGAACAGTTCCCGGCCCAGGAACGGAATCTCGAATTCGTGATTCCGGCACATGGCCGTTGTGGCGGGGTGATCATTTATTACCCGTTGTCCGTGTCGATCATCGAAGAATTGTAATCGAGCCAAAGAGGGAGAAAATCAATTTCGGATTGGGCGCGTCCACATGGGCGCGCCCGACCCGTTCCAACCAAAAAAGCATTTTCAGGAAGGGAAACAGCCATGATTATCAAGCGTAACAAAGCCAGCATTACCACGATTCCGATCGACGGCGTCAACGTGACATTGTTTCCGGGATTGAACACGATCGAGGGCGACGTTGCCGAAAAATTGCGGGATCACAAGGATTTCCAGGCCCAGGAAAAAGCCGGATATATGGAGATCGTGGAATCGAAAAAGGCCGAAACGGCCGCCGGTGGATCCGCGGGATCCGACGACGAATTGACCGACGATATCACCCAAATGGGCGCCGGTGACGCGGTAGAGATCGTCAAAGGGACGTTGTACGTCAAACATTTGGAAAAGATGTTGGAGGACGAAACGGCCAATAAAAACCGCAAAAGCGTGAAAAAGGCGATCGAGGGCCAAATGGACGAATTGCGGAAAGAGGACGGCGAGGACGACGGACAAGGGGACGAATAACCCATGGCGTCGGTGGTTCAAATCATTGAAGCCCGCGACCCGTCCGTGACCGTGGACGCGAGGGTGACGACGTTAATCACCCTCGCCACCAATTTGACCGGCGCCGTTTATGGAACCGAACGCAATACGGCCATTGCGTTGACCGTTTTACATTGGTTGACATTGGAGGGCCGCGGCGGCGCGGGTGGATCCATTGCGTCCGAAAAAGAGGGCGATTTGGCCCGGTCATATCACAAGCCCATGACGGACAATGTTTATTGGGGTTCGACGTCGTGGGGTTTGGAATTGTTGAATTTGCGCCGGATGTTCGTTTTTGCGGCCAGGAATAGGACAATCGCATAATGGGCAAAACGGAAATAATCGACCTCGGTTGGGATCAAATAATCCAGGAAACCAAATTGGCCGATCGCAGTTATACCAAGGTGGGTTTGCAGGAGGGAACGACGGCCGACGATTTATCCGATTTGGTTATGGTCGGCGCCGTCAATGAATTTGGAACGAAAAGAATTCCCGCCCGACCATTCATCCGGACCACATACGACGACAACCGGGGAATGTTATTCGAATTGATCGATCGCCAATATGACCGGATTTTGAGAGGGCGCGCGACGGCAAAAATGGCCTTGGAACGGATCGGCGAATGGTTGGAGGGCAAAACCAAGAAAAAAATCGTCGATATTCAAGCGCCGCCAAATGCGCCGTCCACGATCGCAAAAAAAGGATCGTCAAATCCGTTGATCGATACTAGCCAAATGCGCCAATCGATCCGACATGTTGAGGTTATGGTATGATACCGCGACAACCATTGACGGTCGAACGGTCGATCGGTGGCACGATGGACCATGGGCGATACACGGAGGGAACGCCCACGACGTTGGGAATCACGGCGTCAATCCAACCATTGCAACCCGACGAAATGCAGTTGTTACCGGAAGGGAGGCGCCCGGAGGAGTCGTTTAGGTTATACACCGACACGCAGTTGTTGACGGCAAACCGGGCGACGAACAAAAACGCCGATATCGTCACGATCGCCGGGACACAATACGAGGTTTTGAGTTGTGCGACATGGCAAAACGAAATAATCCCCCATTATAAGGCCATTGTGAGCAAAATATGAATGATGGACCAGGCGGCCACGAATTGGCCACGGCATTGGGCGGCATGGCCGCCAATTTGCAGAATTTGAGCCGCGACATGGGCGAGGTTAAAGCCGACGTCAAATCGTTTGCCAGGTTCCAGGCCACAACGGAGGAGAGGTTGGCCCGCGGGGTTCAATCGTTCCAGGATTTGGACGGCGAAATTGGCGCGATCGACCAAAAGGTGGACGCATTGCACGACGAACACACGAAATTGAAAGCCAGGACGCCACGCGGGTGGATCGTTTACGCCATGTTGGTGGTGGGGTTCGCGTTGGTGTCGTTTTTGGTCGCATTCCGCGGCCACGGATCCGTCCAGGCCGCCCCACCGGATCAAGTAGAGGAGGCCGCGAAAAATGGCAATTAACGTCACGGCCGTGGAAAATGCCTTATATGATTTTGTGTATTCGGCAAGCGGGAACAAAACTACGGTTTGGGCGTTTCAGAACATGCCACAACAGGACGACCCGCGCGCGAACGCATATTGTGAATTGTCGATTGGAAATTTGGCCAGAATTGGCGTCGATTTCCAGGACCGGCCGGATCCAACCACATTACAAAACAAAATCACCGGGAACCGCGAATTCGTTTTGACGGTGAATGTCCGCGGTCCCAATGCGTTGGGGATTGCGGAAGATATCCGCACGGCATTGCAGAAATTCGATGTTTTGGAAACGTTGCGCGCGGCCGGGATCGTGTATGTCAACGATATGCCTATCCAAAATTTAACGGGATTGGAGGCGACGGAATTCGTCCCGCGCCACATGTTGGAGATCGTTTTTCGGATCGCGTCCGTTCCGACGGCCGCGGCCGGGGCGATCGAGCATGTCGAGGGAACCGGCGAATATTACAAAAATGGAACCAAGGTCCTCGAGGAGGATTTGGAAATAAACCCGATTCCATAGTTCACATTTAAACCAAGGGAGGCACCATGCCTTTATCCGACATCGTCAACGTTCAAATCAGCAGGGAAACCGCCGCGGTTTCGCAAGCGGGATTTGGGACGGCGTTGTTCGTCGCCCCTCACAAATCATTCAACGATCGGTTGCAGTATTATTCGAGCCAATCCGCGGTTGAGGCCGTTTTCGCGGCCACGTCCAAAATCGCATTGGCAACGGCGGCATTGTTCGGCCAAAACCCGTCGCCCACCCGCGTGGCGATCGGCCGCCGGACCGTGGACAACGTCGAATTGACCGTGGCGTCGGCCGTTTCAGGCGCAACATACACGGTCACGATCAACGGAACGGATTTTTCGACGGTTGCCGGTGGTGGTGACACGGTCGAAACGATCGCGGACGCGTTGGTCGCCGCAATCAACCTCGGATCCGAACCGGTCACGGCAACGGATGGCGTCGGAGGCGTGTTTGATTTGGACGCCGACGTTGCGGGCGTTGCATACACCGTCGAGGTCACGGACAATATCACGATCACCGATTACGTCGCAACCGACGCGATCGGCGACGATTTGACCGCGATCGAACAGGAAAACAATGATTGGTATGGTTTGGCGATCCAGGATCGGACACAAGCCACCGTGGAGGCCGCGACAACGTGGGTCGAAGCCCGCCGCAAATTGTTTTTGACCGCGTCGTCCGACGCGAATATCGTCGATCAAAGCGTTTCGACCGACACGACATCGATCGCCGCATACGTCCGGACCAACAGTTTGGCCCGGACCGGCGTTATTTACCACGCCGACGCCGCGACCGAATACATCGAAATGGGGTTGTTTGGTCAAATTTTGCCGTTGGATCCGGGAAGTTATACGGCAATGTTCAAGACGTTGGCCACCATTGCGGTGGACACATTGACCGACACCCAGGCCACCAACGCGTTGGCGAAAAATTGCAACATATACCAGGAGATCGGAGGCGTCAACATCACCCGCGAGGGCAAGGTTGGAGAGGGCGAATATATCGACATTATCGTGTTTGTCGATTGGTTACAGGCCCGCATGGCCGAACGGATTTTTTCGAAATTGGTCAATTTGCCGAAAGTTCCGTTCACGGACGGCGGCGTGGCATTGATCGAGGGCGAGATACGCGCGCAATTGGACCAGGGGATCGCGCGCGGCGGTTTGGCCAAGGATCCGGCATATACGGTCACGGTCCCCAAGGTGGCCGACATTTCGGCCCAGGACAAGGCCAACCGGTTGTTGGCCAATATCGTATTTGCGGCCACGTTGGCCGGAGCAATTCACGCCGTCGAGATTCAGGGAACCGTGACGGTGTAAGGAAACAGGAACCACAAACCCAAGAGGAGATTTTACCATGTCAGTTAAAACGTATGATCCGGCGGCCGTGGCGGTTTCCGTTGGTGGCGTTCCGATTTCCGGATTTGCCGACGGAACGTTCATTTCGGTGGAACGCGACGAGGACGCATTTTCCAAGGTCGTGGGCGCCGATGGAATCACAAGCCGGGCAAAATCGAACAATCGCGGCGGCAACATCACGATCACCCTTGCACAAACAAGCCCGTCCAATGACGTGTTGGAGGCGTTGGCGTTGTTGGATGAAAACACAAATACGGGGATCGTTCCGGTTTTGGTGAAAGAGGGAACCGGCCGGGCGATCCATTTTT
>Ga0180437_10012157_pt1 | contig 10222 bp, 5 predicted proteins | sample SS_ome_4_FD_132410 | JGI IMG/M metagenome (GOLD analysis project Ga0180437, IMG submission 132410) | Hypersaline lake sediment archaeal communities from the Salton Sea, California, USA - SS_3_D_1 metaG | ecosystem: Environmental > Aquatic > Non-marine Saline and Alkaline > Hypersaline > Sediment... | reverse complement strand
GATCGGCGATCGGGTCTGGCACGATCTCGACGCCGACGGCATCCAGGACGCCGGCGAGCCGGGCATCGACGGTGTGACCGTCAACCTCTACGACGGTGCCGGCGGGCCGGCGGGCACGACGACAACGGCCGGCGGCGGCCTGTACCTGTTCGACGGCCTGACGCCAGGCAACTACTACGTGGAGTTCATCCCCCCGGCCGGCATGGCCATCAGCCCGCAGGACCAGGGCGCCGATGACGCCATTGACAGCGACGTGGACCCGAACACGAACCGGACGGCCACGACGACGCTCGACGCGGGCGAGACGGACCTGACCTGGGATGCCGGCTACTACCAGCCAACCGGCGGCGAAGGGGGTACCCCGGGCTTCTGGAAGGCCAAGAATCACGCCAGTGAGTGGATCCCCACAGGCTTCGACCAAAGCGACAGCTACGAGGTGGTCTTCGGCGTCGACCTGGACGGGAAGCTGGACGGCATCAGCTTGATAGACGCCATCAAGCTGGGCGGCGGGGGCATGAAGGCCATGATGCGGCATTCGGTGGCCGCGATCCTGAATGCGGGCCATCCTGACGTCGATTACGACCTCACCGTAGACGAGGTGATCGGCCTCGTGCAGGACGCCTTCGCGGGCTACAAGACGTTCGAAGAAGTCAAGGGAATCCTTGCGGCGTTCAACGAGCAGCCACACCCCCTCTAACGAAGACAAGCTGACTGCCCCGGCCGCGCCAGGCGACCGGCAGGGCAATCCGGATAGGTGACGGGGCGGCCGGCGGCGTGCGCCGGCCGCCCCTGTCTGCCCGCAGCGCAGGTGGAGCGGGGACCGTGCCAGACTGAACAGGCGGGGCTCCGGCTGGACTGCCATGAATGCCGGACACTGGAAGCCATGCCGCGCCTACGCCCTTACGCCAAGCCCCTATGGAATCTCGGGGCTTGACACTTCGGGATTCCGTGGTAGGATAGTTTGTGCTCCGGCCGGGCCGGGAAGCGGCGGGTAGGGTATGCCCTGAACGTCGGGGGGATGGCGACTTACGCCCGTTCCAGCCGGCATGCCCGGACGAACTCGGCCCAGTTCCCGCGGAACTGCTGGCTGGTTCACCAGAGACCGGAGGCAGGGCAGGGCAATCCAGGAGGCCCGCGATCATCGTCGGACAACCGTTGAAAGTGCAGGCGGCAGGTGAGGAAACTCACCGTGTGCGCGGCGATGACCGTGCGGGATCCTTCTGCCATTGAAGGGATCATGAGATGAGAACGTTCGGACGGATCGCGGCTCTACTGGTGTTCTCCGCGCCGGCCTGGGCAGAGATCACGGTCCAGCCGGACGACGTCAGGGTCGGCCAGGCCATCGGATCCTTCTCGGCGCTGATCCCCATCCAGATCACCAACGGCCCCGTGACGTTCGGCGGGTATGACATCAAGATCGACATCCTGCCGGGCGACGGCGGGCTGGAGTACGACTTCGACCCGGACGAGCAGGCCGCGATCCGGCAGCTCGGGGGATCGTCGGCCCAGCCGGGTTATCTGTTCCAGAGCGGCAGCGCGGGCCAGTTCGTGTCCACCAACTCCACGCCGATCAGCCTTTACGTCGACGACTATCCGGCCGCGTTCGACGGCGAGATCGTGCAGGACGGCGTATACGACCTGGTGGCGATGAATCTGGTCCTCCCGGACCCCAACATCGCCGACGGCGGGCCGGTCGTCTACGACATGGACATCAGCAAGATCGGTTTCTTCGACGAAGAGGGCGACCCGGTGGCCACCAGCGTGCAGACGTTCAATTTCCAGATCGAGATCACTGCCGACACGCCCGGCGACACGGACCGGGACGGTGACATCGACCACCTGGACTATCTCGCCATCAAGCGGGGTTTCGGGACGGCCGATCCCGAGTGGGAAAACGGCGATTTCGACGACGACGACGACACGGACTTCGACGACTACAACGTCGCCAGAAACAACTACGACCTGCTCAATCCCCCCGCCCCCCCTGCCCCCGGGATCGCCGCCGCCGCGGCAGCCCTGCCCGAACCGGCCACGCTGTCACTGCTGGCCCTGGGCGCCGCCGCCCTGATCCGGCGCCGGCGGTGAGGCGTCCCCGGCCCGCCCGCCGGCTGTTGCCCACACCACAGGGACCGCTATCCTATCTGAAGAATGGAAAAACAGGGACAGGCCCTGTTCTCTCCTGTTTTCTCTTTCCCCTCTTTCCGCTGCGCACTACACGGGGAGGGTGCTTTGGGGTTGTGGTACCGGTGGTGTCCGGCGACGGGCGATGCCGGGCGGCCGGTTCCCGGGAACTGCCCGGGCGTCCGGGGCGTCCAACGATCGGCCAATGAGACTGTTCGCGATGGTCGGAGACAGGGAATGGATCGAGTATGGGTGCTTGGCGTTTCTCTTGCCGTGGGTCTGGGGTTGTGCGTCGAGGGGGCGCGGGGAACTCCCGCGGCCGAGCCGACCAGGCCGACCGACGACGCGAACCAGCTTGCGGCTCTTTGGGAGGACCTCGGTTCGGCGGAGAGGCCCAAGGTCTCCGCGGCCGCCATTGAGCTTCTCGCGAAGGATGACCGTGCCGTGAAGTTCCTGAACGGGAAGCTCAACGTCCGCAAGAGCACGCCGGTGGACCCCAAGCGGGTCGCCCGGCTGATCCGGGGACTGGACTCCGACGAGTGGCGGAAACGGGAGGAGGCGCAGAAGGGACTGCTGGCCATCGGCCCGGTCGTGGGGCTTTTCCTACGCGAGGCGTTGCAGAAGGACCCCTCCCTGGAGGTGAAAACGCGGGCGGAGACGATCCTGGCGGAGTTGGCCGCGAGGGCTTCGGGCAGCCCCGACGCCCACCGGGCTCGGTGGGGTGTGATCGTTCTCGGGCAGATCGCCTCGCCGAAGGCCCTGGCGGCGCTTTTGTCGCTGCGAGGGGGGCCGAACGGGTCGCTGCAGTGGCGGTTGCCGGGTGCCCTTTTCGAGCTTGCCGAGCGAGCCATTCCCCCGTTGGTCGACCGTGCAGGCCGTCAGGCGGCCGCCGGGAATGCGGCCGCGGCGGCGGAGGACTGCGCCGAGGCCCTGGCCATCGCCGAGAAGACCGGGCACTACAGCCAGGGGCGCGTTCGGGCGATCCTGACCGGCCTTCGCGACGGCGCGAAGGCGAAGCGCGGCGGTGCTTTGGCCCCCGCGGCGATATCCTGGACAGCAGTCCGGGGGGAGAACCTGCTGGGAAACGACGGTTTCGAGGCAAAGCGGTGGCTGGGAAGCTGGCCGACGGAGGCCGGCATCTGGGGCGGCGACCACGCGGACATGGTTGCGGCCGAGCGGGGCGTGAAGCCGCGGGAGGGCAAGGGCATGATCCGGTTCGGCGCGACGAACTTCCGCAGCGCGGGGTCCTCCAACGCCGCCCAGATCGTGCAGGTGATCGACATCTCCAGGTTCAGGAAGGTGATCGCATCCGGCAAGGCCCGCGCGGTGGCGTCGGTGTTTTTCAACCGCGTGTCCGGCGACGCCCAGACCGACACCGCCTTCAGCATGAGCCTCATCAGCTATGCCGGGCCGCCGACCGCCCACTTCTCCATGGGCCAGCAGCACCGCTGGCTCTCCCGGCGGGTCGCGGCTCTTCGCGCCGATGCCAATCCCAAGGGCTGGCAGAAGCTGGCTCTTCGAGCGTCCCTGCCCAAGAACACCGACTTCCTGGTGATTGAACTCCAGGCGGTCGAGGATATCCACAACGACACCCGCTCGCCGGAGTTCGACGGTCACTACGCCGACAGCGCCTTCGTCACCATCGTCACCACGGACCCGGCCGACAAGGGCGCCGACCTGATCCCCACTCCACCCGAGGTCCAACCCCCGCCCGCCAAACCGCCCGTTCCCAGACCCGCCAACCCGCCGCCCTTCCTCGATGTGATCGAGCACCGTCGCACCAAAAGGCTCAAGCTGCTCCCCAAACGCTCCTGACACATGGGGAAACAGGGACGGCTTAATAGAGACAGTCACCTATTTCCGAGGAAGAAATGGGTGGCTGCCCCTGTTTTTCGTTGAGAGGGTTTGCCGAGGGCGGCGAGGGTAAGGGGGCGGGCGACGAGGGAGAAATGCTTGGGCGGCGGGCCGCCGCGCGGTAGGCTTCGATGCCGAATCTCGCGGGACGAGACGTCAACGAACCACTGGCAGGAAGGAATCGCAAAGATGGCCAATAGCGCGTACAGCCGACGACGTTTTCTTCGGACGATGACGATGGGCACGGCCGCGGGGGTGCTGGGGCTGCGGGCGAGGGCCGCCGAGATGTCCGGGAAGGACCAACCCAACATCCTGTTCATCTTCGCCGACGACCAGTGTTTCCGGGCCGTCCACGCGTTGCACAACAGGGAGGTCCAGACGCCGAACCTCGACCGGCTTGTGGCGGGGGGCACGACGTTCACGCACGCCTACAACCAGGGCTCCTGGTCGGGCGCCGTCTGCGTCGCCAGCCGGACCATGCTCAACACCGGCCTGTTCGTCTGGCACGCGGCGAAGGCGTACCGCCAGACCGACCAGCTCTTCCGCCAGCGCGGGCGGATGTGGTCTCAGATCCTGGCCGCCGGCGGCTACGAGACGTACATGACGGGCAAGTGGCACGTGCGGGCCGACGCGACGAAGACCTTCGCCCACACCGGCCACGTCCGAGGCGGCATGCCCAAGCAGACCAAGCAGGGATACAACCGCCCCATCGAGGGCCGGCCGGACCCCTGGAAGCCGTGGGACAAGAAGTTCGGCGGCTACTGGGAGGGCGGCAAGCACTGGTCGGAGGTCGTCGGCGACGATGGGGAGGCCTTCCTCGCCCAAGCGGCGAAGAGCGACAAGCCGTTCTTCATGTACCTGGCCTTCAACGCCCCGCACGACCCGCGGCAGAGCCCGAAGGAGTACGTCGACCGGTACCCGCTGGACAAGGTCTCCGTGCCGCCCAACTACGTGCCGGAGTACCCCTACAAGGACAAGATCGGCTGCGGGCGCAACCTGCGCGACGAGAGGCTTGCGCCGTTCCCCCGGACCGAGTACGCCGTCAAGGTCAACCGCCAGGAGTACTACGCGATCATCACCCACATGGACGCGCAGGTCGGGCGGCTCCTGGACGCGCTGGACAAGAGCGGCAAGGCGGACAACACGTATATCATCTTCAGCGCCGATCACGGCCTGGCCGTCGGGCAGCACGGGCTGATGGGCAAGCAGAACATGTTCGACCACAGCGTCCGCGTGCCGCTGATGATCTGCGGGCCCGGCGTGAAGAAGGGCCGCAAGATCGACACGCCCGTCTACCTCCAGGACATCATGCCCACCACGCTCGAGCTGGGGGGCATCGAGAAGCCCAAGCACGTGCAGTTCAAGAGCCTCCTGCCGCTGATGGACGGGCGGAGAAGCAGCAGCTACGACGCCGTCTACGGCGGGTATCTCAAGAGCCAGCGGATGATCACCGCCGACGGGTACAAGCTGATCCTCTACCCCGCCTACCGGAAGATGCTGCTCTATCACGTGGCGGAAGACCCGCGGGAGACGAAGGACCTCGCCGGCGAGGCCGCCCGGAAGCCACGGATCCGCAAGCTGCTGGCCAGGCTCGTCGAACTCCAGAAACGGACCGGCGACACGCTGGACATCAGCGCGTTCGTCGAGGCGGCGAAGTAGGCCTCCCACGGCCGACCCGCCGCCGGCCGACGCGATATCTCGCTTGAATGCCCTCCGTTTCCCTGTACAATTGGGTCGGTCGTGAGGAGCCCGCCTGACGGGCCATGTCTTTGTGAGGAGGGAGGATTTGCTCGATGTGCTCGACGCGGCTGCCGCGCGCCGTCGCGCAGCGGCCGCCAGGCGGATCGGAGGCGCCGTACATAGATCGGTCGAGGAGTCTGTGAGGCAGTACGTTGAGCAACGAGAGGGATTTCGGAAGGAGCCTACATGAGTGCCATGAATAGAGCGTTGGGCCTCGCGCTGAGCGTGGCGGTCTGTCTGTGGGCCTCGGCGGCCTCTGCGCTGCCGTTGATCGTGCCCGACTTCGCCGACAATCCGTCGGGCCCGGAGTTCTTCATCGGCCCGGTCGGGCCCGACGCCGGGTCGAGCAGCAACATCGCCGGGCCGCCGCTGCTGACCTTCGGCGAGACCGACCCGGTCAGCGGCACCAACGACGTGCTGGTGATGAACTGGGACCCGGTCGACAAGGACCAGCCGGCCCAGGCGGGCTGGGAGGTGGTCTTCGGCACCGACCCCGACCTGACGGGGCAGACGATCTCGCTGTCGATCAATCCGCCGGGCATGGGCGGGCTGGTCGTCGGCGGCATCACGCACCTGGAGGTGGTGATCGTCGACATCAACGGCCTGTCGGCCGGCGGGTGGGGCTTCAACACCGACCAGGCCGTCCCGGCGTTCCCGGTCGGCTACGTGCCGTTGGGCAACGACGCGGCCCTGTCGGGCAAGGCGCCGGTCTTCCCGGTCGGGCCGATCCCGCCCCCGCCGGTGGCGGCGCTGGCACAGAACTTCATGCAGACGGTGACGATCAACATCGGCAACGGACCGGCCGCGGGCAGCGCACAGATCGTCGGCGGGCCCGGCGGGCCGCTGATCGGGCCGAACTACCTCCTCGCAGGCAACGGCGGGAGCATCGCCCTGGCGGCCCGCATCCAGTTCTACGAGAACGGCGTGCTGGCCGGCAACCAGTCCGTGCCCGCCAACGCCCCGCCCGGGCTGAACAACTACTGGGACCACATCACCGTCACCCCCGAGCCGGCCACCATGACGCTCCTGGCGGTCGGCGGGCTGGCGCTGATCCGCCGGCGGCGGCGGTAAGCGAACGCGCACGGCCGGAAGCAGCCCGACGGGACCGGTCACTCGGGCCGGCCCGTTGGCGCTGCGCCGTCGGTGGACGTCGCGCAATCTGTGGGCGGGTTCCCGCCGGTCTGCCCTACGTGAATCGCTTCGGGTCGATGGGGTAGACGCCCCACTCGTCGCGGCAGCGCTTCATCTCGAGGATGTTCTCGCGCCGGGCGTCGACGGCGAGGGAGTGGGACGAGCCCATGATGTATCCGCCGCCGGGGGCGGCCTGTGCGAAGGCGTAGCGGGCGTCGTCGCGGATGTCCTCCGTGCTGCCGAGGATGATGTGCTCGTGCCAGATCCCCCCCCAAAGGCACGTCTTCTCGCCGACGGCCCGCTTCAGCTTGCCGATGTCCATCCCCGCCGTCCCCTGGATGCCCTCGTAGGCGTCGTAGACCTCCGCCAGCTCGTCGATGACCGGCCAGACGTGCCCGCAGCAGTGCTTGAGCACCTTCAGCCCCAGCCGGTGGGCCTCGGCGACGTGGGCCTGGTGAACGGGGTACACCATCTCGCGGTAGATCTCGGGGCTGGCCATCAGCCCCGTGCTGCTGCCCAAGTCGCCACACGGCGCGATCCCGTCGACGCCGAGCTGCGCGTGGACCTGCACGTCGCGCAGCAGCCGCTTGCCGCGAAGCTCAGCGATTTTGCGGCAGATCTCCGGCTCGAGAAGCAGGTTCATCCAGTGCTCTTCCTCGGTGGCCCCGAAGCCGGGGAACGACAGGTCCCCGCACAGCAGCAGGATGAAGTGCGTCTCCTTCATCTCCTTCACCGCGTGATGGACCAGCTCCCACCTCGAGTCGTTCGGGTCCTCCGGCTCCTCGTCGTCCAGCCGGTCGATCTGCTCCTGGAGGCCCTCGACGGTCGGGGCGACGTAGTTGTCGGTGTTGATCTTCCACGGCCGCAGGTCGTGCGTCGTGGACGAGACGTGGTAGATGCTGCCGTTGCGGTCCCGGTAGGTCGACTCGTCGATCTGCTCCATCGGCTCGGGCCGGTAGCCTTTCGGCGGCACGGCGCTGACGAAGACCAAGTCCATCTCCAGCGCGCGGATCAGGTCGAGGCGGTCTCGCTTGTAGCTCTCGACGACCTCGTCACGGCGGCCGTCCCAGTAGGCCCGCGTCTGCCGCATCTTCGCCTGCACGAGCGTCTGGCGCCCGAGGATGTCCTCGTAGACGTTGTAGTCGATCGAGTGCTCCCCCCAGGGGATGCGGTCGGGCTCTCGGTGTTCCAGCGCGGCGAAGACGCGTTCTCTCGGCAGCATGCGGGATTCCTGAGAAAGGTGGCAGGTAATGCGGAGGAGGGAAGAGAAAGGACTCAGCGTGGTTGTCGCCCTCGTCCTCGTCCTCGTCCTCGTCCTCGACTGTCTCTTCTTGTCGTGTCGTCAGCAGCCGGCGCAGAACCCTACCCGCAGTCGGCGAGGCTTGTCAACGTCTGTGGCCGGGCAATGCCGTCAAGCAGGCAGCGCGCGGGGGATCGCGGCCGTCTCCAGAGGCCCGGCGAGCCCCGGAGGCGCGGCCGCATGCCCGGTCAGCCGCATCGCGCGCTTCCCGGATCTCCGCAACGCGCCGTGAGCCCCCACCGCGTTCGCGCCCGCCCTTGCCGCGCCGGCCCCCCCCATTCGTGCGTTGGACCCCTCGCCGTCGAGGTCGAGACTCCAGACAACCGTGGTGGCCCCCACCCAACTTGGCCCCGTGATCCGTTCGATCGCCCAGCCGCTGAGGCCCGGCTCGTCGGCGTCGCGCTCGCCGTTGGCCTTCAGGTCATCGCACTTCGGTCCGCGGAACACGGCCCCCTCGGCCGACGCCGGTACGACGATGTCCGCAGGTGCATCGACAACGGGTATCACCTCCGCCGCCGCGTAGACGTGCCCGTAGTTGCGTTTGATCGTCAGATAGTCCCGGCCGTCGACCGTGCCGTCGCTGTTGGTGTCTCCGTCGCGCGGTCTGACGCCGGTCTGGCCGACGTGGTCGCGCGCCGCGGCGTAGTCGCCATAGCCGACCTCCCCGTCGCCGTCCACGTCGCCCGGCCCGGCGGCGAGGAACGTGACCACGCAGTCGCCCCCGGGCGTCCCGTCCCCGTCGCCGTCGAGCGGGTTGCCCGCTTCGTCCCACACCGCCGCGCCGGGGAGAGCCAGCCTGTACTCGTGGCCGTACGTCAGCCGGGCGCCGGGCAAGCCCGGGAACGTCCAGACGGCCGCGCCGGTGGCCACGTCGTAGGACATGGACAGGTCGGCGGCGGCGACATCCGCGCCGGCCGTCAGGTCACGCAGGAGCAGGTCGTCGACGGTCAGCGCGGCCGAGACGTCGTCAGTGAAGGTCACCGTCAGCGCGTGCGGGTCGGCCATCGCGTCAAAGGGCGTGACCGTCGCCTGCGGGACGACGCGATCGACGAGGAGCCGGCCCGACCAGCCGGCGACGGGTCGGCCGCGGAGGTCCAGCACGGATCCGGCCGCCAGGGCCAGGTCATACGTGCCGTCGGCCCCCAGCGCCGGTGCCGCGTCGAAGGCGATCGTCGCGGGGCCGAGCACCTCGTAGGCACCGGGCGATGCGCCGCCGACCGACAGGTCCGACGCGTCCAGCGAACTCAGCAGCACGGCCGCCGAGAAGCCCAGCACGACGTGGTCGGGCGGCACGTCGGTCAGCGGCCCGGCCGAGTCGAGCCGGAACTCCGGCCCGGCGCCGGTGTGCCCGGCCACGTGCAGCACGTACTGCCCTTCCGAGCCGGCCGCTCCGTGGACGCGCACGGTGTACTCGCCCGTCATCGCCGCGCCGGACAGGACAATCCGCGCGTTGCGCCCGTCGCGGGCGCCGTTGTCGTTGATCGCGATCAGCCGCCCGGTCGGGTCGTACAGCCCCAGGACCGGGTCGAGCAGGCTGCCGAGCCCTTCCGGCCCGCCGGGCGGGCTGGCCGTCGTGATCGTCAGCTCGTCGCCGAGGTTGACGGCGAAGCGGTAGTAGTCGCCCGGGTCGGCCTCGTCGGCGCCGACGGCCTCCAGCGACGCGAAGGCCGCGCCACTCAGCGTCCGCCGGTGCTCCAACGTGTGCAGATCGTAGACCTCGATTCGGTCGCCGTCGGCGATGAACAGCTCGTGGGCGATGACCCCCGCGCCGGAGCCGCCGGAGACCTCGGGCAGTTCGACGGCCTCGACGTCGGGGTCGGCTTGCGGATCGATCCGGCTGAGGCCGCCGCCGTGGACGGCCCAGAGCTGATCCGCTCCGGCGGCCAGCCCCTCCGCGACGGAAGCGCCCCACAGCGTCCAGCCGGGCAGGCCCGTCGGGTAGGCCACCGTAGCGATGCCGAACGAGGGCACGTCGGTCACCATCGGCGAGCGGGGGTCGATCTGGGGGAAGTCCCGTCCCCACAGGTGCAGCAGGACCTCGTCGTCGCCGTCGGCGGGGCTGTGGCCGTCCGGCAG
>Ga0180437_10012156_pt1 | contig 10222 bp, 10 predicted proteins | sample SS_ome_4_FD_132410 | JGI IMG/M metagenome (GOLD analysis project Ga0180437, IMG submission 132410) | Hypersaline lake sediment archaeal communities from the Salton Sea, California, USA - SS_3_D_1 metaG | ecosystem: Environmental > Aquatic > Non-marine Saline and Alkaline > Hypersaline >... | reverse complement strand
CATTGCCCTGGAGTGTACCGGTCTCTTTCGGGACAAGGAGAAGGCAGAGGCACACCGGAAAGCCGGGGCGAAGAAGGTGATCATCTCTGCCCCGGCAAAGGGTGAAGACCTGACCGTTGTCATGGGTGTGAACCACGACAAATACGACCCGAAGAAACACCATATCCTGTCGAATGCGTCGTGCACGACGAACTGCCTGGCCCCGGTGGCCAAGGTATTGAACGACACGTTTGGCATCCAAATGGGTCTGATGACGACCATTCATTCCTACACGAATGACCAGAGGATCCTGGATCTCCCCCACAAGGACCTGCGGCGTGCCAGGGCCGCTGCGGAATCGATGATCCCCACGACCACCGGAGCTGCGAAGGCCGTTGGGCTGGTCCTGCCCGAACTTCAGGGGAGGCTCGATGGAATGTCCATTCGGGTTCCCACGCCGAACGTATCCGTGGTGGACCTTGTGGCGAGCCTGGACAAGAAGACCACGGTTTCAAAGGTGAACCAGGCCTTCAAGAAGGCGGCTAACGGGAAGATGAAAGGGATTCTCGGTTTTTGTGAGGAACCGCTGGTCTCGATCGATTTCAACGGGAACAACCACTCCTCCATCGTGGATGCGAGTCTGACCTCGGTGATCGAGGGGAACATGGTGAAAGTCATCTCGTGGTACGACAACGAGACCGGTTTCTCTTATCGGATGATCGACCTCTGCCTCTTGCTTGCCAAGGACCTCTAAGGTGAGTCCTTGGATGGGAGGTGCTCCAAGTGGCCGTCAAAACGATCGACGAACTCAACCTGAAGGGGAAACGGGTCTTCATTCGCGTTGACTTCAACGTCCCCCTGGATGACCAGGGAAACGTCACCGACGACACGCGGATTCAGGCGGCTCTCCCCACCATACGACTTGCTAGAGACAGGGCGGCCAAGGTCATCCTTGCCTCCCATCTCGGCAGGCCCAAGGGAAAGCGTGTTCCCGAGATGAGCCTCGCCCCTGTGGCGAAACGGCTTTCGCAGTTGCTCGGTTGTCCTGTGGAGACCGTGGACGACTGCATCGGACCCAAGGTGGAGGCGGCCGTCGGATCGATGGCAGGGGGCGATGTTCTCCTCCTGGAGAATCTTCGCTACCACAAGGGAGAGACCGACAATGACCCGTCCTTTGCGAGGTCGCTGGCAGCCCTCGCCGATGTGTATGTGAACGATGCCTTTGGTGCGGCCCACAGGGCCCATGCCTCGACGTACGGGATGGTCGAGTTCGTGAAAGAGGTTTCGGCCGGGTTCCTGATGAAGAAGGAGATCGAGTATCTCGAGGAGGCTCTGAAGGATCCCGCCCGTCCCTTCCTGGCGATCCTCGGAGGGGCAAAGGTCTCGGACAAGATCGGCGTGGCCCGGAATCTTCTGCCAAAGGTGGATGGCCTGATCATCGGCGGAGGCATGGCCAACACCTTCCTCTGGGCCGGGGGGAAGTCGGTGGGCGCCTCTCGCGTCGAAGAGGACAAGCGCGGCGAAGCGCTGGCAGTGATCGAAGAGGCGAAGGGGGTTTCAGTCGAGGTGCTCCTGCCGGAAGACGTGGTCGTCGCCCCTGAGATGAAGCCGGATGCGGAGACCCGTGTCGTCTCCGTGTCCGCCATACCCGAGGGTTGGCTGGCTCTGGACATCGGCCCCGAGACGACCCGGAGGTACTGCGCGGCCATCCAAAAGGCAAAGACCATCGTGTGGAACGGACCGATGGGGGTTTTCGAGATGGCCCCTTTTGCCCTCGGAACCCGCGAGGTTGCAGGAGCTGTTGCGGATGCAGGGGCAGTTTCGATCGTCGGTGGCGGGGACTCCGTGGCGGCACTCGAGAAGGAGGGACTCAAAGAGCGCGTGACGCACGTTTCTACCGGAGGCGGTGCGTCTCTTGAATACCTCGAGGGCAAGACCTTGCCGGGCATCAAGATCCTCGATCGATAGAGGACGCGCACAAGCGCACGAGTTTGGGAAAGGAAAAGGGGAAGGATCGATGAAACGCAGGCCCATCATGGCAGGGAACTGGAAGATGAACATGCTGGTGGCAGAGGCCGAGTCGCTCGTGAAGGATCTGCTCTCCGGCCTGGATGGCTCGGAAGACGTCGATGTCGTCGTCGCGCCTCCGTTTACGTCCCTGGTACCGGTCGGAAAGCTCATCCGTGGTTCTCGGATTGCTTTGGCCGCCCAGAACCTTCACTGGGAAACCTCCGGAGCCTATACGGGAGAGGTTTCGGCAAAGATGCTCCTCGATGTGGGCTGCAAACACGTCATCATCGGGCATTCAGAGAGGCGACAGTACTTTGGTGAAACCGATGAGACCGTGAATCGGAGGCTCGAGGCGGCTCTCGCGGAGGGACTGGAGCCGATCCTGTGTGTGGGCGAGGTCCTGGAGGAGAGAAAGGCGGGGCGCACAGGGGAGGTCGTGGACAGGCAAGCCCGGCAGGCCCTTCAAGGCATCTCGCGGAGTGAACTGGAAAGGCTGGTGGTCGCCTACGAGCCTGTGTGGGCCATCGGTACGGGGGAAACGGCCACCCCGGATCAGGCGCAAGAGGTCCATGCCCAGATAAGAGGCTTGATACGAGATCTCTATGACGAGGCCCTTGCGCAAGGACTCCGCATCCAGTACGGGGGCAGCGTAAAACCGGATAATGTTCGGGCCCTGATGGACCAGCCGGACGTGGACGGCGCACTCGTGGGGGGGGCCAGCTTGAAGGCCGAAAGCTTCTTGGGTATCGTGAAATTCTGACCGGCCCTGCGGGGGAATGGTTTGATTCCGGGTCGTTAAGATGTTAGTATTTCTTGATATTTTGGATTCAAGGGGAAAGGCAAGAAGATGCAAATCATCGTGATTCTCTTTCATGTACTGGCCTGTCTTGGCCTCATTATGATCGTGCTGCTCCAGAGGGGGAAGGGTGCTGATTTGGGAGCAGCCTTCGGTGGGTCGTCCCAGACGGTTTTTGGTAGTCAGGGTGCGGGCGGTTTTCTGACGAAGCTTACGACGGTCGTGGCGGTTCTCTTCATGTTTACGTCTCTGGGCTTGGCCTACCTCTCTTCGCACGGTTCGCAGGCTACGGTCATGGGGGGGACAGAGCAGACCCAGGCAGTCGACCAACCGGTGGCCTCGGACCAGGGTTCCTCCGACGCGGAGTCTCCCGGGGCGGGTCCAGAAGTGCCGGTAGAATCCCCTACGAACGAATGATGAAAGGCCATATGCCGAAGTGGTGGAATTGGTAGACACGCCATCTTGAGGGGGTGGTGCCCACCGGGTGTAGGGGTTCGAATCCCCTCTTCGGCACCAGGCTTAGGGAAGCCCTCGTAACCCTTTGGAGTTGCGGGGGCTTTTTGTTTGGCGGGGCCCCTCTTGGTTAGCCCAGGAATATCTCCGGAAAATATGGTTCCGTTCTGCCCAGGTTTCGATCATTCTCCGCGGGCGGGTACTGATCCTGGGGTTCTTGGGGTCCTTGGCGGTGTTCATCCAACCGTTGTTCTTTCCCGCTCCCGTCTTCCGGCTCTTTTGTCATTCCCATGTCCCTTCTGGAAATCCGAATGAGTAAGCTGAGGCAAGGGGAAAAAGCAGGGTGGGAGTTCAGCCCCTAAATACGGCCAAGATAACGTAGTGGAGGATCGTCAGACTCAGCACGGAAGACACGAGCAGGACGAATCCTCGAAGGAGACTCCACCGCTCGATTCCCCAGGAGTAAGATGGGGTCTTTTCGTGAGAAGCCGTTGGATCGGCATTCATTGGGGGCCTCCTTTCACAACAGGTCATGTTGGAGAAACTAACCCACCGAATGATTTGGCATGCAAGGCATTACGAAAGAAACGATCACAAGATATGTCAATTTAGGAAAAAAATGAGACAAAAGTCAAGAGAATTGTTTCTTTTCTTGTCCCTTTGTCTTGTTTGAATCCGGGAGGGGAACGAGAAGGGTCAAGCCGAAGCAAGTGAAAATACGGGGAGCCTATTCCGGTCTCGAGCCGTCTGGGCGGTTGTCATGAATACCTGTCAGGTTATAGATATGTATTCCTCTACGGACCTTGATGCCGTTCATGCCAGAAGCCAAGATTTCTCCTTGCTTTCTGATTCTTTGATCCGGATTGTTGAGCAATACCTCTGCCTCCGAAACGATCCTCTGACTATATGCCTGAATATCATCGTTGTCTTGATCCAGGAAATCATGATCAAACCAGATTTCAATGTAAGGACGATACTTGAATTCGTGAGACCCCCAGACCAGAAACCTCCTGATTCCAACACGCTCCACATCCGAGAAGTTCTGTTCGAGCACTTCGTGAATCTGCGTGAGCCTGTTTGTTCTTCGAACTCGTTCTTCTTTGGATTCAGCCATCGCGCTTCGATCTCTTGCAAGGAACCGGACACGGTGGTTCATATAAACAAACATCGGTTATGGACCCAGAAAGGTTTAATTGCAGAAAGAGCTTGATTGTCAATCACCCCTTGACGATGCCCCCTTCGGCCCCAGGGTTGGAAAAAGGTCCTAATCCCGGGAGGTTGTGTTTTTTTTTGTTTCCGCTGTTTTCTAAAGAAAACCCCCGCCTCTTGACGATTTCTTATTGGGACCGTCATGATGGTACTATTATGCTATTATTATACGAATCCCTGTGAGTTCGAACCCGAATCAAACGAGTGACCAGCGAGAACCTATGAGACGAGTTTTTATTATCTGCCTCCTTGCTGCAACCCTCCTGTCGCCAGGGGGCGTTGTTGTGAGCAGCGCCCAGGCGAGGGAACCCGGATCCGACGAAACAATGATGATCGCCCTGGATCTGATGGACCTGGATATCCCAGGGGAGGGCAGCGGGGATCAGTTGGAGCTTCCGCCGATTGAGGAGCCGGTGAGTCCGGTGGAAGAGGCAACACCGTTGATACCTGAACAGAAGCCTGTGGTGGGCGAGAGGACCCTGACCGAGATACCGGCAGCCAGAACCCCCGTTCAGTCCCCTTTGCCCGGAATCGCTCCGTTTCTCTTGGAGGGGTCGGGCAGGGGAGAAGGAACGACCAAGGCTGCGACAAAGCCGGCAGGAACGAGCGATATTGAAACCGCTTTGGAGGAGATCCCTGCTGAATTGAAGACCGTTCCACCGCCGCCCTCCCGGGCGGGAAGTCTCAAATTGCCTTCGGGGACGGACGCACGGGCTGCGGGGGAGGCAGACCTGCCAGAGATCCCCTTGTTGAAGGGGGAGGCCAGGGAGCAGCAGAGGCCCGTGCTCGGCGGACAGGCAAGCGGGCTGACCATGAAACCTGTGCAGGGCCTCGATGGAACCCCGGTGGTAAGCCCGGATGCAAGGTCCTCTCAACAGGCTCGCCAGGCGGAGGATTATCTGCAGGTTCGTGAGGACTTCGATTCTCGGCTGTTCGAGATCTACGAACGCTTCTACAAGAAGAGATAGGCGGCAACCCTCGAATTAGGGGACAGCGATCTTCGCGTAAAAGGCCTCGAGTTCCTTCTCCACTCGGTCGGGTGACCACGAAAGCAATTCTCCCATCTTCTCGGCGCACCGCCGGGCACAGTCCTCGCCTGGATCGCCGAGGGTACCGATTCCCGTTCTGCGAAGCAGAAGGTCGGACAGGGTCAGGCACATTTCTCTTTCCACGGCGCGATCGATTTGTGCCTGGATGTCGGGCTGTCCGTCGCAGATCGGCTCTCCGGCTTCGGGAAAGCTTTCGAGGTGGGTGAAGAGTTCCTTGTAAGCGGTTCCGTAAGTTCGTATCAGGTGTTCACAAGTGGCAGGGGGCAAACCAAACGGGTTCCTTTGGACCGCATCTTCCGTGTAGGCGGGAAGGTCCTGTATGTCTCCCCCGTAAATGGGCAGCCTGCCGGTCCGACATCCCGGGTCAGGGTGTTTGAGTTTGTTCGTGACCAGGGAGACAACCTGCTCGGCCAAATTACGACTCGTTGTGTACTTCCCGCCGACCACGGTGACCATCCCCCGGATTCCTTCATCCTTTTCATGGTCGTAGATTTCGTACCTTCGGGATGCGTCGTAGACGATTTCCACATCCTGATCGACGATGGGGCGAAGCCCTGCGTAAGAGTACCGAACGTCCTGAGCGGTTAGCCGGGCGCCTGGAAAGGACCTGTTGACGCGGGCCAAAAGGTCTTCGATATCCTTCCTCTTCACTGTCAGGTCATCCGGATCCCCGAAGAACTCCGTGTCCGTGATGCCGATCAGTGAATGACCCCGCCATGGCAAGCTGAAGACGTGTCCTCTCTTACCCGTGATCACCGTGACACCGTACTCCGGAGAAAGAGCGCGGGTTACGACGTGGATCCCTTTGGACCTTCGCACCCTTCTTTCCTCCACGCCCTTGCAAAGGCCGAGCAGATGATCCGCCCAGGGACCACTCACGTTTGCCGTCACCGTCGCCCGAATCTCGTACTCTGCCCCGGAAAGCCGGTCACGGACGAGGGCTCCCTCGATGTGATGCTCGCTGATTAAGAGGTCGATGGCCTCCGCGTAGTTGGCTATGGTTGCTCCTTGGGCAGCGGCTGACTGGATGAAAGACAGGCAGTGCCGTTCCGGGAAGAGGTTTTGGCAGTCATAGTACAGAAACGAACCCGTGAGCCCTTCCTGCTTCAAGAACGGTGCTGCCTCGAGGGTCGCCTCCCTGGACAAGAAGCGATGTGAAGAAATCCTTTTCTCTTCAGGGACCCCCCAGGATTTGTCCAGGGATAGGAGGTCATAGAGCACCATTCCCACCTTCAGGGGCCGTTTCCTGCTCGGCCCCTTTCGGTAGGTAGCACAGAGAATGGGCAAGGGATAGATCTGGTGGGGTGCCGTTCGGGTGAGCGTCTTCCTCTCCCGCAGGGATTCCCGGACCAGGCCGAATTCAAGGTTCTTCAAGTAGCGAAGGCCGCCGTGGATGAGTTTCGATGTTGCCGATGTGGTGGCCCCTCCGAAATCCCCTTTTTCGACCAGGGCAACGCGAAGTCCCCTGAGCGATGCGTCCCAGGCTACACAGGCGCCCGAGATGCCCCCTCCGATGATCAAGAGGTCGTACTGGGAAGCAGACATGGCGCGTAGGTTGCGTTCCATGAGAGGGCTCCTCCACGGTGCCAGAGCTCGGTTGAGATGTCTTCTCCGGTGGGTTCTTGCCAGCAGAAAGGATTCTGTCGCGTTCCCGTTCTGTACGACCCCTCAAGGTAGGCAGAAGCCCGGCGTGTTGTCAATGTGTGCTTCCCTGCGCAGATCTTGTTCGGGCAGAGAAGGTTGACAAAGGACGGAACTCTTGAATAATGGAAGGCCAAATGATCTGCGACCGGCTCAAGAAGGTGAAGACAGTTCTTCGATTACCTTGAGGAGGGCATCCAGGTCAAAGGGCTTCTTGATGAGTTTGTAATCGGGGTAGTTGTTGAGTTCCTCGTTGAGTCTCTTTTCCGTATGTGTCTCATCGAGCCAGGCGCTTAGATAGATGACTTTGATCGATGGATTCCGATCGCGGATCCTGGACACAAGGGAAAGACCGCTCTCAACGGGCATCATGATATCCGTGATCACCACTTCCGGTTGGAATTCCTCAAAGGTGCGAAGGGCGTTTTCTCCATCCTCGGCGAGCTGGACCTCGTAATCGTGGCCCTCCAAGAAGCTCTTCAGAAGCACACGAATCGCGTATTCGTCATCAACCACGAGGATTCGTCTGGATGGGAATTCGGGGGCCATAGGGGCGCGATTTCGAAATCAACCCGTAGTGAGAGAATGCAGACAGACACGGATTCTTTGATCCCTTTCATCTGAATATACAAAAGATGAAGGAAAGTCAACGGGATCGAAGGGAGACAGGCGTCGTCCCTGCGGTCCTTAACCAGCGAGGAAGGGGAAGATAAGGATGAAGAGCAAAGGGGGGCGTACAGGCAAGAAGGACGCCCCATCACGACGGCGTGTGGAGCGATCGCGAAAGGGATACAGATGGCTGAAGGCCAGGGTGCAAGAGCAGCTGACAGCAGATGGGACGCTTAACGAAGATGCGGGGAAGGAACTCCTGAAGGCCACAGGTCCCGACGAGCTCCTTCGATGGTTGCCCCGTTTGTTTTGGGAGAGCCCTGCTGAAGATCGAAACGGAATCCTCCGCTCCCTCGTTCCTTTGGCCGGGCATGTGGCGGTTCCGTTATTGGAGGATGTGCTGGGTTCCCCGCGGAGCCGGTTGATGGAGAAAGAGATCGCCTTGGAACGGCTCAAGGGGTGGGGCCAGACCCCTGACGTTGCATCTGAAGAGTGCCTGAGAGAGGCAGTTGGTTTTGTTGAGTTCTTGTCCGAATGGCTCGGTCAACCAGAGACGACCGATGTGATCCCGGACGAAGTTCTGCATCGCTTTCAAGACCTCCCGCCCCCGTATCAAGGGATCGTCCTTAGGGAAATCCTGGATCGATTCCCTGAGGGAGTGTTACCGTTTCTCGAGCGTGTACTCGCCGGGCAGAGCGATCTGTGGGAGGAGATCCTGGGAAGCCTGGAGGAAGCCCCGCAAGAGGAAGCGGCCCGGTTGCTGCAGGCCGGACATGAGATGGCTGAGAAAGCCCTCCAAAAGAAGATCAGAAGAGTGCATCACAAACGGAGTGTGCGGGGATTGCCTGTCTATCCTCTTGGGCGAGAGGAGACGGGGGGTGCGATCTGGAGACCGCCTGTGCCGCCGAAGCCCGTGGGCCTGCTCTCGATGCCGGAGCCGGGAGGGGCCCGGATGGTGTGGGTGATTCGGCCAAATGTGCGCAAGGGAATGCTCGTATTTGGGGGATGGGTGGACGACGAGAGGGGTTTGATGAAGTTCTTCGTCATGGATCCTTCTCGCAAGGAATCGGAGAAGTACGAAGCCTCACTCTTGCAGAACCCGGAGTTTACGGTCGTAGAGGGCGAGGCGGGCTTCTGTGCATGGCTCTTGGAGGAGGCCTATCAGAAAGGACCGCCTGTGGATTCCGAAGAAGCCGAAGCGTACAAAGCCATTCGACCTCTGTTGAAAGAGGTGATCCCCCCCGAGAGACCCAAGGCACCCGTGTATGCGGTGTGTCTCGACGAGCCGGATGCGCCTGTCCTGGAAGATCCCCTAGGAGAATCGGCGAACCTGTTGAAGGAAGATCTGCTGCGTAACTGGGTCATCGAGGCTGAACGGATTCGGCCTCACCTGGAACAGCTGGAAGAGATCGAAGGGAGTCGCATTATTGTGCATCCGTTGCAGAAGAAGGAGCGCATGGACGCGTTCTACCGTGAGGCTGCGAGGGAGATCCTTTCAGACGCCAGCTGTCGGACTTCCTGGAGGAGAAGGCTCGAGGATGCCGCCTGGGTCTTCTACAAGAAAGGTCTCGAGGGACAAGCAAGAAGGCTTGCGCACATGGGCCGATACCTGGAAGACCCGGAAAAGGATGGTTCTCGGATTTCCTTCTTTGTTGAGCTGGTTCGCAGGGGACTCGAGCAGAGGCTACAGGAGAAGAAAACGGAAGAGCAGCAGCAGCCTTCCTTGATCGTGAAGCCTTCGTGATTCGCCGGACAATGGGTTGCGCATGACCCTTTGCGCCGGCTCTCACTAAACGGTATCTATCAAGCTTCTTTCTTTTCTTCCGCAGCCTCTTCTTCGGAAGCGGTCTCTTCGGAAGCGGTCTCTTCAGAGGCGGTCTCCAAAGAGGCGGTCTCTAAAGAGGCGGTCTCTAAAGAGGCGGTCTCCTCGGAGGCCTTCTCCCCTTCAGGCTTTTCTTCGGCGGGCGTCGTCTCGGCAGGGGAGGGCTTAGCGGTCTTTTCCTCTCTTGCCATTCCGTTCGCGAGTTTCCGCTGTGTCCGTTTCAGCCTCTTGCGGAAGGTCCGCACCTTGTCCGGGGGCAGGGGTCGTTCGGAATCCTCATCCGCTTTCTGAATGCGATCTTTCAGTCTCTCGATTCGTTTTTCCAAATCCGGCTTTGCGGTCATCGAAGGGTTCCCTTCATGGTGGGGGTCATGGTTTTGAAACGGCATCGCTCCCAGGGCTGCCCTGGGCCTCGAAGCCGGTGTTCGCTTGGTCATCGTTGGGCAGCAAAATTCTCTCCCGCAACAGGGGGGGGATGTAAATGTCTTCCAGATCGAATTTCTGCAACTCTCTGGCAAGAATCGAGATTTTCTCCTTCAAAGGCCTCTTTCGGTCGATGAAGATGCTCGGTTCTCCCTTGACCCTGCAGCTCCCGTCTTCCACGCGGAACTCGAAGGCCTTCATCTCCTCGTAATGGATCCGGACCGAAAGCCT
>Ga0180437_10012155_pt1 | contig 10223 bp, 5 predicted proteins | sample SS_ome_4_FD_132410 | JGI IMG/M metagenome (GOLD analysis project Ga0180437, IMG submission 132410) | Hypersaline lake sediment archaeal communities from the Salton Sea, California, USA - SS_3_D_1 metaG | ecosystem: Environmental > Aquatic > Non-marine Saline and Alkaline > Hypersaline > Sediment... | reverse complement strand
GCGGAACTTTTCGAGGAAGGTCAACTCGCCGGTCGCGGGGTTGTTATGGAAGACGCTCAGCGAATCGTCGTCCTGGGAGCCGACGTACACATACTGGCCGTCGGGGCTGACCGCTACGGAGTAGGCCCCGTCCAGCCCACCTGCCCCGCCCTGGTCGTCTTCCGTCACTTGCCGGAAGGTGATCGCCCCCGACCCTCCCTGCGGCTGTGCGGGATAGGTCTCGGTGTAGCCGGGCGGCGCGATCTGGCGGATGACTTGAGTGCCGGCAAGCAGGCCGGGCAGGACATAGGTGCCAGTCTCGTTGACGTCGGGCGTGGCAGGGTCGTCGTACAGCGTGGTGGTGCTCGGTTCACCGGCGTCGAACTGGCCGTTCTGGTTCGAGTCGGCGTAGATCGTCACGTCGGCCAGCCCAGGCTCGCCGACGTCTCGAAAGCCGTCGCCGTCGAGGTCGTCCCAGCTCAGCCCGCGGATTTCGCCGTCGGCGAGCAACTCGGCCGTGGCCGGCAGCCCGTCGATGCTCAAGAGCCGCCTGTCCTCCAGCACCTCCAGCCGCATCCGCCGCCACCGGCACGGCGGACGCAGCGGCGGGGCTGTTCGTGCCCGTCTTCCGCTCCCGTCCGGCCTCGACGGTCGGAGGCGGCGCCTCCGGAAACCGACCGAACCCATCGCAGAACCCTTCAGCAAAAAGCGGCAGGACGCGGCGTTCGAATCGGTAGTTTCATGCTCCGTCGCGCCCCAAACAAGATCACCCTTGGACTGCCCGACCGGAAGAGAAGGATCAACACGTCCGGATGCCCGGCACGCCGAACCATGGGATCAGGAAGCGGCCCCCCGCCCAATCGGCGCGCCCGAGGTCCGCACAGATCCCCCTCGCAGCCGTTCCCTCTTGCCTGGCCCGTGATAGCCGGGACCCGACTGAAGCCAATATGCCCGATCGGCGCGGAGGTTGCAACGGTTTTAGCAGGCAATGGGCAGGTTGGTTCAAACGTTGCGGCGCGAAGAGGGGGGCAGTTGCATCGCCATGTGGCGTCCCGCCACGATTCGAACGCCCAACCTTCGGCCCCGCAGGCCGCAGCCGGAATCGCCCAAAGCGAAACGGGCGTAAAGTGTTAGGGCTATGGAGAAGAGACGCAACGGGAGCTGATCGAAGAGGATGAACCCAAGCAGACCTCGTCGAGCTGATCGCCCGGAAGACAGCCGAGCAGGCCCGGGCCGACCGCGACTGGGAGTTTCACTCGGCCCGCGTGTCCTGCCCCGTGTCGACCCTATTATCTCGACCTATGCGAACTTGCCAACAACCGAAAAAACAGAGGAATCAACCATCCTGACACCAGCGGGCCACGTCCTTGGCCCAATAGGTGAGGATGATCCCTGCGCCCGCGCGGCGGATGGAGAGGAGGGTTTCGAGGACCACGGCTTTTCGGTCGATCCAGCCGCGCTGGGCGGCGGCCTCCACGAGGCAGAATTCGCCGGAGACGCAGTAGGCCGCCAGCGGCACGCCGGGGAAATGGTCGTGGAGCCGGCGGATGATGTCGAGGTACGGCAGCGCCGGCTTGACCATGATGACGTCGGCGCCTTCGGCCAAGTCGAGCTGGACTTCCCGAATCGCCTGCCCCGGCGCGGCGGCCGGATCCATCTGGTAGCTGCGGCGGTCGCCGAACTGCGGGGCGCACTCGGCCGCCTCGCGGAACGGGCCGTAAAAAGCGCTGGCATACTTGGCCGCGTAACTCATGATCGGCACGTGCGTGAATCCTTCAGCATCCAGGCGCCGCCGGATCGCGGCAACCATGCCGTCCATCATCCCGCTCGGCGCGACCATGTCGGCGCCGGCACGGGTGTGGACCAAGGCTTGCTGGCCAAGCATCTTCAGCGTGGCGTCGTTGTCGACGTCGGTCCGGCCGCCGACCTTGTGGACCAGGCCGCAATGCCCGTGGTCCGTATACTCGCAGAAACAGACGTCGGTGGCCACGAGCAGGTCGGGCGTGGCCTGCTTGGCCACGCGCACCGCCTGAGCGATGATGCCGGAGTCGCTCAGGGCGTCGCTGCCGACGGCGTCCTTGGCGGCGGGGATTCCGAAGAGGATCACGCCGCCGAGCCCCAGCTCGGCCGCCTCGCGAACCTCGCCGGCCAGCAGGTCGAGCGAGAGCTGGTAGTGACCGGGCATGGACGGGATTTCCTGCCGGACGTCCCGGCCGTGGCGGACGAACAAGGGCAAGATCAGGTTGCCCGGCGAAAGGCTGGTCTGGCGAACGAGACTGCGGACGGCGGGATGGGCGCGAAGCCGCCGCATGCGCATCGTGGGAAATCCGGAAGAGCCGAAGGGACCGGCAGGATTCATATTCAGCGGAACTCCGATGAGCTTGAGGCCATGATCGCGGCGGCTATCAGGAATCGGGCGGTTCGTCGAGGGCCTGGCGGGCGCGGCGGACGGCCTCGGCGGCCCAGGGTTTGCCGTCATAAAGTTCGATCACCGCCTCGCGCATCCGCCGGGCCCGGTCCGGATCGGTCTTCTGCGCTTCGTCGGCGCGATAGAGTCGCTCCAACACGAGCGGGAGGCGATCTTCTTCCGCCCGCTCCGCTTGCCCGCGAAGCTGGTCGAGGCGTTTGCCGGCCAAAGTCAGACACTGTCCGGTGGGGCCGGAATCGCTCCCCTGGCTGCCGTAGAGATCGATCAGGGCCTGGAGCTTCGCCATGCCGCGCTCGGGGTCGAGGCCCACGTACTTGATCGCTTCGAGGTAGTCGCGCTCGACGGGCAGGAGCCTGTCGGCGTCGACGATCCCTTTGGCGCGGAGCTCAAAGCTCCGCTCCAGCCGATCCAGTTCGAGCTCGCGAAGGTACTTATGCAACTGGCCGGCGCGGCTGTCGTCGGAGTAGAGCTCGATGAAGCGGCGGATGTCGTCCTCGGCCGCACGGTAGGAGGCGATCGTGCCGTCGGAGGTTGCCTGCGAGATCCGATGATAGAGGTCGTCGGCCGAGGGGTCCTGCAAAAAGTACCAGGTGGTCAGGCCCACCAGGAGCAGTCCCAGGACCAATACCCAAGTGTGCAATGAGATCAGTGCCCCGCCTTGCGGCTCCTGGCTCTCGGAGCGGTCAAGATCCTCCTCCCTGACCGGGATGAAGAGGTGTGCCGTCTTCTGGTCCCCTTCCGGAGTGCCCGCCTCTTTATCTTCCTCCTGCTCAATGCTGGGGGCGACCGGCTTGGCCGCGGCGAGCTCGGCGAAAGCCGAGGTCTCCTTCGTCTCGGGCAGATCTTCGGGAAGGAAGGACGGCGGCGCCGATGCCGGCGAGTCGGTCGCCTGGCGGGTCTCGGAGAGGGGTACAGGGGCCTGCACCGGTCCGCTGACCAACGTGGGTTCCAATTGGAAATCTTCGCTGTCCTTCTCAGCCTCGTCCCTGTCCGGCGGCGGCTTCGCCAAGGAGAGTCGATGCAACATCGCTTCCAGCCGACGAGCCAGCACCGTGGCCGTGGCAAAGCGCTGGTCGGGGTTCTTTTCGAGCAAGCGGGCGACGATGCCTTCCAGTTCGGCGGGCACGTCGTGCGCATAGCGGCCGACCGGCTCAGGCACCACCGAGCGCTGCTGTTGGAGCATTTCCGCGAGCGACTTGGCACGAAACGGCGGGCGACGCGCCAAGAGCGTGAAAAGCACGCCGCCCAGGCTGTAGAGGTCGGTTCTGGGGCCGATCGGTCGCGCGTCGGCCTGCTCCGGAGCCATGTAATCGATGGTGCCGAGCACGTTTCCGGCGGCCGTCAGCCGCGAGTAGCCGTACAGTCGCGCGATGCCGAAATCGGAGAGCTTGACGTGACCGTCCGGTCCGAGCAGCAGGTTGGCCGGCTTGATGTCGCGATGAATCACGCCGCGATCGTGGGCATGCCGCAGGGCCCGGCACATCTCCAGCCCGATCTCGGCGACGTTCCGCCAATCGAAACGGCGGCCGTTCTGGAGCTCTTGTTGGAGGCTGTTGCCCTCGACCAGTTCCATGGCGTAGAAGAGCTGTCCGGCTTCTTCGCCAAAGCCGAAGAGACGGACGATGTTCGGGTGGTGCAGTTTTCGCAGCGTCTCGATCTCGGCCTCGAACCGCTGGCGGAAATCGGGGTCGTCGGCCAAGGCGGAGGAGAGGATTTTCACGGCGGCCGGCTCGCCAGTCTCGACGTTGATCGCCCCATAGACCGCCCCCATGCCCCCGCGTCCGAGGGTACCCGTGATCCGGTAAGGTCCGAGACGTTCCGGCGGCATTCGTACCATTTCCTCGCCAAGAGTTTGGTTTCATGGTAACCTGCCGAGGTTTTCGCTGCCAGTGACGGGCGCGTTCGTTCGGAACCGTTGACGTTTGAAAGGGGGGGAAAAATTGCCGCCACACGGGCTGCTGAATCTCGAAAAACCCTGCGGCATGACTTCGCGGCGGGTGGTGGATCTCGTACAGCGGTTGGCCCGGCCCGCCAAGGTAGGGCACGCCGGCACGCTCGACCCGCTGGCTTCCGGGGTGCTGATCGTCTGCGTCGGCGCGGCGACGCGACTGATCGAGTACGTGCAGAGGGCATCCAAGCGATATGCGGCGACGTTCCTGCTCGGCCGCCAGAGCCCCACCGAGGACATCGACGGTGAGGTGACCGAGCTGGTCGACCCGCCGGTGCCGTCGCTGGACGAGGTCCAGCAGGCGGCCGGGGGGCTGACCGGCGCCATCCAGCAACGGCCGCCGGCATTTTCCGCCCTGAAAGTCGCCGGGCAGAGGGCCTACCATTTGGCTCGCCAAGGCCGTCACTTCGAACTGGAGCCCCGTACCGTCACAATCTATCGACTCGCCGTCGTCGGCTATGACTACCCTGAGTTGAAGCTGGATATCGAGTGCGGCGCGGGCACCTACATCCGCTCGCTGGGACGCGATTTGGCGTTGAGCCTGGGTACCGCAGCGGTAATGTCGGCCCTGGTCCGCACGGCCATCGGCGAATTTCGGCTCGACGACGCTTTCGGGCCGCACGAGCTGACGAAAGCGAATTGGACCACACACCTGCTGCCTCCGATTGCCGCGGTCGGGTCGATGCCGCGAGTGGAACTGTTGGCCGGCCAGATCCGCCAAATCCACTCGGGGCAGGCCATTCCCGCACCGCCCGGCATGACCCCCTCTGACGGGGAGATTGCGGGCGTGGACCGAGCTGGCCGGTTGGTGGCGATCCTGGCACGGCGCGGGTCGGGCCAACTGGGCCCCGTGCGAAATATCCCCTCTTAAGATTAGTCCAATAACCCCATGTTAGAGTTATTCAGCGTCCCGTGACGCAGTGGTCCTGTCGAATTTGATTCGCGCAACGATCGTGACGGGCGCACCCACATGGGCAAACTCGCGCGGCTCATGGCGGCGGACTGGCCGAAGGGCCTCCCGCTGGTCGATTCCTATGACGGATGCGATAGGACATTCCCAGGGCATGGACGCGCCCAAGGTAGGCCCATCGCCCCGACGCTCGGGGCGGGAGTCTCTTGCCAATTTCGCTCGACGCGTCGATGCTCCAACAGCGAGACCTCAAGCTCGATCTGGTTGCCCTCGGCCTGCTGGCTTTGACCGTCTTTTTGGCGGCCAGCCTGTTCAGCTATGATCCGGCCGATCCGCCCGGCAAGCTTGTCTATCCGCAGCCTGACGAAATCGCGAACGTCTGCGGACGTTCGGGTGCGGTGGTGAGCCAGTTGCTCTTCACCGCTCTTGGCATAGGGGCTTACTACCTGATCCTCTCGCTGGCCGTTCTCGATTCGCTCCTCCTCACCCGCCGGCCCGTAAGAGATCCCTTATTGCGGATCACCGGCTGGCTGTTGTCGCTGGTGGGGATCTGCACCCTGTCGGCAATGGCGCTGGCGGACTTTTCGCCCGGCCCGGTGATTGGGGCGGGTGGATACCTGGGCACCGCAGGACGAGGTTTCCTGGAGGCGAACTTCGCCACCGTCGGCAGCTACATCCTGGTGATCAGCTTGATCCTTGGCGGCCTGCTCCTCTCCACCGATTACCTGCTGATCCAGATCCTCGCCTGGACGGTTGGCATGCCCGTCAAGGGGTTTGAGCGCGGGCTGTCGCGCGCCGCGGGCACCCGCGCGGAACGCCGAGGCAAGGCGGCACTTCACAAAGCCGCGGCGCAAGCGGACGAAGCCGAAGACACGCCAGAGGAAGAGCCGGAGCTGGCGGTCAAGATCGCCGGCCGTTCTCCGGCCGATGCAGATGAAGATGCGGAGGAATGGGACGAGGAGGACGGCGAGGAAGAAGAGGAAGAAAGCGGGCAAACTGCGGCCGAAACGGCCGCGCCGCCGGCGCCCTCATTTCTGCGAATTCGCAACCGGAGGAGGTCGAAGCGGGAAGAGCTGCTCGAGGAGATTGAAGCCGCAGCCGCCAGCAATCAGGCCGAGGACTACGAGCTGCCGGCGATCGACCTTTTGCTGGAAAGCGAACCGTATTGCTTCGAGGAGCAGGAGAAGGACGTCCGTCGGAAGGCCAAGATTCTGGAGAAGACGTTCGCCGACTTCGGGTTCAACGTCCGCGTGGTGGAGATCCAGACAGGGCCGGTGATTGCCCAGTTCGAGGTGGCCTTGGAGGCCGGGCTGCGGCTGAGCAGGATCATGGGACTGGCCGACGACCTGGCGATCGCGCTGCGCGTGCCCAGCGTGCGGATCGTCGCGCCTATCCCCGGCAAGAACACGGTCGGCATCGAGGTGCCCAACTGCGAACGGCAGTTGGTCCGCCTCCGCGAGGTGATCGAGGAGTCCAACGGCAAGGCCCAGGCGATGCGGATTCCCATCTACCTCGGCAAGGACGTTGCCGGCAACCCCATGCTCGTCGACCTGACGACGATGCCGCACCTGTTGATTGCCGGGCGGACGGGCACGGGAAAGAGCGTCTGCTTGAACTCGATCATCGTCTCGATGCTGATGACCCGCCGCCCCGACGAGGTCCGCATGCTGCTGGTCGATCCCAAGATGGTCGAGCTGAGCCCTTACAGGCAGATTCCGCACCTGATGCACCCCGTGGTCACCGACATGCGCAAGGCGGAGGCGATCCTCGCCTGGGCGGTGGAGAAGATGGAGGAGCGCTACCAGCTTCTGGCGCGTGCCGGCGTGCGGCACTTGAGCGTCTACAACCAGCTCGGCGAAGAGGAGCTCAGGGAGCGGATCTCGCCGGAAGACGAGGAAGAGTGGGCGCAGATCCCCAAGCAGATGCCCTTCATCGTCATCATGGCCGACGAGATGGCCGACCTGATGATGACCGCCGCCAAGGAGGTGGAGGCCCACATCATCCGCCTGGCACAGAAGAGCCGCGCCGTCGGCATCCATTTGGTATTGGCCACCCAGAAACCGACCGTCGACGTGATCACCGGTCTGATCAAATCCAACCTGCCGGCCAGGATCTGTTTCGAGGTCTCCAGCCGGACCGACAGCCGGGTGGTGCTCGACGAGATGGGGGCGGACAAGCTCTTGGGCAACGGCGATTTGCTCTTCCTTCGGCCCGGCACCAGCACGCTCATCCGCGGCCAGGGAACCTACCTTTCCGACGACGAAATCACCAAGGTGATCGCCGCCGTGGCCACCACCGAGCCGCAGTTCATCAAGGAGCTGGTCCAGTTGAAGACCGCCGACGAGACCGGCGGGGAAGCCCTGCAACTGAAAAACCGCGACGAGTTGTACGAAGCGGCCGTCGACGTCGTCATCCGTGAGGGCCGCGGCAGCGTGTCGCTGCTGCAAAGGGCGCTGGGGATCGGTTACGGCCGGGCTGCCCGCCTGATCGACTACATGGCCGAGGACGGGTTCGTAGGCACTTACAACGGCTCCCAGGCCCGCGAGGTGACCATCAGCGTCGAGGACTGGGAAGCCATGCGGGGCGGGGCCGCCGCCGCGCAACCGCCTTCAAACAGACCGACAAAGCGGAGCAACAAGATCCTGCTTGATCCCGAGATTGCTGCGGGATCGGACGGGATGGACCGACCGTCGCGTGTCGTGCAACGCGGCGCGGCGTCGAGGGCCCCGGACGATTTCGATGAGGTTCCCTTCGACCCCGACGATGCCGGCACAGAAACAGACGAGGATTCGTACGAAGAGGAAGACTGGGAGGCGGACGAGGAATACGAAGAGCAAGAGGAGGAGTCTTCCGAAGACGACGAAGAGGAAGAGGAAGAATACGAGGAAGACGAGCTGGAATGGGAAGAGGAAGAGGAGCAATACGAAGAATACGACGGAGATGAGGAGGACGATGCGGGCACGTGCCAAGAGAATGACGATGAACTCGAGGAAGACGAGGACGAGGCCTCTTGGGCAGCCGGGAGTGGATGAGTGCGATTCGGACGCTGCCGGAGTCGGCGCGTCATGTGGGGGCGCTCGAAGCTTTGGGAACAGAAAGACCTGGGGACCGCAGACGGGCCCCTCCTGCGGAGGGGTGGCCGCAAGGCGTCTCCCCCCAGCCGGTTGACATCTCGCGGGGTGGGGCGTAGATTTAGGTGGTTCGGTTTATTCGCGGCAACGCAGCAGGTGCCCACGATGTTGTCTTCTTCGGTCCCCGGTTCCGACCGCTTGATCGTCGTCGGCCACGTCGGCGCGATCGTGGTGATTATTGGACCCTCCGGGCCTTAGGGGCAGCGAGCGGCACCAGACCGATCAGCACGAGCCCTGAGGCCCACCGTGGCCTGAGGGCGTTTTTTGTTGGCTGTTGATTCTTTCCGGCAGTGGTCGGGGATCTTGGCGACGGGTGGCGTGATGCGGCGTATTGAAATCTATGACACGACCCTTCGTGACGGGGCCCAAGCCGAGGGGATCAGCTTTTCGCTTTACGACAAGCTGCTTTTCACCCGGCGGCTGGACAGCCTGGCGTTCGACTACGTCGAGGGGGGCTACCCGGCCTCCAACGACAAGGATTTCCAGTATTTCCAGCAGATCGGCCAGCAAGACCTGGCCAGTGCCCGCGTCTGCGCTTTCGGGATGACCCGCCGCAAGGGCGTCAAGGCCGAGGACGACGCGGGCCTTACGGCGCTTCTCGACTCCGGCGCCGCCGTGACTACCCTGGTCGGCAAGTCTTCCGCATTCCAGGTGACCGAGGTGCTCCAGACCGATCTGGACGATAATCTCCAGATGATTGCCGAGAGTATCCGACGGCTGGTCGCGGCCGGCCGCGAGGTGATTTTCGACGCCGAGCACTTCTTCGACGGTTGGAAACGGGACGCCGATTACGCCCGCCGCGTCCTCCAGACCGCGGCGGAAGCGGGGGCGCAGACCATCGTGCTCTGCGACACCAACGGCGGCGGCATGCCGGAGGAGATCGCCCTGGCTACCACGGCGGCCGTCGAACTGCTGCCGCTGAAGGTCGGAATTCACTGCCACAACGACTGCGACCTGGCGGTGGCCAACTCGCTGGCGGCCGTCGAGGCGGGGGCGGCCCAGGTCCAGGGCACGATCAACGGCTTCGGCGAGCGCTGCGGCAACGCCGATCTGATCTCGGTGATCGCCAACCTGGGGGTAAAGAAACGCGGCTACGAGGTGCTGAGCCCCGCGGCAATCGGCCACCTGACCGAGTTGTCCCGCTACGTCTACGAGATGGTGAACATGAACTTCGAGCCCCGCCAGCCGTTCGTGGGCCGTAGCGCGTTCGCCCACAAGGGCGGCATGCACGTCAGCGGCGTCGCCCGAACCACGGCCGCCTACGAGCACGTCGACCCGGCCACGGTGGGCAACGAGCGCCGCGTGCTGGTGAGCGAGCTTTCGGGACGCTCGAACATCATGGCCCTGGCCGAGAAGCACAATATCCGGCACGACCCGAAGCTGATGGACAAGATCCTCGCCAAGGTGGTTTCCAAGGAGCACGCCGGCTATCAGTTCGAGGCGGCCGAGGGGTCGTTCGACCTGTTGGTCAAGGAGTGCGCCGGCACCTTCCAGCCCCACTTCCAGCGGCTCAATTACCACGTGAACATCGAGACGGTGGCCCACGGCAAGGTGACCACCGAGGCCACCGTCAAGATCCGCATCGGCGACGAGGTCCGCCACGAGGTGGCCGAGGGAGACGGCCCGGTCAACGCGCTGGACGCCGCCATGCGGAAGGCGCTCAACGGCTGCTTCCCCGCCCTGGCGAAGATGCACCTTGTGGACTATAAAGTGCGGGTGATCAACTCCGAGGCGGGCACGGCGGCGGGCGTCCGCGTGGTCATTGAAAGCCGCGACGACGACGACGTCTGGGGCACCGTCGGCGTCAGCGAGAACATCATCGAGGCG
>Ga0180437_10012154_pt1 | contig 10223 bp, 8 predicted proteins | sample SS_ome_4_FD_132410 | JGI IMG/M metagenome (GOLD analysis project Ga0180437, IMG submission 132410) | Hypersaline lake sediment archaeal communities from the Salton Sea, California, USA - SS_3_D_1 metaG | ecosystem: Environmental > Aquatic > Non-marine Saline and Alkaline > Hypersaline > Sediment... | reverse complement strand
GGTTGATAGACCTGCGCCAAACAGCCCGGCCTGAAGAGTTTGAGGCAATCAGCAGTGGCTATCGTCTAGAGATCGAGCGCATGCAGGCCGAGGTGTTGGAATACTTGCTCCGTCCGGTCACAGCGGAAGTCGAGTGGCAGCCAGCGTGATATGGCAAGTGAGGGTGTTCGTGTCATGGACAATGGGGTAGCCATCTCGGTGCGCAACGTGGGCAAGATGTACCATCTCTACGACTGGCCGCAGGACCGGTTGAAGCAGGCTTTTCTGTGGGGCAGGGAGAAACTTTACCGGGAGTTTTGGGCCTTGCGCGATATATCGTTTGAGGTGAGACGGGGCGAAGCGCTGGGCATTCCTTCGCTGCCCCTTCGCTGCGCTCAGGGCTTCGGCTCAGGGCAGGCATCGGGCGCAACCGGCTTCGCCGTGAGCGAGCTGTGATCTAGACCATGAGTGTACTTGAGCAGGGGCAAAGGTTCTGGATTACTGAGGCTGACTTACATTCCCACCTACGGGCACGGATGCATCAACGTGGCATTACCAGGGAAGAAATCGAGCGGGTCCTGAACGAAGGTTGGAAGGCTACCGATGCCAAGCCTGGTACATTAGGGAAAGTGATGGTGTTTTCGTGCGAAGCGGAATGGGAGGGACAGTTCTATCAGGAGAAAGAGGTGACAGTGTACTACAAACTGACTGGCGAGGAACTCATCTTGTTGACGGTGAAGGCCCGATATGGGCAAGGTTTTCCAGAGGGGATAAGTAAATGAAGATCGAATACGACTCAGTTCGGGACTTGTTGTATATCTGGTTTGGTACTCCAGGAGAAAAAGCTGCCAAGACCGAGACAGTGGTGCCTGGTGTGTACGCTGATTTCGACAGACAGGAGCGGCTGATTGGCATCGAAGTGTTGGATGCCTCAGAAGTGCTGCGGCACAAGGTCCAATTTGAGGTGATGCTCGCGCCTTCGCCTGTAGAAACAGCCCCAGCTTGAGGGGAACGTTGACGCTTTCTGGCATCCTTGGCAAACTGGTCAATATCATTGTCGACCTTTGGCGCGCCCGTTGACGAGAGCGGGCTCTGGGCGCTGCGAGATTTCGACTTTGAAGTGGAAGACAGGGGTGGTTATTGATGTCGTCTGAAGTGCTGACCTCCCAGGTGGCTTTGGTTAATAGAGACAGAGGTGACCCCACGGCTGTGGGTGACGACGTGGCCATCTCGGTGCGCAACGTGGGCAAGATGTACCATCTCTACGACCGGCCGCAGGACCGGTTGAAGCAGGCCTTTCTGTGGGGCAGGGAGAAACTTTACCGCGAGTTTTGGGCCTTGCGCGACGTTTCGTTTGAGGTGAGACGGGGGGAAGCGCTGGGCATCATGTAGGCGTTAATTACGTCCCTTTTGCGGCTGATCGTTTACAGCTTTGTCTTTTCTGTAATTTTCAAGCGCCGGTGGGCCGGTTCGGAACCGGAGAGTTTCATGGAGTTTGTGCTGATTCTATTCAGCGGCCTTATCGCGTTTAGCATGTTCCGCTCAGATACGCTCTAATGTCGAAAGTTGAGTCTAAATTGAGCTGAACACTAAGCTATTGGAGGGACAATTGAAAACCGTTCGAATAGTCGTGGTGACCGTGCTTTTGATTGCCAGTTCCGCGTTCTTGGCACATGCAAGCTCACCCCTAGCTGAACCGGCGCCTTTCTCCGATGGGGAAGGTGTCCTCATCCATCTGGCCGGCGGCCAGTTTGATCCTCTGAATGGTCCCGGCCTGCCTACCCTGGCTGCAGGCATGACCCTGGACAGCTACCCGGGCGATGGCACAGGCTACTACCTCGTCCAATTCAATGGCCCTATCACCGAAGCCGATAAGGCCGTTCTGACAAAGGCCGGGGCAGAAATCTTTGACTACATCCCCGATTTTACCTTCGTCGTGAAAATGAACGGCGCCACCCGGGCCGCCCTGGCCTCCACCAGAGGCGTGCGCTGGATCGGGCTGTACCAGCCGGCTTATCGCGTCGCGCCATCCTTGCTACAAACGTACACCGCGACTGGCCGGTCCGAAACGTTAGAGTTGATCGTGGTCGTCTTCAAAGGAGAGGACGTGGCCCAGACCGCGGGGCAATTGGAAGCTCTGGGAGGGACCGTCTTGGAGACGGTGGAAACCGAATGGAAAGGCAAGATCAAAGTCCAGATTGACACAGCCCGGATCGAGGCCATTGCTGGCATTTCTGGGGTGAAATGGGTGGAGCAGGCACCAAAGTGGCAGCTTTTCAATAACGTGGCGGCTGATATCATGGACGTCAGAGAGGTGTGGGACAACCACGGCCTGCATGGGACAGGACAGACGATAGCCGTTTGTGACACGGGCCTGGACCAGGGCTCCACTGCGCCGGCCAGTTTGCACGACGACTTTGAAGACGGCAGCGGCAACTCCCGCGTCATCCAAATCTTCGACCGAGTGGGGGATGGTGCCAGTGACGTCAACAGCGGGCACGGTACCCACGTGGCCGGATCGGTGCTGGGCAATGGAACCCGATCGGGCGCTACACCAAGCGCTCACACTTACCCGAGCAGCGCTTACGTGGGCATGGCTCCTGAGGCCCACCTGGTATTCCAGGCCGTAGAGGAAAACGCCACCGGCTATCTGACAGGCATTCCCTTCGACTTGAACACGCTGTTCGCCCAAGCCGATGGTGCCGGAGCAGACTTCCACACCAACAGTTGGGGCAGTCCTATCGAGCTGGGCATGTACACTTCCGACTCCCAAGACGTGGACGAGTATATCTGGAACCACAAGGACTTTACCATCCTCTTCGCTGCTGGCAATGAGAGTGCCGACAGCAATTGGGATGGCGTGGTTGATCTGGGCTCTGTAACCAGCCCTGGCACGGCCAAGAACTGCATCACTGTCGGCGCTAGCGAGAATAACCGCTCTAGTGGCGGTTACAGCCCCGGCGGCGCGTGCAGTACGTATGGTAGTTGCTGGCCGCCTGACTTCCCGGCCAATCCGATCAGAGATGATCCTCTTTCAAACGATCCCAACGGTTTGGCTGCCTTCAGCAGCCGTGGTCCCACGAGGGATGCTCGCATCAAACCGGATGTCGTAGCCCCGGGAACCAATATTGCCTCTACAAAGTCTTCTATGCCGACCGCCGGGAGTGGCTGGGGAGCGATCAACACCTACTACATGTATATGGGGGGCACCAGCATGTCCGCACCGTTGGCTGCAGGTGCAGCCACCCTGGTGCGCGATTTCTACCAGGACAACGAGGGCCTCACCCCTTCAGCGGCATTGATCAAGGCCACCCTGATCAACGGGGCCACCGACATGTCCCCTGGCCAGTATGGAACAGGCAGCACCCAGGAAATTCCCGACCCTCCTCGTCCCAACAACGTCGAAGGATGGGGAAGGGTAAACGTGGAGAACAGTATCTTCCCCCCAGCACCGCTTACGCTCAGCTACGATGACGAGGCTTTCGGACTGAGCACAGCGGGCGTGGCCACTTACGTTTATACTGTCACCACCGCCGCCCAACCGATGCGTACGACGCTGGCCTGGAGTGACTACCCAGGCACCCCTGTGGCCGACGGCGGTCTGGTCAACGACCTGGACCTGAGCGTCACCACCCCCGGTGGGACGACCCTCTACCCCAGCAACGCCAGCACCTATGATCGGGTGAACAACGTGGTGGGAATTGACATCACCAGCGCGGGAACAGGGGTCTACACCATTACCGTCCGTGGGTATAATGTGCCCTATGGCCCGCAACCCTACGCCCTGGTCGTCTCTGGCGCTGGGGAGTTGGGCTGGTCCGGTGGTCCCGTATCGGAGAAGTCAATTTGTTACTTTCCCATCATCTTGAAAAACTATCCGTCTGCTACTCCACCACTTCCATCGCTGGCCAATGGTGATTTTGAAGCTGGTCGGGATGGCTCGTGGGCAGAGTACTCGCGGAACGGCTGGCCCCTGATCGTCCACAGTAGCACTCCAAATATGGTCACTCCTCACTCAGGCAACTGGGCCGCTTGGTTAGGCGGGGACTACAACGAGGTCGCCGAACTTTCTCAGCAAGTGTCTATCCCGGCGGGCGCCACTTCGCTCTCACTGACCTACTGGTACTGGATTGGCTCTGCAGACGTCTGTGGCTGGGATCACGGCTGGTTTGAGGTAAACGGTACCAAGCTCAAGACCTATGATCTCTGTTCCAGCCGTAACACGGGGCGCTGGGTGAAGGAGACGATCAGCTTTGGCAGCTACGCTGGCCAGACAGTGACGATCAAGTTTCATGTGGATACAGATGAGTATGCTCCCGGCCTGCCTGAGGGAGGCAACAGCAACTTCTTCCTCGACGATGTTGCTTTCCCAACCTCGTCCTCGGCAACAGACGAGGCGTCACGCCCCTCCAGTACACCATCACCGTCTGATCTATCTAACGCCCGTCCACGGCGATAAAAGTTTTGTGAGATGTGCCATGAACTACCCGCAGCCATCGTACCCATCACCATATCAGCAGCCGTCAGGGGGGGAGGACCGTACCACCATCTGGTGGCTGGTTGGCTGTGGGGCCATTTTTGCTCTGGTCGGGCTTTGCGTCTGCGGCTTGATCTTCTCAATGGCCTTTCTCAATGCCCTGAGCCGGGCTACCCCGACCCCGTTTCTGGCCGGGCCGCAGCAGCCCACATCGGCACCCGTTCCGCAGGAACCAGCCCAACCCACCTCCACTCCATTCCCCTCGCCACCCCCATCCCTCACCCTGCCCTCTGCCCCACAACCCAGCAGAGGGAGTGTCGGGCAGCGGTTCGAAATGAGCGGCATCGGCCTGACGGCCAACAGTGTCAGCAGGGAAGCGCGGGAGGATTTCATCTGCGTCACTGTGGATGTGACTATCGAAAACATCAGCCGTGACACGGTCTCCTATAGCCCTCTCCATTTCAAGATCAAGGATAGCGAGGGCTTGGAGTACACGACTGCCTGTGCCACCAACGACCAGGGGTTGGAATCGGGGGAACTCTCCCAGGGCAGCAAAGTGCAGGGCAAGGTCTCTCTCCAGGTTCCCCAAGGCGCAACTGGCCTCCTCCTGATCTATCAGGAGCTTGTGCTTTCTGGCGGCCATGATATCATCGAGATTGACCTGGGACCGTAGCCCTTGCTGGGTAGTGACCTATCCTACAAAGGTGGGTGATGTAACATTGGTACGCTCAGACGTGGTAGGAATGGTTCCATGAGGGGGCTCATTTGTGCAGAAATGCACAAAGTATTAGTACTCACAAGCGCAATTTACTACCCCTAGCTATCCAAAAGTAATACCTTTTTAGCACTTTAAGTAGACATAAGAAAGCAGAAGTACTATTGACAAGTAAGGAAATTTGTTATATACTATAACATAGTAGCTACGGTCTCGAATAGGGAGTACCGAGCTTGTTTGGGAAGCACAGCCGTTGGTGTTCGCTTTTTGCCGAAAGGAGGTGATAGATGAAATTATGAGTAGAATTGGCCTGAAAGTCAATCTCACACCTCTTTTGAAAGATAGAAAGGAAAGGCAGGGAAGATGCAGAACAAAAGGAAAGCAATGATTGCCGGTGTAGCGTTGCTGGTTAGCCTTTCGCTGCTGTTCGCCAGCACTCCGGTGGTGAGGAGCTGGGGCGGCAGCTTGAAACCACTACTACAAGCCTACACGTGGTCGTCGTCGAGTTCTACTGGCACTGGGCTTTTCACCAACACTGGTACAGGCTACGGCGTAAAAGGAACAACCCAGTCTACTACTCAACCCGGCGTGCTTGGAGAAAACTACTCTTCTACAGGCGTGAAAGGCCTGGGCTTACATGAGGGAGTGTACGGGCGCTCGAATTCCCCTACCGGCAACGGCGTGACCGCGAGTGCGCCCGATGGCCGCGCCCTGGTTGCAAATAGTCTGAACAACCTTGGTGTGCTGGGCATGGGGGGCAGCGGCAGCGGTGACTACGGTGGCTACTTCACCGGCTTTGAGGGAGTGCGTGGGATTGGCAAAGGCTCTAACGGCCACGGAACGTGGGGAGTCGCCACTGGGAGTTCCGGCATCGGTGCGTATGGATACGGTCCCTACAATATTGGTGTGTATGGCCGCGGTGGCACCGGCAGCGGTGACTACGGCGGCTACTTCTGGGGCAACACTGGGGTGTTTGGAGCTTCAGTTTTTTCGTCTAGCCGAGGCATGTTTGGATACGCCACTGGAAGCGCTGGTGAGGGCATACGTGGAGCCACCACAGGCAATGGCGGCGATGGTGTGACTGCCACTGCCTCATCCACCTACGGCTATGGTGTGGACGCTATAGCCACAGGGTACTATGGTTTCGGCGGCCGCTTTCAATCGTCTCGGTACCCCGCCATATGGGCCAATGGAGCAAGCGGTTACTATGATGCCTATTTCCCCGATGCGATATACGCTGGCAGCTACTGGACCTCTGGTACAGGTGTGATGGGCATCATCGCCCTCAACGACGGTAGCGAGGCACTGGAACCAGGCGGCCTGGTGGCTTTCAGCGGGATGACTGCTGCTGCCGAGGGTTCTTCTGAGCCTATGATGGCGGTGCAAAAAGTCAATGACGCCAATAGCGGTGCCATCATTGGCGTGGTGCAAGCCACTTACGTCCAAGAGGGCCCGGTGGAAATGCAGCCGCCAGTGACTGCGGTTGAGGACAACCCGTTAGCGGTAGTATTAGAGGTTTCGCAAAAAGAAGATATCCCGCCTGAGGTGGGGGGCACAGAAGCAGAACAGCTTCCTCCGCCTTTGCCGGAGGAAGCAATCGAAGTGGCACCAGAGATAGCAGAGGTGGTGCCAGAGTTGGCTGCACCTTCCGCGCCACAAGTAGAGAACCTCATGGATGCTGAGATGGGGCACTTTGTAGAAGGCGCCGCTGAGCCCGGTCAGTACGTGGCTATCGTGATTCAAGGCATTGCCCGGGTGAAAGTAGATGCTTCCGCAGCGCCTGTCCGGGCAGGGGATATGCTCGTTGCTTCGCCGGCCGGTTATGCCATCGCGGCCTCCCAACAACGCGAGGCCTCCCAGCCGCGGGAGGGCTCAGTCAAACCTGGGGAAGAAGGAGGCGTACCCGCAAAGGGCCTACCACTCTCACAAAGCCCGACCATTGGCCGCGCTTTGGAGTCGCTTGAGACGGGAACGGGTGCGATCTACGTCTTTGTGAGCGTCCGCTAAGACCAATGCGGTTTACTTAGCAGGCCGGGCCCCCATGCCTGGCGGCGTGGGAGCCGCCTCCGCTGTTTTAAGTAAGCCATATTGCCGCTAAGACCGGTCTCTAGCACCTCAAGTTCTATGGGAAATGCCTAGGGCAAGTCTGGAGCATGTCCCTCTGTAGTAAGGTAAGCGGTCGGTGGGTGGACCGATTTAGATCGGTCGCTGCCCTGCCGACCGCTTGATTTTCTGAAGCCATGATGCATAGGAAGACGAGAGGAGAGATGGGAGGAAAATGTAAATGAATGTGCAAATCAAGAGCAAAGATGCAAGAGGGGTGATCCCGCACCTCTGTTTGCATCAGGCCTGGTTGCTCCCTTTGTCCCTGGTGGTCACTATTCTGCTGCTGTTCTCCAACTCGCTGGGGCGGGAGTTCATCTGGGACGACGCCGTGCTGATCCAACAAAGTTATCTCATCCAAGACCTGGACAACCTGCCCCAACTCTTCACCCAGGACTTCTGGGCCTTCGCTCAAGGAGAGGGTAAGGGACATGATCTCTACCGTCCTCTCATCTCCCTCTCCTACCTGATTGATTCCCGTCTCTGGGGGGACCGACTCCCCTATTACCACTTGACCAATTTACTTTTCCACGTCTTCTCTTCGATCCTGGTCTATTTCATACTGCAGGCCATCCTCCAGAAGAGGTGGCCGGCCTGGTTGGGGGCTGTCCTCTTCGCCATCCACCCCATCCACACCGAAGCGGTTTCCTGGATCAGCGGCCGGACCGACGTTATCTGCGGCTTTTTCTTCTTTCTCGCTCTGTTCCTCTATCTCAGCGGCCGGAAGGGGGGACGGTGGACCCACGCGGTGGGGTCCCTGGTCGCCTTCTTCCTGGCCCTTCTTTCCAAGGAGATGGCCGTCACCCTGCCCCTCGTCATCGCCCTCTATAACCTTTGCTTCGATGGGTCATCCTTGCAGGAACGGTGGTGGGATGTCCTTCGAGCCCGGCTCGGCCGGGCGGTGATAGAATCCCTGCCTTACCTGGTCGTCGTTGTCCTCTACCTGACCATCCGCCTACAGGTTCTGGGGTTTGTGATCAAGAGCAAAGATAAAATGGCGCAGTCACTCCAGGATCTGGGGGCAACCCTTCTCCTTTCAGCCAAAATCGTGGCCCTCGACCTGTGGCTCCTCGTCGTGCCCTTTCCTCTCAATGCCCACCGCCTCGTCAGCGACCTGGAGTCCAGCTTGGGTCTCACGGCCTGGCTCTCGCTTCTGGCCGTGGTCGCTGTCCTGACTCTCAGCATCCTGGCTCTGCGCCGCGCCCCGGCCTGTGCCTTCGCCGGCCTGTTCTTCTTCGCCACCATCCTGCTGGTGTCTGGTTTGCTCTCCATCAGCGATTTCGTCGCCGAACGGTTTCTTTACATCCCTTCCCTGGCCGTGTGCCTGGCGGCCGCTTTGTTGTGTACCGCCCTCTGGCAGCGGCGACGAGCTTGGGGCCTGGTCCTTTCCCTACTCATCGTCCTGCCCTGGATTGTCGTCACCTATGGCCGCAACGCCGATTGGCGAGATGGCCTGACTTTCTGGTCGCAGACCGTCGCCGTCTCGCCCAGGAGCACCATCGCCCACAATTACTTGGGGCAGGAGTTCTGGTATCGGGGACAATATGAGCAGGCCATCGCCCAGTTCGAACAGGTTCTCCAACTGGACGAAGAGGACGAGGATGCCTACAATAACCTGGCCGGTGTCTATTTCTCCCAGGAGCGATATCAGGAAGCTGAGGCCCATTATCATCACGCTATCGCCATAGCGCCCGAGAACGCTCTGTTCCATTTGAATCTGGGAATGGTCTACGAGCGCCTGGACGACCCGGAGAAAGCCGTCACCGCCTATCAAGAGGCCCTGGCTCTGAATCCACGCCTTGCGCCTGCCTATTACAATCTCGGCCTCCTCCACAGCAGAATGGGTCGGTGGGCCGAGGCCATATTCTACTTGGAGCGGGTTCTGGACATCGAGCCGGCCTCTGCAGCGGCCCACAACAGCCTGGGGCTGATTTACCTCGATTTGGGGCTTTTCTCTCAGGCAATCTTCGAGTTCGAGCAGGCCGCGCAGCTTGACCCCGCGTCGGTGGAGATTCTCAACAATCTGGGGCTCACCTATCTGCACGCGGAGCAATTCGATAAAGCCATTCAGTTTCTGGAGAGGGCCTTGCAAATCGCTCCCGAGTTCGCGCCAGCCCATTTCAACCTGGCGCTGGCTTACCTGGAAAGCGGGGCCAAGGACAAGGCCCTGAGAGAATTAGCGATAGCGGCCGAACTGGACCCGGCCAACGAGGAGGCCAGACGCTTGATCGGGGAGCTAGGGAGTCAATAGCGGGGGATTTTAAGGAACCCGGATGAAGAAAGCTTGAGAAATTGACGATAGAAGTTCAGCGTGGTATAATTACTGCGCACTTGGTTCTGCCTCAGGTAGGTGAGCATCTGTCCTGGCATAGTTAGAGACTTCCGGCCTGGTCTGATAGCCCTCGACACCAGTACACCGAGCATTTAAACGACGTCAGGTGGCCGAGGTCATCCAAGAGATTGCGCCGGAAGCTTTTGTTGTGGCTGAAGGTGACGTCACTATAGGATGATTCTCAATTTATACCGGCATCGCAACTACATTGTTCGTAATGCCTGGAGCGATCTGCGCCTGCGTTATGCTGGCTCAGGGATGGGCATTTTCTGGAACGTCATTATCCCCCTGGCCCAGATCCTCATCTACACCGTTGTCTTCTCCAGATTGATGAGCTTCCGGTCGCCGGGTATGGCCAGCAACCGATACGCCTTTGTCCTCTACCTCTGCTCTGGTCTCTTTCCCTGGATCGCTTTTTCAAGGTCCATCACACGGGGCAGCAACGCCCTCCTGGCCAATGCCAGGCACCTCAAGATGCTGCCGATACCCGAGGAGATTTTCGTGGCCAAATTGGCTGTGGCGGACACGTTCAGCCTGCTGATTTACCTGGTCTTGCTCGTGGTGGCTGGTTTGCTGGTAGGGCAGCCGTTGGGTTGGCCCAGCTTATTGCTGCCTCT
>Ga0180437_10012152_pt1 | contig 10225 bp, 5 predicted proteins | sample SS_ome_4_FD_132410 | JGI IMG/M metagenome (GOLD analysis project Ga0180437, IMG submission 132410) | Hypersaline lake sediment archaeal communities from the Salton Sea, California, USA - SS_3_D_1 metaG | ecosystem: Environmental > Aquatic > Non-marine Saline and Alkaline > Hypersaline > Sediment... | reverse complement strand
GTAAGACGAACCTGCCCCCAACCTTGCCAAGCGTCGGATGAATGCATATTCACCGGTGGCTCCCTCATAAGGCTTATTGGCGGGCAGCCGTCCTCCAAGTCTCTCATACCAAAGGGACAATAAGGGTGGGAAAAGCATAGCCCTCAGGGACCCACGGAGGGGATGTTTCGGTAGTTTCGGCGACGAGATGATCACCTTCCACAACCAAAGGATCGCCAGCGGTCCCCCGACCACTACTCCCATCAACAACAAGAGGGGGCCCAGGCAATCAGACGTTTCGCTCAGAAACAGGCCCCCAAGCAACAGGACAGCAGCCACGGCAAGGCCGATCATCGCCTTTCGGTTCAGGTCCGCAATTTGTTGACGGTGCTGGCCCTGGGCGACATCATACGCCTCCCGCCGACGCGCATAGGCTACCAACAGACGATGACGCCACTCGGCCGGTAGCTTCAAGTCGGCCTCGCGAATTCTGTCATAGCCCGCGACCAAGTTTGCCACACCGTTATTTAGGAGAACCATCAGATCGTCCCACTACACCTGACTCACCGTAAAATTGTGATGGTAGTGATCCGACGAAATCTGCCGTAGGTGACCAAAGACGGCGGTCATGTCGGCGTAGAGGTCTGAAGAAAGACGCAGGTAGAGATGAGCGGCCTCGTTGAAGGTGACTTCGTCGGGCAGGATGAAGTAGATATAGGGGTTTTGGTTCTGCAGCCAGTTCATCCGCTTGAAGAAGAGCCGGAAGATCATCCGGGCCAGACCTTCAGCGTCAGGGCAGACGCGCCACAAGTCGGGAAAGCCGGTGACCTGAACGACCTTGTGGGGAAGGGATTGTCCTCGCTGGATGTGGCGCAGCAAGGAGACGGCAGACAATGTCTCAGGCTCGGGCACATGGAAGCGGTGGGTAAAGGCGGCCCGAAAGTCGTCCACGGCCCGCCCGCGCACCAGGTTGTAACCGGTCATCAGCATCTGCGTCCTCCTCACACCAGTCTGGCCATCCCCCGCCCACTTAGGGCCTCGGCGATGCGCTGGTAGACCTTCTGGCTCTTGCTCTTGGGGTCCAGGTAACGGGCTACGCGACGAGCCAGTTCGACAAAGGTGCGGTCCTGGCCCCAGCGAGCGATGAGACCCCCGGTGAGCGCACCCCGCCGGTCCAGCACGACCAGCAGGTGTAGCCGGTCCACAGCGGTCAAATCGTCGGAAGCGTTGACATCCATCCCCGGCAGGCTGGGCTGCGCCAGGTCTGCCTCCAGCCCGCCCAGCCGCTCCAGCAGATAATCGGCCCGCTGCATCGCGGACATCACCTTGACCTTGCCTCCCGACTGGCACACCAACTGCTCCCGCTCCAGGGCCTCCAGGCTGACGTGGGGATTGTGCAACAGTCGCCGCTTGAGCCGGTCGTAGGGCACTTCACTCTGCCCCAGAAAGTTGATGACGTAGAAACGGCTCACCGCGTCCAGCCCGGCCGGCCACAGCCGTCCCTCGGCTTCCTCCACCAGTTGGTCCACGATCTCCCCGATGCCTCGGATGCCCCGCTCCTCGTTGCCGTCCAGGGCCTCCTCGATGCCTACCGGCTGATCCTGCCAGTAGACGTAGGAGCGACCCCGGTAGTAGTGGCAACTGTACTCTTCCAGGCATTTGCCGATGGCGATGACATAGATGTCCTCCGGCAGCAGCCCCCGCGCCTCGTCCTCTAGCTCCTTGACCAGCCGCTCGGCACGCAGGTAGACCCGGTCGGCCACATCGCGCCAGTTGACCGGCTCCGGCTCCTGGACCTGTTTGCGGCAGACGATGAGAGCATCGTAGGAGATGTTGGCCTTGTCAAGAATATGTCCTGAAGACAGCATTTCGGCGTGAACAGGGTAAACGGCGTTTATGTAGAAGCCAGCGTCAAGTACGGTTTTGAGGACGCTGCCCCAGGCTTCGTTGGCCTGATGGTGAAAGGTGAAGACCATCAGTCCACCATCGTCCAGGTAACGGCCGGTCTCTTCGAAGATGCGGGTAAGACCAGCCGTGAAGAAGGTCTCGTCCTTGGTGAGGAAAGGCGCGCCGTGTCCCCGGGTGACGGTCTCCACCACTTCCTCGTCCTTAGGGGTGAGGGAGCGGCCGAAAACCTCTGGGTAGTCACGAGCCAGGGTGGTGCGCAGCCAAACGTAGAAAAAGTCGGAGAGTTCAGCGTACATGACGTTGCCATAGTAAGGGGGATCGGTGATCACCAGCGCCGCCCGCCGTCCATTCAGAGGAGAAAGGTCCTCCGAGGAGCGGCAGAGCAACAGCCGCTCGCCTCGTAGCGGGAAGAGACCATCTCCGATGGATACCTTGACATAGTCGTCGTCAGTGCGGGAAAAATTGTCGTCGGGGTTACTTGCCCAACTAATGCCTCTGACAATGAGCGGCACCTCATTACTAAAAGTTCCCCTCCCGTATTGTGCTCCCCAGATATTGTTTTCCACCGCTGTGTTTCGTGGATAGATCGCGTGCAATGCAAAAAGAGGACCAAGTTTTCGATATGACGGCTCATAGGTACAGAACATATTGTTATTGCGAAGGGCATCAGACCATGCCAACAGCAAGTACTGGCGATCGTTTGCGTCCTCAATGGCCAGGATGGCGTCGCGCAGGCGGGCCAGGAGCAGCAATTGCCGCTCGTTGAACATCTCTGTCCAGTATCGGAAGCCGTGACCCTCCATGTCGCAATCCACTTTAGTCTTTGCGCCGATGTTGGGGATCTCTTGCTCTGGCAGGTTGAGGGCGGGCCGCTCGGCCTCGAAGCGCTGCCGCGCCCGCTCGTAGAGGGCCAGGTCGTTTTCGTCGGGCTGCTTATAGCCCTTAAAGTCGCAGTGAGGGCAATACAACTCCAGGCCGTACATGCGGCAGGGCAGGCGGCCTTGCTCCTTGGCCGCGTCCAAGATAGCGTGGCTGGTGCCGCAGGTGGGGCAGGTGAACTTGCCGTAGCCAGCGTAGCCGTTACGCAGAAGATCGGCCGGCGTGTGGCGACCGCAGGCCGGGCAGGTGGAGCCCTCCGCAGCGATCTCCTCGAAACTGGCGTACACCTCCCCACAGGCCGGACAGACAAGGAAGTGGGTGGCCTTTCCCTCTCCATCGGCCAGGCGCATCCCCGGCGTGCCGTCAGCGCTGGCGGGGACCTCGCGCTTGCCTGACTTGCGGGCCAGGACGAAAGAATTGAAAAGCGGCACCTCGGCCCCGCAGGTGCGCTCCAAGCAGCGGGCCAGTTTGACCCAAAAGACGTACATCACGTCGGCGGTCTGGCCGCAGGCGGGGCAGTGGGTCTTGTAGTAGGAGCGGATTTCGTCGGCCACCGCTGCCTCCACCTGGCGGAAGGCGGCTTCCAGCACCTCGGAGTCAATGCCGTCGGTCTCTTTCTTGACCACGAACCAGGCCACCGGGTTGAGGTCCACGCCAGCCACATCGGCTCCCAGGCGCAGAGCCTCCACGATGGTCGTGCCGCCACCCATGAAGGGATCGAGCACCAGCTTGCCCTTGAAGGCCTTCTCTATGATCCGTTCGGCCTCGGGATCAAGGCGATAATAGAGCCGCTCCCAGGCGGTGGGAGCCCGCTCCAGCAGGCCGTTGGTCCTCTGGTGCCACTCAACGCTAGGCCGAGTGTCACGCACCCGCTTGTGATAATCGCGCTCATGGACGATCTTGTTCCCTTCAGCGTCCACAAAGTCGCCGTCGGCATCCCGTTTCCAGGGCTCCAGGGCGTCCCAGTCGGCCCAGTCAACCGCGCTGGCCAGGAGCACCGTGCGGAAGACGCAGGAGAGCCGTCGCGCCCACCACTTGTGCATGGTGTAGATGGGTTTCTTGGCGTAGGCCTCCTTCTGCGCCAGGCGGTTCACCTCGCGCAGAGGAAAGTCATATTCGATGTATTTGCCTGGGCGGAGGGTGTAGGGGATGTGGCGTTCGGTCATCATGTGAGACCCAAATCTTTCACTATATTCTCGAGCCGGTTAAGGTGAGGCATAATATTCGAGGTGCTAGGCACTTGCCAGGTCTTGTCGGTATGATGGGCCGGGTCTGACCACTTCACAGCGGCTACGATCCTCTGCTTCTGTTTTTGAGTTACACTATTAAGCTCGTTCAGTGGTTTGAACAACTCGGATGGCCTTGCGACTAGATACTTATCAGGCAGGGGGCAGCCACGCTCCTTCAGGTAGGCCTCCCGAATGATATGCTCACACAACACACGAATCCGATCAACAGCCAGTTTTCGAGAAGAGGCACCTCCGCTTTTCATCAGGATCTTGATGCGTCCAATCTCATCCCCGACTGGGTAGAACCCAGATAGTCGCACACCGTCAGCGCTAAGACTGTCAAAGTTATAGTAGCGGTGACGTAGATGATAGTGATCTTCACGTAGGCGATCAGCAATGCGCTTTAGGTGGGTCAGAACAACAACTTGGACACTCTCCTGCTCAACAAGATATGGGACAATGATCACAATGAAACTCTCAGTGTGTTCATCGTCCATTGCCTGTACAGGGTCATCAAATACGAGGAACTGAAACGGGGAAAGGGGAGCTGTCACACTGGGAATCCAGATGCTCAAACCCAGGCAGTTTAGCTGGGAGTGACTCAGACATGCAGGTGCGCTTAGCTCGTTGCCGAAACAATCCGCCTTCAGTATGAAGCGATCAGTGGCCGGCTCAATGCCGCTGAAAGCTGTTGTAGCTCCTGGCGACAACCTGTCGTACCAGGCCAACATCTCAGCCTCACGGACATTTAAAACCTCTTGTTGTTTCTGTTTGACGTACTTTGCCACCAACCGCTGATGCTCAAGCAGGTCATCCTCAAGCTGCCGATTGACTGCACAGACTGCGACGTCCTCACGCCTTTCCAGCAACGCAATGGCAGCCGTGTACTTCCTTACCTCCTCTTCATCAGCCAGCTCCACGCGAAGCACAGGCTCAAACTCTGAGAAAGCCTTGCTGTAGGTATGAAAAGCGACTGAAAACTGCTTAGTCAACCCCCTCAGTTCCTGAACCAACTGTTTGGCACGCCTAGGGATCTCTGCCGCCTGGGCGCCAGCGGCTGCCTCTTGCAGATCCTGGACACGCTGATTCATTGACTCCATCTGGCTGCAGACACGGCTTGCCGTGGAGTCAAACTGCTTGCACGCTTCAAGAAATGACTGCAACGCCTCCTGGCTTCGGTCAAAGACCGCCTTGAGCCTAGCCACATCCTCATCGGCGAGTGATTTGATCCGAATCTGCCCTAGAATCCTGAGCGCCTCTGCGACTGTAGCCACGCACGCCTTTGCCTTCTTGCTCAGGCTCTTCTTGGCCTCCGTGTTTCCCTTTGCACGATCAACCTGATTACGGCGTTTCTCAATAAGCGCTGGCGCAATGGTGTTCTCACAGAATGGGCACTGCCGTGAGACACTTTTATCCAAAATGTGGAGGCCAGTTTGCCAAAACGCTATGCGCTGCTCCTCAAACTCCGTCAAAGCGACCTCAAGGACTGCGTGTGCTGCTTGAACGAACTCCTCAAAACTGGGTTCAAAGGCTTTGCGTTGCTTGTCCAGGCTCTGTAGGAGTTTGTCTGAATCGGCCCGCGGTCGAAATGGTGAGATGTCGAACACCCGACACATCTCCTTGGCTTGCTCGTTTCTTAGAGCCTGTAGAAGCTGTTCAATGTCTGGACCGACATCTCTCTCCACCAGTACGGTAGCCACAGAGATGATCCCTGTGAAGTCCTCCTCAAGATGATAGTCCTGATTGGACCATCTCGTCGCAATCTCTTCAAGTCCCAAATCGTGCAGATAGGACGGCAAAACCCGAGTCTCCGAAGTCGCTTTAGTCACCCTGTCCGGAGGATTGTTTCTGTACGCTGAGCGCGCTGAATCCAGAGCATCCTTGAATGCCACCAAGTCGGTGAGGCCTAATGCATCCGAAATCGCTCGATAACGGTCAATTGGCCTGGTATGAATGAAATCCTGAACGCCATGCTGTGTGACCACCGGGTTGTAGACTGGCAGCACCGATAGGCCAATATCAGAGAAATCGGCTGATACTCCATCAATGGTCAACTCGGACTGCGTATCATCGAAACGGCCAGAGGTGGGCACAGTCATAGTACGTCGGATCAGATGAGTCGTGCCATCATCTAGGCGAATCTTTGCCTCCACAAAGGGGGTGTCTGGACAATTCTGCATATTCCTGGCGTAGCTTCCTCTGTATTCCTCTTTGCTTAGATCGTCCCCTTTGCGGCGGCGTGTAGTATACCCGAGCAAAAGCCATTCTATCGCCTCAGCAAGACTGCTTTTCCCAGAGGCATTGCCTCCAAAGAAAATGGTCAACTGATCCTCGAACACGATAGGATCACACTCGCCAAATGCACGGAAGCAATGAGGTCTGATCCACTCAATTATCACCTTCTTCATCGAGCCTCTCCTCCAACACGGCCGCAAATAGCGTTGTCAGGTGATCGACTACTCCTTCTCTGCCTTCATACTTGTGCTTGGCGTAGACCTGGATGATTCGCTTGAGCAGACTATCGTCACAGGATTCCAAATACTCTTCGAGAGGAGATTTGCCTTGAATCATCTTGTCCTCCGCTCTGTTTCTGCGGCAAACGGCAAGTAACAGTAGCTATTCCACTATTACCCACGGCACCAGGCACTCCATCAGACTCACCCCGCCATGCTTGAACAGAGAGCCAGCCCCACGCACCATACCGCCCCAGGCGAAGCGCCCGCGCGCCGCCCCTATGTTGCCCCACACCCAGACTTTGCCGGTTGCGGCCAGGGCGTCGGTGGTGGCGCGAGTGGAGCGGCCCAACTTGAAGTGTTCAGCTAGCGCAGCCCCTTCATCGCGCTTCAGCGCCCAGGTGCACCGCCCACCCTGCCATAGGTAGCCGTGGTCGCCGGTGATTACCAACGGATGCACCGGGGCGGAATCGCTGAGCACTGCTTCCAGGATGGCCTCGATGGGCTGGACGACGTGGCGGGTGTAGTCGGTCTCCTTGAGGCTGAAGTAATCATCGGGGAAGGCATACCAGATAAAGCGCTGCCGCTCGTTGGAAGAAAAGTCGGGTTGCCACCCTTCCCTCGTCACGTGGCGGAAAGCAAAAGGGTAACGGTGGGCGCGGCTGGCCACGTCACTGGGGCCGCTGGCATTGTAGTGGCGCCGACAAAAGTCGCCCGTCTCGGTGGGCAGCGGAGCCAGGGCAAAGTCCACCTGGGGAGCCAGGCCATGTGCGGCCAACACTTCCCGGATCAGAGGTAATTCACGCAGGCTGAGGGCATCAATCAGAAGCAACGTGTACTGCTCCCACTGATGCACCTCTTCCACGCGGTCACGGCGGGAATCGTCGGCCTCCAACAGCATGTACATATCACTGTAGATGGCATATACCTCGTGCTCCAAGGTCGAGGCGGCGTGCTCCCCCTCGCGCAGGTAATCGAAAGGGACACCTTGCTGTCGGGCCTCCGCAAAGCGTTCCGCCGTCCAAACGGTGTCGGTCAGCACTTCATAGAGAGTCTGGAGGGGGTCGTTGTCTTCAATTAGCCGTCGGATGAGCGAAAGGTTCATCGTTTTGCTTCCTCAGGGGCCAGGCACTTCGGAAGTGCCTGGCCCCTTGCACATCACGCTTTCTCCCGTTGCAGCCGGACGGTGACCTCACAGATATGAGGATGCGGCAGGCGATTGAGAAGCGCCAATAGGTCGTTGCGATTTGTGACCGGGGCCTCGGCCAGCGTCCAGGAGAGGGTCAGGCCAGCGTCGCCGGGATCGCCCTTGCCCAGGCCCACCAGATCCCGGTGAGCGGCCAAGTCATCGCCGCGTAGAGTGCAACGATAGCTGATGGTCACCTGGCTCAAACGGTCCGTTTTGTCCACCAAGCGGACCACGTCGGTCTTCAACTGGGGCACGGGGCCGGGGCCGAAGGGGAGGGGTTCCGGCCCTCGTGGAACTGCCCGCTCAACCTCCGTTACGCGCCGCGCTGGGCGCACCACCAGGTCGTCAGGCAAAGGGCCCTGGAGAGCTACATCAGCCTGAGAGGTCTCCAATTCTCGGCGGGCCAGCAGGTCGGCCAGATGGGCATCCACTCGCCCGGCGTTCACCATTTCGGGGAACTGAGCCCCCACCTGGTAGCAATGCTCGCGCACCTCGCGCACGGTCAGGCCCTGAGGGTGCGCTTCCACCACGGTGTGCACCGTTTCGTCAAGGCGGAAACGGGGCTTGTGGGCCTCCGGCGGCACCGCCACCGTCCATTGGGGCTGTAGGTCACCGGGATCACGCCCGCACACATAACGTTCATCGCCGCCTCTGACGATCTCCAGCCGGGCCTGGGCCACCAGATCGCGGATGGCCCGGTCAATGGGCGCGTCGCTGGGGCGGCCTTCCCAGACCGGCTTGGCGAAGGAGCGCTGGCGCAGGAACTCGGCGCGCACATCGGCCACGGTGGGCGGCGAGCTGCGCGATTCCACGGCCTCCATCACGTTCTGGCGGAAGCGCGCCGCGTCGTAGCGCTGCTCCACCGCCCGGTAGATGGCTGTGCGATCCAGAGGCACCTCGACACGGGTGAAGGTCAGGTCCCCTCGTTCAGGATCGTAGATAGGAGCACGCCAGGCCCCATAGCGGTCGCGCAGACGGTCACGCAGGGCCTGGCGCAAGCCGCTGAGCCCCTCCAAGAAGTCAGCCACCCGCCGCTGGGCGTCTGGGTCTCCCACCAAATTGAAGCGCAGAGCCTCGGCAGCCTTGATGCGCTTGGCCATCCACACCAGGTCGGGGTCGTCGGTCACCGAGGCCATGTCTTGGGGGTCTACGATGATCAGAGCATTAGGATAGGCGAGGCCATAGTATAGCCGGTCCAGAATCTCCTCGCTCTCCAATCGCTCCGTCGTCAATACCAGCGTCAGTTCCCGCTGGTTGGGCACCTCATCGAAGGGGAAAACACAGACCGTACCCCCTACCATTTGCTTCAGCGTCTTGACCAACAACTCCTGGGCTGCCTCGGGGGCAACGCGTCGGGCACGGCGGTTGATCTGGGCGACGACATTGACCTCAGCCTTGAAGAGCCAGCGCGGCGGATGGGGTTCAACGTGCAAGTTAAGCGCCGTCTCCTCCAACTGCTGCAGGACCATCTGAACGCCGCTGGCCGTGAGCGGTTCGCCAGCCCCATTTCCGGGTCGCAACGTGCCTAACAAGATGTCGCCAAACCCAGCCCCCAACCGCCGCTCAGCCCGGGGGTCACCCAGAGAATGCAGCAGCACTGTGGAGAGGATAAGGGCAGCGTGGGGCACGCCCTGTTCCACGCTGCGCGCCACGTTCTCGCGGGCAATCTCTACCAGCCTGGGTTCGAGATTGACCAGGTCGTCGGTCAGCCGCTCAATAGTGAGAGAGATGTCGCCGGGCAAAAGCAGGTCGCGATCCTGTAAGTGCCCTGTCCCACCGTGGGTGGGGGGCAGCGTCTCCTGAAGCACGTGGGCCAGCAAGTAGAGAGCACCACGGGAGTTCTGATAGCTGGTCTCCTCCTTGCGAGCCACGCTGGAATAGCGCTCAAAGACCACCTCGATGGTCTCCGGGTGGAAAGGGTAGCATTCCAGCATCTGCTGGCGGTAGCGGTTGTAGTCGCCGATACGCACGTGAGCGTCCACCGGCCTGTACTGTTCCAGGTAGACATCTACCACCTGTTCAGCGGCGGGCTGGTCCACCTCTTCGACCAGGCGATGCATGACCACCTGACGGCGGTCGGGGGCCTGGGTCAGGTCCTCGAAGAAAGCATCGTCACGCCCCACGATGTTGCTAATACGTGGTTCCAGCATCAGCAAGGTCAGGAAGACAAACACGCCGTTGTCGGGGTCACGGGCGAACTCGATGAGATTCTGGAGAAAGGAGAGGTTGGCTTCGGCCTGGTGTCGGTCACGGATAGGCATAAACCAACGCTCGATCTCATCAATGATCAGGAAAACCTGGCGTCCCGCGACGGCCTTGCGCAGGTCTACCACGGTAGGAAAGTTGCTGCCGGTGTGGTGAAAGCCGTCATACCCCAGGGCGGCGAAGATGGGAGTCCAAAGGTACTCCACGAGAGCATCGGTGTCGGGCTGAGTGAGGTTGGTCATGGGCATCAGTACCACTACGGCGTCTTGGGGCGGGTCGAAGTCAATGTCGTGCTCGGACAGCCAGGGGCGAGCCTGGTCGGGGTGGGCCAGAATATGGTAGAGGGTCAGAAGCAGGTGACTTTTGCCAGAGCCGTAGCCGCC
>Ga0180437_10012151_pt1 | contig 10225 bp, 9 predicted proteins | sample SS_ome_4_FD_132410 | JGI IMG/M metagenome (GOLD analysis project Ga0180437, IMG submission 132410) | Hypersaline lake sediment archaeal communities from the Salton Sea, California, USA - SS_3_D_1 metaG | ecosystem: Environmental > Aquatic > Non-marine Saline and Alkaline > Hypersaline > Sediment... | reverse complement strand
TGAGATTTGTCAAAGGCAAGATCTTACTTTCAATGGGAAGGAATGATGAGGCAATTGCTTATTATCAAGAAACAATTAATCTTGACCCAGAAGTGACTGAATCATGGTGGAACTTGGGAATTGCTAATTATCAGTCAGGCTATATAGATGAGGCAGTTGTGGCTTTCGAGCGTTCTATGGAGATTGGCCGCCATCCGGCAAATTTGGCCGAAGTTGCGGCAATGATTGATGTTTATGTTGATCAGGGCAATCTTGAAAAGGTGATTGAGATGTATAATCTGGCAATTGATAACTTTGCTCCGGAAAATGCCCGTTTGTATGCCGGTATTGCGGCGGCGTATCTTGAGGTTGGCGAATATGAACTAGCCAGAATGCACGCCAATATTGCCAAACAACTCGATCCCTCTCTTAGTGCTGACACAAATAATTTCTTGCAATTGGTTGATTTTGTGGAAGCGGGTGGCACAATTGAAGAATTTTATGGTATTTCGGAAGTAGAATAGATTTAAATAAAAAAACGCGGTGAAAGAATCATCGCGTTTTTGATTTATAAATTATTTTTTATAAAGTCGGCTGGTTTCATCAATCATTTTTTCAAAATTAAATTTTTCATCAAGTATCTGCTTTGCTTTTTGTGAAAGTTGATTAGTCAGTGAGGGATTATTTAATAATGTTAAAACTGCATCGATTATTTCATCCGGATCAGCCGGTGAAATCAAGAGGCCGTTAACATTATTTTCAATAATTTCTGGAATGCCGCCGACGCGGGTGGCAATAATCGGCAGTTCGGCATTCATGGCTTCAAGAATCACGTAGGGCAGGCCTTCTTTTACTGATGGAAGTATGAAAATATTGAAAGCTTTTAAATATTTTTTTGCATTTTTCAAACTGCCGGGCAAAAAGATCGAATTCTGCAGCTGGTTTTTAGCAATTTGCTGTTCAAGTATGCTTTTTAATTTACCTTCACCAAAAATTACCAGTTTTGACTTAGGAAATTTTTGAACAATGTCTCGCCAGCTAGTAACTAAATATTTTAAGCCCTTGGTTTTATAGAAATTTGCTACCGAGCCAATAATCACTTCGTCATCTTGAAGGTTCAGGTTAAATTTTTCATTAATTTGTTTGATGGATTCTTTACGATCAAATATTTCTGAAGGTTTAATGCCGTGATAGATTTGAACAAATTTGTCGGCAGGTGCAATTTTTTCCAACGTGCCAATTTCAGTTTCGAGCCTTGAAAGGGTAATTATCTTGGTGGTTGATTTTGCCGAGATGCGTTCAGTAATTTTGTAAAATTTCTTTTTCCAAAAGGGAAGGGGTTCATTGAATGCCCAGCCATGGGCTGTGTACAATATTTTCTTAATATTATTTAGGTTGGCGCAAAACGATCCGATTACTCCCGCCTTAGTGCTGTTAAGGTGAACAATGTCAAATTTGTTTGAGTTTAAAAATAATGTAATTTCTAAAAATGCTTGAAAATCCGTCCAAGGCCGAATTTTTCGAACAAGATTTTGAAATACATGGGTTTTGATATTTTCAGCCTCCAGTTTATCAAGGAGTTCACGGGAATTTTCCACGCGGCCGGTTGCCACCGTGATGTCGAATTCATCTTTGAGAGAAGTGGCTAGATCAAAAACATAGCGCTGAGCACCGCCCCACTCAGGTTGAGTTATGACATAGAGTAATTTAGGTTTGTCCATATTCTTGGCTAGTTTTAGCTAAATTTAGCCTCTTGACGAAATTAGTGTTTGAATATATAATAACTTAAAGATATGAAAATGGCAAGCCTATAATTAGGCTTATTTTAGTCAAAAATATGGATTACTCTCAATTACAAAGCAAAAGCGTTTTAGTGACTGGCGGAGCTGGGTTTATTGGCTCCCATCTTGCGGAGCGTTTATTAAAGGAAGGCGCCAAAGTTATTGTTTTTGATGATTTAAGCACGGGTAAATTGAGTAATTTAGACCTGGTGAAGGGGGATCCAAATTTCAAATTTATTAAAGGTGATGTATGCGTCTACGATGATATTCGTGACGTTTTTTTAATGAATGATATTGATTATGTTTTTCATCTGGCGGCCGTGGTTGGGGTAAAGCGCGTGCAAGAGACCCCGCTCATTTGTTTTAAAGATATTGATGGTTATAAAAATATTTTAGACTTGTCCCAAATCAAGGGAGTTAAAAAAATTGTTTACTCATCGTCTTCAGAAGCATATGGTGAACCGGTAAGTTTACCGGAAAAAGAAGATGGCGTGCATAATCCTGGTACACGCGATACTTATGCTTTAACAAAACTCGTAGGTGAGAACATGTTTCTTGGATATAATGATCAGCGTGGTTTGCCGGCAACCGCACTTAGATTTTTTAATGTTTATGGCCCGCGACAGGAATCATCAGCTTATGGATTTGTAACCGGAGTGTTTATTCGTCAGCTTTTGGATGGTAAGTCGCCGACGGTTTATGGTGACGGCATGATGACTCGTGATTTTATTTATATTGATGATAATATCGAAGCACAGATAAGGGCACTATTGTCTGATAAAACAAATGGTCATGTAATTAATGTTGGCATGGGCCGGCAAACTACGATTCTCGATTTGGCAGAAAAACTAATTAGTATTTCTGGCCGTGAAGATATTCAACCGGCTTTCGTGCAAAGTAAAAGAACTGATATCAAATATCGTTGCCCCGACATTACAAAGATGAAGGAGTTGGTTGATTATATTCCTCAAGTTGGTTTGGATGAGGGGTTGAAAAGAACTTTTGACTGGTATAAAGAGCATTATACCAATTCGTAAATATTGGATAACAAAATGGATGAACGTCCTAAAATAGTGATTTTTGCGTGTTTTTATGAGCCGTTCATGAGTGGAGCGGAGCTTTTTGTCAAAGAAGTGGTGGAAAGACTGGCCCATAAATATGAATTTACAATAATCGCGGCAAGACTTGATAAAAAACTGCCAAAGTTTGAAGAGCGGGAAAAATATAAATATTACCGCGTCGGGCTAGGCAGTTCTTTTGATAAATGGCTTTATCCAATATTGGCTAGTCGGTTGGCAAAGAAATTAAAGCCAGAAATAGCACATGCGGTTATGGAGAGCTATGCCGGTATTGCGGCATGGCTTTTTAAATCAAGAAATAAAAGAGCTCCCACAGTCCTTACTTTGCAAAGCGGTGATTTGGATGATCCAAGTAAAAATATTCCTAAATGGCTATGGAAAAAGATACATAGAGCCCCCGATCTTATTACAGCAATCAGTACCGCTCTGGCTGATCGTGCCAAAGGCTTGGGAGCAAAGCAGGTGACAATTATTCCAAATGGAGTTGATCTTGAACTTGCCAAGCAATGCCGTTCAGAGCAAATTGCTGGCAGAATAGTTTGTGTGGCTCGTCTGAGCTGGGAAAAGGGTTTGGATTATCTACTGCGAGCAATGCCCGAAGTGATTCGTGAGTATCCTGATACCCACTTGGTGATGGTTGGTGAAGGTGATAAACGACCGGAGTTAGAGAAAATGATTAAGGAACTCGGGCTTCAAGATAGAGTAAAGCTCTTAGGAAAACTTCCACACGAAGAAACTCTGGCTGAGATTGGTAAGTCAGAAATATTTGTTTGTCCTTCTTTGGCTGAGGGGCTGGGTATTGTATTTATTGAAGCACAAGCATGCGATGTGGCAGTTGTTGGCACGCGCGTGGGAGGCATACCTGACGTTATTCAACATGAGGAGACAGGCTTTTTAGTTGAACCCAAGAATTCAGGGCAAATTTCTGACGCGCTTAAACGCTTGCTCGGCAATCAGGATTTACGCGAGCGATTGAGGAAAAACGCAATTGCGCGGCTTGATCGTTTTGACTGGAATAAGATTGTTGTGGACGTGAGTAATGAGTATCAAAAATTATTAAAATGAAAATATTAATTACAACTGGAATTTTTCCACCAGACATTGGTGGGCCAGCCACTTATGTGAGCAAAATTGCTGAGGAGTTTGTTAAACATGGTCATGATGTGGAAGTTGTTACTTATAGTGATAAGAAGACGGCTGAAGATAAAGATTATGGAGTTTGTCGAGTTGTCAGGTCTGGAAATCTATTTTGGCGTTATTTTAAATATTTTATTGTGGTATTTAAAAAGTCAGCTCGGGCTGACGTAATTTATGTTCAAGATTCAGTGAGCGCTGGCTTGCCCACGCTTCTTGGTAATTTTTTGTGGCGAACACCGGCGGTATTAAAAGTTGTGGGTGATTTTGCCTGGGAGCAGGCGCAGAATCAGTTTGGAATTAGAGACGATTTAGATGCATTTCAGCATCAAAAGTATGATTTGAAAATTGAGTTTTGGCGAAGGATTGAGCATCTGGTTGCTGCGAAGACACGAAAGATTATTGTGCCAAGCCAATATTTAAAAAAGATTGTGTCGTGCTGGGGTCAGCCGGATGATAAGATTAAAGTGGTTTATAATGCATTTGATGAGCCTGATTATATCGATGAGAGCGTGGAGATGCCTGAGGGTGACGTAATTTGTACGGCCGGCCGGTTAGTTGCTTGGAAGGGGATGGATACTTTGATCAAGATTATGCCCCGACTTTTAGAAGAGAATAATAATTTTAGATTATTGATAATTGGCAATGGGCCAGAGAAAGGGAATCTGGAAAATCTAGTTAATAATTTGGGGCTTGGGGGCAGGGTGATTTTAAAAGGCCTGCAGCCAAGAGAAAAATTATTGGGATATTTAAAAAAATCCAATATGTTTGTACTCAACAGTTCATACGAGGGTTTTTCTCATCAAATTTTAGAGGCGATGTGGTGCAATGTGCCAGTGGCGGTTAGCCGGGTTGGTGGTAATCCAGAGGTGGTGGAGCATGAGAAAAATGGTCTTTTATTTTCTTATAATAATGAGGATGAGATCGTTGACGCAATATTAAGTATACAGAAAAATGATGAGCGTAAGGGTAGGTATAAACAACAATCTCGAGAAAAGCTGAATAATTTTTCTTTTCCTAAAATGATTGAATCAACAATTAATGCATTAAAGAGCGTGGTATGAAGGTGTTAATGCTCAGTATTGACGCAACAATTAGCGATCGGAACAGTCAAAGTTATAAGCGTATCAAGCAGCAGGCTGGTTTGGTTGATGGGCTTGTAGTTTTTGTTTTGAAAAAAGGAAAAGAGTATCGGATCTACGATGGGAATCTTAGCGTCTGGAGTTCGCCTTTGCCTGGCAGGGTTTTTTCAACGATATGGGCATATAATAAAGCACGAGATATAGTTAAAGAGAAGGGCATTGAAGTGATTACTGCGCAGGATCCGTTTTTTGTTGGCACCTTGGCCCGAAAGTTAGCAAAAAAGTTTAATATTGGATATGAGATTCAGGTCCATGGTGATTTTTTCAGCAATCCTTATTGGCGAAAAGAGTCCTTGTTAAATAAGCTAGTTTTTAATATGGGTTTAAAAAATGTAAAAAAGGCAAATTCAGTAAGGGTAGTAAGCGGACGTGTTAAAAATGATTTAATAGAACGTGGAATTAATGAAAACAAGATAATTAAGGTACCGATTTTTGTTGATTGGCGGAAGATCAAAAATTCAGAAGCGTCTTTTGTTCTCAAAGAAAAGTATCCGCAATTTAAATTTATTGCGCTTTCACTTGGACGCTTGGAAGATGTTAAGCATATTGATTTGTTGGTTCGGGTTTGGAAAGATGTTGTTGTAAAAAATCCAGAGGCCGGACTTATTATTGTTGGTGAGGGCCGTCAAAAAAATGAACTTGAACAATGGGTCAAACAACAGGGCCTTGAAAAGAATATTATTATTGAACCGTTAACCAAAGATCCGGTTTCGTATTTTAAGGGCGCGGATTGCTTTGTACTAACTTCATGGTATGAGGGCTGGGGCCGGACGATTATTGAGTCTTTGGCAGCTAATTGTCCGGTTATTATGACCGATGTTGGCTGCGCCGGTGAAGTTGTTAAGCATGATGAAAATGGATTAGTAATTCCGGTTAATGATAAGAGCGCTCTCGGGCGTGCGCTGGACTTAATCGCGCATGATAATGATTTGCGACAGAGATTGATTTCAAATACAGAAAAATATTTAATTGAATTACCTGATTTGGATGAGACGATGCGTTTATATGTAATATCATGGGAGAAAGCAAAAAAGTAAATTTACTAATTATAACGCAAAAAGTTGATAAAGAAGATCCAATTCTTGGGTTTTTTCATAATTGGTTAGAAAAGTTCAGTGATGAGGTAAAAAATCTTTATGTAATAAGTTTATATAAGGGCGAAGTTGATTTGCCTGATAATGTAACGGTTTTAAGTCTTGGCAAAGAGAAAGGTTCAGGTAAAATAGTTCAGTTTTTAAAACTTCAGAAATATTTAGTTAAGGTTTTACCCAAGGTGAATGGTATTTTTGTTCACATGTGTCCGGAGTATGTATTATTTGCTGGGCCGTTGGCCAAACTCTACAATAAAAAGATTTTACTTTGGTTTGTCCATAAGTCAGTTAATTGGAAATTGTGGTTGGCAGAGAAGTTGGTCAATAAAATTTATACTTCTTCAAAAAACAGCTGCCGTTTAGAAAGTAAAAAGATAGAAGTTGCTGGTCATGGCGTAGATACAGATTTATTTAAACCGGTGGATAATGCTGAGCATAAAAAAGAGATTATCTGTGTTGGCCGGATTAGTCCGATAAAAGATCAATTAACCTTTGTAAAAGCGGCATCAATTATTTATAAAAAAGATCCCAGCTTTGATTACAAGTTTAAAATTATTGGCGCTCCGTATTTGGAAACCGATAAGAAATACAATGACAAGTTAAGAGACTATGTGAGGCAGAATGATTTGGGGGAGAGAGTGGAGTTTATTGATAAGGTAAATTATCTTGAGATGCCGATGCTTTATAATGAATCCTCACTTTTGGTAAACCTTTGTCCAACTGGAGGCATGGATAAGGTTGTACTTGAAGCAATGGCTTTTAATTTACCAGTTATTGTTTGCAATCAAAGTTTTAAAGGATGTATTTCAGAGGGCAGGTTTTTTGAATGTGGAAGTGCTCAAGATCTCGCAAATAAAATTATGAGCAATATCGGCGTATCTCAAAACTCACGCCAGACTATTTTAGATAATTTTAGCTTAGAGCGAATAGTTAAAAAAATTGTTGAATATTATGGATAGCTATCTGAAAAAAACTTATGATACTAAAGATCGGTTTGTAAGCTATTGGCAGCAAATTAATATGACGCTTGGTTTTGAGCCGACAAGTGTTTTGGTGGTTGGTAAGGGTAACGGGCTTATTGAGTGGTATCTTAAGAAAAAAGTTGACCGGGTAGTAAGCATAGATATTGATGGGTCACTTCAACCTGACGTAGTTGGCGATGTGCGAAACATGCCATTTCAAGATAATGAATTTGACGTGGCTCTTTGTGCAGAAGTGCTTGAACATTTACCCTACGAGGATTTTACTAAGAGCTTGAGTGGACTTAAGAGGGTAGCCAAAAAGGGCATTGTGTTATCTTTGCCGCATTGGGGATATACATTTAAAATTGGGATTAAAATTCCATTTTTGGGGGAGCTTAACAAGGTTTTTAAACTCAGTGGTTCAAAGGTTCATGAGTATAAAGGGGAGCATTACTGGGAGATTGGTAAAAAGGGATACCCGGTTAAAAGGATAGTTCAGGATATTGAGGGGGCTGGGTATGAAGTAGGGCATCATTTTGTTGAATATAACTCACCTTATCATCATTTTTTCAAGCTGTTGATAAAATAATCATAAATTGTAAAAATTGGCTAAAATAAGCCAATTTTTTTAATTGAATGAAGCCTATTGACACTTATTGACACTTTTTGATACAATTTGACTAGATAATAATTATGCTTAAAATAGCAAATATATGGAGGAAATAAAAGAAAATGCAGTTTATACAACTGCAGAAGTCCAAGGCCTTCTTAAGGTAAGCGATAGCACGATTAAGCGTTTGCTTAAGCGTGGTGCGCTTAGGGCTAATAAAGTGGGTGGCCAATACAGGATTATGGGCAAAGAGGTTATGAGGTTGATTTCTCCCGAGCTTGAGAAAAAGTCAGAAAAGGCCTATATGAAGGTAAAGAAAAGAGCAGTGGACGTCATAAACAAATGGTAATTTATGGACATCTTGTATATTGCAAATGCTCGGATGCCGACTGAAAAGGCGCATGGATTACAGATCGTGAAAACTGTAGAAGCGTTACTTGAAATGGGGGAGAAAGTAGTGCTTTTGTTGCCAAAACGGTTGAATCCAATCACAGAGAGTATTGGTGGGTATTATTCATTGAAGAGACCCATTGAAGTTGAGTACATTACAATTCCATTTAATTTTGTTTTAAAGATGAGTGATTCATTGTACTTCAAGCTAGAGCGGTTATACTTTGCATTATGCGCGTTTCTTAATGCAGTAACTAAGAATGTGGTTGTTTACTCAAGAGACATAACGTTATGTTTTTTACTAGCATTATTTGGGAAAGATGTTGTATATGAAGATCATGAACCAAAGAATTCAAAGAAATTTTTGTACAAACTTTTTTTAAAGAAGATTAACAAGAAAGTAATTGTTGCAAAAAATTTGTCGGAACTTTATAAAGAATTCGGAATTAACGAATCCACGTTCAAGTTTATTCCAAACGGTGTTGATTTAGCAGAGTTTGAAAGAACAAGAAGAGATAAGAGCATATGGTGGGAAGAATTAGACGTTGATCAGAGTGAAAAAATTGTTCTGTATGTTGGACATTTTTACACCTGGAAGGGAGTATACACGCTGATTGACGCAGCCCAAAGCTTACAAAATGCAAAAGCGGTTCTTATCGGTGGTACTGAGCAGGATCATCAAAAGGTGGGTGATTATATCAAAGAACGAGATATTAAAAATGTGTATTTACATAAATTTGTACCTCATAAAGAAATTGTAAAATTTATAAAATCTGCTGATGTATTGGTTTTGCCGAACACGGGGCAAGAAGAGCGTTCATTAAAGTACACCACGCCAATAAAATTATTTGAATATATGGCATCAGGTGTGCCAATTGCAGCAAGTCGGGTGGAAAGCTTTAAAAATTATTTAGAAAATAATGTTAATGCGGTGATGTTTGAGCCTGATAATGCAGAAGATTTGGCTAATAAAATAAATAGCTTATTAAATAGTTCAGATTTAATGGAAAAAATGGCTGTGAATGCCTATCAAGAAGTACAGGATTATTCATGGGAACGTCGGGCAGAAAAGATTATTGATTTTATTAAAAAATGAAAACGATTTTCTTTACAATTTCACGCGGATCATTAATTAGGAATTTTTTACATACTGGAGTTGTGTCAAGGCTTTTAGAGAATGGAAACAAAGTGGTTGTTTTGACACCGGCTTACGACGATAAAGACCTGTTTGAAGAATATAAAGATGAAAATCTTGTTTTTGAACCTTTGATAATGCCCAAAAAAGTACGGCTTAAGAGATTGATTGCTGAAATGTCTAAGGGCGCGATATTTAATAAGACAATTCATATACGATACAAGTATAGATTTGCCGGGGCAAAGCCGAGAATGATTCTATATATCCCAAGGATATTACTCCTGGCACCATTGAGGTTGATTCCAGGGATTAAATCATTAATTTGGTTTTTAGACGCCAGGCTTAATCCACAAACAGAGCACGACTATTTATTTCAAAAATATAAACCAGATTTGGTTTTTGTAACAACCACGACCACTGATTCTGATGTTGGCGTACTGAAGAGTGCTATTAGATTTAAGACGAAGACGGTATGCATTCCAAAGAGCTGGGATAATCTCTCACGTTTGTTATTTCGCATCAAGGCTGATTATATGATTGTCTGGAGCCAGTTTATGAAAGAGCAGGCAATCCGTTATCAAGGGTATGAACCCAGACAGATTATTGTTACTGGTGTACCGCAGTTTGATCAGTATGCGTCAAAGAAGGGATTGCTTAGCCGTGAAGAGTTTTGCCAAAAGCACGGCTTTGACCCTGAAAATAAGATTATCCTTTATGGCTCGACCGGGGGGCATTGCTTTAGTGAGGCGGATTATTTGGAACTGATTCAAAAATTTAGGGAAAAAGGACATTTGAAAAATGCACAAGTGCTAATCAGGCCTCATTTGGGTTATGTAGGTGATGTGGATAAATTTGAAAAGCTTGAAAAACACAAAGGCTTTGCAATAGATCGAACCGACAAGCAGAGTGATAAGTTTAAAGA
>Ga0180437_10012150_pt1 | contig 10226 bp, 7 predicted proteins | sample SS_ome_4_FD_132410 | JGI IMG/M metagenome (GOLD analysis project Ga0180437, IMG submission 132410) | Hypersaline lake sediment archaeal communities from the Salton Sea, California, USA - SS_3_D_1 metaG | ecosystem: Environmental > Aquatic > Non-marine Saline and Alkaline > Hypersaline > Sediment... | reverse complement strand
TTATCCGGTCCGAGGAGGAATTCCACAGTGCCGGCGCCGGAATAACCGAGGGCTTTGGCAGCGTTCACCGCAGCGTCCCCCATTTGATTACGGAGCTCATCATCCACAGCGGGGCTGGGTGTTTCCTCGAGGAGTTTCTGGTGGCGGCGTTGTATGGAGCAATCCCGTTCCCCCAGGTGAATGACATTGCCTTTTTCATCCCCGAGAACCTGGATTTCCACGTGGCGGGGTTTTTCCACGTATTTTTCGATGTAAACGCTGGGGTTGCCAAATGCGGCTTCTGCTTCGCTTCTGGCGGTAAGAAAGCCGGTGACAAGGCTGGCTTCGGTGTGTGCGATGCGCATACCGCGCCCCCCGCCCCCTGCGGAAGCCTTGATAATCACAGGATAGCCGATTTCATCGGCAATTTTCTGTGCATCCTCGGGGTTTTCCACAATGCCTTCGCTTCCGGGCACAACCGGCACCCCGGCTGCCATCATGGTTTTTTTCGCCTCGGATTTATCACCCATGGTGCTGATCACTTCCGGGGAAGGTCCGATGAATTTGATTCGGCACTCACGACATATCTCGGCAAAATGCGAATTTTCAGCAAGAAATCCGTACCCCGGATGAATGGCATCCGCATCGGTCACTTCAGCCGCACTAATAATGCGAGCAATATTAAGGTAGCTTTCGCTTCCCGGCGCCGCCCCGATGCAGATATCCTCATCTGCAAAACGAACATGAAGGGAATCCACATCCGCTTCGGAGAAAACCGCAACTGTCCTGATGCCGAGCTCCCTGCACGCGCGAATAATCCGTAAGGCGATTTCACCTCGATTGGCTATAAGGACTTTATTAAACAATGTATTTCAACCTGTTATGAGATTTTTGATCATTTTTTGATCTTGAACATGGGTTGACCGTATTCAACGGGTTGACCATTTTCCACAAGGATATCCACCACGGTTCCGCTCATTTCCGCCTTTATTTCATTCATGAGCTTCATAGCCTCAACAATGCAAAGCACGGTATCGGGATTCACATGATCGCCCAGCTGCACATAGGGAGGCGATTCAGGGGAAGGCGCCCTGTAAAAGGTTCCCACCATGGGCGATTGAACCTCCACCACATTTTCATCCTCATCCTTTTTCTTTTCCTCCTTGGGAGGTGGTTTTTCCTCTTTTGCTTTTTCTTTTTCCTCATGTTTAGGCGCTTCCGGAGGGGGTAAGGGTTGCGGCACTCCATGCATCACGGATGGGGGAACCATGGATACCATGGGAGGCATCGCATTTTGCAGAGGCTGTTTGGGCTGGGCGCTTTCCTGGTACTGGGTAACAATGCGTATCTTGTTTTCCCCCTGTTCCAGGTCGAACTCCTTGATCTTGTTTCTATTGATAATACTGATTAGATTCTTGATTTCCTCCAAAGTCCATTGGTCCCGCTTCTGGGAATTCACAGAACGCTTTGCCATAATGATAAACTCCTCCCTACCCTGTGTTGAATAGGTATTAGGTATTTTTTGCCACTGAACTCATAAAATTGAAAAGAGTCTGATTCTGATGAAAAAAGAAGTCAAGGGATTTATTGGTATGGCTCTAAGCCACGGTGCTCGTAAATAAGGAGACATGAACCTGTGAATCCTGGTTTTATTGCAGGATTCCACCGGGTTCAAAATGGAGCCCCAGGGTAATTATTTTTTTAGCTTTAGCGAAAAATTTCACCTTGTTTCGATCTGCAATATCCAACTTTTGAATGGGGATTTCCTCCAGGGATAAAAGCTGAGCCTTTTTAAGGGAAAAGCCGGTTTCAATTTCAACTTCAAGCTCCCCGGAGGTGGGATTCCAGAGCCTTAATACAATAAATTTCTGATCCTGGCTTTGTTTTATTCCGCTGAACACCATCGATTCGGGAAAAACCCTGATAAATTCCGTTTTTTGCGACAAATTGCCTTTTGTGGGAGCGGACTCCAGCGCCAAAGCAGGAGCAGTGAATCGGGAGCTATAATGAAAAACTCCTGCTTCCCTCCACCCCCCTTTATGGGGATATACACAGAAATGAAACCGATGATCTTGAAGAGCCTGGGAACCGGGTGTGGGACGATCGAATACGAATTTGCCAAAACTCCTGAGAAGGGTAATGGCAATGGTTCTTTCAGTATCGTCTTTTACTTCATATTCGATAAGCCCGTTATTAATGACGGAAAACCCTTGTTTCCTATCATCCACGCATACAAAATTCCACATGGGGTGGGTGGGGTAAGGGGGCTCTAGCCATGCTTTTGAATCGTGTAGTGTGATCGGTCTTTTTAAAACGTCGAATTGTCCGTGAGCAAACGAGTGCGTAGCTTGTTTAATCCCTGTGGGGAAAAGGATGCGAAGCCTGTGATCTTTTGCCTTGTTTGTCAGATTCACTTTGACATCCAAAAGGGGAGAATTCTTTTGAAGGCTTACAATCAGAGTGATGGGAATTTCCGCCAGCTCAGAAGAGCGTGTTTTTTCATCCTGTTTTTCCCTGGGCACGGAAAGACAAAGGGAAATTTCAAGGGCGGACTCCAGGGAGCCATTATACGCAATGCGGGATTCTGCCAAACTAGTGTGGGAAACAAGAGGTTTATCGTTTTCCGGAACAATGCGTTTCCAGGGGTCCCCGAATTCCGCTTCGTCCTCGAAAAGGCACAGGTTTTGGAAGATTCTGCCGGTTTTCTTATCCGTGACACACAAGCTTCCGTTTGGATTAACCTTCACATTCAGAAACTCATTTTCCAGTTCCTGATTAGATTTTGCAAGAGAACCTTCGGAAACAAGGGATGTTTCTCCGGGAGTAATCGTGAACGCCTCGTATCCCAAAGCAGGAAGGTTTTGAAGAAAGGCTTTTACAGAAAACCTTTGAACAGGAAAAGGCATACTGAGTTCATACGCTCCTTCTATTGTGGCGTTATAAGGCTCTCTGGCTATTAGTTGGAGGGGAATGGGTGTTCCGTCGGATTTTTTCAGGGAGAACTGTGCTTCCGGATCATCCGTAGGAAAATCGATAATAAAAGAGGCGACACCGGACCTTTTAAAGGGAAGGGGATTGAATACGGTAAGTTGCAGCTGATTTTCAGGGATCTGTGAACCGTTGATGCAAGAGGCAATCTGTGCCATGGCGTTTCTCGAGAGAGTATCGGAAAGGGCTTCCACTTCGCTCCATCGGGCTTGCATCTCCTTGTGAACGGGATCAACGCTGCACCCCCCGATTGCATCGTGAGCCTGGTTGATCAGCAACTTTTTCCATGCCACATCAAAGAAGGCGCGGGGATAGGGCGAACCAGTAATCCATGAAATCGCTGCCAGGGGTTCAGAGCTGTACAGAACCCTGGCATTTACCCTGGCGTTTTCCTGCTTGAGATAAAGTCGGCAGGAAAGAATCTGGGCAAACAGGTTGGTCCACAATCCCTCCTTGTTGGAATGTCGCATCTCCCCTTTCAGAAGCTCCAGCTTCCCTGCTTCCTCTCGAAACGCCTCGAGATACTCCTTAAGGGAGCTATGGATCAGTTCCTCCTTATCCGGATCGATATGTTTTTGAAGAGCATCAATCAGCTCGGTTTCTTCCCTGGCTGGATACGAATGATCGTGCCCCATCATGAAAAGAAGGTGACTAGTGGCAGTATCGGGTTTTGTGCATTCCTTGGCTTGCTCCAGGGCTTGCTTCAAGTTTTCCTCGTGAACCGTGAGTTTCTGGTTGAGCCACCCGTACTGGAGGTCCTGGGAGGCATCAGTTGCCACATGATAGGGTATTTCCTCCGGGTCCCATATGTAATCCCGATCCCGGAGAAAACGACCAAGGAGCCCGGGACGATACACAAGGTAATAATAGTTATACCGGGCATAATCGCCGAATTTAAAGGCAAAAACCTGCGAGGCATCGGCGCCTTCCCAGATAAACTCGGGTTTTGCCACGTGTTTTCCAACGCCGCGATAAAAGAAACAGGAATCAATGCCGAACCCGTTGTACAGCTGGGGAAGCTGTGAAATCTGACCATTGGAAAAGGGGGTGTATCCGATCTTGGAAACCGGTCCGAAGCGTTGAGCGGTTTTGTGCCCCATAAGAAGGTTGCGCACCAGGGCTTCGCCGAAGCAGCACCACTGATCCGGGAGGGTGTACCAGGGACCGATTTGGAGTCGCCCTGCTTTTACCAGGGCTGCGATGCGTTTTTCATTTTCCGGGCGGATTTCAAGATAATCTTCAAGAATAACGGTTTGGCTATCCAGGAAAAACGCCCTGTACTCGGGTGTATCCTCCAACAGGTTTAAAAGACGATCCATCATGCCAACCAGTTTCAAACGATAAACCTGGAAGGGATATCGCCATTCGCGATCCCAGTGGGTATTGGAAATCACATGGTAATGCCATTTTTTCATTTAAAAGAATTCTCCTCGGGAAAAATCGGGGGAATATACAAAAGCAGGGAATTTACCCTTGTTATTCATTACTGTGTTTCCTGAATCCCAGCCTGTTTCTGCGGAGTTTCTGAAGAAAGGTATGCATACGATCCACAAGATGTTCTTTTCGAAATATGGCTTCGGGCATTCCCGCAGTGATTCCCCAGATCATAAGGCATTCCTTGCAACCCAGGTGGGGAAAGCGTGTATTGATCCGGCGTCGCATTTTCCTGTATTTTTCACCATGCCAGATCTGATCGAAATTTTCCCGAACCAGGTTGCCCATGGGAAAGGGATACCAGCAACAGGGGAACACATCGCCACGGATATTGACATTGATCCTGAACCAGGGCGCGCTGCAAGCCAGGGGATACTTGCTACCCGGGAGATTGACCTCCACAGGGGTATCCACATTGCGGGCGATTTCTTCAGCAGAGGCATCGTCCACTGATGTATCAAAACCCGGCGGCAGGATGAGATCCAGATTCAGGGCTTCGGCTTTTTCGCGGGCTTTGCCGAACCACTTTCGAGCTAAAGGAATGTGAAAAACAAGGGATTCCTTCCGAGCCGATTCCGCCAAATCATTAAGCCGCATATTGAGAACTTCAACACGTTCCGCACCGACCTTGGCAGCCAATTCGATCACACCGGGCAATTCATGCACATTTTTCCGCGTTGGCACAAAATTAAACCGAAGGTGAGCCTTGGAATCGGGATTTTGTGCTTTAAGCCGGTTCCAGAGCTGCAGGTTTTGCACCAGGCGGTCGAAATCCAGCTGTGGACGCATCAGGCGGGATGTCTGGGGCGTTGCCGCATCCACAGAAACAAAAACATGTGTTTTTGCCTGTAAAAACCGTTCCAGCCACGAAGGCGATAAAAGCGTTCCATTGGTAATAAATCCCACTTCCAGCTCCGCAGAAACAGACTTGTTGAAAAAGTATTCAAAATCCGGGCAAAGCATGGGTTCGCCAAATCCGGTGAGATTTACGGAACGCGCGGTTTCGAATGTAGCCTGGGCAAACCGCTCGAACAGCTCGCGATTTATGTGAACACCTTTTTCCTTTGAGTAGGTTTTGGGGCAGGTGAAACAACGCAGGTTACACCTGGTGGTGATTTCAATATCAACTTGCATGGGGAGGCACTGGGGGATTTCCGTACGTTCCCGGAATTCTTTTTTAAACAGGGTTTCATTTCGATCTTTTGTTTCCTGCAAATTCATGAGAAAATAACCGCATCAGGCATTTATAAATCCGGAACTAAGCTGTGTATGATAATTGTATTCTATTTTTTCGCTTACAGGGACAAACCGGGGAGGGCAACAAAAAACTTTTTCATTGATGCCAGATATAAAACATTATAGAAACCATCTTTTACCGGAAAAACAAGGAAATGGAGTTTAATCCAGAAAAGGCTTGGGGAAAACTATTTAAGGAACAGAATAGAATGAACAGGATAGAAGTTACAAATATCGCGAAATCCTTTGGCAGTACATTAGCTGTAAAGGATGTGTCATTCTCAGTGCAGGAGGGAGAAATCTTCGGATTGCTGGGACCAAATGGCGCGGGAAAAACCACCACCATCAGGATCATGCTGGATATTTTCAAGCCGGACCGGGGCGCGGTTTCGATTTTGGGCGGTCCCATGAACGAAGAGAAAAAAAATCGCATCGGTTATATGCCCGAGGAACGGGGGCTTTACCAGGATGCGCCCCTGGAACGCTGCCTGGTGTATCTTGCCATGTTAAAAGGGCTTCCCGGAATCCGCGCGCGCGATAATGTCAAAAAATACCTGGAACGCTTCGATCTGGCAGAGCATAAAAAAAAGAAAATCAAAGCGCTCAGCAAGGGGATGCAGCAAAAAGCCCAGCTCATCGCCACCCTGGTTCACGAACCGGAACTTGTTATTATTGACGAACCCTTTACTTCGCTCGATCCTGTGAATACGCAAATGGTAAAAGACCTCATGGGGGAACTGAGAAACAAGGGAACCACAATCCTGATGTCCACCCACCAGATGCACCAGGTGGAGGAATTATGCCAGCGAATCCTGCTTATCGATAAGGGGCACGGGGTGCTTTACGGAAACCTTGAAGAGATCAGGACACGGTTCACCGGGCATGCGATCGTGGTTCGTGCGAGGGGTGAAATTCCTCAGCTTGGCGGAGTTAAACAGGTGATCCCGCAAAATAAATCCCACAAGCTCATCCTGGAGGAGGAAACCACGCCCCAGGATATACTGGAGGAACTACTGGAACACAAGGTAATCCTGGAGAAATTCGAGATTGCGGTTCCCCGCCTGGATGAGATATTTATTCGCGTGGTGCAACAGGGAGAGAAATAATGAACAAGTTTTGGCTTGTCGCCAAATACGAACTTAAGCGAAACATGGCAAAGCCCGGATTTATCATAAGCATTTTAGGCTTTCCCATCACCGTGCTTTTAATCTTTACCCTTACCTTTTTCATCATCCGTTCGGAGAACAAAAATGCTCCTGTGGGATATGTGGATAATGCAGGATTTTTAACGAATGCCATACCTGCTCCTCATAGGAGGACTTGCTTTGATGGCAAGGAATTCCAAAATCTGCTGCCCCTGATTACCTATTCTACTGAGGAAGAAGCCCGGGCAGCGCTCGATTCCCGAAAGATCCAGGCGTATTACGTAATTTCAAAGGATTATCGGGAAAGCAACAAGGTGCAGCTGGTATATATCAAATCCCCGGGTTCGAATGCAACGCGGCAGTTTTGGGATTTCATGCAGATCAACAAAATGCGAGGTATGGATCCGGAAAAGGCAAAGCGCGCAGTATCGGATTTCAACATGGTTGTGCGGTGGGATAAAAAAGGGGTGATCGGGGCGCCGGGATTTTCAGAAAAAACGATTTTAAACAACTTTATTCCCATGATTTTCGGCATCATGTTCACTATTTTAATTTTCATAAGCTCGGGATATCTCATGGGAGCCGTGGTTGAGGAAAAAGGCAACCGGACAATGGAAATCATTGTGAGTTCGGTTTCCCCCTACCAGCTCATGGGGGGCAAGATCGCAGGCATCATTATTCTGAGCTTAATCCAGCTTTTGTCATGGAGTACGTTCGCGATTTTATTCGGAATTATCGGAGCAGCCCATCTACCCCGTGAAATATTGCAAAACCTGGCGATCTACCCAAAGGTTGCAGGAACGATTCTCTTACTGGCGATTCCGGCTTTTATCATGTTTGCAGGATGCCTTGCCACAGTTGGCTCCATGAGCAGCGAGTATAGGGAGGCGCAGCAAATGAGCATGCTTTTCTTTTTTCCCTGCATGATTCCAATATGGCTTTTGAAGCCGATACTGGAAAACCCGAACGGACCCATAAGCCTTTTCCTGAGTTTTTTCCCCTTGAGCTCTTTTACCACCATGTGTGTAAGGGTTTCGTTTTTCCAGGTTCCGTTATGGCATGTAGCTGTAGCCGGAGGCATCCTTGTAATCTGTGCTGTGGGTTCCGTTTGGATGGCTAGCCGGGTGTTTCGAATCGGTATGCTAAGGTACGGAAAGCGCCTTCAATTAAGGGATATTTTTCAGGTATCAAGATCATGAGTAAAACCTCTCTCATTTTTAAAAACGAGATCAAAAAGACGGTATTAAGCAAATCCTTTCAATTTATTGTTTTGGGGATTCCGCTGATCGCCATCTTAGTATTTTTCGTAATATTTCTCATCAAGAGGGAGAAATCTCCTTCTGCTTCAGGGAGTAAAAAAGATGGGGGCAAAAAACAAGAACTTCAAACTGAAGGTTACGTGGATCACCCCGGTTTGATAAAAGAAATCCCCAAGGATGTGCCTGAGGGGAATCTCCTTTTTTTTGCAAGCGAGGAATCCGCTCAAAAAGCGCTTCAAAAAGGCGACATATCCGCTTTTTATATTGTTCCCCCGAATTTTCTTAAAAAAGGCGAGCTGATCTATATCAACCCCTCGTTCAATATGATCACCACCAGGAAACAATCCTGGATCATGCGCCGAACCCTTACAGCCAATCTTCTGGGAAACGATCCGGAACGTATCAAGGCATTCCGCAGGGTGATGGATATCAAGACCACGGCATTTTCGCCCGTTAAAAAACGGGATAAATCTTCTCCCCTTACTTTTCTCGTCCCGTATTTTACCACGTTGATTACAGCTGTAAGCATCCTGTTTTCCGCGAGCCTTCTTCTTCACAGTATTGCAGAGGAAAAGAAAAACAGGGTGATGGAGGTTCTTTTGGTTTCGGTTAAACCGATCCAGATGTTAACCGGAAAAATTATTGCCCTGGGTTTGCTGGGTTTTTTGCAGGCTCTTGTTTGGGTGGGAACAGGTTATGGCATCCTGAGCGTGGGAACCGGGATGTTGGAAAAGGCGGGAGCGATGAACATTCCTCCCTCGATCATGGTTTGGGCGTTTGCATTTATTGTGTGCGGTTATTCCTTGTATGCGAGCCTTATGGCTGGATTGGGAGCACTGGCGCCGAATTTGAAAGAGGCGTCTCAAGCCACTTTTTTTGTGATCTGGCCCATTATCTTATCCTTTATATTAATCGGGTACCTGATCGATTATCCCCATTGCGCTTTGGGCGTGGGGCTGAGCCTTTTTCCCCTTACCTCACCTGTAATCATGATGATGCGGCTGGCTTCAGGAGGAGTTCCGTTCTGGCAACCTGTTCTTGCAATATTTTTACTAATTTGCGCGGATATTTTTATTATCCGTTCTGTATCGAGAATATTTCACGCCATGGTTTTGCTTTCAGGGCAGCCGTTTTCCGTGAAACGCTTTTATCGCGCCCTCCTGGGATGATTTCCCGGGTTTTCCCCGGAAGTCCGGTTACTGTTTGATCCTCCAGATATCGCCGTTGCTCGTGGTTCCGTTGGATGGATCATAAGTTGCAGGGGAAGCCAGGACACTAAATGATTGGTAGCTATCTGAGCTGTTATAGATTTTTGCGGGATTGATATCGTAATCGCCATCCGGACCTCGGGAAAGGATCATCCAACCCTCGCCATCCGTATAATATACAAAAGGAAGAGGGTAAGGGGAAAAAGGATCGTTTTCAAATCTTTGGATATATGCGGTGGGAGTGGTTAGAACGGGAGAAAAGGTTTGAAGGGAAGCTCCCCCTGCCTTTTCCAGCTCATCGGGTTTTTCCGTCATATCTTTAAGGGACCTCATAGGCGGATAGGCTCCGTGATCGTTATAATAGCTTTCCAGGACGGTTGCCAGGGTTCTCATGGGGGAATAATTTTTGGATTTTTTCGCCCTAATCTGCGCCTCCAAAAAATTCGGCACAGCAATGGCGGCTAGCAAAATAATAAGAATGAGAATAACAATAAGCTCGATGGTTCTTATGCTTTTTTTTCGTTTTTCTTCACTCAAAGGATTTAATCCTTCCAAAAAGGAGATTTCGTAATCTTAAAACACACATTCGTATCCTGTTTTTTCACCACTGTCAACTTTTTCAGGAATACCTATTGACACGGGATAAAAAAGGAGCAAGGAAGAGTTAAAAGGCAACAGATAAGTTTCTAAATATCGAATAACGTGCCGTAGAAGAAATTATAAAAATGGATTATCCCTGTGCCATATGCGGGAAAGAAAGTCCTCCAGTAGCCGAGATTCTGGGGGTGTGCAGGGAGTGCATTGTGAAGAATTGGACCCGGGCGAAACCTTATGTAAAAGAGGCGCACCAGATATCCAGGGAAGAATTCGGTTTTCCCCAAAAAGAAGAACTTAAAAAAAGGGGTAAATCAAAGGGCGCGGTTCTTTGCAGGCAATGCGTGAACCAATGCTGGATTCCTTCGGGAAAAACAGGATTT
>Ga0180437_10012149_pt1 | contig 10227 bp, 7 predicted proteins | sample SS_ome_4_FD_132410 | JGI IMG/M metagenome (GOLD analysis project Ga0180437, IMG submission 132410) | Hypersaline lake sediment archaeal communities from the Salton Sea, California, USA - SS_3_D_1 metaG | ecosystem: Environmental > Aquatic > Non-marine Saline and Alkaline > Hypersaline > Sediment... | reverse complement strand
TGCGACATTGTTCATGTAATTCCTCACCAATGCTTTGCACAAACCATTGATGATGTCTTCTCTCTTATGTCCCATTATCTGCTTATTTATGACATCGCTTTCTGCGAATATGCCGCACCTTCCCCTGATTGTGACTTCTTTCAGACTCTTTAGTGCTTCATCTCCGAAATCTTCGATAGCAAGTCCCAATCTTACTGCCTGCTGGTCAAGAAAACTTCCAGTGCCTGCTGCGCATACAGTATTCATTGCAAAATCCACAACAGAACCGTCTTTCACTAAAATTATCTTGCTGTCCTGTCCGCCAATCTCCAGGATCGTTCTCACATCAGGTACAAAAAATACAGTGCCTGTAGCATGGGCAGTGATCTCGTTTTTCACAACATCTGCTCCAATGATGTTTGCCATGAGGAATCTCGCGCTTCCTGTGCAGCAGACTCCTTCTATGTTCACATCAGAAAGTTTCTTTTTCAATTTCTTGAACTCTTTCTGCAATGTCTCTATTGGTTTGCCCTGCACTCTTGCATAAGAGCTATAGATTACTTCTTTATCATCAACAACTGCGATATTGCAGCTTACACTTCCTGTATCCAATCCAAGGTATGCTTTCTTCATTTTCTCAATAAATCAACAAATGCCTCTATTCTTGTGTCCTGATGCGCGACCAATTCATGCTCGCCCGAGACAAGGCTCAACAATGGAACATTGAAATCTTTTGCTATTTTCTTGAATATGACCGAATTCACGATCTCAGGCATGCAGGTGAAATTGTACAGATGTATGATGCCCTTGACTTTCTTTTCCTTCAATTCTTTCACAGTATCTCCCACCGCAACCAAGGTTCCTATTGCCATCTTTTTCTCTATGTATGGTTGTGCGAATTTGTATCTATATTTAAAACTTCTTTTGCCCCAGGGTCCTATATTTCCTGCTTTTCTCAGATGCTGGCTCAGGTAAAAGCTCCTGTAAGGAAGGATGTCATATTCTCCCAGCTTCTTGAAAATGTGCTGGTTGGCTTCTGGTTCAAGTATTCTGAAAAGATCGCCCACAACCATCACAGGGATGACTTTCTTATTCTTATCAACTTTTATCTGGTCTCCCATACTCTTTATCTTTATTTTTGCATTGCGCAGGCTGATGATGTTTTGCGCCTTGTCTATAAGATCAAGGCCCATTGTCATCAGTTTATCGCAATTTTGCTTATTGACTGCGTACGGTCTTAACTGGTTCACAAAATCTTCCAGCCATTCTATGTATCTTAGTTTGTTAATGCAGAACAATTGCGCAGCCTTGAACGAGATCATATTAAGGTTTGGTGCAAATTTCTTGAATTCCTTCAGCAATTCTTTTTGGTTCTTGCCCCCCCAAGGTATTGTCTCGAATTTGTAGCCTAATTTTTCTAATATGGTCTTTGGTCCTGTGGTGTACTGTGGGATCCTGCACGCCTGTTCGCTCCTGTTCTCAATGTGAAATATGGTGTCTGCGCCTGCCTCTAGGATGTCATGATATTCTCCGAGTATGTACTTGAAAGGCTCGCACGCACTTTCAGGACTGTGCTTCACTCCGAATGCCAAAGTGGCTTTTGTTATCTTTGGAGGTTTGACGACTTCCAGACCTAGTTTTTCCATCATTCCCTTGAATGCGATCCAGCTGTTCCCCAAATGATAAAACGATACTTTCATTTTTTCTTGCCCTTCTTTTTTCCTTTTATTACATCCATGAATGCTTCGATCCTTGTCTTGATCCTTGTTTCATTCTGTGATTCGTCTACATTCAGAATAAGGACTGGTTTTTCATTATTTTCATTGATGACCTGTTCCTGGAACAAGAAACAAGGTCCGCAGCTGAACGGCATGATATAGATGATGCCGTCTATTTCTTTCCAGTCAATTGCGTCAAAATATCTGTCAATCACATCCTGCTCCACTTCCCAGTTAACATAAAAACCTGCGGTCTTTCTGTCCATCTCTGATCTTTTTCTTGGATGATTCATATTCCTCAGGATTGCTTTTTCTTTCTTCAATAAAGAAGGCATGTTCATCAGACAAAACTTGTCTTTTGTGATGTAATCTGCACCGACCAATGCTATTTTGTATTTTGCTTTTTTCCATTCGTCTGCATTTCCTTCTGCTCCTTTATTTTCTTCTTTAGTATCTGCTTCCCAAGCCTCTTTTATCGCAGCCTGCATCTCTGGTTCTTTTTTCTTGAATTGCTTGCTCATCATATCGAACAAACCTATCCTCATCTCTGGCCTGTCAGAACCTAATTTTCCGATCAATAGTTTGGTATCAGGAAACATATTCTTTATCAGGTAAGGAAGAGCAGTGTGATAAGAACAAAGGAATTGTTTGTCTGGCTTTATGCGTTCTGGACGTATAGCAAACTTTGATGCTTTTGCATCTTCTGAAATATCGCTGATGCTCGGAACAAAGACGTAATCTACTTTATCTTTTAGTTCCAGCACATGGCCGACATAAATCTTGATTGCGAAACAGATATCGCTGTCGCAATGTTTCACGCCATTATCGACCATCTCTTTTGTCGTTTCTGGTGAGAAAAGTACATTGAAACCTAGTTTTTCGAAAAAAGTCTTCCATAAGATACCATAGGACTGTCCTGTGCCTGCCCTTGGAATGCCTATCGTGACCATATCTGCTTCCGGTCTGATTGTCTTTATATAATTTGCTATTAACCATTGTATAAAAGTAACAAAGATTAAAATATAGCTGACCAATCTGCTTTATATATGAAATTCAGGGAAAAAGAGGTGCCTAGTCCTACAAAACACAGCTATCATGAAAAAGACATAAAGATAGCGCTGGACTTTGCCAAAAAGGTATATACAGAACTGCCAGAACTGGTGAAAGTAATCACGATCTTTGGCAGCACTGCAAGAGCGCAGGACAAGAAAAGCAGCGATGTTGATGTTCTGATAATAATCGATGATGTTCATGTGGAATTGACACCAGAATTGATGGAGACTTACAAGATCATTGTGGACAACAAGATCGCAGATACAAGCAACAGGCTGCACGTCATAACATTAAAGCTTACAACATTCTGGGAATATGTCAGGGCAGGAGATCCTGTAGTGATAAACATCTTGAGGGACGGTTATGCATTGATCGACAGCGGTTTCTTTGATCCGTTGCAGGCGCTTTTGTTCAGGGGAAGGATCAGGCCGACACAGGAAGCCATCAACAACTATTACGGCAAAGCGCCGATCACACTGAACAATGCTAGTTGGCACGTGACACAGGCAACTTTAGATTTGTATTGGGCAGTCATCGATGCTGCGCACGCAGCACTGATGTCAGAAGGTTTCATTCCTCCTTCACCTTCACACATACCTGATCTTTTTGAAAAAGAATTAGTTCAGGAAGGAAAACTGGAAGAGGAATACACCAGGATAATCAGGATGTTCTATGATTTGATGAAGAAGATAGTGCACAGGGAAATACATGCGATTTCTGGAAGAGACTATGACAAATACAGAAAGGACGCAGTCGACTTTGTCCACAGAATGAAAGAGTTTGTAAGACAACAGTGATCAATCAATCAGATGTTCTTCTTTTACTTTCGATAATAGCGCGAATACGATTACTATGATGCCAATTATAATCAAAGTGTATTGTAATGAGAATTCTACCAGCAGGCCAATGAAAGGATAGAGGACCGCTCCGGAAAAACGTTCTATCATAGATGATGTAGAAAGTACAGTTGCTCTATGATGCGATTCAATGTGCTTGTTCATATAGCTCCTGAACAAAGTAGGCCTAGACAGGCCGACTCCTCCTATGATGATAATCAGAATGACAGCAATAGCAACATACGGATTAAGGCCTAGTAGAATAAATCCTATTCCTGGGATGAGGGCGCTGGCCAGAAGATAGCCTTTCTTTGACTTGAAGAATCTTTCAAGTTTATCGAAATTATTCATGATGAACACTTCAAGAGCCATGAACCCTGCTCCTACAAAACCAAAATATATTATTGGCACATTTAATTGGGTCAGCAATGGCTGATAAGTCCATACGATGAAAAAGACAAGAACAGATATCGCAATCCTGTCGAATGCCAATGATTTTAGAATCTTGTGATTTCTAAAATATTTCACACCGTCAACAAGATCCCTGACAAGTCTCTTGGATTCTATCTTCCTTTCTGTCTTAGGTTCCTTCAAGAAGAAGGTCAATACAGTAGCGCAAATGAACGGAACAGTCATGAAAAGCATTGTATAGCGCAGGCCAATAGTTCCTGCGATTATACTTCCTATCGGCGCTGCGATTGTCAATGCTGCTATTTCAAAGCTGCCTATCCTGCCGAATATCTTTTTCGATTTATTCTCAGACTTGGTCTTCTTCAGGCTGTCATAAACTAGTGCCTCATCTGCGCCTGAAAGCATTGCATAACTCGCGCCCCATATGATCTCTGCGATGATGAACAAGATAATGCTTGGATATAAAGTATAGATGATAGGGCCTATTAATAATGCAATAGATGCGAATATTATAGAGGTTTTTCTTCCTAGATAGTCTGCGATCGCTCCTGTTGGTATTTCGAATGCGAATATAGAGAACGCAAAAATAGACTGCAGAAGCATGATCTGTGTAAAACTAATCTTTCCCCATTCCAGATAGAAAGGAACAAGCACTCCGCCGATAAAATGCAGACTAATCAAGAACTTGAAAGCATACATCTTCCATATGTTTGCCTTGTATGGGTTCATCTAATCTCTATCAATATGCAAGGTATTTAAATCTTGCCAAAGTTTTAAATAAATCCTTCAATTTCCTATTGTTATCATGAAACACGTCGAGAAAATTAAAAAAACAATTTTGTTTGGTAGACGTTAGTAGAGTTATTTCTCATTGATTATTTTGATGCGCCCGTAGCCTAACCTGGATATAATCTCAGGCTTCTTCTGGGTTTACCAGAAAGGGCACAGACAAGAAGGCACATTCTTGGTGCAAGCCTTCGGTGCAAGCCTTCTAGGTGTTTGCCTCCTATGGTGCAAGCTTGCGGAGCAGCGCGCAGAAAGCCTGGGGAGTGGGTTCGAAATTGAAGTGGAGCTTCAATACTCGGCGAAGCTCGCTTCGACGAATTTCCCGCCGGGCGCGTTTTTTTATTTCAATGGGAACGAAACTTTATAAACAGGAAATAGTTTTATATAGAATTAACAAGAGTTGAAGAATAAAATGGTAATACGAGGGAAGATAATATCAATGCTGGCAGAACATGTAGAACTGTCACCAGAACAGATAGACAGTTTGCTAGAGATACCTCCAGACACGACTCTTGGCGATTATGCATTCCCTTGCTTTGCACTGGCGAAAATAAAGAAAAAAAGTCCGCAGCAGATAGCACAGGAATTAGTAGGAGAGATAAAGATACAGCCTCCTGTTGAAAAGATAAAATTTGTCGGACCTTATGTTAATTTTTTCATTGACAAGGCGTTTTTCGCGCAAAGAATTCTTACACAGCCTTTGGCAATGCCTTCATTGAAACTGGTAGGTCTGCCAGAGAGCGTCATGGTGGAATATCCTTCTCCTAACACAAACAAGCCATTGCATTTCGGTCATGTAAGGAACATGTCTATCGGTAACAGCATCAGCAGGATATACAAATATCTTGGTGCAAAAGTCACACAGGCAGATCTAATCAATGACAGGGGTATCCATATATGTAAAAGCATGCTCGCTTACAAGAAATTCGGCAACAATGAAGAGCCTGACCAGAAATCAGACCATTTTGTCGGTGCTTATTATGTTTTGTATAACAAAAAACTTGCAGAGGATCCTAACTTAGAGAATGAGGCAAAAGAATTGCTGCAGAAATGGGAAAAAGGAGACCCAGAAACTATCAAGCTATGGAAGAAGATGAACAAATGGGCATTGGAAGGAATAAACCAGACTTACAAATTGTTCGGCATCCAGCACGATGTTGATTATTTCGAGAGCGACATCTATAAGGAAGGGAAAGAGATTATCGAAGACGGTCTGGCAAGAGGCATTTTCAAGAAGGATGATACTGGAGCAACAATATGTCCGTTAGAAGAATTCGGCTTGAAAGATAAAGTATTATTGCGTAGCGATGGAACAAGCATCTATATTGTGCAGGATTTATTCCTTGCAAAGAAGAAGTTTGATGACTTCCATATGGAAAAATCCATTTATGTTGTAGGAAGTGAACAGATACATCACTTCAAGGTATTGTTCAAGATATTAGAGTTATTGGGTTTTCCATTTGCACAGGGTTGTTTTCATTTAGTGCACGGCATGGTCTTTCTGCCAGAAGGCAGGATGAAGTCAAGGGAAGGCACGACAGCAGACGCAGACGATATATTGGATGACATGTTTCTCATGTCAAAGGTAGAAGTCGTGAAAAGACACAAGGATCTGGATGAGGAAGAGATAAAGAAGAGAGCGACACAGATCGCTTTAGGCGCTATCAAGTTTTTCCTATTAAAGACAGACACGAAAAAGGACATGATATTCAATCCTAAAGAATCTTTATCATTTGAAGGAGAGACCGGTCCTTATGTGCAGTATACTCACGCGCGTATCTGCAGCATTCTAAAGAAATTAGAAACAAAATTAGAAAAGGATGTAGATTTCAGTGTATTGCAGGACAAGACAGAGATAGATCTGTTGACGCAACTATCACAGTTCAATGAGATGGTGGCAGAAGCTGCAAAATCATACAAGCCAAGCATTGTCTGCCGTTATCTATTGGATCTAGGACAGAAGTTCAATGAATTTTACCACAAATGCCCTGTATTACAGGCAGAAGATGAACAGCTGAAGAACGCACGTCTGTTATTGATCAACAAGATAAAAGAAGTATTGAAAGAAGGTCTTGACTTGTTAGGAATAGAAGCGCCTGAAGCAATGTAGGACAATGAGAAAAAAAGAGGAAAAAGAGATAGAGCAGAGAAAATTACAGTCCAATATAAAGAAATTTTATCTGTGGGTTTTTGTAGGCTCTTTCTTTTTCATCAACAGCATCTTCTTGTTGTATTATCGTCATTTTGAATTGAGCTTTTCAGACATTGCTTTGATACAGATTGTGGTATTGATTGCAGTCCTTCTTTTAGAAGTGCCTTCTGGCGCTTTCGCAGACTTGGTCGGCAGGAAATGGTCTATAGTTCTGGGAGATTGTCTTATGCTGGCAGGCGTGCTGATCTTTGCAGTAGGTTCGACACTCCCTGTTTTCCTGATTGCAGCAGTAGTCTATGGTTCAGGAGGGGCATTCATCTCAGGTTCTAGACAGGCCATTATTTATGATACCTTCAAGAAATTGAAAAGACAGAAAGATTTTCTTAAGTTCAGGAGCAGGGAAGCTGCGATTTTCTCAGGAGTCGGCATCTTCACGTCATATTTTTCTCCTTACTTGTTCAGCTTGAATGTAAGGTATCCTTATTATGCAGGAGCAATATTCATGGTCTTCAGTATCTTGACAGGAATATCTTTTTTTGAACCTCCTTTCAAGAGAAAGAAATTGTCAATAATGAACCATTACATACAGATGAAAGAAAGCTTGATATCCATCCTGCGCCACAGCAGATTATTATGGCTGCTTTTATTCTCTATAGTGTCTATCTTCGCAATAGCAGTTTTCCATCACCTGACTTACCAGCCTTACATCACCAATAATCTAGGATTCACAGTCAAGCAGATGGGAATAATCCTTGCGATTGTTGCAGTTGTACAACTGGTATCGTCTTTATTGGCGCCTAAGATAGAAAAGATATTGACAGAAAAATGGTCATTATTGACCATCATCCTGGTTCAAGTTGCGTGTTTCGGTTTATTGGGCTATTTTGTGCAAAAATACATTGTGTTTGTTTTTGTCTTGATATTTCCTATCTGGATCTTCCAGGAATTGATCATTGAGAATTACATGCATTGGCACATCAAGTCACACCAAAGGGCAACCATCTTCTCGATATCGAGCTTGTTCTACAGCCTTATTCTGATAATATTGCTTCCTATATTTGGTCTGGTGATAGATGCAAAAGGAATTCCTTACCTTTACTTGCTATTAGCAGGTCTTGTACTTGTTACAGGTCTGATAATGTTCTTCTTGCGCTATAACAAAAGAGTATGGAAGAGTTTAGATTAGAATATTTCTATTTTTTCCTCGGAAAAGCTTATTAAGAATATTTTACAGTATTATTCTTGATTTCTGGAAAATGATCGGAACAAAATGCAGGACCTTGTTTGGGTTCGAGGAAAAACCATACAATTCAATAGATGACATTGTGGGTTTGAAAGATTATGTTAATGATTTAGAATCAGACATTGAAGAATATTCTTCACTACGAAGATTTATTCCTAAAATTGTAAAGAAAGATACAGACCTATTATATAATAGTGCAAAAAAATACATCTGTGATTATTACAAGTCTGTTACTGTTGAATTGAAGAAGATTAAAAAAGAATTCAAAAAGACATTCCATGAATTCAGGAATTTGTCCAGAATAACATCTGGAGTACAAGACCTGAGAGAGCAGTTAGAGGACATGATTTCTGACTATCAGAGATTGAATGTCGTCGCAAAAAAGAAATATAGGATAAGACAGATAGAAAAATACATAAAAAAAAGCCAGTATCTGGAACGTCTAGGAATCAGGCAAAATTCAGCCGATTTCAAAAATTCATCGATTCTTGAGAATTCCTTGTTTATAGAGCTTATATCTGCAGGATTAGTGGTTTCAGCAGTCGGAATTTCTGCGGTTTTATTATATAAGTTTTTTTCTTTTTAGTAAGGGTTAAATACTTAGAAAACACCACTTAACTAGTAAACGAGGTAGTTAGTAGAACAACTGGCGACATTGGTTACGATTCCTGTTTTTTCTGGCTTACAGGAGGAGGCCTGGAAGATCAAAAAGATGTGTGAATTAAAAATCGGAACTAGACTTAAATGGGAGTTGGCAAATACAAAGGGATTGTGTTATTAGTATTAGTGGTTCTATTCATTCTATTAGGGAGCGTTATTGCATTTGGTGCACAGCAAGTTAATCCGCAATGTAGCGGTACCAATGCATTTTGTGTTACAAGATGGACGGATATGCCATTTAAAGAACAATTAACAAATTCTAATTGGGTCAATTATATTAATAATAATTTTAATCCTAATAATGGGACCTGGAGAAATAATCATATTCTACATCAAAATGAAACAATGAAATGTCTTAGTTATGGACTTAGTTCTACAATTGATTGGTTTAATCTACAGAGTGGCGGAATAATGGAGAGCTATAGAAGTTATGTTAATGGAAATTTAGAAAATGGTGCGAATCCAAGATTGTTGGAATTAGAATATATTAAAAGAGGAGAAAAAGATACTACGCATTATCCTAGTTGGTTAGTGCCTAATTATAGTTATGTCACAGGGGAAGTTATCCCTCAGGATTTGGAAGCTTATGCAAAGGTTGTGACAACTACAGATTGGCACGATTGGTATAGTAAAACAGATACAAATTTTAATGTGCCGCAAAGCAATCAATATTATTCTGATTTTCTACATAAACCCTCTTCAAATGAATTTGGATTAAAGGATTTTAATTTTATTGAGATCCCTACTCCACAATATGTGCCTTCTGGAAGCCTTATTGCCCGAAGTGAAAGACATATAATTGATGCATTACAAAAATATGGTGCATTATATATGTCAAGATCGCCAAACCCAGTATTTCAAAAATTCAGCAGACATAGCATGTCATTAATAGGTTTTAATCAAGAATCAACTCCTCGTTGGGATAATTCTGGTATGAGGTATTATGCTCATAATTCTGCTAAAGACGATTCCGGTAGAGAAGATTATTACAAATATGAAAAACTTGATTACAGCAATATAGGATCCATAGGCAATAAGGTAATAGCTTTCTATGATCCTTCCTGGGCATTCTATAATCATGATTTAAGAAGGACAGGATTCACGACTCTTCGAGGCGATCTAAAAAATAGTCAGGCATCTGTGGTTTCTTGGAATGCAGATACTACTTTAGCAGGTCATTATGATCATCCTACAATAGCAGACATCGACAATGATGATAAGCAAGAGCTTGTATTAACAACTTCAAAATACAGTAGTGGGCAGGATGGTAAAGTATATGTCATGGAAAAAGGTTTTTCTAGTCTAACGCAGAAGTGGAAGACCAATATCGGAGAGCCGATTGCAGCATCTGCTTCTTTAGGAAACTTAGATAATGATCCTCAGAAAGAG
>Ga0180437_10012145_pt1 | contig 10228 bp, 18 predicted proteins | sample SS_ome_4_FD_132410 | JGI IMG/M metagenome (GOLD analysis project Ga0180437, IMG submission 132410) | Hypersaline lake sediment archaeal communities from the Salton Sea, California, USA - SS_3_D_1 metaG | ecosystem: Environmental > Aquatic > Non-marine Saline and Alkaline > Hypersaline >... | reverse complement strand
CACCACCCATGCCACCGCCCATTCCATAATGAGATCCAACATTAGCTGAACTAAGTTCGCTTAATTTTCCTTGGATATAGAGATTTATCACTTCTTGTATGGTAATGTTTTGATTTGGTGCTTGGTATATCTTTAGGTTTAAGGCACTAAGCCCGTTTGCTGCATTAGGCCCTAAAAACCCAGCAATCACAATATCAGCCTTGTTATTTCCGATTAATTGAGCTGCTTGTATCCCCGCGCCTCCCATTGCACCAGCAGCATGATTTGGGACCGTTTTTACCGATTTAATTTCATTATTTCCTATTTCAACGAATGTAAAGCTTCCACATCTTCCAAAACGAGGGCTCATACTATCGTTTAATCCACCACTTCCCATTGAGGGAACTGCTACAATAACCACTTTTGAATCACCTTTTTTTGTTTTTTTAATTTTTATTTTTTTTAATTTTTATATTTGATTTTTTTATTAAATTATAAATCAACCAACCTTATTCTTGATATTATTGAGCACCTATTCCTTTTTGTGCTCCGATATTTGCTTCTTTTATTTTTTTTAATTTTCCTTGAAGAAATTGTTCTATTATTTGCTTTATTGTTATATCTTGATCTGGTGCATGAAAGATGTTAATATCTAGAGAATTCAATATTTCTACAGCATTAGGTCCTAATAATCCCGCAATTAAAACATTAGCGTTATTTTCTCCTAAGGTTTGAGCCGCTTGTATCCCTGCACTCCCCATTTCTCTAGCACCAGGATTAGGTAATGTTTTAACTGCTATTATTTCATTATCTTCTACTGTTACTAGTGTAAAACTTGGACAACGCCCAAAACGAGGATTTATTTTTTCATTTAAACCACCATCTCCAGTGGAAGGAACGGCAATAATTGTCATTTGTTAGTTCTCCTCATATAGCATTATCTTTTTTTATGATTGAGTTATTTTGATAACTTTTAATTGCGCGTTTTAAAGTTCTAACAGATAATTCTGCGCAATGTTTATGATCTTCAGGCAATCCTTTTAAAGCATCGTCAATATCGTTTGGAGTTAATTTTTCAGCATATTCAAGAGACTTACCTTCAATTAATAATGTTGTTTGGCATGCAGTAGCAACAGAAGCACCGCAACCATCCGTTATAAAATTCGCTTTCTCAATAATACCATCATTAATAGTTAAAAAGAATTCCATGGTATCTCCGCATGGCCCCTTATAGGTTTGTGAAACAGATATCTTATTATCTGCAGGTTTACCCCAATTTTTAGGATTGTGAAATAACTCTATAATATAATCATTATATAGCTCTCGTTCTTTTTCAATGATTTCTTCTTGTAATTTTTTTACAAAATCATCGAATGTATCTTCTTTCATGATTATAAATTTCTCCTCCTACTAATTTTTTCTATTATTTCTTCTCTAAAAGTTCCCTGATTTTGTTTATTGTAGCTTTAAAAGCCTTTGAGCTTTCTGATTCAGGATACTTAATGGTAAAAGGTACCCCTCTATCTCCTTGCTGACCTATTTCCGTTTCAAAGGGAATTCTTCCCAGTAAAATAATTCCAAAATCTCTCACGGCTTTTTCAGCCCCCCCACTTCCAAATATTTCTATAAATTCACCACATTTAGGGCATGTAAATCCCGACATGTTCTCAATGATTCCGAGCACGTTTCTTTTCATTATTTGAGACATTTTAATAGTTTTTCTCGCATCCATTAACGCGACTTCTTGTGGAGTCGATACGACAACCACATTTTCATCTGGAATTAATTGCAAGATATCTAATGTTTCGTCTGATGTTCCTGGTGGTAAATCACACACCAAATAATCGAGTTCTCCCCATATTGCGTCTCCTAAAAATTGTCTCACGGCACCCATTTTCATTGGACCCCTCCATATAACAGGATCGTCAGAATTCTGAGTTAAAAATGCCATGCTCATTACTTTCATGTTTAAGGGCCCAATCACGGGATAGAATTTATTTTCACCCGGATCCACTCTAGGTTTAAGTTCAGGATTAACACCTAACATCTTCAACACATTTGGACCGGTAATATCTACATCTAAGATCCCAACCCTCAAACCAACGCTGGCTAAACTTATCGCTAGATTTACGGCAACTGTTGTTTTTCCAACACCTCCTTTTCCAGAGATGACAACAATCTTGTGCTTGATTTTTTCCATGTTTTTTTTAATATTTTCTTCTCTCTGTTCCAATTCTTTCTTCTTTTTTTCTTGAGAATTTATTTCTTCTTGCATACTAAGACCTCTGTTATTTTTAAAATAAAATAAAAAAAAAATTGAAAATATTTACTATATTTCTATTTTCTTATTTGCACTTTCGGTTTAACAGGTGAAGCTCCACTCATGTTCGTTAATATGGGACAATGAGAAAGCACTTTTTCCATCATTTCATTGATTTTTTCTTCGGGTGCGTCTGCTTTAATTCTTATGACAGGTTCAAGCTTGTCATATCCAGCGAGCAAGTTATCATCAATCCCAAAAATTGCACCGAGATTGATATGCCCCCGCGAATTAACGACTAAGGATTCGATTTTAATATCCATGATTTTTGCCCAAAATTTAGTTACAGCTACAATACAAGCGCCTATTGAGGTTAAAATGACTAATAGAGGTGATGGCCCTTCGTTGGTTCCATCTAAACCCTCAGGTGCGTCGATTAATATTTTAAACGGCTTTGCACCCATTGTACATTCAACTTGCATCCCTTCTTCGAGCATTTTGCATTCGACATTAAAATTTTTTTCCCCATTTTTTATGTCAGCCTTAACGGCTTCGTATGTTTCTTTAAAACTTGGCATTTTTTTCACTCTTGTTCGATTTTTTTATTTCATTTTATTTGTTTTTTAATATTCTAATTACACTTTCTATTGATTATTTATTCATGATTATGATTTTTTCCATATTCATCGTCAGCTTCAGTGTGAATTTTTTCAACCCCAAAACCCTTTCCCGCTCCAGGGTTACAAATGCTTTCACCACCTTCCAAAGTTCCATCTAAGATTCTCTCAATTACATTAGTAATCTTTCCAGAAACTCCCATAATAACATCAATTCCATATTGAGCAAAAAATTGAATGGCTCTTTGTCCCATGCCCCCTGTAATTATGCTTGTTGCTCCCTGACTATTTAGGAATTGAGGGATGCTTCCAACGGAATGCCCTGGATTTGGTAATACTTCTTTCTCCAATACCTTATTATTCTCAATTGTTATGAGGCTAAATTGAGGAGCTCTTCCAAAATGAGGACAAACTTCATCTCCTTCCGTGCTTATAGCAATTTTCATTTCTAATTTTTACCTCCATTGATGAAAATTTAATAAATTTCTTTTTAATAATTATTCATTAACTACTAATTTTGAATATGAAACAACATATTTAAATATTTTGAATAGGTATTCAAAATTAGACTTGGGCGCCCTAGTATCATTTAGAGAGGAAATGAAAAATTTATGTCATTTAGAAGGCTCATACTTCATTTCTACAAAGGTTTGAGTATTCTGAATAATCATTCACAGAAAAGACCTCCCTAATTGTAGTCTAATCTGCTTAAGGCAGTTTTGAATAATCATTCATAATATTTAAATATGTAGTTTTCTTAATATATATTGATCAATAATAAAAAAATCAATATATGAGGTGATAAAAAAGAATGCCTGGAGGAGATGGTACAGGTCCAAATGGATTAGGTTCAAGAACAGGTCGAGGATTGGGATATTGCGCGGGATACGATAGCCCGGGATTTACGAAAGGCCCCGGAAGAGGTATGGGTAGAGGATTCGGTAGAGGGTACGGTAGAGGAATAGGCTTTGGATACGGTAGAGGATTGGCTTGGGGCGGGCGCGGCGCTAGATGGGCTGGACGTGGTGGCTATGGGGGATGGGGTGCGGGAGGAATATTTTATCCTACTCCTGTTTATAATGCACCAATTGATGCAACTCCTGAACAAAGATTATCAGCATTAAAACAAGATAAAACATATTTAGAATCTGAGCTGAAAAATCTTCAGAGTTCGATCGAGGATGTATCTAAAAGGATCTTAGAGTTAGAAAAAAGTGAATAATTTATAGAGGAAAAAATCATGTCATTAGCTGAATTTGAATTTGATTTCAATGATAAATATGTCGTAAACGGTAAACCGAAGTTATGTTGGACTTGTTTAAAAAAATACAATGAAGGATACATGGTATTTAGTAAAAACAAATTAAGAAGAATTTTTTTTTGTAAAGAGTGTTTAGAAAAGGGATCTAAATAATCCCATTTTTTTATTTTAAAGGAGGTTTAGAAAAAGCGAATGGAAAAATATCCAGAAAGTCATGAAGATTATTTAAAAGCAATTTACCTGATATCAAAAAATCACAAAGGAGGATGGGTATCTAACAGGGATATTTCAGAGTTCTTGAATATTAAACCTCCTTCAGTTTCAAAAATGTTATATAAGCTAAAAGAGAATGGTTTAATCGAGTGGCAACCAAGAAAGTCGATTAGATTGACCGGAGAAGGAAGAAAGTTAGCTCAAGAGATGGTAAATAATTATTATCGTTTGTATAATTTTTTTAAAAACACTTTAAAAATAGGTGATAAAGCAGTTGTTCAAGAAATATGTTGTAAAATGGAGCATCTTCTCACTCCAGAGGTGAATAGTGCTTTAGACAACCTATATCATAAGGCAGAAACTTGATTGATTAGATAGTAAAAAATATAAATATTTTAAATAAAAGGAGGTGGAAACTTGACGCAATATAGAACCTATGAAGAAGATTGGAATAATAGAGAAGATATCGGTAACATTTGTGTTTTATGTGGTGGTAATATTGATAAAGAGAAGTTGCGAGAATCCCTTCGAAAGAAGCACGCAAAACCAGAAAATGTGTGGCTCCCTTTTACGATCTTTCTGAGAAGCATGATCGATAACGATAGATAATAGTGTAGCTATAGATTTATTTTAATATAGAGCAAAAAGAAGTACATGAAATACATATATGGTCCTGTTCCCAGCAGGAGATTAGGAAGGTCTTTAGGTGTTGATCCTATTCCCTCAAAAACATGTAATTATCAATGTGTATATTGTCAGTTGGGAAGGACTACTAATTTTACGAATACCCGAGAAAATTACTTTCCAAAGAATGAGATTATTTCTGAAATAAAAGAAGGAATCAAACAAAATGAAGGCAAGTTTGATTACGTTACTTTTGTTGGAAGTGGTGAACCTACCTTATATAAAGATTTAGGAGATTTGATTTTAAAAACAAAGAAATTCACAAGCAAACCCATCTGCGTCATAACAAATGGAAGTTTGTTATATGATAAGGAAGTTAGTAAAACTCTATTATTGGCCGATGTCATTCTACCTAGCTTAGATGCCGGAGATGAAAAGGGATTCATTAGGATAAATCGCCCACATCCGTCTATTAAATTTAATACGATGATACAAGGATTAATTGACTTCAAGAAAGAATTCAGAGGTAAGTTCTGGATTGAAACCATGGTAATGAAAGGGGTGAACGATTCTAGGGAGGAACTAATGAAAATAAAAGAGCAATTCGGATTAATAAATCCGGATAGGATTGACATTAATATTCCTATTAGACCTCCTGCTGAAAAATGGGTTAAAACACCTGAAAAAAGCGTTCTTGCAATCTTGAATGATGTTTTTAGTGAAATAAACGATATTACTTATCCTGAAATCGGAGATTTTCATTATTATTCGTTAGACTTTGAAAAAGAGATCTTAAAAATAATAGAGAGACACCCAATGAGACAAGAACAAATTTTTAATTCTTTCAGCCGTCGTTGTTTTAACAAAGATGATATTTTGTTAGAATTAAAAAAACTTGAATCTCAAAAAAAGATACTCAAACGAATTTACGATGAAAAGACGTTCTGGATGCTGAATACGAAATTTTAATATAGATAAGAGAATTCATATAATAAATTTAATACAGAGTGTATCAACTATAATGGAAAAGCTTTTCCCAATCAGTATTAATCCACAATTATGCATTCGCTGCCAGAAATGTTCCTATTCATGTCCTACAAAAGCTATCTTTTTTAGAGATTCATTAAGGTTTGTAGATTTTAATAAATGTCAAGGGTGTTTAAAATGCGTGGATGTGTGCGAACATAATGCAATTGAAGTAATTTCTCTTAAAGAAGGAGAATTAATTGATTTTAGAATTGATACTGAGACGTGTAATCTTTGTAAAGAATGTTTCGAATTTTGTTTTAAACATTTATTCCTTCTTCATCAGAATCCAGGTTCGGGCAAGGAATTCGTAATTTTTAATAAACAAAATATGAAAGAATGCAAAAACTGTCTTAAATGTGTAATATCATGCTCTAAAAGAGCAATAGTTCCTATAATTACAGCAAGAAACAATAAAAGGAGCTCTTGAAATGACAGATAAAACATGTAAATGGTATCATTGTTGTCCTATTAATTTTTTTGTAAAAAAAGGCTTGCTTGAGAAAGAATGGGTTGATAATTATTGTCTAATTGGTAATAAAGATTGTGTTAGGTATCACCTTGAAGAGAGCAGGAAATATCATCCTGATAACATGCTCCCGAATGGTGAAATCAGAGAGGATTTAAGATAGCGATAAAAATTAGAATGAAAAACTTGATCCCACGCAAATTCTCTTAAATTGATCTGGAAACCTTTTTTGAATTGAACTTGCGTGAGCCGTACAATGACAGGCTCCAATAAAATCGATTCCTTCTAGATAAGAATATTTATTAAATCCGTGAAAACCCCCGATTATTGCTTTTATTTTACCAATTTCTCGTCCTTTTAAGATAAAGTTTTCTAAACCGGGGTGAGTGCATCCTACAATAAGTAAAATGCCGCCATCAAGTGTTTTCAGGAACAAGCATTGTTCAGAAAAGTGAGAACCCAGCTGCCCGGATGAAAAGACATTTTCTTCGATCATGGTCCTCTCATCTACACCATGCATTTTTGCTTCTGGAAACACTCTTTTCAAGCGCATTAAATCGTTATGTGGAATAAACACGTCGATATCTGGATTGGATTTTAAAATAACACTTAAACCACCAGTATGGTCGAAATGATCGTGAGAAATGATAACTTTTTTAATCTCTTTGATTTCCACATTAAATTTGGAAAGATTATGGACTAGAATATCTCCATTACTCCCTGTATCAAATAAAATAAGATTTTGAGTTATATGATTATATATTAAAGCAGAAAATCCGAAAACTGTCAAATATCCATTTAGCGCACATTTGTCATCAATTGCAATGCTAATTTCAAACGACTTTTCATTCAACTTCATGGTAATCTTCTCCTTAATGATCAATCGAATTAGAGTGATTCAGTACATTGTTTTTGTCTTAAAATTAAAATTAAAAAAAAAAATGAATTAAAATTTTTTTATTTTCTACATGTTTATAATGGTATCGTTTGTAAAGATTAAATCAACTACATCTTCCATTGTAACCAAATTAATTTTATCAGAGATGAGATCATTTAATCCACGAATATCTACGTCTGGTTTACATGCAACTACGGTTTTTTTTTTATCAAGCGCGTTTAAAATAGCTTTATTAGTTTTATTTGCGAAATATACGGCATTCTGAAGTAAAAGAATTGTCACGTCATCATCGTCCCCGTGTTCAATTGCAAGGTCTATTCCAGTACTATCTTCACTTGAAACAAAATATAACACTTTTTTGCTCATTTTTATCTCTCCTCCTAAAATGGTATGGTAACTGATGAATCCGCAATCATTTTTAGAATTTCAGCGTGTTCTTTAACCTCAACCTGATCGATTAAATCGTCCTGTTTAATGCCACGTTCTTCAAGTGCTTTTTTATCAACAAAGATATCTAAATCGATACCTTTTAAGAAGTCTATGTGCATCGAATACATCGTTTTATCCACGCTCTTAATGAATGCATATACAGCATCGTTAATTACCACGGTAATTGGATCGAAATCCGCACTCACTGCTACTGACATCCTTAAACCCTCTACAGGATAAAGTGTTCCGTGAGGAGGTTGCCTCAAAAGTATAACAACATTTTTTTCTTCTGACATTTGTGATCACCTTAGCAAATAACAACTAATTTATCGGTTTCTTCAATTATCTTCGCAAGATCAGGAGTTCCTGCTCTTTTTACATCACCGCATTCCCTTTTCAAACAGTTTTTCATTGTTCCTCTGACCAAGAGACATAGATTGCATAATTTAACAGAGGCTCCTTTTTCTAGAATCTCTCTAAATCCTTCTTCGATGTTAAAGATCCCTTCGATTTTTTTCTGATTTTCCAATACCGCATTAACGGCATCCATATAGCAGAAAATGCGAACTTCATGGCCTTTATCTAACGCGGCGCTCGCTAAATTGCATACCGTTTCAGGCGCTTGCTTCTGATAAGGTCCGTCAAAGAAAAGTATTCCTAACCGAGCCATCTATTATCACCTACTTCCTCCTTTAATCCTCTTTTCGCATGAAAAGAAGATATGTCATGATCCAGCATCCAAGCATTATAAAAACTCCAACCACTATGCTATGTATGGAAAGTTGCGGAACACCACCTAAAACATTTGTAATGTTACATCCTGCAGCCGTAACAGCGCCAAATCCCATTATTATACCACCGATGAGCTGAATTAACAAAGTTTTTCCATCTTTAGGAATCCTCAGTTTAAATTCTTTTTTAATAATGGCACTTATGAACGACCCAAGGACTAAACCCATGATAATAAATCCTGCCCATGCTACAGCAGTGTTCAATGTCAAATATTTGCTTAGTTCCATCCACCCTCCAGTGATTCCCAAAACTCCACCACCACCTGGGGCACCAGTTCCTCCAGCGTTTACGAGATATCCAATGATACCAACGATTCCAACGGCGATACCAGCAACCCAATAAGGATATCCTTTCTTAAAGATTGCACCAACGGGATCATCCGTTTTAATCAAAGGTTCACCAGATGTTCTTTTCTTTTTGAATCCAGGCAGTCCCCAGAAATAGAATATAACTACCGCTAAAATAATCCCAACTATGATCATTAGAACGGGAGTTAAAACAGCGTCATATTCTCCAAAAACTGTAAGTTTCGTGCCTAATGTAACGCTTTGTATTGCGTCCTTAGCTGGCTTAAAAAGTCCACCTGCAGTAGCTAGCGCTCCTGATGTTAATCCAATCGCTGCAACTACAGATCCCATCATTCCCTCGCCAACTCGGTAGGTAGTTCCGCTAGCACAACCCGCTGCTAGGACCATTCCGATGCCAAATACTAATCCACCGACGATAGAGCCTCCTACATTAAATGCTTTAGGACTAAGAGTCATTACTCCAGCTGCTGCAAAGATTCCAAAGCCAACCATCTCAACTACTATTGCAATGACTACGGCTTTCGCTAATTTGAATTCCTTTAATAAAAGGATATCTCTGAAAGCTGAATTCATGCAAAATCGTCCGCTTTGTAATACAAAACCAAATAGAACTCCAACTATGAGTCCTCCAATCATTGCATATAAAAAATCCATTTTTTTTTTACCTCATTTTATTTTAACCAGGATTGCCCAAGCAGATGTACCTGTTTTTTCAACAGAGAGGACCTCGTGCCCTAAAGACGTCATTGTTTCTGGAATTCTCTCCGCGGAAAGAGGATAATCAACTAAAATCTGAAGAACTTCTCCTGATTTCATTTTTTTTACTTTTCTTTTGCTTTTTACGTCTGGATAAGGGCAAACATCGCCCGAGCAATCCAGCGTATCTGTTATATCAACCATTTTTTTTACCTTCTTATTTTGTTTTTCTTTTTTTTTTTTTGAATAAATATTCGATATAATGTTGATAGATATGAATTGTTTCGAGAATATTTAAGATTTGTTAATAATTATTCAATATATTTGACAAAAAGTTAAAATTTAGTCTCAACTTTAAACTAACCTAGTACTAATATATAAACAAACCCTGCAGTTTGGAGTGTTCCGTTCGCATTAGAAAAAGAGCAGGGAAATACTACTATTTATGTCTTATTCTTAGACAGAAGAAACAACTTGGATATATAATTGTTCCAATACTGCTTAAAATGAGAATTATTTCACTCCATTAAACAATAGTTCTGCATTTTAACTTTCTCCTCTTTTTTTTCATTAGTCAATGTTCTGTATGATGTAGAACATGGACTTATTTGCTTTTGGATTCTTTTTCTAGCCATTAATTTCTTTTTACTTGCTCT
>Ga0180437_10012143_pt1 | contig 10230 bp, 5 predicted proteins | sample SS_ome_4_FD_132410 | JGI IMG/M metagenome (GOLD analysis project Ga0180437, IMG submission 132410) | Hypersaline lake sediment archaeal communities from the Salton Sea, California, USA - SS_3_D_1 metaG | ecosystem: Environmental > Aquatic > Non-marine Saline and Alkaline > Hypersaline > Sediment... | reverse complement strand
TCTCTTCTCCTATCACCCTGGGTCACGAGAACGTGGGAACTATCGCAGAACTCGGAGCTCGCGTGGAGGGCTTTTCCCTCGGTGATCGAGTGGTAGCAAATCCGCTGCTCCCGTGCATCCCGCGCGGCATCGAAGAACTGTGCGAGTTCTGTCAGCGGGGAGAGTTCTCCTTGTGCCGGAACTTTGCCGAAGGAGACTTGGCACCAGGCGTGAGCATTGGCCACTGCCGTGACACAGGCGGAAGCTGGAGTCCTTGCTTTGTCGCGCACCAATCACAGCTCTTCCGGGTGCCCAAGAATGTCAGCGACGAGAACGCGGTTATGGTGGAACCATTTGCTGGAGCCCTACACTGGGTGATGCGCAACCTCCCGCGTGATGACGATACCGTCTTGATATTGGGGGCGGGCACTGTCGGACTATGTATCGTGCTTGCGCTACGAGTGTTGGGTAGCAGCGCGCGAGTGATCGTTGTAGCCAAGTACCCATTTCAGGGAGAGATGGCCCGGACGTTTGGTGCCAATGAGATCATCTGTCTGCAAGAGGGCGATCACTTTCAGGCTGTAGCCAAAACCACAGGTGGCAGACTGTACAATCCTGTATTGGGCAAGAGAGTTCTGGTGGGCGGAGCCGACGTCGTCTTCGAGTGCGTGGGCAGCGACAGCAGTATTGATGATGCCCTGCGTTTCACCCGTAGCGGCGGCACAGTGGTCTTGGTGGGCCTGACCGCTATCCCCACACGGGTGGACTGGACTCCTATCTGGCTGAACGAGTTGACGGTTAGGGGCAACGTCTGGGGCGGTATGGAGACATTCGAGGGGCGCCGGGTGTCAACCTTCCAACTTGCCCTGGACTGGATGGCTGAGGGCAAGATTGACCTTGCCCCAATGGTAACCCATTGGTTCAGGCTGGATGACTACAAGAGAGCCCTGACCGTTACGACCAAAAAAGGCAGATCTCAGGCTATCAAAGCCGTTTTCACGTTCGATTGACCGTGTGACGTACTGGGAGTTTGAACGAGCATGATCATCAGCGAATCCTCAAGAGCCAAGCCCATACACTCTTGGCTGCGCAAGACACACGTGGCCTTCGTGCCCGGCTTCTCAACCTCTTTGTTGGAGGAAGTGACAAGCGGCCTGTTGCGCCATTTCCACCTTCGCGGGCATCTGGTCCAGACGAAGCCGGATGACAACACCGACGTCATCCTAACCACTGCCCCCTTTGGCAAACCGGTGGGGTGGCGCCAGGCTTTGCTCCTCACTGCCCGCCAGCGCTTCAACCTGAATCACTCCCCCATGCTCTTCACGCTGGTACACGTACCTCCTGACGAGTTCCACAGCTTATTGGATCATTTCCGGGTAGCGTTGGAGAAGAAAACGCAAGACCCAGCGGACTATGCCTTCCCGGGTCTGGCTCCCCAGGCCCATCGTGTGCTCATCGAACAAGGGAATCGCGGCGGCCCTATCCTGGCCCTAGAGAGACTGGTGCAGGCCCAAGCTAAGAGCATCCGCATCATCCTAGTCGTCGGGGACGACCACCCTCTCGTGGCGTACCACTTTGATCTGGTCGGCGCTCACCCTCGCAGCGAGGCAAGAGACCCAGAGTCTCTCTACGACGACATTGTCCTGCGCGTCGTCACCTCCGTTAGCACCAGGGAGTTGACCGAACATAAAGTGACCGGAGAATCCATCTCGTCGGCGCTGTGGCAGCGTCTAGGCACGCCCGCGGCTATGCGTGTGGCGGGCCAGCAGTTGGGGGAGCGCGGCTTTTTCACCGAGATGGTGCGCATCGCCGACCTGGTGCACGTGCCTGCCGTGACGGATGCGGTAGCCAGTCAGTATAGCGAGGGGTGCTTTGCCACGTGGGATCCGACACTGGGCGGGCTCATCGCTACAGTGACGGGTAGCGCTCGCCCTGTGGATAAGGGGAACATCACTGAAGACGATCTGGCGGTGATCGTGGGAGTACGGCCCGATGGCAGAGGAGCACTGACGCGCCACGTTGAGGGGAAGCGCAACGATCCCCCGTCCTCCGAAGCAGTCGAGATGATCGAAATGGATGTCCCGCTTCCTACCATCACCCTCGATCCGGTGTGGGACATCTGTGCGCGGGTGCCGGTGGTGCGCTCCAAATTGCACGGCCACCGTGGTGTTGGTGCCCACGACCCTCGTCAGGTGGAGTACGTCCCCCTGGAGCCACCGTACTACCACTACCCGGTTTCCTGTGCTACCGATGCCCAGGCCCGCGGCATCAGGGAGGCCTTCGCCCGCTCGGAAGCCCTGCGCAATCCCGCCGACTCACGCCAGGTGGTTTTCACCGTCTTGCCCACTCACGGGATCGTCATCGTGGAAAAGTGGGTGCCCAACAAGGCCCCTTTCCAAGTGATGTGGGAATACATGGATGCCGGTCACTTGCAGGTAGAGAATCTCATTCCACAGGGTCCAATGGAATACGTTCCCAGCCCGGATGGTAGGATGGTGCTGCGGGCACAGTGAACAGCCTCAAACTCCCTTTTCTTAGGCAACAAGTGAGAGATCCCGCTGGCAAGATATGGAAACGGTTGCTTCAAGCCCTACTTCTCGGAACGCCTGTCCTGTTTGGCTTGGCAATCGGGCTTACCAGGCACACAACTACTACCTACCGAGCAACGATTGAGGCACCGGTTCAGAGCGATGCCGCATCCGGGCCGACTGTTCTCCAGGAGAGCTTCAGGACTAACCTTGCCGATCATCTGGATGGGCAGGTGCCGCTGTACGCCATGTTTGAGATGGCTTTCGTCATCACAGACACAACGGCGACAAATCTATACTTCCCCTACGATGAGGACACACCACCTGGCGTGGAGGCTGCCACGGGCATTACGGTTGACGCGCTGTTACTACCCCCGGGGGAGACAGACTGGCACGATGCCAGGACATTACCCTGCTTTCACTATCAGCCCGTGGAGGAAACCGGAAGTGGCGACCACGTGGCCCTACTGCCAGTGGGAGAGGCTGAATGGCACTGCCGATTCGCGCCAGACACGGTGGGCACTTGGAGATACAAGATTCAGGCCACGGACGCGGGCGGATCGTCTGAAAGCGAGGAAGGTCAGTTCGCCTGCATCCAGTCCGATGGAAAGGGTTTCGTTCAGGTAAGCATGACCGATCCTCGGTTCTTTGAGTTCTCCGATGGCACGCCGTTTGTGACTCCGCTGGTCAATGTGGAGCAGGGCAATCCATTCAACAGCCTGGCTGAGATCAGGGAGACGATTCAAAAGATGGGGGAAAACGGCGTCCGCTTTGTTCGCTGGTTTCCTACTGGCGAAGGCGCCAACTTCTTTGTTGCTCCCTATGCGGATACTATCAGAATCAACTGGGTGTTCGGCGATGGCTGGGTAACAGCCGACGACGCCGATGCTGGAGCGGGCAAGCTGTTCAGCTATTCCCCGTACTACTACTCCAGTCAGAGCATTCCCACAGTCCCTACATCAAGGTACAGGCTCAGTTTTCGGGCTAAGGTGGTTGGAGAGAGGGTGCTGCGCCCGCAACTAGACCTCGCCGGGGGTACAATCGACATCTGCTCCACTGCGAGTACCTATCACGAGTCAGGCGGGGAGACTTGCACGTACAAGCAGGACGGGTGGCACGATTACTCGTTGGTGGTGGAGACAACCGGTTCCAGTATGACTCCACTAGGTGTCGCGCTGCGCGGCCTGTATGTCTCCTCAGATGCGCCCCCTCCCTACAATAACCAGCAAGAGGGGAATATCAAGGTTCACTCAATCCTGTTTCAACGAGACGAGACCGGCAATGGCGATTGGGGTCCGAACCTCCTGATCCGCTCTGACCCAGATACCCATCTGTACATCGATCAGCGGGCCGCAGCCAAGCTAGATGAGATCTTGAGGCTATCCGAGCAATACGGTGTCTATCACAAGCTGACCCTCTTTCACAAGAACGACGCTGTTCTGAATCGTTTTCAAGCTGATGGCACCATTGGTGCCTGGGATCAATACTCCAACAACTTCTATTCAGCGGAGGGTCAAGCTTCCCGTTGGTATCAGAGGGCGTATACACGCTATTTCATCGCTCGCTGGTCGTATTCACCAGCCATACACTCTCTCGAGCTGGCCAACGAAAACCATTTTGGTGGCGTAGCGCCGACCAGTTTTGACGCGGCATTTTCCTTGGCAGATTATGTTCACACGGTTTCTCCCAGGTATATTCTTATGTCTAACTCATTTTGGGGATGGTTCGTCTCTGACTTCTGGACAGATCCCATCAGAGGCTCTTCGATGGACTATGCCGATCAACACTGGTATGCAAATGAGTCTGGGGCAGGTTGTCAGGGGACAGTCTGTTGGCTGATAAGCGATACCTGGACTGATTCTGCAGCGTACGTCAGGGAGTGCCAAAACAGATTCCGGGATTACAGAGAGGACCTTGACTACCACAGGCCGATTGTCAGGGGTGAGGGTGGTGTCGCCGAATCGGGCACCCAGCCACAACATCCACAGATAGCCACGGACGTTCAAGGAACGTACTATCACAAAAAGCTTTGGGCGCACGTCGGTATGCTAGGATATTCTTGCGATGGCGAATGGTATCCAAGGCTGTTTGTCCCCTACGATGACAGTCACTTCCCCAGCGATCAGTGGGACCTATACAGGATGTTCGCCGCCTACGAACGCTTTATGAAGGATGAGCCCCTGTCAAGCGGGGATTACGTCGAGATAGGCACGGATCTCGCCGGCAGCGAGCGGATCACAGTGACGGGCGCGGTGGGCAACCTGCGGGCTTGGGGAGTACGCGACACCAAGTCGGGCAGAGTGCTCCTGTGGGTGGACAATGCCGATCATACCTGGAAGAACGTCGTAGACGGCATGGCGATTCAGCCTATCTCGGCAACGCTGACGCTCTCGGGCTTCCAGGCAGGCAAAACCTATGTCGTCCAACGGTGGGATCCCTATTCTTCTGATCCAACAGAGCCAAACCCTGATTCAACATCCATGATAGTTCCCCAGTCCGACGGATCCATAGTGCTTACCGTCGAAGGTCTGGAGCGGGACCTTGCGCTCAAGGTCTTTAGGGCGTCTACATATCATCTGCCGCTGATCCTCAAAGACACTGGAGCTATGTAAACCAGCTCGAACTAGAGCTGATCCAATCGCCGCACCAGATCTGCAAGAGCGTGTGTTACCCGCCTCGTCTCTTCCACCGGAATCTTGTCCAGCGTGTCCGCGTCGGTGTTCCAATAGATGGGCGCACTGATGAGACTAATAACGGGGTATCCCGCCTCATCGTAAGATGTCGCATCGGTGGGCACACCCAGCGGCGTGTCAGTTGGGAGAATCACCGTCCGGCGCAGGTCGTGCTCTTCCACCATCTCCTTGGCCAGCATGCGGAAGCGCGGATCGTCCGCGACGAAGAGTGCCCGGGCCTGAAGTTCCCCTGTCTTGCGGACCTGGCCAGCTTCGTCTTCAAGGACCTCCCAGGCGATATGCTCCACGTGAACTTCGACGAGCAAGCGGGAGAGGAGATCATCTCCATGCTGCTCCACAAAGGCACGGGCACCCAGCACCTGGATCTGTTCCGCAGCGTCGAGATTGAACACCAACGTTCGCTTTAGGGAAGAGGCAGGGAACTGGGAGAAATACCCCGCCAGCCCCAGCACAGCAGCACACCCTACGGCATCCTCGGTCGCCCCTTCCCACATCGAATCGTGATGGGAACCGATGAGGATCACCTCATCGGTCTGACCAGGCAGTTCTCCAACGATGTTGTAGGTCAGGCCCGGTTTGACCTGGCCGGTCTGTACCAACGTCGCCGTGGACTTTCGACCTCTGATCATTTCTCTCAGGCGTTTCGCCTCAGGCTTTGTCAGAACCAGGCCAGGCAAGTTGTAGAAGGCGCCGGTCATGGGATCTGCGTCGCGGCAAAAGAGAAAGGGACGCATAGCAAAAGGAAAAGCCAAGACGACTCCCACAGCTCCGTTCTCTTCGGCAAGTTTGAGGATCCGGTCCTGGCTTTGCACAAGCCAGGTGGTGGGTTGCCCCTTCCCGGCCAGAGAGTCATCCGGATCATGGACGAAGGTGGCCAGGTGCTTGAGTTGTTCGTAGGCCATCTCACCATAGGTGATGTCCGCCAGAACGATCTTACCTCGCACGTCTGCCTGCTGAAAGGCTTCCGGGCTACCGGCGCCCACATCCACCAGTTCCGCGTGCACGCCCTCGGCATCAGTAAAAGCGGACAGGTGCAGCCATTCGGTATCCAGATCAAATCCCCGGTCGTTGGTGTGGACATCCAGCCGCCGCCCCGCGGGTTCCCAGAGATGGAATCGAACGGGTTCCTTGCGCACGTTCTCTAACCCCAGGGCCTCGAACCGCTCGAGCAGGTACGCTTGAGCCTCGTCGTCCTCAGGGGTGCCCGGCCGGCGTGCACCGATAGCACAGAGATCGCGTGCGTAACCAAACAAGACTTGGGAACTGGGCAGTTCAGGCATACCATTTCCTCCTGGTTATACTCGTCGTTTCACTCAGAGCCCTTCAGACGACCCAAACAGCGCGGCTGGCGGTGCTTGTCCTGCCGGCGTCGTTGGTTGCCTCCACGGTGACGGTATAGCGCCCTGGCACGCTATAAGCGTGAGGGACCAGAGGTCCCAAGGCTCGCTCTCCATCCCCGAAATCCCACTCCAGGTGGACCACCAGGTGAGCTGGGTCACGAAAGTCCACGATATGGAAGATGGCCGGCACACCGGCGGGGACAGGTTTTGGTACCACGTTGAACAGCAACGCAGGATGCTCTACATCTGGTAGCGGGGTGATGAGAGGCCCTGGATCAGCGAGACTGAGGCTCCTGTCGGCCTCACGCAGCCTCTGTGTGGAAATCTCCAGTAGCGCTTCCAGGATTTCTGCGTGTGCTCTCGCCGAGCGTTCCAACTGGTCTGGCGTGCACTTGTCTGGCGTGTCGTGGGGAGTGTGATACCAGACCGGCTTGCCGATAATCATCAGAACCGGCACCCCAGCGGCATAAAAGCGACCTTCCAGGTCAGGGTTAAAGATGGTGACCTCAGCCGGAACGTAGGCAGCCGGGAGAAGGTGATATCGACGCACCGCACCGGCCACTATGCGGAAGATCAGGGGGTTGCCGGAGATCGTGATGCCTCTCTTCTCATCTGTGCCGGTCTCTGCCGCACCCCCATCGTGTTCAAACAACCATCCGGTGGAGCCAAAACCGTCGAGCGAGACGTAGGCTGCCACGCGGGGTAGGATCTCCTGGCGTGTGGCGACAAAGTGTCGTGCCCCCACACTGATCTCGTGGCCAGGGTGCGCGGCAAAGATCATGGTCTTGGACCGCTGGTCGAAAGGCTGGCGAGCGAAATGCTCGGCCAGGGCCAAGAGACCGGCATTGGAACCGGCATTGTCTACAGCACCGCTATGGGTGGAATCGTAGTGAGAACCAACAATGAGAAAGTCATCGCCGCTCCCCGGCAGAATGCCGACGACATCCTGGGTGGTGGCATGTTCCTCCAGATAGGCTTCCAACTTCAGGAATGCCTGAAGCTCGTCGCCTTGGAGCAGCAGGTGGCGCAGCAACAAGGCATCGTCCCGGCCCACCAACATGACGGGTATTGGAAGCAGACCTTGCTCCTCGCGCTCGGTGAAGGCAGGCGTCAGATTATCGGCGGCGTCCAGGAGAACAATCAGGGCTTGTGCCCCGTGCTGGGCAGCAACCTGATCCGCCTGAAAGAGCTTGTAGGCAGGCTGGAAGTTGAGGATCACCTTGCTCTCAATCACCGCAATCCCACCATCAACGGGGCAGCGGGTAAAGTCGGCCGGGGTACCGTCTCCGGCATAGCAAAGCCCAGCCCGCACCCCCTCGGGCGACGTGATTGGGGAATACCACGCAGGCTGGCACGGTATGGGAAAGTGCTGCCCTGAGACTGTCTCTGCTGTGAGCTCCCAGCTTTGCGCTTCCCATCGACGGATGGAGAACTCCTCCAGGTGGGCATGTTGGAGACCGATCTCCCGGAATCGCCGGAGGATGTACTCGGCGGCCTGGCGCTCAGTAGAGGTTCCAGCCCTACGAGGTCCCAGGTCCACCAGATCCAGTAGAATCTGCATCAGATGCCCCCCCGCGAGGGGATCGGGCACTGACGCACTTCTCTGCTCAGACATTCCGTCTTGCTCCTTTCAGGCTTTGAAGAAACTCTGGTTCTCGCTGCTATAACTTGCCGATACCGTAAGCGATAAAGAGATATAAGTAGACACTGGTGACAGCGACCCAAAAGCCTGCAAACAGGATGTCCGGTGGCCTGATCTTTAGTTCGTGGTGCAGCGTGAATCGGGCTGCGCCGAAGGCCCGTGATTCGATCGCCCTCGTGGTATGATCCGCGATGCGCACGGTCTCGGCCAGAACTGGGATAGTGATCGGCAGGTACTGTCGCGCCAGCATGAAAGGATTTCTCGAGCTGAGCTCCCAGCCGCGCAGCCTCTGGGCGGCGATGACAATGGAGAGCTTGCGGAAGATGTGGGGGAAAAAGCGGTACGCCGCCATCACCACAAAGACCAGCTTGGAGGGGAGGCCCGCCTTGTCTAGAAGGTATACCAGGTCACTGGGCGCAGTTGAATAGATGAAGATAGCGACCGTCAAGACCATAGTGATACTGCGCAGAGTTTGACCTGCCGCATAGGCCAAGCCAGCTAAGGTCACGGCCATCCGACCGAGGACAAAGTCGGGTCCGGCGATCTCCCAGAAAGTGACAGAGGTCCACTCGGGGTAACGCGTATAGGTCTCTGGGCGAGAAAGCCAGAGGCTGATAATCAAGAAGCTGATCGCCCCGATCAGGGTGACAAAGCCGAGAGGTTTGAACCAGCGTCGCCATGGAACGCGAGCGATGTGGACGATGGGGAGAGTCAGGAGCAGTATAATGCCCAGAGGGCGCGGGTCAAAGTAGATCGAGAGGACAACCCCCACAGAAATCATCCACACTGCCTTGGAAAGAGGATGCAGGTGATGCATCAAGGTCTGTCGTCGTTGGTACTCAAAGAGGGTCATTGAGCTATCACCTCTCCAATGCTCTGGTGAGGGCCTGGGCCAGGTCGGCAGCCGTCCGGAGCCCATCCCAGAGAGGCCATCCCAATCGACGGCAAAGCCGGTGAGTCTCTGGTGGCGCCAGAGAGAATTGCAGCAAGGCCTCCTCTTCGGTGAAGATAGCAGAGGGAGTGCCGTCCAGAGAAACCTGACCTTGGTGCATGATCACCACCCGTTGGGCAAACTGGGCAACCAGATCCATCTCATGAGTGATAAAGATCACGGTCTTCCCCTGGGCTGCCAGGCGTTCAAGGACGCCGAAAATCGCCAGAGAATCGCGGCGGTCGAGGCCGGTCGTGGGTTCATCGATGATGAGTATGGTCGGGTCCATAGCCACCACGGAGGCAATGGCTGTCTTGGTCCGCAGACCCCGGTCCAGCACTTTGGGGGGCCAATCCCTGAATTCTCGGAGCTCGAATATCTTCAAAGCCCGCTCCACACACTCGGTCTTTTCTCGCTCCGAGAGCCCCATGTTGCCAGGTCCATAGGCGACTTCAAGAGCCACCGACTCCTGAAATAGCTGGTCATCCGGGTTCTGGAAGACGTAGTTGATATGCGGCAGGAGTTGGTGCCAGGGTGTGCGCGGGACATCCAATCCGGCCACAAACACCTGTGCTTCAGGATTGGTCGGACGGCGGATTCCCACCAGGTGATAGGCGAGGGTGGTCTTGCCAGAGCCATTCTGACCAACGATGGCCGTCATCTCACCCTCTTGAAAAGCCAGATCCACCCCACGCAGCGCCTCCACAGATCCATCATAGTGATGGTGCACTCGATGAAGCCGGATCAGCGGTTCACCCCGCACGGCCTCGGAAGCTGGCGGTGAAACCTCAGAGAAAGGCGGTGGTCTACCTTGGAGCCTCGGATACAGGATCTGGGCGGCCTGATCTACCGACAAAGGACTGTGGTCCTGAAGGTGCCCACGCATGTGTAACTGGCGAAAGAGTTCCACCATGGGAGGGAGTTTCACTCCTACCGAGTCCAGTGTCACGGTGTCCCGGAAAACCTCAGCGGGTGGACCATCCTTCACGATGCGACCTTGATCGAACACCAACACGCGGTCCGCCAGATCCAAGATTAGTTCAGGGTTCTGTTCGGCCACAACGATCGTGGCACCGGTCTCTTGAGCCAGCAACTTGAGGATTGAAACAACCTGAGC
>Ga0180437_10012139_pt1 | contig 10231 bp, 12 predicted proteins | sample SS_ome_4_FD_132410 | JGI IMG/M metagenome (GOLD analysis project Ga0180437, IMG submission 132410) | Hypersaline lake sediment archaeal communities from the Salton Sea, California, USA - SS_3_D_1 metaG | ecosystem: Environmental > Aquatic > Non-marine Saline and Alkaline > Hypersaline >... | reverse complement strand
CTGGCGGCGCGCGTGGCGTGGCTGCAGCCGGTGGCTCGATTCTCCTTCATCTGGGTGATGGAGGACGGTACCGTGGAAGTGGTGAGGCGGTTTCGATGACTGAGCTTCCACCCAACGTCTACCGCGTGGCCCAACGCCGCTTCGCTGCCATTTCTGGCAGTCCTTGGGTGTACTGGGTCACCGACAGCCTGCGCCGCCTGTTCGAGACGCTGCCCAAATTGGGCGACGTGGCCCAGCCTCGACAGGGCCTAGCGACGGCCAATAACTTCCGCTTTCTGCGTTATTGGTGGGAAGTGGGGCGGGCGCACATCGGCTTTGGCTGCCGGGACCGGGCTGATGCGCAGGCTACAGGCAAGCGCTGGTTCCCGTGCATGAAAGGCGGTGCCTACCGCAAGTGGTACGGCAACCAGGAGTATGTGGTCAACTGGCAAGATGATGGGAAAGAAATCAAGGAGGGTATAGTAGGTCGCTACCCCTATCTTGACGGCAATTGGGAGTGGGTGGCAAAGAACACCAACTACTACTTCCGCGAGGGGGTAACTTTTACCGACTTGACCAGCGGCGCTCTAAGCATCCGCTGGATGCCGCTAGGCTTTGTCTTTGACCATGCAGGAAATTGCTTGTTCCCCTCACAAGGGAATGTTTGGGTGTGGCTTTCTCTACTCAATAGCAGCCCTTTCTCTCAGTTGATGCACATTAACCCCACCATTCACTTTTACATTTGGTAATCAGCATTACATAACGAACAAAGGCTCAACAGCACGTTAACAATTGCAAAGAAGGCCCAGTCTGCAGCCAGGGTTACGCGGGAGCCGCCCGTATATGGCAGCTGAAGGCATGAGATGTGCACTGGCAGAGCCAGCAAATGAGGCAAAAAAGATGACGACACCTCTCCCGGCATTGCCAAATCGTCACTGTGTGCGCTCAGGCGAACGTGAGGCACACGGGTGCCTGGGTCAATCAGGCGTAACCGTTGCATGATCAACTGTTGCACGGGTATGAGTGCGTCGAACCAAAAGACCTGGTAGCCGGAGGGGGTGTAGAAGGCACTCAACCCCCAACCAGACATAGTGGACAGCAAAGCATCGGTGGTGCGCAACCCCTCAGCTGCCAAGGCGGGATCGGCTTGCACGTCGCGTTCGATGAGGGTGTAGATGGTCAGCGAGAGCAGGCTGACGAAGCACAGCGCCACGATCTCATCGTCCCGGTGCACGTATAAGGGGCGGATGGGCAAGTCGCTCTTGAGGTTGCGCATGCGACGCTCGACGTGGCGATGGTTGTGATAGACGCCAACCATCCAGTCCATGTACGCTACCGGCGACTGTCCACGTTCCAAGGGTTGGTTGGTGACCAAGACCCACTTGCCATCCAAGCGAGCGGCGGCGGCGATCCGTTCTGGCAAACGGAGGCAGGAGAGCTTCATCTGACCATTCTCGTGAGTGAAGGTCACTCGCACCAGGTCACGCACATCCTTGTAGCGGCACTCCAGGTCAGCCAGGTGATGAGCGAGCCACTCAGGATCACCATAGAAGCGCCCCTTTCCCAGGTGCTCTTGAGTATAGGCCAACTGCGCTTCGTACGCCTGCAACAAGCGTTCCCGGCGTCGCGCATCGGCAGCCTGACGTGCCGTGTCCAGGATGATGGCCGCCCGCATCCAGAAATGCACCTTCCGAGACTGCGGGGTACGGCCTCGCATGTGATGCCGCTTTCGCCATTGCTTGAGCCGTTGGCGGGCGGTCTCAGACAGGGGTTCCTTGTGTTTGAACCACACGCGACGGAAGATGGCCTTGACCGCATAGCCTCGCCGGGCGCTGGTGGCAGGCAACTCTTGAAACTCGTCATCCGAACAAGCGACGACCACGCGGCGCAACTTGGGAGTCCAGTCCACCGGCCCCAGGAAGCGGCCGTGGGCGCGGGCGATGGCCAGCATGTTGCCTGCACTCTGCATGATGCGGTCGCCGGTCACCAGGATATCGCTGCGTTCACACAGTGCTTGGAGCTTCTGATAGTTGGGCACCGTGGTCGTGGCATCATTGGTGCTGCCTGAGTGAATACCACTGCCGCCAGGCAGAACCACTTCGCCGTCAGCCGTGGTGCTCAACCCGATGTTGATTTGCTTCAAGTCTGGCCGATGGTCACGGGAGTAGCCGAACTCGACCCAACTGCTGCCGTTGTACACTCCGCAGAAGCAGACGGAGGTCAGGTCGTAGTGGACCGTCTCGACTTTCAGCCCGAACTGCTGCACGGCATTCAGCGTCACCTCGGCAGCGATCACCTGCCAGTGGTGGAAGACGGCCTGCAGGGTGTCAGCCAGCCGATGGTAGTTCAGCAGCCTCGGATCGGGAATGCCCAGCAGCAGGTGCAAGCCTGTGTCCTCCACCCACTTCGCCACCCGGTCGAGCGGGCACGGGGCCAGCAGCCGGTTGATGACCAACACGGTCATCACAGTGCCCTCCGAGAGGATGCCGACCCTCGGGCAATAGCGGTTCACCACTGCCGCCAGCCCAATCCGTTCGACGTACGTCAGCGCCAATGCCAGCCCGCCCAGTTGGTAGGTCGTCTTCTGCACACCCTCTTTCTGCAACGTCAGCAGCATCTGCACGTCAGGGGGGTACTCCTCCAGAGATTGAACCTGGCTCTCGTCGGGCACCGTCACCGCGGCTGTGGTCAAGGGGCTGTGTTGCCACGCTTGTATCCGCCACACCAGCGGCGTGGCCGTGTAGACCACGCCACCTGTCCATCCGCCGGTACCCCACAAGGTGGGATGATCATCGTGGGCAGGACGCGCTGGGTGGCTGCGGATGCGAGCCAACCGCTGATCGAGTTTCCTCAGGTCACTCCGAAACACGTAGCGACTCGACACCCACCCAGAATTCAACTGCTCCAACGCTACGACGCGCCACAGCGTGCCGTCTGCGCGGTAGAAACGCAAGACACTACCCTTCATCTGGAGATCACCGGCGTGAAGCAGGATCGTGTGACCGTCCTGCAATGCCACTGCCACACAGTCCTCGAAAACAGTCATCCCGGCCAACGTGGGAGTATCGGCTGGTGCCAGTTCATCCGTGCTCGCTGCGCTACTCAGCACAGGCGATGCTCGATCATTCAGCTTCACGTGGACGATATGTCCGCCGTGCGGGTTCGCATAGACGCCTGGGTGAACTGCTTGCATTTCCCGATTCTGAAGTCCTGGTGTACTATTCATGCAACGGCTCCTTGCGGATGGGGTGGTTCTCACCTACAAGTAGCCTGTTTCTTTGCAATTGTCAAGGTGCGAGCCCGCAATTGGGCACTATCACTTTATGTAATGCTGATTATCAATAAAACCTTTGTCAAGCCATTAGCCTCGCCGCGCGTGGCGGTGAGCAGGCGCACGCGCACGCCTCGGCGAGCCAGCAACGCCAGCGTCCCGCCGCAGCGGAAGGTCTCGTCGTCTGGATGGGCCAAGACGGCCAGCAGTGCCGGCGGCCGGTATGCGCCGTTTCATCAACACTCAAAGCCGTGGACTCGTCCGTCATCCCGGTTCCTCACGTGAATCGCCCTTACTTCCAATAAAAGGCTCGATCACCGCCGGGCGCAAGCCTTCAGGCAGCAGCGGTTGACAGTTCGGCGTACTCTGACTCTTGAATCGCGGGGCAACTGGTCCGATCAACCTGTCCCAGCGCCAACTTGAGGGCAAACGTGTAGCAGGTTGGCTGTGTGCGGATGGAAGACATCCGTGTGCCCACCCTTCTTCGTGCCATGCGACCATCCCCCCGTCCAGGTGGTGCACGTTGGTGTAGCCGGCCGCCACCAGGTCCGGGGCCGCGATACTGGACCATTTCCCACTGCGGCAGTACAGCACGATCTTGGTTGCCCGGTCGGCCGGGTAGTGATGCAACCACCGCCCCTCTTCGTCGAGCGGGATGTGCGCGTCGGTGTGTTCGATCTCGAAACCGTACGGGGCGTGGGTGTTGATCAGCAGGAAATCCTTGTCCTCCAGCATCAGCGCCAACTGCGACGGCGTAATGTGTACGAATCCTTCGTCGCTCTCTACCGCTTGGCTAACCGACGGCGCGCTGGAAGATGCAGCCCCAGGCGCGACGGCCGTCGACGCGGGCCGGGGGACGCACGCCGCCGGCAGGGCGCAGAACGCGGATAAAGAGCATCCGAGCGCTGCCAACCACGTCCACTTGAGCAGTTGCTTCATGGGCCGGTGCGCCACTCTTGGATCATGCGCGCGATTTCCGGGTCGTCAACATGGACGACGACGACGACGGCCTGTTCCTTCACCTCCTGCACCGTGCGCCGGACGGCCTCTACCGCGGACGCACGATCAATGTCCTGACGGACGCACGATCAATGTCCGCGCTCTCTACCTCCAGGGATAATCCCACTTCCTGAAATCCCTGCTGGCCGATCCGCTCGTTCGTCGCCCCGACGACAGCGACGGTATGCCCGTCTATTCGTATCCCATAGCATTCATCGCCTCGACGATCAGCATTCCCAGATCATCGTCCGATGCCGACGAGGACTTGGGCGATGTAGAAAAGCAGTAAAAGTCGCCTGCCCGTTCCGCTCGTCATAGATGCTCACGTCAACCAGCGGACGCAGCGGACGTTGGGTCCGGACGCATGAGCAACGTCCGCTGCGTCCGGATCAATGTCCGCGTCCGCCGCGACCGAATCGGAGAAATCGAGGGTGACCTGTTCGACGATCTCGGTCATCCTCCAGATGTCTGCCATCCGCGTTTTCGTTCATCTGCGTGATCTTCCCACCGGGAAGATGGCATCTTCCGCTCATCAGTCGCCTTCAAAGTAATAGAGGGATGGGATCTGTTCGAATGCAGACCGGAACGCCGGTTTAAGGCGATCGTAGGCCCACACGGCTTCTACGTCCCTCATTTCCGGGTTGCCCAGCAGGCACTTGACCAGCCGGATGGCGTTGACGCCGCCGCCCACGTCCTCGCCCTGGTGCAACAATGTACGGACAGCGTTCTCCACAAAGTCTGGCGTCAACTGATGGGTCAGCGACTCGACCTGTTCCCTCACATCTTTATATGTCATCGCTTTTACCTCCCGTTTGTCGATTCGATATGTCCTGATCCCACAATACGGCTTGAATCTGGCATATCAGCCGAAAGAAAGTGATTGATGCTGCCCTTATTACTCCCCTGCTATCCTACGGACAGCGGATGATGTCCTGCGCCCACAGGCAGTCGGCACACGAGGGGCACCAACCCCAACAGCCTTCGTTAGCCTCGGCAATGTCGCATGTCTCGCGCAGGTTGCAGTCCACACACGAGGGAAAGTCGAAGCGGTGCCATCCCAACCTACCACCAGCGCACCACTCGTGACGAAGCGGCACCTACGCTCCGCGCCCCAGTTCATACGTGGTAATTCCATCAGACCCCACAGAAGCCAATCGCCCCGCCGAACGGCCCAGCCGCTGGAAGGGGGAAAGGATGGTGTTTCATCTGTCCGGCGATGGATTGGGGGTTGATGGCGCGCCCTACGTCGTGGGCGGCGATGATCTCGTGCACATCCTCTTCCCGCAGGTTCAGTATGTGGGCGACCTGGTGGACGTCGTTTGTCCGCGGTCGCCCACCCAGCGTACCTTGTCCCCCTCAGCCACCAGCACCGGCTGATCGTAGATGTTGATGCCGTATTCGTTGACCGGCACGTCCTGGTAGGTGAGGATTCGCACAACGCCGGGCACGGCCTCGGCCCTGGACGTATCAATGCGCCGCACCCGGGCGTGCGGATACGCACTCCAGACCACCTTGGCGTGGAGCATCCCCCCGACCGTCCGCGGGCGACGGCATCGAGAAGTCGCCCGGATAGCGAGCTCGCCCAGCCACTTTGTCCCGGGCGTCGATGCGAGGCAGACTTCGACATCCGAGGTAGAGGCAGTGCATGGAGCGCGTATTTCAACGCCTGCCTGGTCGAAACGTATCCAGCATGCTACGCGGCGGGAAGGTGATCGCCCGCGGCGGACAGACGTTGACGCACGAACTGCATCCCACCTGGCACTTGAATGGCTCCACCACTGTCACTCGACCGTCCTCGGCGACTTCGAAGACGCCGAACGAGCAGAATTCCAGGCACGCCCCACAACCGTTACACAGATCCTCGGCGACCGTGGGGAACCAGGGGATATATTCCCGGGGATGTCCACGCCACGTGCCGTAATCCACCGCCTGAGGTGTGCAGCCGCACATACGCTGCTCGACATACTTGCGGTATTCGCGCAGCAGGGCCTGAGTGAAGTCGTCCTCCGCTGGCCTGGGGATGTAGTTGTGCCGCTTGCGGGCCCGCTCGATCAGTTCCTTCCCCAGGTCGGGCTCGCCCGGCTTGCGACCCTGTTCGTACAGTTCGTCGAAGATGTCGTCCAGCCCCTGTATCGCTGCCGGCCGCTGCCCTACCAGTATTTGACGATGTCCCATGTATTCCTCTTTCTCTCGGATGTCTTCCATCCACGTGATCTTTCCACCAGGAAGAAGCGTCTCCCTCCGGAAGACAGCATCCTCTGCTCATCAGTTGCCTTCAAAGTAGCAAACCGATTAGATGTCGGAGAAATCCATCAACGTCACCCGACCGTCCTCCGGCGGCTGCATGCCCTCATCCAGATCAGGGACGAATGCCCTCCCACCGAGGTTAACCTCATAAGCCCCTACGAGACCACGTCCGTCCGTGGTGATGACTTCTCCTATCAACCCCGGCGCTGCGCGGGCCAGGGCTGCTATCGCATCTCGCCAGGTCGCGCCATCTGCCAGCGTGAGAGAAACCTCACCACGCCCAGCTATGATACGCGCTGCTCCAATCAACTCTACCGTTACACTCTTGCTCATTACTACACCCTCCCGACTACTCATCCTATCGCTCCTGGTGGACTGATTCACCGAGAGCAAATCCGTCGAAAGTGCATTCTCGTGCAAACGTTTGCTCAACCGTCGGGCACCTCCACTGTCTCCCCCCAGCAGGCCAGCAATGCCTCCGCCAACACCCGCGTCTCCGGCGTCATCTTCCGACCGTAGACGACCGGCGTCACGCCCTGGCCGATCAGAGCCGGCGAGTTGGGGAGCGCCCATACCACATCAACCTCATCACCCACGACGTGCTCCATAGCCGCCAGCGGCACGGCCGCCGCCACGGAGACCACCAACTGTCCCGGCCTCAACGGCGGGGCCAGTTTGCCCAACACCGACATCACCTCCCCCGGTGGCACAGCCAGGATAATGACATCCGCCTCGGTCGCTCGACGGTTGTCGCCCGTAACGCTGACACCCTGTCGCTCCGCGATCTCCTTTCGCCGCTCCGGGCGGGGTTCGCAGGCGATGATATGTTCTTTGTCATTTTCTCATCACCCTCCTCCCATGATCGCCAGCACCTTGACCGTCTCCCCATCCCTGGGGCAGTATTCCTGAGACACGAGATCGCCATCTCGTATCACGCCGGCCACCAGCTCGGGCGGGATGCCGACCGCCTCCAGCATCTCCGCCACCGTGGGCCCGGCGGCCAGGTGCAATCGCTCCTGGCCGCTGGCGTACTCCTTCAGCATCCCGATTGGCACCAGGGTCACGCTCACGCCGAATCCGCCTCGACCAACTCAGCCAATCCCATTCGCTCCAGTGTCTCCGGCGTCGGAATGCCGTTCTCGTCCCAGCCTCGCTGCTCGTAGTAGTAATCGAGCATCTGTTGAGCGGCCTCTGGCGGGGTGAACTGACCGTCGGTGGGACCGCCGACGGCCGGTTCCTCCACAAAGCGTGGCGCTGGCGCGTCCCATCCGCGTCCGAAGTCCTCCACCTCCCGCACCCAGATCATACGGGTCAAGTTCCACACTCGCTCTGAGATGTGCAGCAGATCCTCCCACGAGTATTCGACGCCGGTCAGTGCGGTCACCGCCGGAGCGTAGTAGTCGAGGGACATGCCCAATTCGACCCATTGAAGTCGGCAACAGCCCAGCACGTCCATCAACGGGCGGGTGTGCTGCAGTTCGATCACCTTGGCCGCCTTGTCCGGGCTCACCTTGTCACGCCCCTCGGCAATGTCATAGGTGATGGCCCAGGCGCGGTTGTGATGCGCGCCCACGTCGGCGGTCATATAAGCCAGCAGCATCGAGGTGGCGCTGTGGGTGTCGTAGGCGCTCTGCTCCATGCCCTTGACGTGGATGGCCCACCTCTCACTACCCTGGCCCACCTCGGCCGCCGCATGCTTGACCCCCTCGGCCAGCAAGCTGCCCAGCCGGCCCTCGCGCCGGGCGATACGCTCAATGAGGGCGAAGGTGGCCTCGGCATTGCCAAAGCGCAGCTCTAAGCCGTCAGTCTGCTCGCGGTCTAGGATGCCCTTCTCATAGCACTCCATCGCCCAGGCGATGCAGCCGCCGGCCGAGATGGTGTCCAGGCCCAGTTCGTCGCACAATTGGTTCGCCTTGGCGATGTCCTCGATGTCGCTCAGCCCCACGTCGGAGCCGAGCATGCCATTCGTCTCGTACTCCGGCCCCTCGACGTAGATGTCGTACTTTTTGGAGTAAGCGTACTTGCCGCACGGGCTGGGGCAGCCAAAGCAGCCCTTGTCAGTGACCACGATGGTGCGACGAAAGACCGGCGCATAGATGTTGGATGCATCCTCGAACGAGCCAGACTGGAAGTTTCGGGTGGGCAGGGCGCCGTTTTTATCACACCAGGAGGTGACGATCATCGTGCCGTAGCGCGTCCAGGCCTTGAACCCATCGGCCTCTTTGCAGGCGCGGTAGGCCTCCTTGCCCAGGCGGATGAATTCATTGACATCGGCGATGGGAATGCCGCCAGTGCCGCGCACGGCGATGGCCTTGATCTTCTTCGCTCCCATCACCGTCCCCACACCGCCGCGTCCGGCCTGACGCCCGAAATCGTGGTTGATGCAGGCGTACTTGACCAGGTTCTCGCCGGCCGGGCCGATGGTAGCGATCTGGAATTCTTCGCCCAGTTCGTCCTTCAACTGTTTCTCCAGCGCGAAGGAGCCCATACCCCAATACTCGCTTGCGTCGCGCAGTTCGACGGTGTCGTCGTCGATGTAGAGATAAACCGGCTTGGGACTGATGCCCTCCAGGATGATGGAATCGTAGCCAGCGTATTTGATCTCAGCAGTCAGCATACCACCCATACTGGCGTCGGCGTAGCCGCCGGTCAGGGGCGAACGGGTAGTGAAATCCATCTTGCCCGCGCCGGGGAAGAGCGTGCCCGAAAGCGGTCCGGGCGAAATGAAGAGTTTGTTCTCCGGCCCCAGCGGGTCGGCGCCCTGGGGAACCTCCGTCCACAGGAGATAGGCCCCCAGGCCCCGTCCTCCCAGAAAGTCACGTACCACGTCTTCGGGCGTCGGCTCCGTGGTGATGGCGCCGTCGCTCAAATTCACGCGCAGTATCCGTCCTGCATAGCCATTCATAATCATTCCTCCTCGTTACTCGGCGATCCACAGGGCATCGGGGCCACAGACGTCCACACAGTCGCCGCAGGCGTCGCACTCCCAGACGTAGTCCACATCAGGTCGGGAGAAGACCACGCCCTCGGGGCACGCCTCCACGCAGGCCATACACAGCGTGCATTCTTCCGGGACCACGTAATAGGCGTCTTTCTCGTTCTGGTGGATGGCGTCCACCGGGCAGACCGCCGCGCACTCGCCGCACTGGGTGCACACCTTCACCTCGAAGGTGCCCGGCGCAGGAAAGTGTGGCACGATGCTCAGAGCGGCCTTCTTGGGATTGTTCTCGCCGAACAGGTGGAGCGAACAGGCCACCAGACAGGCGCGACATCCCGAGCACTTTGCGTTGTCAGCATAGAGTCTCACTTGTCGACCTCCTCATTCTCTCTTGATCTCACGATCTCACGGTTTACAGACGGATGCAGTTTATCCGCCGGATGCAGTTTATCCGCCGGATGCAGTTTATCCGCATCATCCCAATGCCTCACGTGAATCGCCCTTCGGACGTCGTTTGTCTGCACTGCCAACGAAGGGTTCGATCAACCGCTGAGTGCAAGCCTCCAGGCAGCAGCGGTTGATGCTGTAGTAGACGTACCGAGTGGGTTGTGATCTCTCCCACGCTCATCTCTCCATCCTTCAGCAGCGCTACGATCTCCTGGCGGGTCTCGTCGGCCAGGGCATTCACGAAGTCTTCGTACCGGCAGCAGGTGATCTCACTCACGTTCCGGCCAATCCAGCATTACGACCTGTACCCGAGCACCGGCGGGCAGGTGATCCACGTCTTCCGGGATGAT
>Ga0180437_10012138_pt1 | contig 10232 bp, 7 predicted proteins | sample SS_ome_4_FD_132410 | JGI IMG/M metagenome (GOLD analysis project Ga0180437, IMG submission 132410) | Hypersaline lake sediment archaeal communities from the Salton Sea, California, USA - SS_3_D_1 metaG | ecosystem: Environmental > Aquatic > Non-marine Saline and Alkaline > Hypersaline > Sediment... | reverse complement strand
TTGGAAAAAGATTTCCGATATTACAAAGAGATGGAACATATGTAGATAAATTTTTAAGATTAAGAAAGAATGGAAGTCCATATTTTTCTACACAATTTGGAAAAATGATTCACGCAAGATTTCCAATAGATCAAAGATTATTGGGTCCAGATCAAGATAGTTTAACAGGAATTAAAAATAGTTGGCCGAATGGTTATGAAAATATATTTCCACCCGCGGGAGTAGAACAACCCCGCGCAATTTCTTTATTTCCAGTTGTTAAAAATAGATTTGGCAAATTAGAAGATTGTAAGTATAGTAAAAGTAGTTTTGGAAACATTCCAGTCAGTTCATTTTATGGTAATTCAGAAAAAAAAGGAAGAAATTCACTTTTAATTTTTGGAAAAAGAAATAATGCATTTGGTGCCTGAGGAGCGTCTAAACAAAATTCATACATTATGAAATTTGGTGCCTGAGGAACTCCTAAACAAAATTCGAATTCCGGTAATTCATATTTACCACCGAAAAAGTAAATTGAAAATAAATTTTATAAAAAATTAATAAAGTGTAACACAGATTATTTTTAATTTTTTCAAATGACAATCTTTAAATAAATAATTTAGCAAATAAGTTAAATTACTTAAAGATTTGAGGGCAGAAAAAATGAAAAGTGATCATATAATGAATTTTATAAATGAAACAGAAACAGAACAAAAAACAGAAACGCGGGAAGAATTAAGAAGAAGATTAAGAGAAAAAATTAAAAATAAAAAGGGTGGTCGTACAAATGGAATAAATCGTAAAGATTTAAGTGAATCATTAAAAAAAATAACGGAAATATTAGTAAATAAGGGAATTGAAAGTCCGGAAGATGTAAATAGTGAAACAATAGAAACAATAATGAGTGTTATAAGTAAAGAGGATTTGCAAGTTATCATAAATAAAATGAAAGAGGATACAAAATTTAAATCATTATTAGAAAAAGTAAATAATCAAAATTAATTATTTTATTATTTTCAATTATTATTTTTCAATTATTTTCATTATTACTTTCTTTATTTGAAGTGCGTTCTTTTTTTTGTTCACGATGATAATCTTTTTTATTTTCTTTGAGACATGAATGTTCGCGATATAAAAATTTAGTATAGAGGGGTATTTCGAGAAGTTCTTTAATTTTAGTTTCAAAATAATCTTTATAATTTTTTGTGGAAAACCATATTTCCATTCTATATATTATTTTATGATCAATTGAGCAATCAACAATTCTAACGCCATTTAGTATTTCTGAATGTTCAAATTTTTCACTAATAACAGTTATTAATAATAAAATCCATAGTTTATTAAATTCATAGTAGTCTTTATATTTGCGAATGCTCCATTCAAAACCATTTTGATTTGTAGAATCTTCCCAAGTTGGATAACTATGTTTTCTAAAAACACTAATTGCATTTGGTATTTCATTTGTTCTTTTGAGGCGTTTATTCGGTCTTGATGGTTCAGAAAACATATCAGTTGGTTTAGGAATATTATTAAAAGTTTTCCAAAAGGTTTTTATATCATTAAATTCGATGAGTTTAGTTGTATTATCTGAATAATTTTTGAGTCCATCTTTTGCGTGAAAATAAACACACCAAGTATCATTTAATTCATAATTATTTTCATAAAAAATATTTACTTCTTTTTTTTCATTATCATTTTTGTAATCAATATATTTTTGCATATTAATATAATTATTTTTTCTTTTAATAAATCTTTATATAAATAAACTTTTAAATTACTTAAAATTCATTATTATTTTTAAATTATTAAAAATAAAATAAAAATACAATTATATATTAATAATCATTATAATAATATGAAATGTCCAAGTGGAAAAGTAGTTAATCCACGCACAGGAAGATGTGTAAATAAAAATAGTCCAGTATTAAAAAAAAGTTATAAATTAAAGGAGAGAATGGAAAAATTAAAAAAAGAAAAATTACAAAAAGAAAAATTACAAAAAGAGAAAGAAAAAATGGGAGGACCGCAAGGACCGATTTCAAATATATTAGTATATTGTGATAAAAATAAATATATAAATCCAAAAAGTGGTCGTTGTGTATTAAAAACAAATAAAGATATTCAATCATATTTACAGAAAGGGTATAAATTGGGAGTTAAAAATCAAAAAATTGTGCCGCAAGGACCGCAAGGACCGCAAGGACCGCAAGGACCGATAGGACCGCAAGGACCGATAGGACCGCAAGGACCGATAGGACCGCAAGGACCGATAATAAAAAAAATACCTATAAATACGCCAAATCCGGATGTAGATGTAAAGGTATTAGTTCCGCCAAAAGAAATGGATGTAATAAAGTTAGTAAAATGTGGTGTAAATAAAGTAATTAATCCAAATACTGGGCGTTGTGTTATGTTAAATTCAAAATTAGGTCAACAATTAACATCTAGACCTTATATATTAATAGATGCGCCGAGTGGACCACAAAAAGAGCCGTATTTTCTACCAAAGGTTAAACCGCAAAAAATAGATAAAAAGAATCCGGCGATAAGATTAGATACTGATGGTGATGGTTATGTATCAATTAGGGAATATTTGGATGCGGTAGAATCAAAGGGGGATAAGGAGAAAGGTTCTAAAGATTTTGCATTTTATAATCAGAGGGATTTAGGAATATCATTTATATTAAAATTAATTAAAAATCAAAAGGGTACTATATCAAAAATTGCTTGTATACCAGCTTATGCATTGTGTATTCATAAAAATCCACAAGGGGTTTATTATACGGTTGAAAGCCACAAAGGTTTAGATCCATTATATCAATATGTGTGTGATAAAAAAGCGCAGGATTATTATGCGGGTAGTATATATACAAGAGGAAGTATATATATACTTAATACAGAATATAAATTTAGAAAAAATAAAGACAGAGGTAAACCACAAGTTTTAACACCGCCGAATTTTGCAGAAACTATTAGAAAATGTGAAAAAGATGATAAATATATGGTAGTATGTGATTTAACATTGTTATCTTCCGAAAATGTTAGAGAAACAAGTCACGCAAATGTAATAATTATAGATATTCGCAGAAAAACTATTGAACGTTTTGATCCTCACGGTGCAAATCAGTATAAATTAGCTAAATTAGCATATGATCCGGATAATTTAATAACGGAACGTCAAGATTTTAAATTTGGAAATGTAATTCCAAACTTAAAAAAGGAAAAATTGATAGATAGTGATGCTTTATATGATCAAGAAAAAATAGATAAATTAATGAAAACAAAAATGAAGGAAATATTACCTGATTATACTTATTATGGTACAAATTATACAACACCATATCTTGGTCCGCAGATTAAAGCGGATGCTTATGATGGATTGTGTGTAACTTGGTCAACGATGTATATGGTATTAAGATTATTAAATCCGGATTTAAATCCAGCGGAAATAACATTAAGAATGATTGATGGAAAACCAAAAGATTTATTAAATAGAGTTTTAAGATTTCAAAAATTTATAATTAGAGTATTATCAAAATAATTTCTTTAAAATAAATTCTTAAAATAAATTCTTAAAATAAATTCTTAAAATAAAATTTTGCCGAATCTACTTAAAGATAAATCGCCAAAATAACTAAATCAAATAAATAATAAAAATGATATTTGAAATAGATAATAGAGAACCGGAAAAATTAAAAAAAGAAATAACAGAAAATGCAAAAAATAATAACGATAAATTAAATTATGAGGTACTAATTAAAAATTTAGAATTGGGTGATTTTGTATTGAGAAATGTGGAAAACAATATATTGGTAATTATAGAAAGAAAAAGTATAAATGATTTATTAGCGAGTGTAAAAGATTCACGTTATTATGAACAATGTAATAGATTAAAGGATTTAGAATTTCCTTCAAATAAAATTTATTTTATAATTGAAGGGAATTTAGATAAATTGTCAAAGAATTCGGTAGAATATAAAACAGTGTATTCTTGTATATTTTCAATTAGTTACAAGAATGGATTTTCTATATTATTTACGAAAGACTTGGATGATACAATAAAAATGTTATATGAATTTATAAATAGAATAGTTAAATATGAAAATGAACCAAAAAAAGAAAATACAGTATCACATTTAATTAAAAAGCAAAGTATAAAAAGTGATACAATTGGGAGTAATATGTTAAGTTTAATTCCTGGAATAAGTTTGAATACATCAAAGGTTATATTATCATATTTTGATAATAGTATATTTAATTTAATGAAATATGTAAAGTGTTCTAAGAACGAAAGTTCTAAGAACGAAACTTACAAAGAAACTGAGGAAATGAAAATTGAGCTGAAAATTGACTTAAAAGATATAAAAGTAAATTCGAGAAAGATAAGTAAAACAGTTATTAGTAATATATATGAATATTTGGTAAATGTATAATAAAAATTAAAAAAAATAAATAATATATATATAATAAAAATATGGCTAGCAAAGATTTGACAGTTAATAAATTAATAAATCGTTTATCGGTTTTAAAAAATAATGATAATCAAAATGAGAGTAAAATTGAATTATTAGAGAAAGATATTAATTTAATTTCTGAACGAGTAAATGAAATTTATTACACTTCCAGAGAAGGTTATTTGTATACATTCACACCCGAAGAATTAAGTAATAGTGATATTAAATTATCAGATCAAAATTTTCCAAAATATGTGGTAGATGTTTATTATCGAACAATGTTTTTTACTGGTTTAAATTATTCTTATCGTTCAACTAAATATTTAATTTTTATTCCTCGTAAAAATGATATTAGGGATTTTATAATAGATCATACAGGTAGTGTTTTTAGAAGAAATCTATCTATTAACAGTCTCTTTATATTTTTAATATCGATTGTATCATCCACTACTGGTAACACATTTATTTATATTTTCACTCCTGGTATAAATGTATATGGAAATGATAGTAGAAAACCAGGTACATTAGAAACAGAAAATTATATAATTCCAATAATAGAAAAAGAAATCAAAATATTTTCAAATATAAGAGTTCACGCTTATTCACAGGGATCAAATAATTTATTATCTCAAGATACTATATTAAACTTTTTAGCTAATAATCACAATTTAAAAGAAATAATATTTAATTCGGCAAGTTTTGGTTCTCCATTACCAAATAGAATAGTAAATACACTACAAGAAACTTCTGGACCTTTAAAATTAGCAGATATAATTATATTAACATTAGAAGGATATAAAACATTATATTTAAGATTAGGAAAAAGCGAAGAAGAAGCAAATAAACAAGTTCTTTTATCAGATATATTAACTATATTTTTTCTAAGTATATTTAACTCAACAGTATTTCCAGTTAAATATTTTAAAAAAGACTTTATACAATTATGGGACTTATATCCTAGTTTTTCGATTATTGCAGTAGAATTAAGAAAATTACTTGTTATTGTAACAGGCAACGAACCAATAGCATCATTAAATTTTGGTATATTATTTCATAATGATGAATTAGATAGTGAGGACTCAAAAAGTATATTAGAACATTATAGTAATTATTATACATTTAGTAAAGATTATAATTATCCAGATGCAAAAGCGACGGTATGTCATTTATTCGGTGATCAAATAGTACCATATGTAGTGGTTGATGATGAAGGAAACCCAATTGCAGTTGGTAGTAATCCAGAAGGAACTACAAATAGTTTGGTCTTTTTATTAAGAGTAAAGTTTGGTATAACGCCTGTATTAATTAATGATGATACATTAAATGTTTATCAAAGAGAATTATATAATAAATATAAAGACGAGAGTGTACATAGTTTTATTGTTGTTTTAGTAGCTTTAAATCATCTTATAGATAGTTCAGAATAAAATTTAAATATTAAACATTAATAAAATCATAAAAGAATAAATTAATTAAAAAAAATTTATTAAAAAATAAAAATTTGAATTGTAAAAGTAAAAAATGAATAAAAAATTAATAGAAAATAAAATAATAGGAAGTAAAATTAATAAAATTAAAAAAATAATTAAATAGTAAGTGAATTAATTATTTTTTTAGTTTTATGAATAACGAAGTTGAAAATATATTAAATAATTTACCAGAAAATATTGCATTAAATACAAAAATATGGGGGCCGCCAACTTGGTTTTTTTTGCATAGTATGGTAATGGCATATCCGAAAAGAATAGATGAAAAGAATGCAAATCATATAAAAAGAAGAAATTCGATGTTTCATTTTTTGAGTAATTTAGGAAATGTTTTACCTTGTCCAATATGTGGAACATCATATAATTCATATTTAAAAGATCCAGAGATGCCACCATTATGGGAAAGTTTATCATCGCGCAAAAGTTTAGTGCATTTTATGTATCAAATTCATAATAGAGTAAATGATAAATTAGGAGTACCATTATGTGAAAGACCATCATTAAAGGAAGTAGTGGAATGTTATTCAAATTATATAGCAAATAAGCAAACACCAACAACGGAAGAAGAGAGAATAAATAGAAGAATGAAAGGATGTCAAAGTGTAAAGAAAAAATTTAGTTGTAAAGTATCAGTATTTGATAATACAGAAAGCGAAAATGTAAGTAAAAGTAATTCAATTAATAAAAATATTAAGGAAGATATTCATTATTTAAATGATAAAAAATCACAATTTACGAATATGAATGATTTTTTAAGAAAGGAAGCATTTGAAAATAAAAATGATAATAATTTATTGGTGATAATATTATCAATAATAATAGTAATTTTAATAGTGGCATATATTTATTTATATTTTAAGAAAAAATAAAAATTAATAAAGTAAAAATTAATAAAGTAAAAATTAATAAAGTAAAAATTAATAAAGTAAAAATTAAAAAATTAAAAATTTAAAAAATGAAAAATTAAAAAATTAAAAAAATGGAAAAATGAAAAAATAAAAAAAAAGTAAAACATAATTAAAGTTTATAAATTTATAATTAAGCGGAGCAAGAAAGGCAAGGTTCAGAATGAGATTTTGATACTAAGTCGCGGCTTTCGGAAAATAAGCCGTTTTTCTTTTCTTGATCATAAGTTAAATTAAAGTTTTGATTTTCAAGGGCAGATTTGGTGCGAATATAATAAGAGCCGGTTTTTAAACCTAGAGAATATCCGTGCATATGTACACTATTTATAACTTTTGCATTGACTTTATCGAGAAAGATGTTCATACTTTGAGATTGGCAGATGTAAGGTCCGCGGTCGGCACTCATTTCAAGCAGTGATTTTTGAGAGATTTCCCAGACGGTTTTAAAGATTTCGCGGCCTTCGATAGGAATTTCATTTATATTTTGAACGGAGCCTTTATTTAAAATAATTTGATCTATAATAGTTTTATTAAATAGATTATTTTCTTTTAGATAATTAATTAGATGTTTATTCACGAGAATAAATTCACCAGCTAGAACTCGGCGAGTATAAAGATTAGAAGTATATGGTTCAAAGGATTCATTATTACCCATAATTTGGGCGGTAGATGCTGTTGGCATAAGAGCCATAAGAACGCTATTACGGAGTCCATATTTTTGAATATTATATTTAAGAGTTTTCCAAATATCGAGAGATATTTTTTCTGGAGTTTTGTTCCACATATCATATTGTAGAATACCTTTACTAGCGGGGCTTCCAATAAAAGTTTCATATGGGCCATATTTATTAGAGAGTTCATTAGATTTGCGAAGAGCGTGAAAGTACATAACTTCAAAAATATCTTTATTAAGTTTTTTGGCGGCATCAGAAGTAAAGGGAATTTTGAGAAGCATAAATACATCTGCGAGTCCCTGTACGCCAATTCCGATTGGGCGATGTTTTAGATTACTTTTGAGTGAATTTTCAGTGGGATAATAATTTTTATCAATGACGATATTAAGATTTTCGACGATGGTTTCAGTAATTTCGCTTAAAATTTCGAAGTCAAATTTGGGTTTAAAATATTCTTGAAGTTCTTGAAAACCGCCGATTCTGTTCCAGTTTTGATCTTTGTACATAATAAATATTTGAGGCATACTATTAACAATTACACCGGTTTCTTCATCTGTGTATTTTTCGTAAAATTCTATACGGTGATTTTTATCATTTAGCATAATTTCTTCAAATTGTAAACCTAGACTTTTCAAAAGATTTTTGGCTTTAGTGCAATAAATACAGTCATCTTTGGAGTAAATTTGAATAGCGCTGATATTATTGAGATTAAAATTACTGACACATTTGGGAAGACATATAGAGGCTAAATTGCAAACGGCTGTTTCATTATTATCAGATACGAGTTCTATTTCAACGCAAAGATTAGAGCTTTTGATTGTACCAACATTCATTTGATTAGATTTGCGATTAACGGCGTCTTTGTAGCACATATATGGAGTACCGGTTTCAATTTGGCTATTAATAATGGCATTCCATAGTTCAATTATGTCTATTTGTTTTACATAATTTCCCTCAGATTCGTATTTTTGGTATAATTCATCAAAATCTTTTCCGTAAGCGTCGGTTAGGCCGGGGCATTGATTAGGGCACATAAGAGACCATTTTGCACCAACCTTGAGTCTTTCCATAAACAAATCAGGAATCCAGAGAGCGTAGAAGAGGTCGCGTGCGCGAATTTCTTCGGGGCCAATATTTTTTTTTGCTTCTAAAAATTCAAAAACGTCTGAGTGCCAGGGTTCGAGGTACATAGCAAAGGAGCCATTGCGTTTAGAAGATTGATTAATGTATCGTGCGGTGTCATTGTAAACTTTTAGCATAGGAATGATGCCTTGTGATTTGCCATTAGTTTTTGATATATTAGATCCAGTTGCGCGAATATTGGAGATATGAACGCCGACGCCGCCTGCCCATTTTGATATTTTAGCGACATCGCTGATTGTTTTGTATATTCCATCTACTGAATCTTCTGTTCCGATAAGATAGCAAGAGCTTAATTGGGGATATTTAGTGCCACAATGAAATAAAGTAGGAGTGGCGTGAGTAAAATAATTGCAGCTTAAAAGATTATAAGTATTTATAATTTTTGCGATAGTGTCGGGGTGAATAAGTTCGTTTGCATCGCCAGTGCCATTAAAATGGAGACCAAGAGAAACGCGCATAAAGAGATATTGTGGTCTTTCAATGGGTTTTTTTGTAATATTATGTTTGAGAAGATAGGCATTGTAGAGAGTATTAAATCCAAAATAAGATATATTGTAATCTCTATCGTGAACTATTAGATTATCAATTAGAGATTTATGATTTTTGCAAAGATTTAAAATATTATCATCAATAATATAATTTAATTGTAATATAGTATCACAAAAACTATTCGAGGTATTTTTTTGATGATTATTAATGATAAGTCTACTGGCAAGAATTTCATAATCTGTATCGTAAAGTGACATAGAGGCGGAAGTAGAGGCGGTAAATTCGTCTAGTTCTGAGGTTGTGATGCCATCGTAGATGAGTGAGATAACTTCAATGGCTAATTTTTGTGCATCAATATTTAGAGGAGGATTTATTTGTGATAGATTTTTAATTTTTTTAGTAATTTCGTCAAATTCGATTTCTGATTCTTCACCGTTTCTCTTTTTAACTTTCATTGTGCACAATAGTATTTTATAAAGTTAGTGAAAAAAAAAATATGTATTTTTGTACTTAAAATCACTTTATAGTAATTATATATAAAGTAATTTTAAGTATTTTAAATATTGTAAAAAGTTTTTTAAAATTGTAATCAGCAATTTTTCCCTACGTATCTATGCTTAAATTTTCATTAATTTCTCTCAAAAAAGGATTACTTCTCATAGTCCGTACGTCCATGTTCATCGACGACCACTCTCTCTCTCAGATTCTCCGCCACCATCTCCCCCCCTCGTCATTTTGCCACCGCCGAATAAACTTCTTTCTTATCACATCCTCCGGCATGCCTTCCACCTTCTCCCTAAACGCCCTAAACGCCCTAAACTCCTCCCCACAATAGTCATTTTAGTCATAATAAAAAATAATATATAAAAATAAAAAAAAAAAATAGTTAATTTATTTTTTTCAGAGTTTTAATTAAATTATTTTGTAAACTAAATAAACTGAATGTTCACATTAAAGCTGTCCCCTCCGCCGCCACCGCCATCTGCATCACCTCATACTCACCCCCCTGAATCTCCGCCGTCTCCGCCGCCGCCCAGCCCGCCACCTTCGCCTCCGCCACCCTCTCCCCCTCCCTCGCCACCGCCTCCCTCTCCACCGCCA
>Ga0180437_10012137_pt1 | contig 10232 bp, 11 predicted proteins | sample SS_ome_4_FD_132410 | JGI IMG/M metagenome (GOLD analysis project Ga0180437, IMG submission 132410) | Hypersaline lake sediment archaeal communities from the Salton Sea, California, USA - SS_3_D_1 metaG | ecosystem: Environmental > Aquatic > Non-marine Saline and Alkaline > Hypersaline >... | reverse complement strand
TTTCAAACTCCTCATCCTCCCCATCATCGACTTCTTCCTGCCAAGTAATGCCATCCATCAGCGATTCACTCACTATGGCGACCTTTCCAGTAAGGACTTCACTAGTGTTGATGGGTTCGCTGGTGTTGTAATCAAAGAGCTCTCCAAACTCGTTGTCGTACTGTGGATCTATGCCAACAATAATTGCCGTGGTCGAGTTTCCATCGGCTTTGACATAGATCACACTATATCGCTGTATCCGAGGGGCTGCTGCTTTCACTCCCTCTACCTCTAAGATGTCCTCTAGAATATCTTCATCAAAGGGTTCGCCATCAACTCTACTGACTTCAAAGTCTACTTTGCCTCCCAGCAGTTCAACCATATTGTAAAAAACCTGATATGTATTGTCACTGGCTATGTTAAATGCTACGTATAAACTGACTGAGGCCATCACTCCTACCACGGTGAGAAAATTGCGAGTCTTTCTTCGCCCTAGGTTGCGAAGTGCCATCTTAAATAAGCGTTTGTCCCTCCAAAGAAGAACAGCTATGATGACAATAATCATAGGAATGATTACAACAATCAAATTGGCTCCTAGGATTCCTAGTTGCATAATAATTCCCTCGCCGGGTTGATCTATTTAAGATTATATCTTTGATCACTTAATTCCAGTAAGTTCTTCAAATGCCTGCCGTTCTTCATCACTAATTTCAAGTAATTTACGTGCTGTTGCCCTATCTGTGGCTATTTGTCCATCAACTATCCGAACAAGCCTGTCGCAGTGCTCTGCAACTGCTGGATCATGTGTGATGACAATTAGGGTGGTCCCCAAATTTCTATTCAAGTCATGCATCAAATCCAAAATTTCATCACCTGTTTTGGTGTCAACATCACCCGTAGGCTCGTCTGCCAGAACGATTGCAGGATCGTTTGCAATTGCACGTGCTATAGAAACACGTTGACGCTGTCCACCGCTGAGTTCATCGGGTCTATGATGCATCCGATCGCCAAGTCCAACTAATCCTAAAAGTTCTGTAGCGCGTTTTCTGCTTTCTTTATCAGAAACTCCCGTTACCATCAAAGGTAACTCCACGTTTTCTAAAGCGGTTAGTACAGGAACAAGGTTATAAAATTGAAAAACAAATCCAATGTCCCGAGCTCTAAGATCAGTTAAGGCTGCATCCGACATTTTTGAAATGTCCTGCCCATTAATGTAAACCTTTCCTGAGGTAGGATGATCTAGACCACCTATCATGTTTAGTAGAGTTGATTTTCCACTTCCTGATGGGCCCATGATGACTAAAAATTCACCCTTTTTCACTTGGAAATTAATGTCCCGTAGAGCAGGGACTATAATATCACCTAAATGGAACTCCTTATTCAGATCAACTGTTTCTACTACAAAGTCCCCTTTCTCCATCAGCTTGTACCCCTTTTTAATTCCTTTTCTATAAATAATGAAACGTAATTATATGCCTATGTTGCTTAAAAAAATATGCTTCTTGAACTTTTTAGACACAAAGATAAAACTTAACTCAACTATACCAAAAAAAAGAAAAAAGAGTCCATTTCAAATGCACCTGTTGTTATCGCCGATAAGATTAAGGCAACTTATTAACCATTTCTGTAAATTCTTCCTTCGTAAACACCCTGAATGTTTTCGTTCTTACGTTTCCAATCGAACCTAGCTTCAGAATGAAGTTTATAACTGTTTCATCATTAGGAGCATCACCGATTGCTATTAAGTCGTATTCTCCCAAGACCGTATAGAGACCTATCAGTTTTCCCCCTAAAACATCCCATCCCTTAATTGCCTCTTCAATTCGCCCAGGTGAATCCTTAACTCTCCTGATGCCCATGTCGGTAAATTTCATCATCAGCGCAAATGTCGGCATGGAAGGATCGTCCTTCATAGAGGAATGTATCGTAAACGCCTTCATCGTTGTTGTCCTTACGTTTCCTAAAGACGCAAGCCTCAGCGTGAAAGTCGTAGCGATCTCATCACTGGGCGCTTCACCAACTGCAATCAAGTCGTATTCGCCCTGAGTTGAATAAATAGCAACTAACTTACCTCCCATATCTTCGAAGAGCTTGATACCTTCTTCAATTCGTTTAGGGGAGTCTTTAATTGTTCTAATCCCTTGTTCTGTGTAGTTCATTAAAATAATATAGGCGGACATGAACTTGCCTCCTCCAATTCCTTACTATGGAAATATTGAAAATTACTTATAGAAATCCAATATTTAAATCAGTTACAGAACTTAAGTCTATGATTCAGCTTGATTCAATTGTATTAGTAAGAAAGATTCACTTATTTTAGTCCCAATTCTCAAAGCATTTCTTAGTCTTAAGAACTCAAAATTTATAGATGAGTCTATTATAATCCTCTAATTTTTCGATTTCATAGTAGATAATTTGTTTATTACTTCATCTTCAGGAGTTCTTCCATCAGAATGCAATGAATTGCTTAGATTTATCTATTGAAGTTTCGTCCTTCTCATGTATTATAAGGAACACAAAACGACTTGACACGGAAATTACAGTGAATCCGATTATGCCAATGAGTAAGGCATTATAGACGATAGGTTGAGGGAAAAGCAATGTAATGATAATGATGGCAAAGAAAAATAATCCAGTATATTTTCCGACTGGATCGTAAACAGGGCTTTCAAGCCCTGAAGTAATTACGAATTGCAGGAAAAAAACGCCAATAAGGATTAATATCCAATAGGGATATATGTGCTTCAGCGAGAAAGCAAAGAACATTGTTAAGATAATAATGAAATCTGCTGTGGCATCGAGGTAGGCTTCAAGGGATGAAGGAGAAGTTATATCTAGTTTCCTTACAAGATATCCATCAAAATAATCAGTGAAACATGCAAAGAAAAAAAGGGCAATTGTCCATATTTTCAAATCGTTGATAAACGTATAAAAAAGTAGGGGGGCGAAAAACGCCCGGAGTACGGCAAATCCATAAGGAACAAAAGTCTTGGCTCGTTTTTCAATAATAGAATTATCCAAAATCTTTTACTCCTTTAAGGTGGAGGAATCTCTTGTCCAGCCTTCGTCGCAATTTCTAATGGATCATTAGTGCCATAATGTTCCTCATTAGAAGCCGAGGTGCTATATAGCATCAGCGACTTAACAACGATACCGTTTGCTTCTTGTACATGGTTTCCCAGTATACTGGGTGCTTCATCTCCGGTACCCGCACCTCCTGTAAGAAGGATTACTGTGTTCATGCCTTCGAGATCGCCAACATTACTTACATAGTCCATGACAGGTCGGGCGGGTGTATCAGAATAAATAGGACTCCCAAGGACCAGAAGGTCGTAGCTAGATAGGTCAGTAGGGGTCTGAGAGCTTGCGGTAGTAATCTCAACGCGCCAATCATTGGAAATAAGACCGTCTACGAAGGCATTGGTCACTTTTTCTTGAAAATTGCTTATTCCCGGCTGATAGACCACGAACGCAATTCCAGCATTACCTTCAGGGTTACTGACTTGAACGTCGCTTACATGTGGCGTATGCCCAATGACAAAAAGTATCCCCACAGTACCGAAAAAACCGATAATAAGAACCACCACAACAATTATTGCGATTTTTTTCCGCTTTGAAACCATATTATCAAGACCTAATTGTCTGTTTATTTGAACTACACTCTTAGAATAAGTGCGTTATAAATCTTTAGACATCTCATCGCCTTTGGTTTTTTGAACTCACAGTTTAAAGGTGAGTCGATCCCTTCTTCAGAGCCAATTCATTGCTCAAAGTCTTTTATTCCTTTATGGCAGGGGGATCTCTTTTCCAGCATTAGTCGCAATTTCCAATGGATCACTGATTCCATATAGTTCTTCATTGGGAGCTTGGTTAGATAGAATTAGAATCTTAATAATAGTGCCGTTCGCTTCTTGGACACTTTTTGCCATTATATCAGCTGATTCAGTTCCCAGTCCTCCTCCGGTAGTGATTATTACCGTATCCATACCTCCAAGATCTCCAACTCTGTTTAAATAATTTATAACTGGCTGAGCGGGGTTCCCACCGTAAGTAGGACTTCCGAGAACCAGGAGGTCGTAGCTAGATAGGTCAGTAGGAGTCTGAGAACTTGCAGTAGTAATCTCGACTCGCCAGTCATTAGAAATAAGACCGGCCACAAAAGCAAGGGTCATTTTTTCTTGAAAATTGCTTATTCCTGGCTGATAGACAGTAAACGCGATTCCTGCACTACCTTCAGGGTTTTTGACTTGAACGTCGCTTACGTGTGGCATATTACCTATTTCCATGAGAATCCCCAGAGTACCGAAAGGCGCGACCACAAGGACCACCACAACGATAATTGCGATTTTTTTCCGCTTTGAAACCATAAGTTTCAACTCCATAAAACGCATAGGATTTTTTTAAAGACTAATATAAAACTTATGAATATTTAAAACTAGTATCTAAAACCTATTAGTTCTTTTCTATCCGGCCTGCAATTCTTTGAGCCATTCCTGTCCACTTTTAAATTCTTTCATCTTTTGAACGAATCTATCTGCGAAGGCACGCGTAACAGCTGGCGAGAATGACGTAGAATTGCAAGTTTGGATTCTAAACAATGCAAGCGTAGAAGCTGAAGATGTAACAGTCCAATTAAGGGGAGGAAACGATATCTCTGGAAAAATTGTAGATTACCTAGGAAATGTGAAAGCAAATGAAACGTTGTCTGCATTCTTTGAAATCGACATAAGTCCAAGTGTAGCTACCGGCGAAAGAGAGCTAGAACTTCAGATAACGTGGACTCAGGGTGACCAAAGTCTCAGTCAAATAAGAGCGTTTCCAGTCTATATTATGAGACCTATTCCATTCACATTGTTGGATTTGTTGGAAATGGCACCATATCTAACGATTGGAATTACCGTAACTGTGACTGTAGCAATTGCTATTGGACTCCTAGTGGCTGAAAAACGTCTAAAAATCAGAGAAAAGATAAGGAGAAAAATTTTAAAACAATAGCGTTGAACCACACGTGAGAATGTCTTTCAAAAAGTCGATCAATGCTATTTTCGTGGCACATTTTTATTATTTTGATTTAAAAGGTGTTCATATGAGACCTCCAATCTGTGCAATTTGTGACAAAGATTTTCTAGATCTCGAAAATGGTGGGCTCGTTTATTTTAAGAAACGCCCTTCAGACATTGAGTGGGACACTAAGATGGAAAAAAAGGGAATGGTTGGGCATCCTCCTTATGCTGAATGGTTCTGCGAAGAACATTATGCTAAAGCTAAGGAATTAGAGGATAATACTATCGACAAAGCGATGAAGATTCTTCAAGAAACTTTTGGCTGAACAATCATTTCCTTTCAGAATTTTTTAAAAAAAGAATTGCGAAAAAGGAGACTATTTTCTTTAAAAAATAAGATTAATGGAAGTATTTCTTTACTGTCAACAGATATACCAAGACAATCGCTGAGATAACAGTCAGAATAAATGCAGCTCCAACCACTAATGTTAAAATCAAAGTGCCTATGATTCCAAGGATTTCAAAGATGATAGTTAGCCACCATGCCCAAGATCGCAGATTCCAAAGACCAGAACCAAGCGCTATGAAGATTATACCAAAGATCAATACAAAAACACCGACTGCAGCTATCCAGAATTCGTCTACGACTCCTCCCGCCAATGCAACAATCCCACCAGCGCCCAGAAACACAATGCCTTCGAGGATGGTTATAATAGCGATAAAACTAACTCCTATTGGTCTACCTGCTTTTGGGATGACAGCTGGTGGTGGTGGAGGAGTATAAGTTGTAGTAGGCTGTGATGGTGGAGATGGTGGTGGTGGTGGTGTTGTCGCGAGAGGTTCAGTATCCAGATAAGCACCACAGTTAGGACATTGATTGTCACGTAAATCGGATGGCTTAATACTTTCGCCACAATAAGGGCAGTAACTCATTTTCAGATAACCTCTTTTTGTCACTCATATTCATAACACACAGCCGAGTATAAAAAAATTGTTTTTTTCAATAATCTCTTGAAAAAGGACGATAGCAAAGGGCTGATTAATACTAAGACGCAGGTTCTCTTAAGAGATGAGAATTTAAAATAATTAGATGGTCCCCTGGGCCGGATTTGAACCAGCAACCAACGGGTATCTGCGAGTAAGGGCTGACATTCATACATCTTTATTTTCATGAATGCTAACTACAGCCCGCCGCTCTTGGGGTCACTTGGGGTCACCAAGAGAAACTACCAGGTTGAGCTACCAGGGGACCGATTTTAGTAGGCTGTCCAAAGACACGCTTTCATAATAGCCATCTCTAACAGCTAGATTTCATTGATGTATAATACGTATAAATGTTTCTCTTGATATTGTCTTTATGTGAACAGCATTAAAACAATTGTGTTAGCTATCATCGGGCATATAATAGATCAATAAAAAAAAAGAGTTTGCGCAGTTTTTTGTAAATTGTTTAGAATGAAAATTCTGAGTCAAACTCTTCTAAAAGTGCTTCTGCTGATAATTTCCATCTTGCTTTATCGTATGCGCCTCTTCCATCAACCTTTCCAGCCTTTTTCAGCACCAGTAGATGCATATAAACGGTGGAATGATCGATTAATCGGCTCATTTGTGGCCCCCATGAGATGCCCATTCTCTCTTCCGCCTCTCTAGCTAGTTTACCTGTTGACATCTCTTTCCCATATTCATTTAATACATCGATAATTGTTTGATTCCATTGCTTGTGTCCATCAATCGCCATTCTTAGCATTTCCATCCCATCGGTTTTCATATACGCCTCGTCGTGCACCGGACACAACAATTTCCAATTCATGTTAAGTAGCCCTTGTAATGCTTTGAATCTTCTTGAAGCATCGCCCGTGAAATCGATATAATACTTATAACTATCTCCTGGGTACATCAAAGCTTCATCGCCAATAAATATCGCTTTACTTCGTGGCTCATAGTAGAAGACATGTCCCGCACAATGTCCACCTGTGTAGATAACTTCTAGATCTGTATTTCCGAAGGATATCGTATCGCCATCTTCGACGGTTTGATCAACAGTACATGCTTGTAGACGATCAGTGGGTGAGCCATAGAAGGAAAGCATAAATTTATCGCTCTTTCCGAGCATATAATGATCTGTACTTAATTTTTTGGGATTTGAAAGTGTTGCTTCTGCTTTTTGATGAGCAACTATCTTTGCCTTTGTTTTCTTTTTCAGCCACGCATGAGCGCCAAAATGATCATAGTGTTCGTGCGTTGTTAGAATGTAAGCGACATCCTCTGCGTTTCTCCCATAATCCCCAATACAGTTCAAAATATCATTTTTGGGAGTTTTGGGTGTTCCAGAGTCTATTATTGCGATTTCACTATCGAATATAATATAACAGGCGTTAATTTCGTCTTCTATCGACTCATCGCCTACTACACGTATAATATCTGGGGTGACTTCAAAGTAGCTCATTATTGAACCTCCAGTAATCTTAACTTAGTCAGGTTTAACTTCGGTGAACACACTACATTAATCTTTTGTTTTATCATTACTGCTTGAAAAAACTCTTCTTTTAGGTAGGTAGGACTTCATTTCTTTCTTTAACCTCGCAATATATTTTTTTGTTAAAGTATTAATTCGTTATGAACAAAAAATAGCATGAAAACTTGATTTCCGCTTTTAAAAACTATAAATAGATGATCATCAAAATGAAAGATGCACTCAAATAATTAGACTTTTCTAAATAGCTAAAAATTTTAAAATGAGTGGGGGATTTTTGATCGAAAACGAACAAGACAAGAAGAAAGAACGTGGTTTTCCTCTTAAATGTCCTGAGTGCGGATCAACTCACATTTTGACTGATGAGTTGAGGGGCGAACTAAAATGTGGTAATTGTGGACTTGTTATTACAGATTTTCTTATTGATAGCAGACCCGAATGGCGTGCATTCTCTCCTGAAGACCATGATAAGAAAAGTCGAATTGGTCCACCTAGTTCATTAACCGCACCAGATCGGTATTTATCAACAACAATCGGGAGAGATCTCTCAGGACTTTCACCAGAGAGAAGAGCTCGAATAGAACGTTTACGAAGACTTCAAGCAAGATCAGTGCTTGGAGTTCCTGGAGGACGAAATTTAGCGCGTGCAATGTCCGAAATGAAACGTATTAGTTCACAATTAGGCATGCCTTCAAGTATACTGGAAAGTGCAGCCTTTGTATACAGAAAAGCACTCAGCGAAGGTATCACGAAAGGAAGATCAATAAATGCAGTTGTCGCTGCCGCATTGTATGCAGCGTCTCGCCTTCATAAATCACCTAGAACGTTGGAAGAAATAGCGGAAATAAGTAAATGCATATCAAAAAAAGAGGTAGCACGAGTTTATAGAATCATTCTCAATAAACTTCCACAACTGCATGTACCTCTTATAGAACCAGAGGAATATATTTCACGACTTGCAACAGATTTGAAACTAAGTGGCGAAGTACAAGTGAGAGCGCTCGAAATCCTTGAACAAGCTAAGAGTATGCATATTACAAGAGGTAAATTACCGATAGGTATTGCTGCAGCAGCAATCTATATAGCAGCTATTGAGTTAAAAGAACGACGCACACAAAGCGAGGTTTGTGAAGCCGCTCAAATCACAGAAGTAACACTTCGTACACGGTATAAGGAATTAGTAAAGAAACTCAAACTTACAAAAACGAATTAATCAGTTCACAGACACTTAAGTTTTTATATCAAACAGTTTGTATAACACTGCAAGTTAGTTTTTAAATCTAAAAAGCGACATTGGTATGGATGGGCTATTAATGGAAAACGGGGTAGTTGTTGAAACTGTTAATCTACGGAAAGACTACGTCTTGGGTAGAACAGTAGTTCAAGCCTTAAAAGGAATTGATTTCAAACTCTATAAAGGCGAGTTTGTGGTCATCATGGGTCCTTCAGGATGCGGAAAGTCGACGTTTCTCAATATGATTGGTGCATTGGATACACCAACTGAAGGTGAAGTTTACATTGACGGAGTGAACGTCACAGAATTAAACGATAAAAAGGTTACAGATCTTCGCAGATACAAACTTGGCTTCATTTTCCAATTTTATAATCTTATTCCGGTGTTAACAGCGTTTGAAAATGTTGAACTTCCAATGCTAATTGCTAAAAAATCGAAGCAAGAACGACAAGAACGTGCAAAAGAACTTCTAGAGACAGTTGGACTAGGAGATAGATTACATCACAGGCCTGATGAACTTAGTGGCGGCGAACAACAACGTGTATCTATTGCTCGTGCGCTTGCAAATGATCCTTCTTTGGTCTTGGCTGATGAACCGACAGGTGATATCGACACAAAGACTGGTGCTGAAATTGTTGAATTGATGGAACGAATCAATAAAGAACAAGGCACAACATTTCTTATTGTAACTCATGACCAGTCAGTAGGTAAAAAAGGCAATCGACTTATTAGTTTTAGAGATGGAATAATTGAAAGAGAAGAAATAATTGCCTAAATTGAATAAGCATATTCAATAGAAACACTACTGTGGAGATATAATATTGGCTATTACAGCATTTGTCAAAATTACACGTCCAATAAACTGTTTAATGGGCGGTCTCACTTCAATCATTGGCGTTATGATTACAAGACAATTTTATATCCCGTTATACTCTCAGTTAACGTTTTTTGTTGTTTTAATTCTCTCTTATCTTACATATGTGTTTATTGCCGCTGCAGGAAACGTCGTGAATGATATATATGATATCGAGATCGATAAAATTAATAGACCAGATCGCCCGATTCCCAGCGGTGTCGTGTCTCTTAAGCAAGCAAAGATCTATTCCATAGTTTTATGGGGTATTGGCATAATTCTCTCTTTCTTAACAGTCCCGATTAGTCCTGCTGGCTTTTGGTGTCCAATTATCGCAGTTTTCTTTTCCATTATTGGCTTCGTATATGCTGCGAAAGGGAAAATTATGGGAGTCTTTGGAAACTTTATGGTCGCAATTTCCTTTTCATTTGGCTATATTTATGGAGGAGTTATTACAGGCGCTCTCAATCAAATAACAAGTTCTTTAGTCATTATAGTCTTCTTTTTATCTTCTTTTTTCATGTTACAAAGTAGAGAGATCATAAAAGGTATGGAAGATGTTGAAGGAGATAAAATTCGTCAAGTAGAAACTATAGCCATGGTTTATGGTTATAAAATCGCTGCTTTATCAGCAGCAATTTGTGGGGTATTCGCTATTACATTTTTCTCACTAATTTGGGTTTTATCTTT